>Ga0256404_1001600_pt1 | contig 53737 bp, 43 predicted proteins | sample RumenRJG_01DNA_FD_185990 | JGI IMG/M metagenome (GOLD analysis project Ga0256404, IMG submission 185990) | Bovine rumen microbial communities from Lethbridge, Alberta, Canada - RJG_01 | ecosystem: Host-associated > Mammals > Digestive system > Stomach > Rumen | place: Canada: Alberta | collected...
CAGCCGTACAGCGAAACACCCTTCTTGTCACTCGGCGTGGCGCAGGTGCGAAAAAAGGCTGGGGACCTGCGCCGCCCTTAAAAAATAATATTCTGAAAATCAGAAACTTATATTTTCCCGAAGGCGCAGGTAACCACGAAAAATCAGCACCTGCGCCATCAAGTGATCAGGTCTGTTCTAGATTAAGCTTAAGTTTGGTACTGGAACAAGGATTTCAATGTGCCGTGTCACGAAACGATTTCTTGGTGGTACGTGAATAAGGATTTCGCCCTGCCATGCTACGAAGCACCCTTCTGGCAGCACGGGACTCGTAAATTCGTCCTGCCTTACCACAAAACACCTTTCGTGTGGCTCAATATGGCGCAGGTGCGAAAAAAGGCTGGGGACCTGCGCCGCTATAAAAAATTAATATTCTGAAAGTCAGGAACTTATCTTTTTCCGGTGGCGCAGGTAACCACGAAAATGTCAATTATATCGAAAAATGTCGGCTCAATGTGAAAAGTACAAAAAAAGAGATCAACTTTTCAGTTGACCTCCTTTTGGTGCACCCTTAGGGATTCGAACCCTAGACCCACTGATTAAGAGTCAGTTGCTCTACCAGCTGAGCTAAGGGTGCTTGTCATTTAGCTCAATTTAGTGACCCGTTCGGGGCTCGAACCCGAGACCCCCACATTAAAAGTGTGATGCTCTACCAACTGAGCTAACGAGTCCTCCTTTTCCTCATCGTTTCCGAATCGGGAATGCAAAGGTATACCTTTTTTTCGTTTCTTCCAAATGTTTTTGCGAAAATATTACCAGATTTCCTGATATGAATCAGGGACAGTACTTGCAGAAGAAACATCGGAAAGGGCTCCCTGGCCGATACCGGATTTTCCACCGTTGGTACGGATGAGGGAATCGCATATGGCAATGTCCCAGTCATCCCGACTTGCCCATGCCGCATCGGATTCTTTGTCCCCAAGTCTGCCGGTCCCGACAACGGCCCCGTTCTCGATGGAAATATATGTCCATTCTCCCGGAATCAGAGCAACATCTATTTCTCTATCTATTTGCTTGACCCGCTCATTGTCATTGATACAAGAGACAGCAGCAAAAAGAAAGAGAATTGCAATTATTATTCTGGAAACTATTGATTTCATTTCTTCTTGAGAGTATAGTTGATTTTCGTCGCAGCTCCTTTACCGCTGATTCGAAGGGTAGCCTTTTCGCCGGAAGCGGTTTTAAGATAAAGAGGATTCTCGGACACCCTTACAGGGGAGCAGGAAACATTGAAAAGTGGGACAAGACTGATGACAAACCAGTTATCTCCGTCTTTAATCTCTTGAGGCAATTTACCCTTGTATTTATATTCGACCGGATTTCCGCTTCGATAATCTATTACAGACAGGGCATGCAGGCTGCCCTCTCCCTTGACTCTTCCCCTTACGGTGCGTACTATCTTGAGAAAATAACGGCAGTAATCGGGATCGGATGATGGAATGTTGTCAGTCAAATCCAGAGCGAATTCGAGCGGCTTCTTGTCATAAGTTCCTCTCATATAATGGTCCCCGCCCTTGTTGCTCATACCGCTTTGGTAGTAGAAATTATCCGGCACCCTGGATTCCGCCTTATCGGTGGCTCCAATGTTATATGCAAGGTCATCGCGAGAGGTATATTCGATTGTGAGTTTAAAAAGGATTTTAGGCTCTTGATACTTTACTTCAGCAGTTATGGCGTCTTCGCTGATAACTCTCGGAGAAAGGGTTTGACGGAAGAAATCGTAGGGATAATAATAGTGACCGTTGTCATGGGCCCTTGCCCCCCAACTGTTGACGACGATGAAAGCGCCGTCGTGTTGTGTCCCGTATTGATCTTTGTAACTGACGAGATCGTCATATCCGACGATTGTCATTGCGTGGGATCCGTCGTTAGGTAACTTCGTCACCAGCGCCTTATAGCCTGTACCTGACGGTCCGGAATAGTCATCCATCATTTCCCATCCGAAACAGTGTCCGGAGAAGGAAAGGACTCCTCCCGGCTTACCGTCGCTGCCCGCGAGATACCTCTTGTATGTATCGACATCCTTGGAGAAATTGACAAAACGTGATACTCTGTAACGTAGGGCATTGTGATATTTCTCAAACCCCGAAGGCCAGGTGAATGCGGAAGTGGCGATTGTAGAGAAGTCTTCTTCCGTCATGGCACCGGATCGCATCGCCACGAAGAGGCCGTCCTCTGCAAAACCACCCTGATCTATGCCGTCATTGACCAGATTCCAGATAAACTGGTAACTGAAACGATTGGCTGGGCTGGAAGCGTCCCTATCCAGATACCGGTTCATTTCGTATGTAAACACATACCCGATACTGGATGCCTGTGCGCATGAACCCCCGGCCTGATCTATCAGCGGGGGAAAATACTTATTCGTAGAATTATCCACATACGGCGGCAACAACTCCTGCCCATAAGTCAATATGGGTAGGAGAAGAAGCAGTGCTGAGAGGATTCTTCTCATTGGGAAATGCGGTTAAACGTCTTGAGAGCTTCGCGGCGGACCTCTACGGGGAGGGATTCGTTGCTGCTCATACTCTTTGCGACTTTCGCAATCTCATCCGCATTCCATGCGAGCCTATGCCAGCCAAGAGCCTCAAGAAGGGTTACCTGAGTCTTTGCATCAGTGCAGTTCTGGAGGTATTCAAGAAGGGCGGGTATGTCTCCGAAGTAGAGGTTGGAACGGATCTGGCGGATGTCGGAGCGGCGTTCCTTTGCAGGAGTCTCGGGATTGATAATAGCTTTCTGATCCTCGAGGGAACGGGTAGAAGCCCTTTCCAGCTCCTTTCTCAGTTTCTCTCTTTCCTCCTTGGCATTCACCATTTTCACTGATTCTATCTGCTTGTCAAACTCTGCCATTAGCGCCTCCTTATCAAACGAAATCATCGAGAAGGTGGTGTTGAAGACAATCCTTGAGGTAGAGTTATTGGTAAGGAATACCTTGATCAAAGAAGGAATGAGACGCTCGTCTCCGCTCTTACCGGCGTATTTGACTGCGATTCTGCGAATGAACTCATCACCGTCTTCCATTGCAAGGGGAATAGCCTCGATAAACTCTTCTCCTTTATTCTTGCTAAGGCAATAAAAAGCCTCAAGGCGAACAACGGCATAAGGAGAGGTCTTGTAGATGTCCAAAAGATCGGAAGATGAAAGAGCACCTTTCTTGAAGAGCTGCTCAATGGCGAGAGCTTTTACATCCGGAACTCCGCTGCGAAGAAGGCGTTTCCATGAGCCGACACTGCCACTGATGATGAGCTTGTCAAGATTCTTGCTGTCTGAGGCGAAGCGGAATGTCGGATCGCCGATGAGATGAGACTCAATATAAGGGGCGAAACGGACCAGATCGCCGGCGCAGCCGCCTGCAGCGACGATTCCGAAGAAGCGGTCGTGCCACTTGTCCTGAAGAGAGTTGACGCTGTTGGCCTGGACAGCGACGGTGCCTCCTTCCTGGAATATATATTCGTCAGCAATGCAATTGTTGAGCTGGAATGAGCCATTGTAGCAAGCGTCAAGAATGACTATCTGAGCGGCGGGCTTGTAGCCATAGCCGGCAAAATCATCGATGTCGAGGTCTAGGGAAGCGTCCTCAAGTGAATCGGCTTTGTGGAGTTCTTCATCGAATACATCCTTGAACCAGCTGTCCGGGACATCGAAACGCTCCTTGAGCTCGGCTTGCGTCTTCTCATAATCCTTTCCTCTTTCGCGGGCTCGATAGATATGGGAACGAAGATTCTTGACGATATATTCCTTTGCATCTTTGACCATGTAGGGACGCTCGGCAGCATTGAGATATTCGGTATCCGGCGCTCCGTGATGATGCAGCATAGCTACATTTAGGTCTTCTCGCATAATCTCATTCATAAGATGGGGCTTGACCGGCACGACATCGGAATAGTCGATATAGCTGATATGGTTCCTGCCGTCATCTATTGAAGGGAAGTGCTCAAACCATACTCTCTTTTCATCGAGACGGGCTGTCTTACTCTCTGAAATGTATCCATGTCCGCTGAAAAACAGCATCTGATCCATCGTCGGAGGGTTGAGGCGGGCATCGGCAGCCTTGAGAAGGAACTTTTTCAGAGCGTCGATACGTACTTTCCCGTTTTCATCCATAGGACGGATTCTGCCGGTGAAGATGTCCGGAGAAAGAGACTGAGCGCTGTCGGCAGTGAGGTTGTAATAATACAGGGGAGTGCCTTCATCATGCCCGATGTAGTCGAACTTGAGGGAAAAATCGTCATAATAACGATCGCTTGGGATAGAGGAATCCTCGCGTGGATAACGCTCCTCATCCATCTTGAATGCACTTGCAAGGTGCTGAGCTCCACGAACCATGGCGACCGGTATGTCGCCGATGAAAACGGCCCCGACGATAGGATCCTTTTTCCTGAATCGTAGTTCTTTCAGCACGGCGCGGATGCTGTCCGGAACGCTCCAGATATCTTCGATTATCTCTATTTTATAGCCGTCGGCTTTGGCAATGGCCGCTGCGTAAGCGTCCACTTCAGCCTTGGCGGAGGAGTAACTCGAGGGGTCTATAACTATGGCAAAACCTTCTCCTGCCCTGACATTGATGGCGCTCAGGAGCAAGAAAACGGTAACAAGTAAACGAAATGCTTTCATATCGGAATTTTAGTATGTATATGCAAGTGAATGCCATTCAATAGCTTCATGAATAGCGTCGCTCAGTACTTTATTTGAGCAGGTGTCGGCGAATGCGCGGACTTCAGGTAGGCGATGAGCCGGGAGGTAAATACGGAACGAGCGGGCGCAGAACATTTGCCATTTTTCGCTTAATTCGCCTTTGATGAGCTGGTCGATTTCATCGTCCCAGCGGCCGCAATGGGTCTCGGCAATATTACGGACTTTCTCGAAATAGCTGGTGTCTGCACTCTGGAGGGCAAGACTGTCGAGGGCGGCAAATATTGCGGGACGCATCTTTTCTTTAGGGAAGAACTGTAAGCTCTCGTAGGTATTCTGACGAAGGCGTGGCGAGACGTTGTTATCTGCCGCCAGACGGGCAACAAGCGGAATCAGCTCGTCATCACCCATGGGAGCAAAGCAGTTCACAGCTTCCCTTTGCACTTGTTCGGAATTGTCTGAAAGCGCGATGCGGATAGCTTCAAGCTTTGCCTGGCGGTCGCATCGGCGGATAATAGTATTGAAGGCCTCGTGCCTTTCAATCGACACGGGAGACTCTTTCAGTATTTTCAGGAGTCTATCCGCGCTTGAATTTCCGAAACGGATATCGAGGCAGGTCTTGTCTGCCGAATTGCTTACGTTCTCTTTTTTGAATTTGAAGGTAGGGTCGCCGACGACATGCATCTCCAGATAAGGCGAGAATCGGTTGATCTCACCGATAGGGTAGCCTTGAGCGATGAGGCCTATGAACTCATCCGGCCACTTGTCCTGAAGGACGTTTACCGTGCCGCCCCATGCTACTAGTGTGCCTCCCGGTTGGAAAATGTACTCATTGGCTATACAGTCTTCCATGTTGAAAGCTCCGTTGTAGCAAGCGTCCATTACGACAATCTTTGCCTCAGGGCGGAAGGGGCCGAATTCTTCGAGGGTGAGGTTGTCTTCTTTCTTTACCTTGAAATACTGGGTGTCGTAATCTCCGTGATGATGGAGAAAGGCGATATCCAGTTCCGGGCGCATGAGCTCGTTCTTGACTCGCGGCTTGAGAGGATCATAATCCTTGTGGTCTATATATGAGATTGCATCAGGCAGTATGCTCAACCACGGAAAATGCTCCTTCATTGAGAACTGCTCGTCAATGTGGGCCTGTTTGCTTTCCGCGATGCTTCCGGAGCCTGTAAATATGAATATATGGTCCAGTCTGTCGGGATTCTTATGGGCCTCAGCGGCCTTTTTAAGATATAGGCGGAGTTTTTCATAACGAGTGGATGCTTCGGTATCTGTCGGCCTTATTCGTCCGCTGAAAATCTCAGCCTGCAGGGGAACACTCCGCCCTGAGGTAAGGGAATAATAGAAGTATGGATCTCCGTCTTCATCCTTGCCCAGATAGTCGAAAGTGAGGTCGAAATCGTCGTAGAAGCGGTCTGAAGGAACGCTGGATTCCTTTAGCGGACGAGACTGGTCCATCTTGAATGCACTTGTAAAAAACTGTGCATCGCGGATCATCGGGATGGGAATATCCCCGATAAAAACGGCTCCGCCGATCTTCCCTTTGTTATATAATTGTTTAAGCTTCTCACGAATGACATCGGGACTTTCCCACTGCTCGGAAAGGCGGATAACATCGTAACCGTCGGCTTTAAGCGAAGCTTCATATCCGGCAAGCTCTTCGGAGGCTTCCTTCTCGCTTGCAGGGTCTATTACAATAGCGATTCCTGCTCTTTTGGAGCAGGAGTAGGAAAGGGTTACTAATGCTATGGCAAGCAGTTTTGCCATAATCGGGCGGATATTCATGATTCCGTTATTTAGAATGTCAATACTGCTCCTGCAGTCAGGCTGAAAAGTGAAGTTCCTTCAAGGGAAGGGAACTGCGGAGCAGAGCCTATTTGTTTTAGTATGGATCCTTTTATGAAAAGACCGGGACGGAGCCTTTTGATAGGGGCGAAAAGCCAGTCTGAGCGGACAAATGCCGATAATTTACCGGAGGTTTCATAGGCAAAGGTCGGATCGACATACCTTTTCGTTATGTCATCTTTTGCGATTGCTGTGTTGCCGGTTGCATAGGAGGGCTCTCCAAGGGGGAGAATATATCCTGCTCCTGCAGAGAGGTCGAGTATATTCCTGCCTATGTTGAGGGTTTTCCATCCGTCTGCATTAATTCCAAGATGAGACCATGCCTGGTTGCACGGGGTACCGTCGGCGTAGTGGGTGAAATTATCCGACTGGAACTTGACGCCGAGCCCGGTATTCCAGGACTTGTCCTTACCTATCCGATAGAGGGCAGAGAAAGAGAGTCGCATGGCATCGTTGTTCTTGTAGCGGCTCATTATCTCATAGTATGAAATATTGCCGTGCTCGGTATCGATCCTGACTTTCTGATCATACCAGAAGCCCTGCATGAGCTTAACCTCTGCATTTAGTCTTATGCTTTGGCGAAGGCTACTCTTTAGATCCAGCCTTTCCAAGAGGGAAATGCGGTTGAAACTATAGTCTCCCGCCTTCCATTCATGGGCGGATCCTCCGTCCCTCGCGTTTTCGTATCCTCCGGAATATCCCACTTCGGTGAACATCTCGAGGCGGTCTTTTATCATGCTGGTGTTAATTCCGGCGGAATATGTGAATCCGGCGTACTCTCGCGGTGCGCTGGAACTCTCTGAAGAGCTGAAGGCGAAGTAATCGCCCATACCCTTCATCTTATAGTAGCGGTATGTTTTCTGGCCGTATTCGAGATAATTGGTAAACTTGGAAAAGAACATCTCGGCTCCGCCATATACTCCGATGCTCCATGCCTGTGACAGGTGGCGCTCAAGTCCGAGTACGATGGGGATTCTGGAAATGTCATTCTTGGGACGCGGATCCTTGCTGTCTGTCAGTGTAGCGGTCGTGAGACCGATCTTTCCGGCGAGTGTCCAGTTGTCTGAAAAACTCCATGCTATGGCACCGTTGATGTCAAAGCGCTCAGTGAGAGAATTGTCCGCAAGCGTATCGCATATGACGTAAGGATTGTCCGGGTCGTTACCGATGAGTGAATTCCAGTTGCGGTCAAAGTCACGGGTATTGCGGTATCTGAGGCTTCCGCTGGTACGGAAACGTCCAAGGGTACCGATCTCTTCTACTGAAAGGTCAAGCTCGTTTTTCCCGGCAGGACGATCTGACCTGTGGAAATCCCCCTTGGCATAATTCCAAGATGCAGAGGCTGCATTCCAAGCATCCGTGGGATTGTATTTCAGTGATGTCGGAGAGGTACTTTCGCTTTGAACGTTCTTTATGCCGTTATCCCTCTCATGGTGCCAGACTTGGGCAAAAGCTTCCCTTGCCGGAGCGAGCAGCAGCGGCAAGAGAAGCAGTGCGCAAATCTTATGAATCTTATTCAGCATCTACCTTTGAAGGAGCAGCGCCGGGAACAACCTTTTCAACTACGAAGTCTGCGGAAGACTTGTTGGTGTCTTTGTAGTAAGCGCGGCCGTTCTCAATCTTGGTAACTTTACGGCGAACGGCAAGTCCGCTCCATGCTGCAGGTCCGAGAATACCTTCAGCATCGTCGATAGGAAGGAAGGTGGGGTAGTGCTCTTCAGCACCGGACTCCCAAACATCGATAGCGTCGAGGGTATATTCGCTAGGGAACATCAGATACTGGTATGATGATGTTGATCCGGGGGTTGTCATAAGGTGCTCAGGGTCGGCGGCATACTCTGAAGGAGTGACTCCTGCAGGAAGCTTGATGATAGCGCCTGCCCATGCGAAGAAGTTCTGTCCCCAGTTAAGCTGGCTTGTGAAAGGAGCGTGTACGAGCTCCATGTTGGGAACGCCGTCATAATCGGTATCCTTTGCATTGTAGGCGGCATAAAACTCCCAGTCGGCTTTGGAGAGGTCTGCGCAGTTTTCAAAGCCCTCGCCCTGTGCGGTATGATTGATAGGAGCATTGGCGACAACTACACTTTCTCCCGGCTGAAGGGGATAATCCTTGCCGGTTCCGGGGAATGCATATACAGGACTCTGGGTGACTCCGCCATAGAGATTCTCAAAGCCGTTAGCCTGCCATGCATTGGGCTTTGTCTGGCGGCCCATACCACCGATGAGGATAATCTGGTCGAGGTACTGGACTTCGTCGGAGTTGTTTACAAGCTCAATCCAGGTGTCGCTGAGAGGCTGTATATAAGCCTGCTTTCCAGGGGTGTACTGGACAGCCTTGATGATGATAGGAGAAGCTGATACAACTGCCAGATCGACAGTTACTTCCTGATCGGCATAGAGAGATACTTCAGCGGCGCCGACAGCGCTCTTTGCAGAAGAAATCTTTCCATTGACAGCAATCTTGTAATCTCCCTGAGGAAGGGAAGCAGTCGCGCTGATGACTTTGTCTGCCTTTTTAACTTCGAGAGCTGTAGTATTGTTGCCTTTAGTAGCTTCTGCTACTATATCGTTTACTTCTTCTACACCCTCAGGGAGCGTGATGTTGACAGTGAGAGTGTAATTCTTTGCTGTCTCTGTCTTGTTGCAGGATGCCGCAAAAAAGGCTGCTGCAGCAATGCTTAAAACAATAAAAAACTTTTTCATATAAATGATGTATTAAAGATTAATTTTCAATTCGGCTCCAAAATACATATTTGGGTAAAGCTGTGATTTGGAATTCGTGTTTTTGTTCGTATGATATCTGCTTGTATTGGTGACGTTGTTGGCCGTAAAGGACAGTTGCGTGCGGGAACCTATTTCCTTTGTAAGCCTTATATTCAAAAGGGCCCATGGCTCAATTACGTCGGGAAGGAAACTATATGTGAAGTACCTGTCGACCATATAGTTCAGCGAAGGATCCGAGTTCATTGTCGCCGCATTCCATGTAGTATAATTACCTTCAGTATCATAGTAGCCAAGAGGCTCGACTGCGAGATAATCCTTGTCTTGATATTTGAAGGCGTAAGCCCTTGTGTTGCCGTTCTCATCCAGATAAACGGAGCGAGTGCGCTCGTACCAGACGACCTGAAGGGTGGTAGTGAATATCAGCCTCAGCTCCGGAATATGGGTGATGAAACGGACGCTTGTGTTGATTCGGTCCTGGATGCTACCGCTACCTGCTGGCAGGACCGGTGCGTATTGGTCAGTCTTGCTGCGGAAGGATGTACTCTCTGTCTCTCTGGTCCTTTCAATATGGAACCAAGCTCCGTTGATATTAACCGAGGTCTTGATTGCCTTGATGGTGCCGAGGTCCAAGCCGTATTCGATACCGTACTTGATTCTTCTTGAGCTATTGGAAGGACGGCTCCAGCTGGCGTACTCTTTTTTGTCTACCTTGGAGGCAGTCTGGCGAGTTCCGTCAAGCATATAGGTCACCTCGTTGCCTTCCAGGGCGAGGTCCGTAGATCCGTCCGGGATAACATACTGAGAGAAACGGCCCCAATAAAGCTGCCCTGTATAGCCGAATTCGTGGGTATGGGTCTCGTGGAAGAAGGTGGCAAATCCGCTTGTTCCCTTAAGGTTCCAGCTGATACCAATCTCTTTCTTTACAGCGTTTGCCGGCTTTAGGTCGGGATTGAAGGTATCGTTCACTATCTGTGTGTTTATAACTGCAAGGCCTTTTCCCGTACTCTCATTATAGCGGTTGAGACAGATGAAGTCATAATAAGAAGGCTCCGGATACAGGTACAGGAGGGTAGGCATCTTGTTGGAAATACCGAATCCGCCGTTGATCGCAAGGTCGTCGAAAAGGTGGCTGTTATTCTTATTCAGCACGCTTAGCGAGAGGTTTAACCTAGGCTCAACAACGAAATATCCTTTGTTCCCACCGCTCTTTTCAGCATTGAGGAACAGATTGGAGGCTCGGACTCCGACTTCTGACTTGAGAACAGGTCCTCCTAGTGTAAAGCTACCCTTATCGGTGAGGAAGACGGATGCGGTATTGAGAGCCGGTATATCCTTGTAAGCGCGAGGTCTCAAAGTGTGGGAAGAAGAGGCCTGAGGCGGGGTCTCGATGTCATAAGACAGACCTTCACCCCGGTTTGCATCCAGAGTATACTCCACTCCGAGCCTTATTTTGTTGTAGTCTTTTTCGCCTATTTGGAAATACTTTCCGGCGACTAGCTGCCCGAAGAAATTGACAGGGATTCCATGGATGCGATACTCGGAATAATAAGGACGGATTATCTGGTGTGCCTGATGGATTCCGCTTTCGCGTACATCAGTTACAGCGCCGTCAGGGCTCCAGACTTTGCTGAGATGAATGTCCTCAGTGCGTGAAATTTGGGCGGAAAGATTATAATCCAGCGATGTAAGGAACGTTGTCCGCGGCTTGATGCTTCCATTTGCAGAAAGACGGGCTCCAAGATTTTTATTTGTAAAATTGACGTCCAGCTCTTCGAGCTGAGGGTCTGTCTTTCGGTTGTTGACGTTGGAATAGATGGATCCTTTTACATTGAGGCTGGCCCTATTCCAAACTTTTGAAAAACCTCCTGCAACGGTGAGCCTGTCGTAGCCCAGGTAACGGCGGCGCGGATCGCTGAAACTCTGGCTCCAGTCTGCTCCGATATTGATGGATCCGCCGCTCTTGAGAGCAAATCCTTTCCCTATGTATGCAAGCTTGGAATTGGGATCGGCTTGCGCTTTGAACTCCCACGGAGTGCGACCTGCCTTGGTTTTTACTATAACGACTCCGGAAGTAAGGTTGCCGTATTCTGCGGAAGGGATACCGCTGATGACCTCCATGGATTCGACTACTCCGGCGCTGACTGTACGAAGGTCGATTCCGCCACCCGCGGTGGTCTGGTCGCTCATTCCGTCAGTCTGGATACTGGACGCAGACCCATAACGAGTCGAGGCGATGGCCTGGAGGTTGGCATCATTGCTGAGAGGCGTTCCATCTACGATGACGGACGTTCCGAGAGACGAACCGGAGGTAGGATTAATTTCCCTGACCGTTGCTTGGGAGAGTTCGTTCAGATTTGGATTCTTGGCAAGATTACCTGGGACGAGCTGCAGAAGGTCGCTGACGCTTTTTGGCTGAAGGTGCCTGATGGCCTCCTCGTTTATCACGGATTTTGAGCCCATGTCATCACGCTCTGCAGTTACAGTCACCGAGTTCAGCTCAAGACTCAGTACTTGGAGTTTCATGTTGAGCGTAGTCGGCCCGGCGATAACGACAGTACCTACAAGGTCTTTATAACCTACAAACGAGACCTGATACTCGTAGTTTCCTTTTTTGAGGTTGGTAAATTCATAATTACCATCCTTGTCAGTAGTTACCCAGATAGATTTGTTGAGGGAGACTACAGCAAGCTCCACAGCTTGTCCTTCCGTATCGGTAACACGTCCGGAAAGGCTGTAGTTTTGAGCCCATGCCGTTCCCCAAACAGGGAACATAATTATAAGGAGAAGGAGAAACTTCTTCATTAGAATAATATCTTCAGATTTACACTACTATTTGCAAATGTAAATTATTCTGATGAAGAATGCAATACCTATAAATGATTATAGGTTGGAGTCTTATGCTTTCCGGCTATTTCGGGGCAGAGTATTCTTTGATGTGCTGCTCCTCGCTAAGTCGGCAAATGACCAGCTTGTCTTTGGACTCTGCAATTATGTATCCTTCAAGACCTTCCGCTATGACAGTCTTAAGCGAAGCGGCATGGACGATGCACCCTTTACAGTTGAAAAGCCTGACATCGTCTCCAACAACGGAATTCCCATCCCCATCAGAAGGGATGTGGGCCTTGATTGCACCCCAGCTGCCGAGGTCGCTCCATAGAAGATCTTCAGCGATTACATGGATTTTGTCGGACTTTTCCATGACGGCATAGTCGATAGAGATTTTCTCGCAGGTAGGGAAAAGCCTTTGGAGTTCCCGAGGCTCGGAAGGGGTATAGAAAGAAGGTGATAAGGAGTCCATTATCCCTGCGATCTGAGGGGCGTAGGAGCGCATTTCCCTGATTATGGTAGAAACGTTCCATACGAAAATACCGGCGTTCCAGAAGTAGTGGCCATCCTTAAGATAGGCTTCCGCTTTCTCCAGATCAGGCTTTTCCTTGAATTCGGAGACCTTGGCAATAGAGCCTTTTACGGCTTGGGGAGCATATATATATCCATATCCAGTTTCAGGGCGAGAAGGAGTTATTCCGACGGTCACAATGGCATCGCTTTCGTTTGTAAAGGCGAGTGCTTTTGCGATTGTACTTGCGAAGAGATCGGTGTTGAGAACTAGTGCGTCAGCCGGCGTGACAACGATATTGGCCCCTGGAAATTTCGCTGCGATCTTCCAGCAGGCATAGGCGATACAAGGGGCGGTATTTCTCGCTTGTGGCTCTGCAAGAATTTGGTCCTCAGGTATTTCCGGAATCTGAGCCTTGACTGTGTCTACATACTTTTCAGATGTGACAACCCAGAAATGATTCGCCTCGCAGACGGGTCTGAATCGGTCGAGTGTCATCTGGATAAGGGTCTTTCCGACTCCTACGACATCGATGAACTGTTTGGGCATTTCAGGGGTGCTCAAGGGCCAGAGCCGGCTCCCGATTCCTCCGGCCATTATTACGACATGGGTATTCTCCATAATTGTTCTCAGATGGTTCTGAGCAAAAATAATTATTATTTCCCAACAATTGACTATCTTTGCTCCATATAATTGTTCAATTCTCATGTCTGAAATCAAATACAGGGTCGAAAGTGACCTTCTTGGCGAACTTCAGGTTCCCGCAGATGCTTACTATGGGGTGCAGACCCAGCGTGCTCTCAACAATTACAAGATATCCAATACCAGGATGTGCGACTATCCTGAATATGTGGTATCTATCGCATATGTCAAGATGGCTGCCGCGGCTGCAAATGCGGAGCTCGGAGTTCTTGACAAAAATATTGCTGATGCAATAATCAAGGCTTGCGAGGAAATAGTTGCTGGTAAGTTCCATGACCAGTTCCCTGTCGATATGATGCAGGGCGGAGCCGGAACATCGGTCAATATGAATGCGAACGAGGTCATCGCCAACCGCGCCCTGGAGATAATGGGCCATAAGAAAGGTGAATACCAGTTCTGTTCTCCGAACGACCATGTCAACTGCGCCCAGTCGACAAATGACGCCTATCCGACCGCGTTCCGCTATACTTTCGTGAGGATGAATAAGATTCTAGTAAAGAGTCTCACCGACCTTATTGACGCTTTCAGGGCTAAGGGCGAAGAGTTCAAGGATATAATCAAAATGGGCCGTACGCAGCTACAGGATGCCGTTCCTATGACCTCCGGTCAGGAATTCATCGCTTTTGCGGACAACCTTGAAGAGGAGATTGCCAACCTCGAAAGGAATGTGGTCCTTCTCAAAGAAATCAATATGGGCGGAACCGCGATCGGCACAGGCCTGAACGCCATCCCTGGATTTGCTGAACTCTGCACAAAGAAGATGTCGGAGTTCTCCGGAGACACCCTTATCAAGGCGTCCGACCTTGTAGAGGCGACCCCTGATACAGGCGCATACGTAAGCTATTCTGCTGCTCTGAAGCGCCTCGCCGTCAAGCTTTCCAAGATATGCAATGACCTCAGGCTTCTCGCTTCCGGTCCCCGCTGCGGCCTCCATGAGATCAACCTTCCTCCGATGGCCCCGGGTTCTTCGATAATGCCCGGAAAGGTCAATCCCGTCATCCCGGAGGTGACGAACCAGGTCTGCTTCAAGGTTATCGGCAACGATTTCACTGTGACAATGGCGGCCGAAGCAGGACAGCTCCAGCTCAATGTTATGGAACCGGTCATTGCAGAGTCCATTCTCGAGAGTATCACCTGGCTTAATAATGCAATCAATACACTTCGCGAAAAGTGCATTGTAGGCATTACTGTCAATAAGGAGCATTGCTATTCCATGGTCAAGAACAGTATCGGTATTGTTACCGCACTGAATCCCTACATCGGTTATAAGGCCAGTACCAAGGTTGCAAAAGAGGCTCTTGAGACGGGAGGATCAGTCTATGATATAGTACTGGAGAAGGGGCTTATGACAAAAGAGAAGCTCGATGAGGCGCTCGATCCTTCGATGATGCTCGGTGCCCATGAACTTTTTAAATAGTCTATTCCCATACGACATATTCGCGGCTTAGGGCTATTCCTCTTCCGCGTCCGTAGCGACCCTTGACGACGTAGTAGTCAAGGGTCTTTTCGTTGAAATACATGGAGAGTCGCTCCTTTAGTCTTGAGCATTTTTCATGGATGGAATTGTCTTCAATGTCGGTGAGTCTTGAGATGCTTTTCCTGATTGAAGAAAGGTTGGTCCTCCCTGTTATCCGGCAGTAGATTTTATACATTTCTCCTTCGAAAGAGGGCAGTTCTTTCAGCTCCACCCCCTCTGGGTGTTTGAGGAAAAAGATAAAAACAGTCTTGACCAACGGGCTGAGAATCAGTTCTTTCCCATCTGGGGAACTGATACGGATACGATAATCTTTTGTGATGAAAATCTTTTCCGGAGGGCCCTGGACTCTCGATGGTTTGACTCCCAGCTGAGTGAGCCGCTCTTTTATGGAAAAATAAAGATCGATGAGATCCTCTGCGTCCATCATCTCGAGACTCGGAGTCTCCTTCTCTGAAAGGAAGCATTCTGGAAATCCTTCTATAAGAGAAATAAGCAGTCTAAGTTCTGGAACTGAAGTTTTCATGGTTCATGGTTTTTGTCTTGCTAAAGTAAGAATTATTAGCCTTTATTCCAAAAACCTTGATAAACTCCCGTCCGTGGCGCTTCACTTATCGCCCGTTGCGCCTCACTTATAGTACGTAGCCATCCTCCGGAACGTCACATCGCCCTCGATCAGATTCGGCCCGTCTACATTCACTTCCCCGCGCTGCAGCACCAACTTGTCCTTGCTGCACTCCTTCACGTAGTAACGCGCTGCAGGCGTATAGGCCGCAGTCCTGTCCTCCTGCATAAAGTCGTGATCATACTCGAAAAGATATAACTCCGGCGTGGAAGATCCTATGCCGGGATAGCCGTTCTGGTGTTGCTCGTAGATATATTTTGCCTCAGAATCCCCGGCCAATACATCGGATACATATATGCTTAAAACCCACGAATGGGGATCCCCGTTGCCTGCCGAGAAGGACCATATCACAAGCCCTGCATCCTGAACACCTTCCGGATACACCTTCTCCCAACTTCCTTCCAGGTTGTTAGCCAAGTCAATCTCAGGAATCAGATTTTTCTCGCACCCGCACAGTCCTGCCACCAGCAGCGCCGCACAAATCATTGTCTTCAAAATCTTTCTCATATCGTTGATTTTTTTGTACAAATACAATCCTCAAAAAAGCGATTTCTTGCATCCTGAAGGCGATTATTCTTTCTTCAGTTCAACCGCCGGATTCGTCTTCGCAGCCTTCAGCGTCTGCCAGAGGACGGAGGCAAAGGCGATGGCCAGCGAAATCAGGGCGGCTGCCACGAACACCCAGCCATATCCTTCAACACGGTAGGCAAAGCGCTCTAGGTACACTCGGGAGGCCCAGACGGCTAGCGGAATGCCCACAAGGCAGGCCACGCCTACAGGAATCAATCATTCTGGCAAAAAAACCGGGGCAGGAAGCCATCGTTTCGCCCCCAAATGGGGTTCGGTAATTCTGGCAGACACGTCCTGAGCACTTGGGGGCTGGAAAGAGGTGTTTCGATCTCGAAATCATAATCTGTCGGATATCATGGACACTGTTTTGGCAAGCAGAGCTACAAAAGAAATCTTGGCGGTACAGGAGCTGGGGAATGGGAATGGGAACGGGAACTAGGGAAATGGTAACTGTGATATGTGAATTGGGAACTGTGGAAGGGGAAATGGCATGTCGTACCACAAAACACCCTTCTTATCGCTCAACATGGCGCAGGTGCGAAAAGATGTTGGGGACCTGCGCCGTTAAAAATTATTAATATCCTGAAAGTCAGAAGCTTATCTTTTTCCGGTGGCGCAGGAAACCACGAAAAAACCGCACCTGCGCCATCAGGCACAGGACAATGTGTAATATAAAGGATGTGATATCTCCTGCATTGCAACGAAACGCCCTTACCATGTTATAAAGCAGAGAAAAAACATGCCTCCTGCGCCTGCTCGGTATCTTATTGCATATAAGTGATATATGACTTTTTCCCTAGGGTCCTGCAGGTAGGGAAAAATCTGGAAGCAATTGAGTATTAGCCCTTTGATGGGCATGCTAAATACCCACATTGAGGGCACCGGAGACTCCTCTTTATAGAGAAGGTGTTTACTTTTGTGCCTAAATCGTTCCTCCTTTAGGGTGAGGGGTGAGCACGCCCCGTGAGCCGTAAACTCTTGATACTGAGTTAAATACATAGATTAACATTGTGATTGCGCCAAGTTTAAAATCAGAAAATAGCTGATAGTAAACGAGTTACCACTCACGACACTGGAATTCTTAACGGTAACTAGGAGTGAATCGACAATGCCCCTTTCCTGAGAGGTAAAGGATATGGGTAAAGGTCTGGGTAAAGGATATGGGTAAAGGTCTGGGGTAAAGGTATGGGGAAGGGCAGTATAACATGGATAAGGATTTATCCCTCAAAATATATGGGACACAAGAAATAAAAAAATGCCCCTACAAGTATCTGTAAGGGCATTTTAAGCGGTGCGGACGAGGGTCGAACTCGCGACCTCCGGCGTGACAGGCCGGCATTCTAACCAAACTGAACTACCGCACCAGATTTTAAAGAACGTTTGCTTTTCTTGGAAAGCGAATGCAAAGATAAGCCTTTTTTCTGACTCTGCAAATTTTTTCTTTATTTTTTTACATTCCGCGTTCTTTCTTGATGGTCTCGTAGGCTTCTTGAATCTTTCTGAATTTTTCTTCTGCCGCCTTCTGAACCTCAGGACCAAGGGTTGCGACTTTGTCAGGATGGTTCTTCATGGCCATTCTCCTATATGCCGCTTTTACTTCATCGTTAGTTGCTGAAGGAGAAATCTCAAGAACCGAGTATGCCGATTGGGTGTCTTTATAATACATGGATATTACAGAAGCAGCATCCGATGATGTCAGGCCAATCGCAGAGGCGATTGCTTCCAGCACCGATTTTTCAGCTTTACTAAAATCACCGTCGGCTCTTGCAATCTGTGTCAGGTAGTGGAAGAGCTGCAACCTCTGGGAATAGTTCATATTGGCTGCAATCTGACCGCCAACCGAGTAGATGTTTACCTCTTGGGATAAGATCCTTTGGAGCATCCTGACTGATTCGCTTACAGCGCTCTCTCCGAAGTTTCTTCTGATGAAGTCTTTGACGACATCGATCTCTGATTGGAGAGTTTTACCGTCGGCCTTGATTACCGCCGAGGAGAGAACCAGGAGACTGACGAGGAAACTATTCCTCTGCTCGGAAGCGGAATAACCACGAGTTCCGGAGTAGGATCCTCGCTGCGAACTATACTGCCCGCTGTCGGAAGTTCCTGCTCCGGAAATCTGTTTAACGTTCTCTATTGATCTCTCAATAGCTGCTCCTGAGACATATCCTAGAATCGCTCCAATCGGTCCCCATGTGACCCATCCGAGGAATCCGAATATCCATTTAAATGCACCCATGTGTAATTACTTGACCTCAATAACCTTCTTGGCCTGGGGTATTTCTGCCTTTTTGATCTTCGGGATGCTGACGCTCAGGACTCCGTTCTCAACTTTAGCGCTGATCTGTTCCTTTTCCGCATCATCCGGTAGAAGCATCGTCTGCTGGAATTTGGTGTAGTTGAATTCGCGACGGAGATAGTGTCCTTTCTTCTCCTCCTTATTCTCGGCCTTTTTCTCCATCTTGATAACGAGGTCACCCTGGTCGTCGATGTTGACCGTGAAGTCTTCTTTCTTCATACCCGGAGCTGCGAGCTCAAGCTCATATCCGTTTTCATTTTCTAAAACATTGATAGCAGGAGCGGTCGCGTTTGTCTTGACCATCCAATCAGTGTCAAAGAAATCATTGAAAAAATCAGGGAGCCAATTCTGACTCATTCTTCTTGAAGGTACCATAGTTTTTATCTCCTATAATTTAGTTTAACTTCTTTTATCCCCGGCCTTCAAAGCCGGACGACTAAGAATTGGCAAAACAGAGGCCATTTGGAAAAACGCTGCTAAATTGTTCAAAAAGTAGACAATTTGTCTAAAATTCTGGACATAATGTCTTGAGCGGATGTCAAAATGTCGCAGTGGAGATGGATAAAAAGATATATCGGTATTTTTATGCCCTCAAAAATATTCGTACATTTGTAGGATTCAATTTCGAAGCGATGCCAAGTCAGGGTAATATAATAGTCAAGAATGCAAGAGTCAATAATCTCAAGAATATATCACTTGAGATTCCCCGCGGGAAATTTGTTGTCATTACAGGTATTTCAGGAAGCGGCAAATCTTCTCTTGCATTCGATACTCTTTTTGCAGAGGGACAGAGAAGATTCGCAGAGAGTCTTTCTTCATATGCGAGGCAGTTCCTCGGGAGGATGACAAAACCTGACGTAGATATAATTGAGGGCATCCCGCCTGCGGTAGCAATTGAGCAGAAGGTCAATACAAGAAACCCTCGCTCTACTGTTGCTACTACAACGGAAATATATGATTATCTGAGACTTATATATGCCCGTATAGGGAGGACATATTCTCCTGTATCAGGAAAGGAGGTCAGGGCCAATACTGTCTCAGATGTTCTGAATTATGTTTTCTCCGAAGGAATAGCTTCTGTCTATATCCTATCGGGAATCAATTGGGAGACAAGAGAGGATAAGGTTGAGCTGATGCTCAGCCTTAAAGAACAGGGATACAGCAGATTCTATGATCCTTCCACCGATAAGGTCGTCCGCATCGAGGAGATAATGAAGATGGCAGAATCAGGCTCGTATCCTGAAAATCTATATCTATTCATCGATAGGGTGAAGACTGCTCCTTCCGATGAGGACCTTAGGATGAGACTCAGCAGCTCTATAGAATCTGCCTTCTCAATAGGGAGCGGGAATCTCTATGTGAGAGCGGAAATGCTTGACGGGCAAGTCCATATTGAGCCTTTCCTCGATCGAATGGAGATGGATGGAATAGTATTCCGAAAGCCGGATGAGTTCCTTTTCAGCTTCAACAGCCCACTTGGCGCCTGCCCGGTCTGCGGCGGCCTTGGGAAAATAATAGGGATCAGCGAGGATCTGGTGGTCCCCGACAAGACTAAAAGTATCTACGAGGGGGCAATCGCATGCTGGAGAGGGGATAAGATGGGGTGGTTCAAGGACCATCTCGTCGAGGTGGCGGAGCGATATGGAATTCCGGTGTTCGAGCCTTACTGCAAGCTGTCGGACAAAGTGAAGGATATTATCTGGAATGGGCACAGCATTGAAGGAGATGAGAATTCGATCGTAGGTATCAACGAGTTCTTCAAATGGGTCGAGTCCAACAGGTACAAGATCCAGTATAAGTATATGCTCAGCCGCTATTCCGGGAGGACTGTATGCAACGAGTGCGGAGGTAGCCGTCTCAGGAAAGAGGCTCTCTATGTCAAAGTAGGAGGGAAGAATATCCATGAGCTTCTTAGCATGACAGTCGGGGAACTGATTGATTTCTTTGATAATATAGAGCTTACCGAGTACGAAAGGGGTGTGGTCGAAAAGGCAGTTGAAGAGGTGACTTCCCGACTAGGGTATATCCGCGATGTCGGCCTTGCCTATCTGACCTTGAATCGCCCGTGCAACACCCTTTCCGGCGGAGAAAGCCAGAGAATCAATCTTGTGACTGCCCTGGGCAGTTCCCTTGTCGGCTCCATGTATATTCTCGACGAACCGTCAATCGGTCTCCATCCAAGAGATACGGACCGCCTTATAAAGGTGCTGAAGCGCCTTCGCGATATCGGGAATACTGTGATAGTCGTCGAACATGATGAAGAAATCATCCGCGCTGCCGATATGCTCATTGATATGGGCCCCAAAGCCGGTGTAAATGGGGGAGAGATCATCTTCTCCGGCAAGGCAGAAGAAGCGGGTCCTGACGAGAAATCGCTGACGCTCAAGTATTTATCCGGTGCTATTCCTCGGTATAAGAGAGAAAAGCGCCCGTGGAACTATTCCATCTCGGTCAATGGGGCAATGGAGCATAACCTCAAGGATATCGATGTCAAATTCCCCTTGGGAGTGCTTACGGTAGTAACCGGAGTCAGCGGAAGCGGTAAATCATCTCTTGTAGGAGACATTCTCTATCCGGCACTAAGACGGAGACTCAATGAGACAGGAGACCTTCCGGGGACCTTTAAAGGACTCAGCGGCAACCTCGACAGAATCACCAGGGTGGAGTATGTCGATCAGAATCCTATCGGCAAGAGCTCCCGCTCCAATGCCGTGACATATTTGAAGGTCTATGATACAATCCGAAAGCTGCTCTCATCCCAGCAGTATGCAAAGATAAACGGTTATACTCCATCGTTCTTCTCGTTCAATCAGGAAGGCGGACGATGCCCTGAATGCCAGGGAGACGGGTATGTAAGGATCGGAATGCAGTTTATGGCGGATGTGACAATGATCTGCGAGGCTTGCGGAGGAAAACGCTTCAAGAGCGAGATTCTCGAGGTCCGTTATGAGGGGAAAAATATCGATGATATCCTCAATATGAGCGTGTCAGAGGCGATAGAATTCTTCGGCTCGAAAAAGGACGAACTCGCGAAGGAAATAGCCTCTGAGCTTCAGCCTCTTGTGGATGTCGGTCTATCATATATCAAACTGGGGCAGAGTAGCAGCACCCTTTCAGGGGGAGAAAGCCAAAGAATCAAGCTTGCGTATTTCCTCTCTCTCAGCGGGGGCGACAAGCCGAGGAAGGAGAGGATAATGTTTATCTTCGATGAACCGACTACAGGTCTTCATTTCTATGATGTCGAGAAGCTTCTAAAGGCATTTGATGTCCTTTTGTCAAAGGGGCATTCCGTTGTCGTAGTCGAGCATAATCCGGATGTTATCCGAAATGCCGACTGGGTAATCGACCTTGGACCTGATGCTGGCGATGAGGGCGGAAGAATCGTCTTTGAAGGCACTCCGGAGGACCTTATCAAGTACGGAAAGACCTTTACTGCGAAGTATCTGGGTTGAAAACCACCATCGCAAGAGTATCTCTTGAGACGGGTGGCCCTGCTTTGAAATAAATGAGTGCAGCCCCGTCTTTATGGGGCATCAGCCTTACTCCGTGCCCGTTTTTATCTATCTCGTAGTCATAAAGCGCGGCGACTTTTTCATCATCGTCATAGGCGAGAAACTCTATTTCCATTGGAGCATCCTCCGGGAAGACATCGCACCAGAGGTGGAATGTGTCCGAGACAGTGCATACATTGTATGCTGCGGGAAGAAGATCAAATCTTCTAGCGCTTTCTTTGACCTGGAGGGCATCTTTGTCTATTCTCCAGGAGTCCCCGTTGAGACCGTTCCCTGAGGGAGTGACGGTGAATCTGTAATCGGTGTTCCTTCTTATTTCCCCTGTTTTGAAACGGTATTTTAGATACTCTCCCGGTTTATTGTGGAGGGTTCTAGAATTATATTCCAATTCGATTTCAACGAAGGAAGCTAGTTTTTCCTCTTTATCTAGTAGGTTTTCCAGCATGTACAGTCGTACCTCCCTGCTTCTCCCTGCCGCTATTTCCCGGTTGAGAGGATCGGCCGCAGAGCCGGCTTTATTGAATCCTGTAAGAAACATTCCTTCAGAGTTCTCAGTAAGGCTTTCTCCGAAAAGAAGGGCGGAACGAGGGCAGTTTCCTACGGAAATACTTTTGACCCAAAGCTGTGTCCCTTCTTCCAAATGGGACCGGTCGAATACTACCGAGATTCTCGACATCATTCTTTCCAGTCCTATTGTTCTGTCGTTCGAAGCCGGGATAATGTTCCTGATGCAGCCTGTCATCGGAATCCCTCTGGAGTATTCGTCAGGGTAGGCCAGGTAGTATCTGTAGGACCGTAGCTGCGGCTCCGACTCGGCATCCAAAGCGTATCCAAGATTGGCGCAGACGTAGACTGAGTACTTCTCATAGAGGAGAAGGGAAGAGGAAAATACGTATTCTGATCCTTCTTTTACAAGTTTCCCTCCGGAAATGAATCGTTTTTCCTCCAATTCTCCGCTGTGGTTGAAGATAAAAATGTTCAGGTCGCTTATCATTTCTTCATCACTTGGATCCGAAGACCTTGTCGGAATATAGCTGAACACCCGGAAAAAGCACTCCTCCCTCTTCAAAGGAAGTTGCGAGCACGAAAAGAGCAGAACCAGCATCAATAATGTCAGGATTTTTCTCATTTTAAAATCTTTCTAGGACCTCGTCTCCGTCCTTCCACGGAAGGACGCTTTGGTTGAATCTCACTGCCCCAACATCGGCCGGAGTATCCGGGTCGGATGTGCCTTTTTTGGTGATGGTGATGTTGAAAGCATATTCTTTTCCTCCTTCGAGGCATGGGATATTGATCGGATAAAAGTATGTATTTCCTCCGATTGTCCCTTCAATTACCAGCCTTGTCAGCGGAGTCTCAGGAGTCTCTTCGGATATGTCATTTGGATAGCAGTAAAGTGAAATGTTTGGAAAAACAACGGAAGTGCTTGCGGAAATACCTGAGTCACAATAGATAATGGAGTCTTCATAGATTCTCTCCCTGTAGTTTGCCCAGGAGGAAGGTTCGCTTTTCCTTGAAAGAATCTTGCATCTGTCGTGTACATTCATGAGAAACACTTTCACGTCTTTCAGTTTTTCTCCTTCGTAGGGGCGTCCGTGGAAATCGGCGCAGAGAGAGTTGACTCTTATCTTTGAAAGAAGAGGATGAAGCCCAATTTCGCAGCCCTTGTCTCTTCCGGCAAGAGTCTCTGTCTCTCCACTCATTACCGGGGAAGAGGAGTTTTCTTCCATTAGTTCCATCGTTTTTCCGCCGAGGCCCTCATAGGAGAGTATGTCGCTCCATGCGAACCTGTCCTCCCCATAGTTGGCGATAGCGACAACCTTCCTGCCGCCTGTCCTCGATGTCCCGTCTATTGGGGCGCCGTCCCATTTTTCAATCCTTTCATACGAATCCAGTTTCATAAGCCCGCCGTCCTCAAAAAATAACAAATCAAGGGTGTGAGGGGTTGTTTTTTCGGCTTCTCTTATATATATTTGCACTTTATGCATGTCTTTGAGCGGTGCTTCAATGCATGCAGAGAAGAGAAAGGCCGGCATTATTAATGAAAGCCACCATGCAGAACGCATAGTTCGAAGTGTAGATTTTCCATAGCCAGTCAGGTTCTTACGCAACCGGCCTTTTTTCTCTGCTGTAAAGCGATATTGCGTTTTTCCTCTGCGCATCTGTCGTTGTCTTTTGGTGCAAAGCTACTGTCTTTGGGCGTGATGAGGATGAAAAAATGCCGTTGCAGGCTGTTGTTTTTGTGTTTTTTGTTGAGATTCCGCCTTTTTGTGGTTTCGAAATGAATATTATTAACGGACGGAAAAAAGTTTTTTTATGAAATTATCCAAAAGACTTCGCAACCTGTTCCTCCCAAAGAGAGATCTTCTTCCGATTCTCTCTCAGCAGGCTGCATTCTTTTACCAGGCGGCAGCGGCTCTTGAGAAGATGCTGGACTCATCTGATCGTGAGGAGTGGGGACTTATTGAAAGAGAGATCAAGACCCTCGAAGTTCAGGGAGATGCCCTGCTTACAGAGTTCCAGGAGCAGGTTTCCGGCCGTCTTAAAGGTTCGCTCCCCAGGGCGGATCTACAGTCTATAGCAATGGCCCTCGATGATTGTCTGGATGTGGTAAAAGATGCTTCCAAAGCCCTTGGAATGTATAATCCGGCCAAGATAGACCCGCAGCTTAAAGACCTCGTATCGACAGTGGTTCGTGAGGCAGAGTCGATAAAGGTTCTCCTCCCTCTGCTATGGGATATAAAGCATAAAGTCTCTTCAATTACTCTCGAGTGTGACAGGATTACCGAGCTTGAGCATACGGCGGACGATACGTATGAGGAGTATGTGGGCTATATATTTGCCAACGAGCCTGATTTAAGGGAGCTGACTAAGTATAAAAACCTGGCGGAAATATTTGAAAAATCTACCGATACCGGTAAGAGGGTCGCAGACAATGTCAGGGTGCTCCTTCTCCAATTCAATATAGAAAAATCGTGAGGCGGACAGTCCTTTTCATGATATTATTCTTGTTCTCTTGCGCTCTTATTGCTCAGGAGAGAGTGGATAGTATCAGGACGAGGATTCTGCAGAGTGACGGATCCGTGCTGATTATTGCTCACAGGGCAAATGGCTCTTCGTTTCCGGAGAACTCCGTCAGCGCTATTCTTTCTTCCTCGAAAATGGGGGCAGACATTGTCGAAATCGACGTTCGAAGGACTTCTGACGGAGGATTCGTTCTCATGCATGACCATACTCTTGGGAGGACAACCGATGGAAAAGGTTTTGTCTCAGGAAAGAGTCTTGATTATATCACCAGCCTTCATCTTAAAGGCAAGGACGGGAAGATTACTTCGGAGAAAGTCCCATCCCTAGAGGAAGCCCTTCTTGCTGCAAAAGAGGCCGGAGTCATGGTCAATATCGACAAAGCATTTATTTTTGCACCCGAAATTGCAGAAATAGCGCAACGAACGGGCACCTTGAAGCATCTTATATTTAAAAGCGATGCTTCTCCCGAAGAGGTCCTCTGCACCCTTGGACCTTGGCGGGATAGCGTCATATATATGCCTATGGTCGGATTGGACAGTGAAGAATCCCTCCGAAAAGTGGTAGAGGTGGTGGATAAGCTTCATCCGGTGATGATAGAAGTTTATTCGGCGTATAAGGGCGATGTAAAACCCTTGATGCTCAGGAATTTCCTTGGTGAAGGCTGCCGCCTATGGTACAATTCCGACCTTGGAAAGCCTTTCAATGCAAAGAAAGATGCTTTCCTTATAGATTCTTTCGGTGCGAGGGCGATACAGACTGATCATCCGAAGGAGTTAAATGAATTTTTGAAAGAGAGAAAACAGTGATGGACGCTGTCATAACTTATGTAGACGGATCGGATCCTCTGTGGCAGGAGGATTATTGCAAGAAGGTTAACGTCCCGGTGATGAACAAGAGATACAGGGACTGGGGGACTCTCAAATACCTGCTTAGAGGGATTGAGGTGTTTCTTCCCTTTGTCAATAATGTTTATCTTCTGGTGTCAAGGGATTCTCAGGTTCCTCAGTGGGTGGACCGCTCCAATCTGAAGATTGTGACGCATGATATGATCATGCCGGTAGAGTCCCTTCCGACCTTCAACAGCTCCATGATTGAGATGTTCATCCATAAGATTCCCGGCCTATCGGAGCGCTTCCTCTATTTCAATGACGATATGTTCCCGATTCGTCCCTGCGATGAGGAAATTTTCTTCCCGGGAGGAAGGCCCAGAATCGGATTCACCCCATCGCTTTTCTCTTTCATTGATTTCAAAAAGCTTTGCCGCCATTCCGATGCCCTTGCTAAAAAGGCTCTTGGGAGATGTACGCGCTCACCTTTTTTCGTAAGGCCTCAGCATACATGTTCACCGATGCTCCGGAGCGTCTGCGAGGAAGTATACGTCAAGGTCGAAGATGATATCATGGCTTCGCTAACCCCGCTCAGGGGCCTTTCCAATTACAATCAGTACCTCTTCCTGGACTATATGTATTATACCCGTATAGCGGTGCCTAAAAGGCTGCCAGCCAAGTACTTCTCTCTGGGATTTACCGAGCCGGAGCAGATTGTTGCCAAGATTGAAAAACCGGGGGACAAGCGTCTTATATGCATTAATGACGCCCATATCGATGAGGAAAAGTTCTTAAGAGCAAAAGAGGTGCTCACTGCCGCTTTCGAAAGACTTTTGCCCGGAAAATCCCGTTTCGAGAAATGAAAGTCTCTCTAATTGTCCCTTTCTACGGAGTAGAGAAATACATTGCTGAATGTGCGGAAAGCGTCCTCTCGCAGACATATTCGGATATCGAGTTCATCTTCGTTGACGACGGGTCGACCGACAGGTCTCTGGAGATTCTGAACAACTTGATTGATAATAAATTTGCTGGCAAGAAATCTCAAATATCCATCATCCGAAAGAGTAACGGAGGACTTCCTCAGGCTAGAAAGACCGGTCTCGCGGCAGCGACTGGAGAGTATATAATGCATGTGGACTCTGATGACTGGATAGATACAAGGGCCGTCGAAAAGCTGGTCTTAAAAGTCGAGGAAACGGGTGCTGACGTTGTCTATTATTATGTTGCCAAAGAAAAATCAGGCGGAAGGACCCATATAGCAAAAGATCCGGAGTATTCTGACCCGAAGGTCTTTTCCAACGATATCCTTCATTACAGGGCTCACGGTTACCTCTGCAACAAGTTCATGAAGAGGACGCTTTATACTGAAGGTCTTTTCTATCCGGTTATTTCGATGCACGAAGACGTCGTACTCTCATCTCAGCTTCTTTTTCATGCTGAGAAGGCGGTGCTTTTACCGGAGCCTCTATATCATTACAGAAGGAACAATCCTTCCGCTTCTACAAGAGGAAAGCGAAGAAATCGCCATATTGCGTCTGCTAGGAATCTTCTCTCTCTTTACGAGTTCTATAAGGACGACATTCCATCCTCTCCTCTCGCATCTTCATGGAAATATATTATCAGAAGGGCGGCGAAGGCTGCCGTTGAATACGACCCGACATTATTCAAGGAGTATCCTTATCTAGCTGAGAAAGCCGGTCCGGTCTATCGCCTATGCGAAAGAATACTCTGTAAGTAATTGCTTATATTCTCTCTGCTTCTTTTCGCTCATATCTATAGCAGTTGAAGGCAGGGAGATTTTTTTTGCGGTCTCAGCAGTTTCCGGATATTTTTTGAAGAGGTCTGTACATCTTCCCTTAAGTATCAGGTATGCCATGTATGCCAGGAAAGACTGCTCAAATCCATCAAACAGACCTATCCCTTCCTTTTTGCAATAGCGGTAAAGGTCCATTTTGTTTGAGATATTTGTCTCATCTCTGTCGATACGGGTTTTGCTGCTTAGAGACTGGGGATTCCTTCTAGTATAAAAATATAGGCGGTTCTTGATATATGAGATACGTTCTGAGTACCAAATGAACTGAGCGCTGAGGACAAGGTCTTCTCCCATGTCATAAGAGGGTGCGCAAATCGGATTATCCGTGAAAATGGAACGCTTTATGAGCTTATTCCAGAGGCAGCCCCTGAAACTCCTTCCTGAGAACAAGGCGGAAAGAGTTGCCGTCTTAGTGGGGAATCGTTTTTCTCTTCTTGGAATGATGAACTCCGGATATGTATTGAAATAGTTGCAGATGACTATGTCGGCATCGTCTTCGACCGCCTTTTTGACCATCTTTTCAATCATAGTTTTCCTGCAGCGGTCATCAGAATCAAGCTGGATGAAATAATCGCCATGGGCATATTGCATCGCCTCCATACGCACTCTCTGCACACCACGATTCTCCTGGTGCACTATCTTTATTCTGCTCTTAAGGTGGGAGAATTTATTTTCAATCAGATTATCGAGCAGCTCGGCTGAGCGGTCGAGGGATCCGTCATCAATGAAGATGAATTCAATATTGGGATATGTCTGCGACAGTATCGATGTGGCGCTTTTCTCAATGTAGTCCTCGACGTTGCAGACAGGAACTATGATACTTACCAGAGGTTCTTTCATTATACTCTACCTTTTCGGACGGCAAAGATATGACAAATATCGTTCCTAAACAAAAAGAGGTCCGACATAGCACGTTGCTAATTATTAGTAATCCCTAATGTTTTTTTCTATATTTGTGACAATAATAAGTGTATGACTATGAATAAACATATTATTTCAGTGCTTTGCCTCACTGTTTTGTCATTTCTCAGCCTGCGAGGTCAGGATATTCAAGTGAATCCAAAATTTGGAGCTGTCTCCGATACAGAGTTGGACATGAAAACCTATGACAGGGATACCTCTGCCGCCGCTCTTCTGCTTTTCCGGAAAACTGAAATCGCCATTCGTTTTGATTCAGAATTCGATTTCACTCGTATTATAAAATACCATGACAGATGGAAAATACTCAAAGAAGGCGGACGTAAGTGTGCAGATTATGAGTTTATATACAAATCTGGCGATAAAAGTCATGCGCAGTATATCTATGGGATTAAAGCAAGTACCTTCAATCGGGAGGATAATGGCAAGATAAGTGTTTCAAAGATGTCTAAAAAATTCATCTTTGATGAACCTTATTCGAAAGGGCTGCGACGTCTTAGTTTCGCCCCTGAAAATGTTAGAGTCGGTTCTGTCGTAGATGTGGTTTTGGAAATGAGTGAACCGACAGTCAATATTGGTGATATTCCAATGCAGTGGTCATATCCGGTCAATTCGATGGATCTCGATGTAAGCTACGCCGAGTATTTTACTTATAACCGCGCAATGCGAGGAGCATTGAAGATAGATTTCTCTACAGAGCAGTCCACTGCCTTAGGCACCGGAGGCTTTTCCTATATTATGAAGCACGATTTATATCATGCGGTGAATGTCCCGGCAGTTCATAAAGAGAGTTTTTCATTTTGTCCGGGTCAGTACAAGTCCAGTGTCGTATATAACATCAGCTCTTTTAGCATCCCGGGAATTGTTAATAATAATTATAATTCAAGTTGGTCAGAAGTTGACGGCTACTTTTTCGAAACACCGCTTCTGAAGTACTGTAAAAAGAATTATAAAGATGCGGGCAGCCTGAAACAAGAATGGGATGCATGCGCGGATGATGTTCAGCGGATCGCTTTGGTGCGAAATCATATCGTCTCAAAGGTCCGTTGGAATGATGATCTCGCACTTTTGCCGGATGACCCTTCAACTGTTTTGAAAAAGGGACAGGGCAACTCGGCAGACATCAATGCCCTTACAGCGAGTGCACTCAATACGCTTGGGTTCGTGGCCGAGCCGGTCCTTGTGAGACTTCGCTCAAGCGGCCATTTAATGTCATGGCATATTTCTTCCAATTCCTTTGATACGTTTGTTTTGCGAGTGATGACGCCTGATGGTCATGTCCATTATTTGGATGCTTGCCGCGACAATGCTTATGTTGACGTGTTGGCTCCCGATTATCTTGTGGAAAAAGCCCGTTTGCTGACCTTTGATCATAATGGAAGTTGGGTGAATTTATTGGATGCACAGCCAAAGAGTTCGCTTACTGAAACTGTCCAGACGCGTTTTGACGAAGACGGGGTATTCAGAGGTGATGTACAAATCCAGGCACTCAACCATGATGCATACAATCTACGGCTTATTAAAGACAAGTTCGCTACGGATGAGGAGCGCATCGAGGATATTGAAAAAGACGAAAAGCTGACTGTGCTGCATATCGATGACTTGGGGAAGGAATATTCGAATGAGGCCGATATTTCCTATTCTTTTGAACAGGAAGAAGTCCGTCTTGGAGGCGATTTTGTCTATATTCGCCCCATCCTGAGCAGTTTCCATGGAGAAAACAGCTTCCGGGATCCGGAACGTAAGATCCCTGTTGATTTCCCATATAAGAGCCAAATCAAATACATTTTCTCGATGGTCATTCCGGATGGCTACGCTGTTGAATCCTTGCCGGATCCTGTTTGGATCACGTGCCCTACCGCTGGTGGAATGTCAGTCAGAATCCAATACAATCTTATTGGTAACAAGTTGCATGGCGTTTTTCTGTTCAATAACCCTTCCATGATAGTAATGCCTGAGTATTATCCTGATTTCCAGATGTTCTGGTCAAGTGTTGCCAAGGCGGAGAAGGCTATTATAATTCTTAAGAAACAATGAGAGCGGCTCCATTGATTCTGCTGTTGCTTTTTCCTGTTTTTGTTCAAGCGAAAGAGCATGCTGTCATTCACAAGGATGTGCAGCAATTCACAATGAACTCAAAATTGACCGGTTCCCTGGAGGTTGAAAGGGAAGTGACTGTCTATGACGAATGGGGGCTGTTTGAAGCGTCCATTGTTGTTTATACCAGTGAATTCGAGAGTCTTTCATCTTTCAGCGGGAGCCTCGATGATGGTTCCGGAAAGGTTAAGAAGCTGAAAAAAAGCGACTTGGTAAGTGTATCAATTGCCTCAGGTTTGGCAGGGGACGGTTTTCTTACCAGTTATATCCCTTCTGCTTCTTATCCGTTTACAGTTAAGTATAAATACACTAAGCATTACCGGAAAGGGTATCATGATTTCCCTTCTTTCTTCCCTCTTATGACTGAGAACGTGTCTTTGGACTATGGGTCCTTTACGCTCATTGTCCCCTCAGGGACGCGTATTCATACGAAATCAAGAAGTATGAAGGGCACGGAGAGAAAAGAGAAAAATAATGATGTTTATTGCTGGGAATGTCAATCATATCCAGGATATGTGGCAGAGGACAGCATGCCGTCGCCACGCTCGTTTCTTCCGCAGGTGCATGCCGCTCCGGTTGATTTTACGTATGACGGAATCTCAGGTACTCAGGAAAACTGGACTTCGCTTGGAGGGTGGCTGTATGAATTGATGCGTGATTCGGATGATCTGCCTTCAGCCACCGTGAAACGCATTCAGGAAAGCAGTTCTTCGGATAATAACAAACTGGAGACAATCCGTCGAATTTGGAATGAACTGCGTGACAAGACCCGTTACGTCAGCATCCAGTTCGGAATCGGTGGATATCGGCCTTTCAAGGCTTCACTGGTGGATAAAAGTGGGCTTGGCGATTGCAAGGCGCTTTCTAATTATATGCGTTGTATGCTCAAGGCCGCAGGAGTTGATTCTTACTACACCGTCCTGAATACGGACTCTGCGCGTTTGGATCGTGATTTTTCCTGTCTGTCTCAGTCGAACCATGTCATGCTTTGCGTTCCGCTGCCGGAAGCACATGATACCCTATGGCTTGAATGCACCAACCCGGCGACTCCTCTTGGGTATCGACACGAGGATATCGCGGGGCACGATGTCCTGCTTGTCAAGGAGGATGGGGGATCTTTACTGGAAGTCCCTCCTTATCCCGATTCTTTGCAGACATCTACTCTGGATACCAAAATTGCATTGGAGGCAGATGGAAGTGCTCATTTGGCGGTTAATAGAAAAGACTGCTGTAGCTTGTCGGAAGGCTGGATTGGTTTCACTGACAGACTGGTGAAGGAGCAGCGTGACAAGGTATTGAGGAACGTGGCTTTCCATGTTGATAACTATCAGCAGACATCCTACAGAAACAATTTTAATGAATATGATGGCAGAGGATGGATTCCAGAGGCAGAGATCGGTTATTCCTTTGATGTGAGGTCTTATGCCCAGTCATTAGGTGATCGGCTGATTTTGCCTGTCAATCCTATATCTAAACGCATGGGCGCTCAAAGAAGCAAACGGGTTAATCCGCTTGTCATCAGGAATGGAAGTCATTATATTGACAAGATCGTAATATCCATCCCACACGGATATAGTGTCGAAAGTCTTCCGGGAAATATTGAGCTGGACGAGAAGTGGGGTCATTTCAGCAGCAAGATAGAAAACATCGGCGGCTCTATTCTCATTACCCAGAGTATCTCTCTGACTCCTGTTATTGCAGCCCCGGAAGCTTACGACTCCTATAGGGAATTTGCTAGAAAGGTCAATATGGCGTTTAAAGAAACCATTGTCCTGCAAAAAAAGAGGCCACATTTGTGACCTCTTTTTTCATCATCGCTTATGCTCCGAAGTTGTCGTACAGGATTGATTCAGGTGCGACTCCGAGGGAGTCAAGCAACTTGTTGACAGAAGCAACCATCATAGGAGGGCCGCACATGAAGTACTTGATGTCCTCCGGTGCCTCGTGGTCCTTCAGATAGGTGTCGTACATGACCTGATGGACAAATCCCGGGGTGTACTTGACTCCTGCTGCATCGGCTGCCGGATCCGGACGGTCGAGAGCGAGGGTAAAGTGGAAGTTCGGGAATTCCTTTTCGATTTCTGCGAAATCTTCGAGATAGAACGCCTCGACAAGGGCTCGTGCTCCATAGAAGAAGCGGACGGGCTTTTTAGTCTTGAGGGTCTTGAAAAGGTGCATGATATGGCTCCTGAGAGGTGCCATTCCGGCGCCTCCTCCGACGAAGATGTACTCCTGTGTATCCGGATCATCGGTAGGGAGGAGGAACTCTCCGTAAGGGCCGCTGATCATAACCTTGTCACCCGGCTTGCGGGAGAAAACATAGGTTGAGGCGACTCCCGGAGGGACAGGCAGCATCTTGAATACTCCGCGAGGCTGGCTCCTGTCGAAAGGAGGAGTAGCAATACGGACGTTGAGCTTGATGAGGCCCTTTTCGGCAGGATACGAGGCCATTGAGTATGCACGGATTGTCGGAACGGTGTTCTTGTGCTTGATTCCGAAGAAGCCGTATTTCTCCCAGTCGCCCCTGTAGATAGGATCGATGTCCATATCTGCGAAGTCGACGTCGTACTCAGGGATGTCAATCTGGATGTATTCACCGGACTTGAAGTCGATATTCTCTCCTTCGGGAAGCTTGACGGTGAACTCTTTTATAAAGGTTGCAACGTTCTTGTTGGAAACAACCTCGCATTCGAGTTTCTTGACGCTGAGGGTGCTCTCCGGAACCGCAATCCCGAGATTGTCCTTAACCTTGACCTGGCAGCCGAGTCTCCAGCCGTCTTTGATCTGCTTGCGGGAGAAGAAGCCTGTTTCGGTAGGGAGGATGGTGCCTCCGCCTTCAACGACTCTGACTTTGCACTGTCCGCAGTTGGCCTTTCCACCGCAGGCTGAGGGGAGGAAGATGCCATTCTCGGCGAGAGAGTTCATCAGAGTTCCGCCGGGAGCGACTTCGAGCTCCTTGGTGCCGTTGTTGATATTGATCTTAACAGATCCTGAAGGAGTAAGTTTCGCTTTGATCCAAAGAAGGAGAGCAACGAGGATCAGGGTCACCACTGTGATGACGATGATTGAATAAAGAACTGTATTTCCCATTGTCAAATCCTCCTATTAAAGTGAAATACCCATGAAAGTCATGAATGCCATACCCATGAGACCGACAGTGATGAATGTGATTCCGAGACCCTTGAGAGCCGGCGGGACATTGCTGTAGGCCATCTTTTCGCGGATTGCGGCGAGGGAAACAATCGCGAGGAACCAGCCGATACCGCTACCGAGAGCGTAGACTACGGGCTCTGCGAAGTTCATGAAGTCCCTCTGCTGCATGAAGAGCGATCCTCCGAGGATTGCGCAGTTGACGGCAATCAGCGGAAGGAAGATTCCGAGAGAAGAGTAAAGGGAAGGAGAGAATTTCTCCACAACCATTTCGACTATCTGCACTATCGCCGCGATGACTGCGATGAAGATGATGAAGCTGAGGAAGCTAAGGTCAACACCTTCGATGAGTGCGTCGGGAGCGAGTACATAAGTATTGAGAAGCCAGTTGATAGGGAGAGTCACCAGAAGAACGAAGATGACCGCGAGGCCGAGGCCTGCTGCCGTCTTTACATTTTTGGATACCGCCAGGAACGAGCACATTCCGAGGAAGTATGCAAAAATCATATTGTCAACGAAGATTGACTTTACGAATAAGCTTAAATATTCCATAATACGTCTTGTGCTAGTTTGTTATTTTTCCTGAAGGTCTTTCTGGATAGATCTCTGGACCCATACGATGCATCCGAGGAGGATGAGAGCGAACGGGGGGAGAATCACCAGGTTGTTGGGTACATAACCGAATCGGTTGAGGATGTCGAATCCGAACAGGGTGCCGCTTCCGAGAAGTTCACGGAAGAAGGCGACGATGAGGAGAATCATTCCGTATCCGGCTCCGTTTGCTACACCGTCGAGGAACGAAGGCCAAGGCTTGTTCCCAAGGGCGAATGCCTCGATTCGGCCCATGACAATACAGTTGGTAATGATAAGGCCGATGTAGACTGAGAGCTGTTTGTCGATTGCATAGGTGGCTTCAAAAGATTTGAGCACCTGGTCGACAAGGATAACCATCATGGCGACCACGACGAGCTGGACGATGATCCTGACGCGGCTCGGGATAGTGTTCCTGAGGAGCGAAAGGATAAGGCTCGAAACGCCGGTCACGACGATGACGGAGAGTGCCATGACGAGGGCTCCCTTCATGGTGACCGTTACGGCCAGCGAGGAGCAAATACCGAGGACAAGAACGGTAATAGGGTTGTTCTTGAAAATCGGATTCAAAAGAGTTTCTTTTAGTTTTGCATTCATGGCTTATTCCTCCACAGTTTTAGTTGTTTCCTCGCCTTCGACGGCTTCTTCACTCACCTCTGCGGGAACTTCTTCCTCTACTTTCGGAGTAGCGGAGAGAAGATAAGCGCTATATGCTCCGAGCCAAGTGTTGATTGCGGCTTCGAGGCCCTTGGATGTCATTGTAGCACCGGTGATGGCATCGATCTTATTATCGATGACCTCCTTGCTTTCAGAGTCTTTGGGAGATCCGCCCTTGACGATTTCGAAGACTTTGGATTCGCCGAGAGATGGTTTCTCTCCGATGAATTCAGCCTGGAAAGCGGGGTCGTCCTTGATCTTGGCGCCGAGGCCTGCGGTCTCGCTCTCATGATCGAAGTATGCGCCTGCGATAGAGTTGTCTTCATTGAAGGCGATATAGCCCCAGACAGGGCCCCAGAGGCCGGCTCCATATACTGGAACTACCTTTTTGCCGTTCTTGAAGATGAATACGGGAAGCTCGGGAGCGCCGGTAGCGTTCTGGCCACCCTTGATATTGTAGTTCTGACGTTTCAGAAGGCTCGGCGAGAAAACTTCATCGAGTGCGATATCGCCGGTGCGGCTGCCGTCAGGGCTTACTGTGAATGCTTCGGCGATCTCCTCAGCATAGCGGGCGAGGACTGCCTTGTTCCCCATTTTCTGGAAATCGGCCTTTGTGCCGAACTGAGCGGCCGTCAGCATCTGGGAGATGGTGTCGGCTTTCTCGTTAGCCTGCTGGTTGCCTTTGAGGGACTGGGAGACGAAAGCGAGAACCGCTGCGACTATCACCACGATAACTGTGGTATAGATCACTGTATAGATGTTGCTATTTGTATTCATACCTATATTCAATTAAGCGGTTTTCATTTTCTTCGCCCTGCGGGAGATGCTCGCAGAAACGACGCAGTGGTCGATAAGAGGAGCGAAGGTGTTCATAAGGAGGATGGCGAGCATCATTCCTTCTGCATATCCGGGGTTCCAAAGGCGGACTACTACCGCGAGGGCGCCGACGAGGAATCCGTAGATCCATTTGCCGGTCTCGGTCTGGGCCGAAGTGACAGGGTCAGTGGCCATGAAGACGGTTCCGAAGAGGAATCCTCCCATTACAAGGTGGTAGTACGCGGGAATGCCGGAACCGGCCAGCTGGCCGAACCATCCGACTAGGAGGGCGCCTGCAATGGAGGATAACATTATCTTCCAGCTTGCGACTCCGCTCCAGAGGATGATGACAGCACCGATAAGGATAGCAATCACCGAAGTCTCACCGACTGATCCGGGGATAAGGCCCCAGAAGAGGTCCATGAACGAGTAACCTGCAGCATCAAGAGCCCCGACTCCGCCGTCTCCTGCAATTGCAAGAGGGGTGGCGCCTGTGAATGCGTCAGTGGGGGCCATGTCCTTCGGAATATGGACCCAGACATCGGATCCCGACATGCTGGAAGGATATGAGAAGAACAGGAATGCACGGGTAAGGAGGGCCGGGTTCCAGATGTTCATTCCGGTACCTCCGAAGACTTCTTTTCCGAAGATTACTGCAAACGCGACGGCGAGTGCGAGCATCCATAGGGGAACGTCTACAGGGACGATAAGAGGAATGAGGAAACCGGTAACGAGGTAACCTTCATTTACTTCCTCGCCGCGAATCTGGGATGAAGCGAATTCGATTCCAAGACCGACGAGATAGGAAACAATATAAAGGGGAAGAACCTTGAGGAGACCGTAGAAGAACATCTTCCAGAATCCCCAGGAGGCACCTGTTGCGAGTGCAGTCTGGTAGCCGACATTGTACATGCCGAACAGAGCTGCAGGAACGAGGGCTACGACGACCATGATCATAACCCTCTTCAGGTCGATGGCGTCCCTGACATGGGCTCCCTTGGCAGTCACCGTACCGGGAACGCGAAGGAAGGTGTCGAAGGCGTCTATTGTAGAATGGAGCCAGTAGAGCTTGCCGCCTTTCTCAAAAAGGCCTGCTTTCTTTTCTTCTGCCATAACTTATGCCATTTCTTTAATCATGAGGTCGATGCCCTTCGAGATGATATCCTGGATGTCATTCTTGGAGGGGTCTACATAGTCGCAAAGAGCGAGATCTTCTGGAAGGACCTCGTAAATGCCATATTTCTCCATCTTGTCGATGTCGCCTGCAAGGCAGGCCTTGATCAGGTAGATGGGGAAGATGTCCATAGGAGTTACGTCCTCGAAGCACTTGGTCTCGACAAAGGCGCGTGGGCCTCCGTGAAGATTGGTGTTCATGTCGTAGAGTTTCTTGGGCGCAAGCCAGGAGAAGTAGCACTTTGAGGAGCTGTGGAGGTTCATGCGGAAAGGCTTCGCCCATCCGAGAATCTCACGCTCGGTGCCTTCGGAAATTAGGCAAATCTGATCCTGGAAGAATCCGAGATAGCCGTCTTTTCCGATAATCTCACCTGTAAGGATGTCGCCGCCGATATAGCGGACTCCTTCGTAGGATGCTGTAAGGCTCTTTACAGGAGCTCCGGGAAGAGTTTCTACGTAAGCGGGATTATCGGCGGCAGGGCCGGTAATGGCCACTTTACGGAGAAGGTCTAGTTTACCTGTCTGCACGAGGTGACCGATAGCTGCAACGAAGAGGGGAGATACCGTCCAAACGATTTCTCCTTTCCTGATGGGAGAGATGTGGCTGATCTGGACTCCAACGTTGCCTGCGGGATGCTTGCCGCTGACCCCATGGATAATAGCCTTGTCCATTTTTGCGAACATGGACTTGGCTTCAGTAGCCTTATTGATGCAGAGATGAACTCCTCCGTCGGTGAGTTTGGTCAAAGCGGTAATGCCCGCCTGTATGTACTCGGCTTTTCCGGCGAGAGTAAAGTCTGTGTCGGGAGCGAGAGGCGCGGTGGAGAATGATGATACGAAAATGGCCTTCGGCTCAGCGGAAGGGTCCGCCATTACACCGTAAGGCCTCTGGATCAATGCACCCCACAGTCCGCTCTTGAGCAGGAGGTCTTTGACCTCTTCTTTTGTGAGGGAGTCCGCGTCTTTTGCACCGAAATCGACTTTCTTCTGCTCCGAATCAGTCTCAACGAGAACAGCGAGAAGCTTTCTCTTATCCCCTCTGACAATCTCTTTCACTGTACCGCTCACGGGAGAAGTGAAAAGAATGTCGGGATTCTGTTTGTCGGCGAGTACGGGGGAGCCGGCGAGTACTTTGTCACCTTCCTTGACAAGGAGTCTCGGGATGAGTCCTTTGAAATCAGTTGGTTTGATGGCAACAACTTCCGGAATCACCGTCCTCACGACTTTCTGGGCAGCGGCACCCTTTATAGGAATGTCCAGGCCCTTTTTCAAATCGATGTTGTTAGACATTATGAATAATAATTTTGTGTATTTTCAATAATACCGCGCGAAGATACGGATTTTTTTTCTAATTTCGCTTGAAAATATTGCTGCAGATGAGCGCTATTTTAGATGAACTCAATAACGAGCAGCTTGCCGCTGTCAAATGTGTGGACGGACCGGTACTGATAGTTGCCGGAGCAGGATCGGGGAAGACACGGGTTCTGACGTCAAGAATTGCTTATACGATAGAGAACGGGGCGGATCCTTCGAGGATTCTGGCCCTGACTTTCACGAAGAAAGCCGCGACCGAGATGAAGGATAGGATTGCTCTGATGATCGGGGAGCGGAAGGTCAGGAAGATCTATATGGGGACCTTCCATTCCGTCTTTGTCCGTTTCCTTCGAGAGTACGCCGACGTCCTTGGATACCCTGCGTCTTTTACTATATATGATACCTCTGATTCCATAAGTGCGATAAAGACGTGCATCAAGCAGCTCTCTTTCGACGATAAGGTCTATAAACCGAAGGATGTCCTCTCCAGGATATCCAAGGCAAAGAATGCCCTTATCACGGCTTCCGCATACTCAAGAAACCAGAAGGCTCTCGATGACGACAGGGTATCGAAGAGGCCGCTTCTGCATGAAGTCTATGCTCTATACGACCAGATGCTCAGGCAATCCGGGGTGATGGACTTTGATGATATCCTCCTCAATATGAATATCCTTCTTAAAAAGAGCGAGGTTGCTCTGCGGGATATCGCCGGTCGGTTTGACTATATACTTGTGGACGAGTATCAGGATACCAATTTCTCGCAGTACCGGATCCTTCGTGAACTGACGAAGTTGAACCCTAAGCACAATATCTGCGTAGTCGGAGACGACAGTCAGTCCATCTATGCCTTCCGTGGAGCAGAGATCGGTAATATCCTGAATTTTACCAAGGACCTCCCGGAGGCGAAGACTTTCCGTCTGGAGAGGAATTATCGTTCTACTGCCAACATTGTCAATGCGGCCAATTCTTTGATTGCCAAGAATTCCTCGAGAATTCCCAAGACCTGCGTTGCGGTTGGGGAAAAGGGCGAGAAGATAAAGCTGATGAGGGCATATACGGCTGAGGAGGAGGCGATACTTATCGCATCGTCAATTATTTCCAGGATGCGTGAAACCCGTGCCGAGTATAAGGATTTTGCTATTCTATACAGGACTAATTCCCAGTCCAGGGCACTTGAGGAAGCTCTTCGTAAGCGAAATCTTCCTTATATGATCTATTCCGGCAATTCCTTCTTCGAAAGAATGGAGGTAAAGGACGTAATGGCCTATTTCAAGCTGGTGGTCAATCTCAATGATGACGAATCATTCAAGAGGGTAGTCAATAAGCCCGCCCGCGGAATCGGAGGAACTTCCTTGTCCGCTCTCGAGGCTGCTGCGAAAGAAAAACAATGTTCCCTTTTTAAAGCTGCATATCTTGACGGTCTCGAAAAATACGGCCTCAGGAGCGCAGGACAGAAGAAAATCGTCGAGTTCTGCGACCTTCTGAAAACACTCTCCGAGCGCGCTTCAAAAGAGGATGTGGAGGCTGTTGCCCGGGCGATTGCCCTTGAAACCGGGATATACCGGCTTTATAAGGAGGATACTTCCATCGAAGGCCAGTCCAGAACCTCTAATGTCGAGGAACTTCTCGACAGTGTAGCGACGTTCCGGGATGACAGGGACGGCGAGTATGTCGAGCAGCTTATTGAGGACGGCGAGATAAAGGATGCTTCCGAGGTCTCTTCGATTGACTATCCGACAGTGCTTCTCGTGGATTTCCTTGAAGACATTTCGCTCCTTAGTAATGTGGATGTGGCCGACGACGAAGACGGGAGTAATAAAATCGCCCTTATGACAGCCCATTCTGCAAAGGGCCTTGAATTTCCATATGTGTATGTGTCCGGAATGGAGGAGAATCTCTTCCCCTCCGGAGGTATGCTGGCTTCGGAGAAAGATATCGAAGAGGAGAGGCGCCTCTTTTATGTGGCCTTGACAAGGGCCAAAAAAGCTGTCGCTCTGACATTCTCTACGACGCGTATGCGAAACGGAAAGCATGAATCCAATGCTCCGAGCCGTTTCCTTCGTGAGATTGCTCCCCAATATATCGAGAATCCATTGAGGAAGGAGGAACTCCATGCCCATACGATAGGGGATGAGGATGATCCTGGATACAGCAGGGGCTTCCGTTTCGGAGGCGGAGGGCCTTTCGGAAGCTCTACATCTGTTACTGCTTCAAGTACGGCCGGTGTTACTCGCGCGGATCTTAAAAATCGTCCTCTGCCACCAGCAATTGAGAATTTCGTCCCGGATACGATGGATAAATTCAAGGTTGGAGACCGTATTGAGCACAATCGTTTCGGAGAGGGTAAGATATTGGAAATCACAGGCAGAATCCCTGAACTCAAGGCAAAGATAGTATTCGATAAGTACGGAGAGAAAATTTTGTTGCTTAAATTCGCAAAAATCAGGCTTCTCCCTTTGTGATTTTAAATAAAATATCTATATTTGCCTTTGAAGTTTTTCATAGTTTAAGTTTAGGTTAAGTAGTACGGCAGTCGCAGTGATGCAACTGCCGTATGAATTTTTTCTTGAAACAACTGTTTATTGACTGGCTCCTACAGTCTCGAGAGCCTGTCGACTACAATTTCAATCAACTGGCGGACCTGAGGCTTGTAGTCAGGATTTGAGCTCTGGAGATAGCGGTTTGCGATGGCGCAGCAGACTGTAGTGGCGTTGTGCCCGAGATGGGCTGCAAAGCCGGCTAGGGGAGCTCCCTCCATTTCAAAGTTGGTAATACGGTAATCACCGAAACGGAAGGATTCGATATCTTCGAGCATGTTAGGCATCGCAAGAGGCAGTCTGACGACCCTTCCCTGAGGACCGTAGAATCCTGGTGCAGAGATGGTTGCGCCTTTGATAGTGCAGTCGGAAAGTAAGTCAATCATCTTCTGACTGGACTTTACGAAGTAAGGGGAAGGAAGCTTTGCCGGCCAGTGCATATGTTTCTTGAATGCCTTTTCAACATCCGTCATGGCTATCTTGGAGCGATTAGCGTACCAGTTCATTACGCCGTCGAAGCCGATTGAAACGTGGGAAAGGATGAAACTCCCGAGAGGAATGTCGGCATGAAGTGCGCCTGATGTCCCGACGCGGATAATGTTGAGCGAACGATGCTCAGGCTTTATTTCGCGGGTTTTGAAATCAACATTTGCAAGGGCGTCGAGCTCTGTCATTACTATGTCGATATTGTCCGGACCTATGCCGTGGGAAAGGGCAGTTATGCGCTTGCCGTTGCGATAGCCCGTGACGGAAACGAACTCTCTGGAAGCATGGCTGGATTCGGTCTCGTCGAAATGCTCCGCGATGATATGGACCCTTTCGGGATCTCCTACGAGGATGACATTATCGGCAAGATCTTCAGGTCTCATGTGGATATGGAACGCTGAGCCGTCTCCATTGATTATTAATTCTGATTCAGGTATTCTCATGACGATACAATGATTATTAGTAAAAAACAAATATAGTTTTTTAGGAGGGAATTTCCTATTTTTGCGATGAATTTTTAAAATATGAATAATATGTGGCAGAGAATTCAGACCCTCTATCTTGCAATATCGACAGTACTAGTACTTTGTCTTGTTTTCGGGACGGCTTATACAACCAATGGACCGGACGGCCTTGTCGGTGTCAAATATCTGGCTCTTCAGAAGCCATATTTCGCGATTCTTCTCATCATACTTGCGCTGATGATTTTTCTCGCACTGGTCACGTTTAAAGTCAGAATCCTTCAGATGAGGCTTTCAGTGCTTTCAGGACTTGTTTCCCTCGGAGTTATGGGATGGCTCGCTTATATGTATTTCACCGCTCCCGAAGGTATTGTTTTCAAGTGGACGGCAATTTTCCCCCTGGTTATCGCAATATCGAATTTCCTCGCCGCGAGGGGCTGTTTCCAGGATCAACTCATGGTCGAAGCGGCGTATAGAATCAGAGATTCTAGGAGGGACCGTCGAAATAAAAAATAAGAGGCTCCCCTCAGGAGGAAACCTCAATCTACCCTGCCGGCAAAAACGCTAAGGACACTCTCCGTATAGGTCTTTGTCACCGGAATCGGAGAGATTTTGTCATTGTCCAGTTCGAGCTCATATCCGTCCTTTTCTTTGCGGAGGACTTTGACTTTTGACATATTTACTATGAATTTCCTATGGCAACGGACAAGGTCGCTGCCCTGGAAACTCTCTTCCACTGTCTTGAGCCTGCACCTGAGCATATAAGTCTTCAGCTCTCCTTTCCCATCTGTATACCAGACTTTGATATAATTGTCATCCGACTCTATATAGTAAAGGTCAGAGCCTGAAACCGAGAGCTTCAGAACACCGCTGTTGTCGAACAGTGTTATCTTCTCGAGAGGAGTCTTAGCCGGAATGTCATCCGCAGCAGAAGACGAGGGGTCATCATTCTCTTTCATGTTGATGAGGCGGATGATTTTTTCCTGATGGACGATAGTAAAAACCAACCCGGCGATAACATAAGGTATTCCGAGGCAGATCAGTCCGTACAGGAACGAATGGGCAAGAATCTCCGCAAAAGACATATCTTCCGGAGCAGCTATAGTCACTGTGAAAACAGTGTACAGGATGCATATAATCAAGATTTCAAGAGCACACCAGAGGACATACAGCCACCATTTCAGGCGAAAGTTTCTTCTGGTCTTGTACATTATAACCCTGCTGATAATAATTATAGTAAGGGAGCCTATAGCGAAAAGAGCCGTAAACAGGAAGAAGACACTGTTGCCCAGACGGAACCATGCGTTGTGCGAGAAAGGTATGCTGAGAAGCAGGACAACGAGGGAGAAGAGTGCGGCAAAAGTAACCGTACCTATCAGCTCGAATTTTTCCCTTAGAAATTTCGGGACATATTTCCTCTGAATATCCTCCATCGGCTACAAAGATAATTAAAAATTCGCCACAAATAATCCGCTCTTACCACAAAAAACGGGCAAATACCACCAGACCTCGGGGTTTGCCACATAAATTTTGAGGAAAATGCCTATCCGGATAATTTTGTCACAAAAGTTTGACTAAAACCTTCATTGAGATGAAATTGTTAGGTACAGGTAGTGTAATTCCTTCCAGAGTTGTTACGAATGATGATTTCTCCAGGTTCCTCGATACGTCTGACGAGTGGATCTATCCTCGGACCGGGATTAAGTCCCGCCATGTAATTTCCAGTGAGAAATTGGAAGATATCGCTGCTCAGGCGGCCGAAAGGGCAATCGCCGACGCAGGTATAGCCAAAGAAGATTTGGATTTTTTCATCTGCTCGAATGTCGTCAACGAGTATTTGACTCCGGGACTCAGTTGTATAATTGCGGCTAAACTCGGCATCAGCTGCCCTTGCATCGATATCAACTGCGCTTGCCCGGGATTCATTTATGCGATGGATATTGCAGAAACATATTTTTCTGCCCGGAAGGTGAGGAATGTCTTGATCGTTTGTGCCGAGGAGCCATCCAGAATGACTTCCTGGGAAGACCGTTCGACATGTATCCTCTTCGGCGACGGAGCCGGCGCGGCTGTGTTCGGAGAAGGAGACAAAGTCAAGGGAATCAAGCTCAACGCCGAGCCGTCCGTCGATAAACTATTCCAGTACAGACGCCTCATGCCGACTCCCTATATCACAAAAGAGGAATCGGATATCCCTCTGCAGATGAATGGAAGAGAAGTATTCAAATTCGCTGTGACAACTTCCGTCAGGGATATCAGCGCACTTCTCGAAAAAGCGGGGCTGAGGGTTGAGGATGTCGATTACTTCATGATCCATCAGGCCAATATGAGGATAATCGAAGGAATCCGCAAAGGCCTTGGCGCGCCTGAGGATAAGTTCCCTACTAATATCAGGGATCACGGCAATTCTTCGTCTGCATCTTGCCCTATACTTCTGGACGAGTGCCATCGGAAAGGGCTTTTCAAAAAAGGAGATATATTGGTTTTCAGCGCCTTTGGCGCCGGCCTTCTTTCCGCGGCCGCAATTATGGAATGGTAAAAAATTTCTTATATTTGTAAATTGTAACAAAATGAGCACGATGATCAAGAGCGCAATTTGCGACATACTCGGAATCGAGAAACCTATTTTCCAGGGAGGAATGGCCTGGATAGCCGATGCCAAGTTGGCGGCGGCTGTCTCCAATGCCGGAGGTCTCGGCCTTATTTCCTCGATCAATTTCGGGACGGAGGCTGTCAGAAGTGAGATACGCAAGGCCAGGGAGTTGACCGACAAGCCCTTTGGCGTGAATATAATGCTTGCCGCTCCCAACGCTTCTGAGATTGCTGACCTCGTCGTTGAAGAGGGTGTCAAGATTGTCACTACCGGAGCAGGCTCTCCTTCCCCTTATATGGCTAAATGGAAAGCGGCTGGAATCAAAGTTATCCCTGTAGTCGCATCTGTCGCCTATGCCCTCAAGATGCAGGAACTCGGAGCGACGGCGCTCATTGCCGAAGGAGCGGAGTCCGGCGGACATGTCGGCGATATCCACACAATGGCCCTCGTCCCTCAGGTTATCGATGCAGTCAACATTCCTGTCCTTGCCGCCGGCGGTATCTTCGACGGAAGGGGAGCGGCTGCTATGTTCATGATGGGAGCTTGCGGCGTCCAGGTAGGAACCCGGTTCCTCGTCGCTGACGAGTGCCTTGTTCATGAGGTGTATAAAGAGAGGCTCATCAAGGCTTCCGATGTCAGTACTATCGTGACCGGAAAGACTCTCGGTGATGCGGTGAGAAGTCTGAAGACTCCGTTCTCCAAGAAGTTCGCCAAGATGGAAGCAGACCCGTCAGTCAGTGATGATGAAATCCGTGCTTTCGGCACCGGAGCTATGCGTAAGGCCGTTTTTGACGGCAACCTTCAGGATGGAAGCTTCCTGGCAGGCGAGGTCGCGGGCATGATAAAGAAGAAAGAAACTGCGGCAGAAATAGTTGATGATATCATAGGAGGCGCCGAGAAGCTCCTGCTTCAGGCCGGTGCACTGGTTGAAGAATAAACATATATGGAAACTAAAAGAGTAGTTGTTACCGGAATGGGAGTCATCTCCTCGGTTGGAAATGATGTGGATACATTCTGGACAAGCCTTAAAAACGGAGTTTGTGGAATTGATTATATCGATGAATTCGATACAGGAGAGCTCCCGGTCAAGATTGCAGGTAAGGTAAAGAACTTCAATCCTGAGGATTATGGGATGGACAAGCCCTTCATCCGCAAGCAGGACAGATTCTCCCAGTATGGAATGGCTGCTGCATGGCAGGCTATGAATGATTCGGGACTGGTGTCTTCAGCAGAGGATGGAAATATAGATCCTTTCCGCCTCGGGGTCTATGTCGGATCCGGCATCGGTGGCTTTGAAATCCAGCAGAGAGAGACTATAAAGATGGTTGAAGATCCTTCGGGAAAATGGGTTTCCCCTCTTTTTATCCCGACCATGATTTCGAATATTGCCGCCGGCCATATCGCCATAAAACACAATGCCCAGGGCCCATGTCTTGATATTGTGACGGCTTGCGCGACCTCTTCCCATTGTATCGGCGAGGCGTTCAGGGCCATCCGGCACGGATATGCCGATGCGATAATAGCCGGAGGATGCGAGAATGCAACCATCCCTATCGGAATAGCGGGTTTTGCCAATGCCAAAGCCCTTTCCCGCTCTGAGGACCCGAAATATGCATCCCTCCCGTTCAACAAGAACCGTCAGGGATTTGTAATGGGTGACGGTGCAGGAATCCTGGTTCTCGAGGAACTGGAGCATGCTAAGGCAAGGGGTGCAAAGATTTATGGTGAGATCGTCGGATATGGCAATACCTGCGACGCCTACCATCCTACCGCTCCGCGTCCGGATGGGACCACCCAGGGCAAGTGCCTCTCCATAGCCCTTGAGGAAGCCGGATTCGATCCCTCAAAGGATAATCTTTATATCAATGCGCATGGTACCGGTACCCGCCTCAATGACGTTGCCGAGACAGTCGCCTATAAGGTGGCCCTTGGCGATTTTGCATATAAGGCTCATATCAGCTCAATCAAATCCATGACCGGCCATATGTTCGGCGCTGCAGGTGCAGCGGAGGCAATTGCAACTGTTCTCGCCCTGCGTGACGGAATAGTGCCTCCTACAATCAATCTGGATGAACCCGATCCCGAGTGCGACCTTGATTACACCCCTAACAAAGCTGTCAAGACCGACCTTACAATCGGAATCTCCGATTCTCTCGGATTCGGAGGACATGACGCCTGCGTGGCTTTCAGGCCATACAAAGATTAACTTTTTACGAGTGCTAAACCTTTACCATGGATAGAGAAGAAATTCAAAAACATATTCCCCACCGTCCTCCTATGCTGCTGGTGGATGAGGTCACTATCGATTCCGACGGAGTAGCTCATGGAAAATACCGAATCCGGGAGGATGAGTATTTCACCAACGGGCATTTTCCGGGCAATCCTGTCGTCCCGGGCGTCATCCTTTGCGAGATAATGGCCCAAAGCTGCACGATGCTCATGATTGATGATATCCCCGGTCATGACACCTTCTACAGGGCGATTGACGAGGTTAAGTTCAAAAATGCAGTCCGTCCGGGGGATCTCTGCGAGGTGACCGCCGTCCTCGTTTCTAAAAAGGCCGGATTGTATTTTACAGATGCAAAACTGGAGGTCGACGGGAAGCTTTGTTGCAGGGGAAAACTCACTTTTGCCCTCGTTCCGAAGGCAAAAGAATAAAAATTTTCATTTTTTTTTGAAAAAAATTCGAGCTTGTGCAGTGTTCTGGCACAAGCTCGTGTTATATTTGCACTCAGAAACAAAAACTGAGTAAAAATGAAAAATACAGATTTCAATGTCGATGCGCTCGGCGGATTCATCAGCAACGAAGCTTCTCTCCTCGCACTCAAAGGTATTATCGAGGATTTCGATCTCGAACTCGATTCCGTAGATTCTCTTTCCTAGGAAAGCTAGTCCTCTTTGAGAGAAACTGCAGTCGTCTCTTTGTCGGAAGAGACACCCACCCTGAGTTCCTTGAGAGAGGAAGATTCCTTGCCATGGAGTATCCTGTCGGTAATTATGAATTCGGAGACAGGATCCTCAATGAGGCGGGTGACCGCCCGTTTAAGTGGTCTTGCGCCGTAGCTCGGGTCGAATCCGGCATCCGCGACCAGTCTCTTGGCCGCCTTGGTGACGGTAAGGGTGTATCCTGATTCGAGTGCTCTTTTTCTTACATCTTTGAGTTCGATGTCAATTATGGCCTCGATATTCTCGCGGGTAAGCGAGTTGAAGTAGACCTGCTCGTCGACTCGGTTGATGAATTCGGGAGGGAAAGCCTTTTTAACGGCTTTAGAAAGCACATTTTTCTTATCGGAGGCCGGATTGCGTCCTGATGTTGCGAAACCTATTCCGTTTCCGAATTCTTCCAGTTCGCGGCTACCGACGTTTGAAGTCATGATTACAATGGTGTTCTTGAAATTGACGGTCCTTCCGTTCGAGTCCGTGAGTCTTCCTTCGTCCATTATCTGGAGAAGAAGGTTGAAAATATCGGGATGGGCCTTTTCAATCTCGTCGAGAAGAACAACGCAGTAAGGTTTTCTTCTTACCCTCTCGCTGAGCTGTCCTCCCTCTTCGTATCCCACATATCCCGGAGGCGCTCCGATAAGTCTTGATACAGAGAATTTCTCCATGTATTCGCTCATGTCGATTCTGACCATATTCTCTTCTGAATCGAACATGTATTCTGCAAGGGAACGCGCCAGCTGAGTCTTTCCTACTCCGGTAGGGCCAAAGAAAAGGAAGGTCCCTATCGGCCTTGACGGATCCTTCAGACCGGCCCTGCCCCTTTGGATAGCCCTTACTACTGTATCGATAGCCTCGTCCTGCCCTATTATCCTTTCCTGCAGGCGTTTCCGCATTTTGATGAGCCTGTTGCCCTCGGATTCAGCGACTTTGTTGACGGGGATCCCTGTCATCTTGGAGATGACAGTTGCGATGTCCTCCGCAGTCACAGTGTCATCGGTATGTTTTTTCCTTGCGAGGTTGAGACGGACTACAGAGCCGGCCTCGTCCATCGCGTCGATGGCCTTGTCCGGAAGAGAACGGTCGGTGATGTACCTGTCGGTAAGCTTTACGGCTGCCTCAATGGCTTCGTCAGTGTATTTTACCTTGTGGAACTCCTCGTAATTGGGTTTGAGCTTTGTCAGAATTTCGATAGACATATCGACGTCTGCGGGCTCAACGACGATCTTTTGGAAACGTCTGTCAAGGGCTCCGTCCTTCTCCACTATTTTAGTGAATTCATCCATGGTCGTCGCCCCTATGCACTGGATTTCGCCCCTTGCGAGGGCCGGTTTCAGCATATTGGCGGCGTCGAGGCCTCCCTGGGCCCCTCCGGCACCGACTATTGTATGGAACTCATCTATAAAGAGTATGAGGTCCGGATTGGTCCTGGCCTCTTCTATTATCGATTTCAGCCGCTTTTCAAAGTCTCCCCTGAATTTGGTTCCGGCTACTACCGATGCTATATCCAGCGAAAGGACTCTTTTCTTTGCAAGAGACGGGGGAATATTGCCTGAAGCTATCTTAAGGGCAATTCCCTCTACGATTGCAGATTTTCCGACTCCCGGCTCTCCGATGAGCATCGGGTTGTTCTTTTTTCTTCTTCCGAGAATCTCAATTACCCTTGCAATCTCGGCGTCGCGCCCGACGACCGGGTCGAGTTTCCCTTCTCCAGCAGCCCTTGTAAGGTCATAGCCGAAGTCCTCGATTTTCAATTTACCGCCGGATTTATTGTCTCCTGTCTCTCTGTCCTCATCATCTTCTCCGTCATCCTTCGAGCGTGGTTCTTCCTTGGACGGGCCGCTGAGAATGCCGCTGTCCTGGAGGAAGGAGAGTATCCGTCCGTAGTCGATTCCTTTCTGTCGGAGAAAGACCTGTCCGTAGCTCTCAGTTGTCCTGCAAAGGGCGAGGAGAAGGTGCTCGGAGGAGATTTCCGGGCTTCTCAGCCTTGTCGCCTCCATTATCGCTATGTTGAGAACATTGTGGGCAACCCTGGAAAAACTGATATTTCCGCTTTCAGAGTAGGGGATTGTCTCGTTGGTGAATATCCTGCCGTCTATGAACTGTTTCATCTCGGCTCCATCGATGCCGAGACCCTCCATCGCCCTGAAGGCGTTGTTGTCTTCATGCCTTATGATTCCGAGGAAAAGATGGTCGGGGCCGATGCCGTAGCTGCCAGTCCTCATGGCCTCATCCCTGGAATAATTGATTATGCCGTTTAATTCGTCTGATACCTTGATTTCCATATCTGCTTATTTGTCTTGCAAAGTTAGGGATTTTCCAAAAAAATCGCTACCTTTGTATACTTATAGTTAAGAATAATTTTATGGATAATAACGAAGAGAAAAAAGACATTCTTGAAGAGGCCGCTACCGGTACTATAGAGCATGTGGAGATAGACAGGACGATGCGTACGGCGTATATCGATTATTCGATGTCCGTTATCGTCTCAAGGGCCCTTCCTGATGTCAGGGACGGATTGAAGCCTGTTCAGCGCCGCGTCGTTTTCGGCATGGACAAGATGGGCGTGAATTTCAGTTCGCAGACCAGAAAATCGGCCAGAATCGTCGGAGACGTCATGGGTAAGTTCCACCCTCACGGTGATTCCAGCGTTTATGACGCAATGGTTCGCCTTGGTCAATGGTGGAACCAGCGCTATCCGCTTGTTTGGGGCCAGGGTAACTTCGGTTCCATGGACGGCGACCCTGTGGCTGCAATGCGTTATACCGAGGCTAAGCTTCAGAAACTCTCAGAGGACGTAATCGGCGATATCGAAAAGGATACTGTCGACATGGTTGGCAACTTCGATGATACCGAAAAGGAGCCTACAGTGCTTCCTACAAAGCTTCCTCTCCTGCTTCTGAACGGTTCAGCAGGCATCGCTGTAGGTATGGCGACCAATATGGCCCCTCACAATCTCGGCGAGTGCTGCGATGCTATCTGCGCATATATCGACAATCCTGAGATTACTACCGAAGGCCTCATGGAGCATATCAAGGGCCCGGATTTCCCGACAGGAGGTATAATCATGGGACGCTCCGGCATAGTCGAAGGCTATGAGACCGGCCGTGGAAGGGTAGTTGTCCGTTCGAAAACCGACATCGAGGTCGATGACCATGGACGCGAGACTATCGTAGTGACCGAAATTCCTTACATGGTCAACAAAAAGGAGATGATCGAGAAGATCGCCCAGATGGTCGAGGACAAGAAGATAGACGGCATCTCTTATATCAATGACGAGACCTCCCGTGAAGGTGTCAGGGTCATTATAAAAGTAAAGCAGGGCTTCAACTCCAATGTAGTCTTGAATACTCTTTTCAAGTATACTCCGCTACAGTCCAGCTTCTCTTTCAACAATGTCGCCCTAGTCAAGGGCCGCCCGCGCACTCTCAGCCTCAAGGAGATAATCCAGAATTTTGTCGAGTTCCGCCACGAGGTTGTCGTCCGCCGCACGAAATTCGACCTTGACAAGGCACAGAAGAGAGCCCATATCCTCGAAGGCCTCCTCAAGGCAATGGATATCATCGATGAGATTGTCCATATCATCCGCTACGAGTCCAACAGCATCGACGAGGCGAAGCAGATGCTAATGGAGCGCTACGATTTCTCCGAGGCTCAGGCGACCGCCATAGTTGAGATGCGACTACGTCAGCTCGTCGGACTCGAGAGGGAAAAGCTCCAGGCCGAGTATGACGACCTTATGAAGTTCATCGCCCGCTGTCTGGAAATTCTCGGCAGCGTCGATGAGCAGTTGGCGATCATCAAGCAGGAGACAATGGAAATGAAGGACAAGTACGGCGATCCCCGTCGCACTGAGATCACCCTTTCCGAAGATGAGTTCAATCCTGAGGATTTCTACGCCGATGAGGACCAGGTAATCACCATTTCCCATCTCGGCTACATCAAGCGCACTCCGCTTACCGAGTTCCGTACCCAGAACAGGGGCGGCGTAGGTATCAAGGGTGGAGCGACGAGGGACTCTGACTTTATCGAGCACATCTATATCGCCAATACGCATTCGACCCTCCTTCTCTTTACCCAGAAGGGCCGCTGCTACTGGCTCAAGGTATATGAGATTCCTGAAGGCAACCGCACTTCAAAGGGACGTGCAATTCAGAATATCCTTACAATAGAGCCAGACGACAAGGTCAAGGCATATATCAACGTCCGTACGCTGAAGGATGCCGAGTACATCAACAACAACTTCATAATGCTGGTTACAAAGCAGGGTATTGTGAAGAAGACATCTCTTGAGGCTTATTCCCGTCCGAGGACAAACGGTGTCAATGCCGTTACCGTCCGGGAGGATGACGAACTCCTCGAAGCAATCCTCACCAACGGCCGCTGCAATATAATGATTGCAGCCAATGGAGGCCGCTGTGTTCGCTTTGACGAGACCGAGGTCCGTCCTATGGGCAGGACCGCTACGGGAGTACGTGGCATAAATCTTGCGGAGGGGGACTATGTGATTGGTGTCGTTAGCCAGGATCCCGAGGCTGAAGATGCGTTGCAGCGTCAGGTACTGGTTGTCAGCGAGCATGGATTCGGAAAGCGTTCCGAACCTATGGAGTACCGACAGACCGCAAGAGGTGCAAAGGGTGTCAAAACCTTGAACATCACGGATAAGACAGGATCGCTCGTTGCGATAAAAAATGTAACCGACGATGACGACCTGATGATTATAAATCGCTCCGGTCTTACTATCAGGATGCCTGTAAGTACGATTCGCGTAGCCGGTAGAGCGACGCAGGGCGTCAAGCTCATTAATATAAAGGAAGGTGATTCCATTGCTGCGGTTTCCGTAGTCGCCCATAGCGAGGACGAACCGGACCAGACTGAGATTCCTCCTGTAACAGAAGAAGAAAATACTAATAATTAATTTTTTACTACTATCATGAAAAGGCTTATTCTTGCAGTTTCGCTCGTCGCCATCGCGATGACCGCGTCTGCTCAGATCAAATCCGCCGCTGACATCCAGAAGGCTATTGCTTCCGCAGAGAAGGTTGCTGAAAACCCCAAGAAAGCTGCAAACGTAGCTACATGGATCAAGATCGGTGAAGCATACCTCAATGCTTATGAGAATCCTACCTCTAACGTAGTCGGAGGTGACAAGCAGCAGCTTGCTCTTGTCATGGGTAATGACAAACCCCTTTCTTCAGAGGCAGTTACCCTTGGTGGCCAGCCTTACGAGAAGGTTGTGTACAAGGACAAGAATCTCTATTTCGACCAGAACGGCCAGCTTGCAATGACAGAAGTTACGAATCCTTCATACCAGGGAGATGCTTTGTCAAAGGCTATCGAGGCATATAAGAAGGCTGCTGAGGTCGATGTAAAGGGAAAGAAAATCAAAGATATCAAGCAGGCTCTCGAAAAGATTGCTTCCAACTACAATCAGGATGCATTCACCGCCTATTATCTTGGCAATCCCTCAAAGGCCAGCCAGCTCTTTGAAAAATCAGCTGCAGCTCTTGCTACCGCTCCTCTCTCTCAGATTGACACCAACTCTATCTATTATGCAGGTATCACCGCTCTTGAGGCCGGTGAATTTGCCAAGGCCAAGAATTTCTTCGATAAGACCATGAGTCTTGGATATATGGCTGACGGTAATATCTATGCCAATCTTTATGAGAGCGTATTCCAGCAGAAAGATACCCTTGCAGCAAAGAACTATCTCGAGGAAGGATTCCAGAAGTTCCCTGAGAACCCTCAGATCCTTACCAACCTCATCAACCTCTATATCTCAACCAACGAGGATCCCAATAAGCTCATCGACCTCCTCCAGAAGGCAAAGGAAGAGCTTCCCGGCAATGCTTCCCTCTACTATGTCGAGGGCGACATCTATGGACGTCTGAAGAACTACGAAGAGGCTGTCAAGTCTTATCGCAAGGCTGCTGAGATCGATCCTAAGTATGAGATGGGTTATTATGGAGAAGGAGTTCTATGGTACAACAGGGCTCTCGAGCTTCAGGAAGAGGCAAATGCTCTCCCTTACAGCGAGTACAAGAAGTACGATGAGCTTCAGGAGCAGCTCAAGAACTCCCTCAAGAGTGCTATCGAGCCTTTCGAGAAGTGCTTCGAGATGACTACTAACGACGCTGTCAAGACCAATGTTGCAGACTACCTCAAGAGAATCTACTTCATCTTCCGTGGTGAGTCCGCAGAGAACCAGGCAGCTTACGAGAAATACAACTCATTCCTCGAGAAAGCTCAGTAATAGTAAAGAAATAAACTAGTCCTGAGGGCTTTCGGCAAGGGTGTCGAAAGCCTTCACTATTTTTGTGACAAGGGGGTGGCGGACTATATCGTCATTTGAGAACATGATGGTTTTTATGCCCTTGATCCCCTTGAGGAGGTTGATTCCTTGGATAAGCCCGGAGTCTGATTTCCTCGGAAGGTCAATCTGAGTCGCATCTCCGGTGACGATGAATTTTGCGCTTGTCCCCATTCGGGTCAGGAACATTTTCAGCTGCCCGATATTGGTGTTCTGAGCCTCGTCGAGAATGACGCATGCGCGGTCGAGAGTACGGCCTCTCATG
>Ga0256404_1001602_pt1 | contig 53723 bp, 57 predicted proteins | sample RumenRJG_01DNA_FD_185990 | JGI IMG/M metagenome (GOLD analysis project Ga0256404, IMG submission 185990) | Bovine rumen microbial communities from Lethbridge, Alberta, Canada - RJG_01 | ecosystem: Host-associated > Mammals > Digestive system > Stomach > Rumen | place: Canada: Alberta | collected...
AATTAAATACTGTGCAGCGTGTTGGCAGAATATAAGAAAGCTAATGCCCTACACAAAAACTATAGGACGAATGAGTCAATGTAGCAATTGCCATAACGCAATTCAATGAATTAACAATAGGATAAATCGGGATTTGAAATCCCCGAAATCATAGGCGTTTGCCGCTGATTATAGGGCTTTTATGAAATCCTCTGAAACCGTTGAAAACAAAGGGTTTTCCGCAATCTGCTCACCGAATCCCTTTATTAAATGTTACACCGTTTCTACAACGCCCTCGCCGCTCATAAGGGCAAATGCAAGGGCAAGAAAATCCCATAACAGGATATAACAAGGTGTGGCAATCGGGAAGCTGCGACATATGTGCGAATACATCAACGACGCAATTATACAGGAGGATTTCACAATGGAAAAGTATATTTTTGATGAGAGCAACGGTTTGTGGTACGAACTGCAGGGTGACTATTATGTCCCATGCCTGATAGTACCGGCTCAAGATGAAAGACCTATCGGCATTTGGGGGCAGCGACACCTGCGGTATATCAAGACCGAGCGCAAAGTCCTGTACACGGAGCTGCTGACCAGCGGCAAGTTAAATAGCTATCTGGCCGATATCAACGAACAGGCGACGGAACAAATGCTCCTGCTGACAAAGCAAATGGCAGAGCGTGAGGGCGTCACCGAACAGCTCAAGGCACAGGACCAAATGCTGTGGGTGCAGCGGATGAACAACATCCGGGACAGAGCAACGGAGATCGTCAATAATGATCTAATCTACATTTAATGGACGCACGGCGGCAAGGAGCACCCTTGCCGCCAGTTTTTTTGCCTGAAAACAAAACTAAACAGTCTGGCCTGTAATGTCGATAGTAGCTATATTGAGGTCTACAATCTCTTTTAGTACCAAGTACGCATTTTTGAAAATAATTTGCCATTCTTCATCTAAGGGATCTATTATCTCGTGAAATAGCGCATTCCGAAGACGGTATACAAAATCGAGAAACCAGAGGACACTATTTTGCTTAAGCGATTCATACAGTTTATGAAACCACTCTTCTTCCGATGCAGTTAATTCTCGCTGAGGCATCCAATCTACATCAAAATGATATTGGAAATAGTTTAAAGGACGTTGCTGAATCAATTCGTATGTATTCCGTAAAAGTCCCATTTCCTCAAGAGTTTTAAACGTTTCGTCTTTTGCATTGAGAGAAAAAACCTGCCATACAAGAGCAATAATACGCTTTTCAAGATCGCCAATTTTAATCAGAACGCGTTTTCCGTAGGTAGCACTTTCATAGTGCTCTTTAAAAGCTTCAACAATACTATGTGTCAACGAAACGTTTACTTCTCGTAGCAACCATGAAAGATAGTCCTGCTCGCTCTCATTAGGATTGTCTTTAACATGTTCTGATGACGATTCAAGAATATCCGAGATATTGCACTGGAATTGGACATTTCCATTATATTCGTCGTAGTATTTACCGAAGAACCGCGCAAACCCAGATATTACAAATTGCCACTTCGTGCCACGATTTCGGTTTAGTTTTAAACCGATGATGAGACAATCACTTTTATCCGGCGGAATATCTTTAAAAGTATATTCAAAATCTTCATTCACGTGATAAAAATCCCAAAAGTAATATTCAGGATACTGCTCCATTATTACCTTGCGACCCTCACGATACACTTGTTCCATTGCTGCCATAATCTGGTCGTCGACAACGAGCTTTTTGCTTCCAATTGTTCGATAATAATCTTTATACGCATTTAAATATTTTCCATCACCTCTTCTGTTTGCTGCTTCCGGGAACATAATCCTTAGTGTCGAAATATAAGCGAACCATGTTTTAATAAACAGTGACACAAAGTCCGCCTCTGTTACGGCTTTCCAGTTTTTGTATATCTTCTCTTGAGGCATATTTACACCTCCGCCGGAATCTTATCTTTCAGCCACTCCAGCGCCGCATCTTCGCCCTGCTCGATTGCCATTTCCACAGCCTTTTTTGCATATTCAAGCTGTTGTTTGGATTGCTTTCGAAGTGCAAAGGATTCCTGAACTTTGGCCGCAATCACTTTTTGAACATCCTCATCAATCATAGGCAATGGCATAGAAAGAAGCTCATCTTTGCTAATAGCAGTAAGAATTGTTCCTGAGCAACGTTGCTTCATCAAGGCCTGTATTGGCTCTGATTTGAAAAGGACAAGGAGTGTTTCGGAATTAATGTAATCCGAATCGAGCACATAGAATCCGGTTGAGCACAATGCTCCATCATATTCATCTGTAATTAGTGCACAGCTTTGTAATGAGCCTTCTACAGACGATACAATTATCTGTCCTGACTTAACTATGCGGCGGGCTCTAGTGGGGAGATCACTGCCGTATTGAATATCAACATCCGAGATATCACCCGATTGGCCAACATCAGCAAGTTCAATATACTGGTACGATTGCTTCTCCTGTGGAACAAAGTTTTTGTCATACAAATTACACAGCGACAGTACGGTTTCACTTGTGTTGAGTTTCTGTGCAATCGATTCATATTTCGGCTGATAGTATTCAGCATCAAGACGACCTGAATTACAAAATGAAGCCGAAAATGGCAGAACGGAATAATTTGTATTCGCAATCGCCTCAACACCAAATCCTATTTCCCTTGTCAGAATAGATTCGCATTGACTTATACTTTCTGAAGAGCAAGAAAGGATTTGATTCGCAAGATGGATTATTGATTCTATCTCCCGATCAAATGTTTTAGAGAAAATTGGAACCATTATTTCCGGAAACTCTACCAACTTTATTTCAGGGCGAGTCGCTTTAATTCCGCGTCTTCTCAACTGATAATAGCCGTATTTGCTGTTGAGAAATGTTGAGACGTAATAAGGATTATACCCCTTTTTTAGCTCTATTTTTCCAACATGCGCAATCATGTTGGCTTTAATGATATCGTTTGGTATTACCGCACTTTTCCCGAAATACACTCCTGTTTTTGTTACAACAACGTCTCCGGGATGCAATTCAGAGCGTTTCAATTCCTCACTCTTTTGCGCAGTAATGAAGCGACATTTTGAAATATCAATGTAACCTTCCTGCACGCTTTCGCTCAGTAAATATAGCACGCCATCGTCTTGATAGTCGGCCGAACCATGATCACCGTCTGTCATTCTTTTTGAAATCTCATGCAGCGTTCTATGATTCAATTTTCTTACGACATCTGCAGTATGTACATAGTTTTTTCCATAGTATTCCGCGCCGATTGTAAATGAATTTTCAAGTTTTGACAATAGGATTTCTTCAATGTCCAGCCCATCCATCAAAGCCTTGTATTTGGCTTCATTGAAAGGTTCAACGGATGGGCTTATCGAAAAAAACTTAATCCTTCTTTCTTTGCAAATTCCGCAAAAGCTTCCGCAATACCCGGTTCCAGTTTCACGATGGTACCATCCTGCTTTTTATACGAAAGCTGATACAAATCGTGATCGACAATCAGGTGACCGTGTTCATCCAGCGCATTTTCGCCGGTATCGGGATCCTTCAGGTAGATCTTATCGCCGGAATTGTCTTTGCTGGGCTTCTGCATGGTGGCAAAGAAGATCGGATAGTCTTCCTTCTTCGGGCACAGTTCATCGTCCCACTTCTGAACAAACAGAACTGAGGTTTTAGTTCCGGTATGGGGTTTGAACACATTTCCGTGCAACCCGACAACGGCAAGAATGCGGCAGCGTTCTGCGATATATTCACGGATAGCCTTATCACTGCTGTTATTAAAGCGTCCTTGGGGGAGAACGATTGCCATACGTCCGCCGGGCTTTAGGAAATCCAGGTTTCGCTCGATAAAAAGAATATCTCTGCCAACCTTGTTTTGCCATTTACCGGCAGAATTCTTGCCCAACTCATAGCGGGAAATAATCGTATTTTCCTTGATATCACCCGCAAACGGAGGATTGGCCATGACCAAAGAAAAGGCAAACTGGCTGTAGTCGCTAATACCTTTCGGCTGGAGCTTTTTAAGTTTTTTGAAGCCCTCGTTATAGGTGTCGTTCCAATCCTCTTGCTTTGTTATTTCATTCCAGCGGGAAAAATCCAGCGTGTTCAAATGCAAGACGTTTGTCTGTCCATCGCCGGCAATCAGATTTAGTGTACGTGCAACACGAACGGTCTTTTCATCAAAGTCGATTGCAAATACGTTGTCTCGCACGAAGTTCGTTTCTTCCGTGATGCGCTGTGCTGCAGTGAAGCCCTCGCCCTCCGGGAGCCCTTTTTCGCGACGAATATCTTTCCATACTTTGAAAATGCTGTGGACGGTAAATCCGGAACTGCCGCAGGCAGTGTCAATGATCTTGTCGTTGAAGGACGGATTCATCATCTTCACACACATATCAATGACATAGCGCGGCGTGAAATACTGACCCTTTTCGCCTTTTTGTGCCTTGCTCATTAGGTATTCAAAGGCATCGTCAACAACATCAAGATTGTTGTTAAATAGCTTTATATCCTGAAGCGTGGACACGCAGACAGCAAGATGAGAGGGGGATAGTAAGATTTTGCTTTCGTCCGCAAAAATGCCTTCCCACTTTTTCTTGGCGTCATCAAAGAGACCCTGGATTTTCTCTTTCAGCTCAAAATCGGTTTCACCGGAATTGCGGAATTTCAAAAATGAACCGGGATCGCGCTCACAAATTAGCTCGTCATAAAGTTTTGCGAAGATCAGTTTGAAAATCTCTTCAAAAGAATCAACGCCCGCACTGGCAAGCACTTCGTCCTCCATTTCCTGAATGAGAGAGCGGAGAGAGCGTTTCTGCTGGCTGATTCTGTCGATTCTTTTCAAATCTTCATAGGTAAACTTTTCATTAATGATATCGCTTAGCTTCTCAGAAGCCTTCGGAATATTTGTGATTGGCTCAAAATAATTAGGGTCTTTCCTGTTATAGTAGGAAATCTGCTCACCATTTGTCCATACACCGATAGGCGCACCCGTTGCGTTGCAGTAGGATTTAAGCTGCTCCTTGCCATCGGTGAGCTTCGGTTTTTTGAGCTCAACAATGATATAGGGAACCATCGGACGATCCTTGTCCATAATGGCAATATCAGCACGTTTGACTTCTCGTCCAAAATGGATTGGAAACTCGACCTCAATACGGCTTACAGGATAACCGTATTCGTGAATAAGCTTATAAAGGTAGAGCTGACGCACAGCCTCTTCCGGTTTCAGGACAATTTCCTTGCCGCGTTTCAGGCATGTGATGTGAGCCATTTCTTTGCCTCTGACAGTTTTAACGACGATAGCGTCTTCAATGTATTTCCTTGCTTCTTCGGAAAAGAGAGCAACGTCATAGTTTGTATTCTTCAACACTTCATTCAAAGTCATTTTATTTTCCTCCTGAAATTGCGGTTAGCATTTCTGCCCATCGCTTGTCGTTTACGTTGTTTTCCAATCCGTAATTGATGAGATCAATAAGCTTTCGATGCTTCAATAGATAATCCATTTGCTCATTAGGTAAGCGCCCTCGATCTGCAGAAGCTTTTTCTTTGAAAAGGGATGCCTCTTTATCGGAAAGCCCAAGCTTCTGTATCAGAGCTTCTATATCTGATGGATCTGGAGGAGCGTTGTTTTTCCCTTTTTCAATGTTGCTGATATACTGGCCTGACTTGTTTATTACTGCTGCCAAATCACCTTGTGTTAAATGAGCGGCTTTTCGTTTCTCTTTTAAAAACAAGCCAAAATCAGAAGGCTCAATCAAGGTCACTCCTCCTTTCATGAATAAATAAACAAATTTGTTTATTTATTATAGCGCAGCAAGATAACTTTGTCAAGCTCTGTACTTATCAACGTAGCAGCCGGGTATGCAAATGCTTGGCTGCTATCCTATGTACGCACCGCAGGGGCCCCTGCGGTGTATTTTTCTGTCTTAGCGTCCTCTGTCATAATCATGGCTACGGGGACGTGTCTGCTGTCGCCGCGCGTCGTTCCGACGCTTGGCTTCCGCCTCCATGTCCCGGAGTTTCTTGCGGATGCTCTCCTTTTCAGGCGGTGCCTGCGGGGGCTGCTGCTCTCCGTGGACCTGCCGCTCCCATGCGGCCAGATCGTGTTTGTACTGCTCCACAAGGAGCGTGGCGTCGTCATACAGCCGTTTGAACGCCTGCACATCGGGATAGCCATCCTCTTTCAGAATACCGTGCAGCCGGTCCATCCGGCGGTCGATCTCCTGCTGTATACCTGTAATCTTTTCCTGCAGGGCCTTGCGCTCTTTTCCTTTGAACAGTCCAGTCGTTTCGGCGAGCTGCTTTTCCAGCTTGGGAAGCTCCCCGTGCATGAGCTGCTTGACCGCCCTGGCTTCGTCCTGTACCTTGACCATCAGCTTTTGCATCTTGCGGTACTCCGCCATATCAACGGACAGGGTAGGCTTGGGCGGGACCTCCGTCTCCCGGATCAATACCTGTAGGATTTCTTTGGCCTTTTGGATGATGCCCCGGAACAATCCCGGCAGCCAGCCGTGCTTCTGCACGGACCGGGTGGTCTCGTCGTAGACGTGTTCATTTCTGATCTCTATGATCTTCGATTCAGCGATACAGGATACCAGCGCCATATCCGCCGTTCTGTTCCAGTCCTGCCTTGCAGCGTTGTCCGCCTCGATCTCCGCCGCCTTCGGGTTGTTCTTCCCGATCTTCTTGGTGGGGAGATATACGCTGTTCGGGTCAAAGACCTTTAAGCGTCGTTCCGGGTCGTGGATGTGGCGGTTGATCAGGGCAGTGTAGAACTGCTTGGCCTCGTCCAGAAACAGCTCATTCTTGAAAGTATCGTCCTTTGCCGTGAACAGGTGTTTTTCGTAGGCCTCGCCTTTCTTGATGACGGTGCAACCCTCCCGGATCTGGCCGTCCTCCCCGGTGATCTCCTTCTTCGTTCGTACCCGCTTGCCGGTTTCATCGTAGAACACACTGCGGGTGGCGATCTTGATATCCGGCTCCGGCAGCAAGCGCCGCTCTGAGAAGATCAGATGGATATGATAGTTTTTCTTGGTCTTGTTGTGGTGGAGCGCCGAAACGCATTCCACGTCGTACCGTTTCTTGAACTGCTCCGTGAACTCCCGCAGCACCCGGTTGGGATCAAACTGCGTGTATTCCTCCGGCAGAGCAATGATTAATTCCCGTGCCTCGATACATTTTCCCTCTGTCCCAAAGCGTTTGAATTCTTCCTGACACTCTTTTGCCAGATCGTTCCAGAAGGTCATATCTTCCCTTGTGGAGAAGGTGGCGTAAAGGTACTCTTGTCGCTTGGGGTCTGAGATATACGATATTCTTCCCTTAACATTGGACAGCTTCGACATCTGGATAAAGCTGTGCCGTGCCATCGTTCACCTCCGTTCTTTCGTATTTCATCTCCCGTCCGACCTCCCCCGTATGTTGTCACGCCGCCGCAGTGGTGGGACAACACCGGAAAGCGCCGGCGGTTTCCGGCTGCGCCTCTGTCCTCTGACGCCGGGACAGAGACGCAGGCCCTCCGCAGGAGCGAAATACCCCTTGTACAAATCGCCAGATTTGTGCGAGGGGTGTATTTCGCTCTCAAACGGCGAGGCCTTTTTTCTGCTGTGTCCATCCTTTAGCGCACCTCCCGGACGTCTGCCTGATTGAGCAGGTTTCTCCCCTGATTGACGGTCATGAAGTTCTCCAGCGCATCCCTCCGGATGATCGTCTTTCGTCCCACTTTGAGCACGGGCAGCTTGCCCCAGTCCACCAGCTTCCGCATGGTGTTCCGTCCGATTCCGGACATTTCGGCGGCTTCCTCGATGGTCAGACCCATTTTGACATCTCTCATGTTATCACCTCCATTCTGTAAATACCTGTTTTGCAACCCTTGCTCTGTCATTATACTTATTTCGCCTCTGCTTGTCAACTCATTCTGCAACTGTTTAAGATGTATTTTTGAAATTATACGAGATTAAGGGTTGCAAATTGGGTTTCGATGTGTTATACTTGCATACGTTAGGAGGTGAACGCCTTGAAGACAATAGAAATGTTCAGCCCGAAACAGGTCGGAGAACGGATCAAAGAGCGCCGCACAGAACTGAAACTGTCCATGCCGGAGTTGGGAAAGCGGATCGGCGTCAACAAATCCACCATCCAGCGGTATGAGGCGGACGGGGTCGATCCCAAACGGACAATGATCATCAACGGCCTTGCGGAAGGGCTGCTGACCACTCCCGAATGGCTGACGGGACTTTCCGACGATAAGGAATACAGCATCTATACCGTCTGTCAGATGGATTTGGAGAAGCACATCAAGGGCTATCTGGAAGCGGTGACGAACACCGTGAACGGAGAGCCGCACCAGCAGCTTTTGACCACCTTCCTCGGTCAGATCGTGGACCTCTACACCATCCTCACCAAGTATTGGGCGGTGTCCATGAAGAAGGTCGATGAAGTGGCAGAGGACGAAGGGCTGAAAGAGTCCATCGGCAAATATGCGATCCATATCGGTTCCATCACCGAGCAGGTTTACCAGAAGGAAATGGAAGTCCCGATAGAGGACATGAAGCGATACCTCGACGGCATCCTGCATCTGTACGATGAAGGCCGGACGAAGGTATCCATCCCGGAACTGTTCGGGATCGTCGATCAGGCAAAACAGAAGCTGATCGAAAAAGGTACATAAGTACCGTGGCACCTTGAAATACGAATACGGGAACGAAAAAAGCCGGTCATAAAGACCGGCGGATATGGTAACACGCACACCATATGTCACAGACCCGATTGCCACGGATACGGAAAGGAGAATTACGATCTATGGCAAAAGGATCTGTCAGAAAGAAAGGCAAAAAGTGGTACTACCGCTTCTACGTTGAAGACGAGAGCGGAAATCTGGTGCAGAAGGAATACGCCGGAACGGAAAGCAAGTCCGAAACGGAAGCCCTGCTCCGAAAGGCGATGGAGGACTATGAGGCAAAGAAGTTCGTTGCCAGGTCCGAAAACGTCACGGTGGGCGATCTGCTGGATATGTGGATCGAGGAAGATGTCAAGCCCGGCAATCTCTCCAACGGTACGGTAATGGCTTATCAAGGCGCTGTGGGACGCATCAAGCAGTTTCCCATCGGCAGCCGGAAGCTCAAAACCGTCACCTCGGAGCATTTGCAAGCGTTCTTCGATCTTCTGTCCTTCGGAGGCACCAATGCTGACGGTACAGAGGTCAAACCCATCAGCAAGGGCTATATGCGGCAGTTTTCGGCGGTGATGCAGGGCGCATTCCGGTTTGCGGTCTTCCCCAAGCGGCTGCTGACCTTCAACCCGATGCAGTATATCAAGATCAGGCAGAAGCAGGAAAGCTACGAGCTCTTCAATGAGGACAGCGAGGACGGGCTGACAGTCCCGACGATTTCCTATGAGCAGTTCAAGGCGCTGACGGACTATCTGAAAAAGAAGGATAACCCGGCGCTCCTGCCCATCCAGATCGCTTACTACACCGGGCTTCGGATCGGCGAGGTCTGCGCTCTCACATGGCAGGACATTGACCTGAAAGAGCAGACCATCACGGTGCGGCGCAGTATGCGCTACAACGGGGCGAGGCACAAGACGGAGGTCGGCACTACAAAGCGGAGCAAAATCCGCACAGTGGACTTCTGTGACACGCTGGCGGCGATTCTCAAGGCGGCAAAGACCGAGCAGCATAAAAACCGCTTCAAGTACGGCGAGCTCTACAGCCTGAACTACTACAGACAGGTACAGGAGAAGGGCCGCAATTACTATGAGCTGTACAGTCTACAACGGTCGGAGGAAGTGCCGAAGGATTACCGGGAGATCGACTTCGTTTGTCTCCGCCCGGACGGGTGCTTCGAATCGTCCAGCACGGTCGGCATCGCCTGCAGGGCAGCCTCAAAGAAGATTCCGGGGCTTGAGGGCTTCCACTTCCATCAGCTTCGACACACGTTCACCAGCAACCTGCTCTCGAATGGGGCAGCGCCGAAGGACGTGCAGGAGCTTTTGGGACACGCCGACGTCAGTACCACCATGAACATCTACGCTCACTCGACAAGGGAAGCGAAACGCTCCTCGGCCCGCCTGCTGGATAAGGTAGTGGGCGGCGACTGATAAAAAATTTCCCTTGTTTTGCCCCACAAGGGCAAAAACAAGGGAAAACGGAGCTTTTTATTGCAGCAGACCTGCGGGAAATGCAGGAAAATCAATAGGTTTCAGAGCTTCGGATAGATAAATTGAGATTTGTAGGGATGTATAATGGAACGAACTGTAGATGAGTGTTTCTTTCATATCCAAAACGGTGCCAATATAAAGCAGGGTATTGTAGATGGTGGTTTTCCCATTACAAGAATTGAGACGATTTCGAATGATCGTTTTAATCGAGATAAAATGGGATTTGCTGGGATTACAGATATAAGCAAATATGAGTCATATGTTTTAGAAGATGGCGATTTGCTTATGTCTCACATTAATAGCGTTCAATACTTGGGGAGAACCGTTTTATATGAAAAACAGGGTAATGAAACTATAATTCATGGCATGAATCTTTTAAGACTCAAGGCTAGAAGAGATATAATTACTCCTGCGTATGCCCGTTATGTTTTTTATTCCCAACCTTTCAGGACGCAAATAGCAAGAATTACGAAAAAGTCTGTAAATCAGGCTAGTTTTGCAGTAACTGATCTTAAAAAAATAAAAATTGACGTTCCAACTATTTCAGAACAAATGAAAGTCGTTGATTTGCTTGATAGAATAAAAGAGATTATTGATAACAGAAATAGCGAATTATCTCAATTTGATAACCTCATCAAAGCCCGATTTGTCGAGATGTTTGGGGACGTTATTCACAATGACAAATCATGGGATATATACACATTTTCCGATATAACAGAATCAAGACTCGGTAAAATGCTTGATTCTAAGAAACAAACAGGTCAATCGCCATTTCCGTATTTGGCAAATGCTAATGTTCAATGGTTTAGATTTGATATTAACAATCTAAACACTATGGATTTTAGCGAAGATGATAGAGAGGAATTTGCTCTCGAGGATGGCGATCTTATGGTTTGTGAAGGCGGAGAAATAGGACGTTGTGCTGTTTGGCATAATCAAATACAACCCTGTTATTTTCAAAAAGCTATTCATAGAGTTAGATGTAATAGAGATGTTATTCTTTCAGATTATTTGTCTTGGTGGTTTAAGTACAATTGTGATCATCAAGGCTTTGCAGATATAGAAGGTGCTAAAGCAACCATTTCGCATTTGCCAGGGGCAAAAATGAAAAAACTACAAGTTGTGGTGCCGGATATCGAAATACAAAAGCAATTCTGCGAGTTTGTCAAACAAGTCGATAAATCAAAAGCAGCTGTACTGAAATCACTTGAAGAAACACAGATGTTATTCAATAGCTTGATGCAAAAAAGCTTTGGAGGTTAAAAATGTTTGGGAAAGTTATATATTATGACAAATCAGCTATTAGTGACTATAAAACTATTATAAGTGGGAAACCTAACCTTGAAATAAGCGAGTACTCAATCTCAAATGGAAAGGGCATCAACGCCGATTTCAAGGTGTTGGGTGCAGATGCCAAATCTACTAAATCCTATACAGCAAAAATACAAGAATCCAATATGTTTGATTGTTCTGAATTTGAAAAAATGCTTAATGGTAGAGATGATTTCTGCGATTTTACAACATCTGCCGATTATGATATTTTGCGAGTCTCGAGCAGAACAATAATAAAAGCTGATGGAATTATAGAGATCCCAGAAGAGTTTGATATGGTAAAGCTGATAGAAGCATTTAAACCAATACTTATGAATACCGATCAATATAAGAATCTTGAAGATAATGGCCGAGTAGCTCTTGAAGCGTTTTTGGGTAATGCACAAGCGACTAAAATCCCTTTAGTGTTTGAATTAGATGGACAGATACTGTGCGGGAAACTTTTTCAACAAAGATTATTAATTGACTATGAAGAACTGTCGGAGATTGATGATGAAGTTACAGTTTTAGCGAGAGTAGTAACTTCTATAGTTAACAAATCAAAACCGTACTATGATCCTCTCAAAGATTTTATGAAGATGAATAGAATGATGAGAAGATCGATAGACAACAAGGATAATCAATTTAAACCAATCTTTGCAGACTCAGATTATAGGATAATAGAGGTATTAGCTATATATCAGTGATTCATGCTTTTTGAAGTACAGTACCCACATTTGTGCTGCAAGAATTACTAGTATACGACATAGTGTGATTTATAATACAAAAAGGTAGGAAAGGAGTGCTGACAATGAACAACTTTGACTATTTGAAGAAAGAACCTCAATTTCAGTCTTTTGCTGATATAGCTGTTGCCGCTGAGAATCTTATCAATGTTGATGTTAAAGCATGCATTTCTAACTCCCGTCTTGCCTTAGAAACTGCGATTAAGTGGATGTATTCCATTGATGAAGAGCTTGTTGTTCCATATCAGGAAACACTTGAAAGCTTGATGCACACGGAAGAGTTCAAAACGATTGTTGAGGATGATCTCTGGAAGCGTCTCGAATTTATAAGACGTGTTAGTTCTACCGTTAACAACACCACCAAGAAGGTTACTTTTGATCAGGCCGAATTGTGTCTTGAAAACCTCTTCATATTCTTTGACTTCCTGTCATGTTGTTATTCTGTCGATTATGAGGAAAGAGCGTTTAAACCGGAATTATTAAAAGATGGATCATCAGAACCGATTATCCCGGAATATGCTGATACATCACTTGAAGCACTTATAACTGAGAATAAGGATCATCGGAACGAGTATACAGTCAGGCGTTCAATCCAGGCTAAGAACTATGTGCCGAAGCCATTAAATCTGAGTGAGTTTAAGACCCGGAAGATTTACATAGATTCCATGCTTACTGATGCCGGTTGGACTGAGAATAAGGACTGGATAAACGAGTATCCTCTTACCGGTATGCCTAATCCATCAGGAGAAGGCTTTGCTGATTATGTCCTTTTCGATGATGCACACCAGATCCTTGCTGTAATTGAGGCCAAGAAAACTTGTGTTGATGTCTCAAAGGGCCGGCAGCAGGCAATTCTTTATGCTAATTCCCTTGAGAAGAAGTTCCATAGAAGACCGGTTATTTTCTTAACGAACGGATTTGAGACACATATCGTTGATGGCAAATACCCGGAACGGAAATGTGCAGCCATATATTCCAAGCGTGATCTTGAGAAATGGTTCAATTTGCAGTCGTTCAGAGAAAGCCTGAAGAACGTTGTTATAGATAAGAATATTGCCGGAAGGTATTACCAGGAAGCAGCAATTAAAGCTGTTTGTTCCAGTCTGGATGAGAAGAATCGCCGCAAGGCTCTTCTAGTCATGGCTACAGGATCCGGTAAGACCAGAACTGTTATAGAGTTATGTGATGTATTGCTTAAGAAAGGCTGGATCAAGAATATCTTGTTCTTGGCAGACCGCAATTCGTTGGTAACGCAGGCTAAGAGAAACTTTGTCAATCTTCTTCCTTCGTTATCGTGCGCAAACATGTGTGAAGATAAGGATTTTAATGCAAACCTGATCCTCTCAACATATCAGACAATGATCAACCTGATTGATACGACCAAGGATGATAAGGGCAAGATCTTCACTTGCGGACATTTTGATCTGATCATTTGCGATGAGGCACACAGATCGATCTATAACAAGTACAGAGATATATTTACATACTTTGATGCTCCGCTCATTGGTCTTACAGCTACACCTAAAGACGAGATAGATAAGAATACATATGCCATATTTGATCTTGAGGCTGGTGTACCTACATACGGATATGAATTAGCTCAGGCTGTAAAAGACGGTTTCCTTGTTGATTATATGTCTGTCGAATCTTCTGTTAAGTTCCTTGAACAGGGAATCGTTTATGACGAATTGTCTGATGAAGACAAAGCTGCATACGAAGATACATTTGTCACAGAAGATGGCGATGTCCTCGAATCCATAGCATCTTCTGCCATTAACACATGGTTGTTTAACGAAGACACAATCAAGAAAGTTCTTGATGCGGTTATGACAAACGGCCTTAAAGTCGATTACGGTAATAAGATCGGCAAGACGATTATCTTTGCAAAGAACCATAAACATGCAGAGAAGATTCTGGAGATCTTCCATAAGCAGTATCCCCACCTTGGAGATGAATTTGCCAAGGTAATTGATAATCAGATCAAGTATTCACAAAGCATCATAGATGAGTTTTCTGAGGCAAATAAGCTGCCGCAGATTGCAATCTCGGTTGATATGTTGGATACAGGTATCGATGTACCGGAAGTATTGAATCTCGTATTCTTTAAGAAGGTAATGAGTAAAGCAAAGTTCTGGCAGATGATCGGACGCGGAACAAGACTCTGTCCCGGACTGATTGATGGTGTTGATAAGTCAAAGTTCTATATATTTGACTTTTGCGGCAATTTCGAGTTCTTCCGCATGAATCCCGGAAAACCCACTGCAAACATGATGGCGCTGCAGAGTGCCATATTCTGCCTTGAGTTCGAGATGGCCTATAAACTTCAGGATATAGATTATCAAACTGAGAGACTCATCAACTACCGCAAACACTTGGTTGAAATGATGACGGAGAAAGTTAAGGAACTCAACCGGAAGAACTTTGCTGTCCGTCAGCATTTGAAGTATGTTGATTTATATTCTCATATTGAAAACTATACGCCCCTGACATATGCAGATACATTAGAGGTCAGAGAAGAGCTTGCTCCTTTGATTCTTCCGGATGAGGATGATGCAAGTGCTCTGAGATTTGATGCGCTGATGTATGGCATCGAGTTAGCGTTCTTAGCCGGCAAGAGATTCACAAGATCCAAGTCGGAACTCTTAAAGAAAGTTTGTGCCATATCAAGTGTTGCGAATATTCCTGAAATACAGATTAAAGCTGATTTCCTTATTGAAATACTTCATACAGATTATGTCGACAGGGCTGGAATAGAAGAGTTTGAGCACATAAGAGAAGAACTCAGATCTTTAATGAAGTATCTGCCGCACGAAGGCGTTATTTATGAAACAGACTTTACGGATTCAATACTGAGCGTTGATTGGAAAGAATCCGAACTGGATGATGACTATCTTACTAACTATAGAGCCAAGGTAGAGTTCTATATCAGAGAACATCAGGGAAGTGGCGCTATTGCAAAACTAAAGTCAAACAAGCCTTTGTCTGTAGACGACGTTGGAGAGTTAGAGGAAGTTCTGTATAAGAATCTTGGTACAAAAGAGGATTATGAGAAGGAATATGGAAAGATTCCGCTCGGAGAATTAGTTCGCAGTATTGTAGGACTGGATATGAATGCGGCCAAAGAAGCATTCTCTGAATATTTGAATGATGTAAACCTTGACGATAGACAGATATATTTCCTTAATCAGATTATAGAGTATATCGTTCACAACGGAATGATGAAGGATCTGTCTGTACTCCAGGAGTCACCATTTACTGACAGAGGTAGTGTTGTGGAGATATTCACAGATTTGTCTTTGTGGCAAGGCATAAGAAATGTAATTGATTCTATTAACAAGAATGCGGCAGCGTGAAGATATTGCAAATATGATGAGCCAGATTATCGAAGGAATTCTCAACATATAGTTTCTTAAATAATTGTGAGTTTTGTATTATGGTTGATAAATTGGTAAGTGACATTCGAAAAGCTTTAGATAATGATTTGTATTATGCAGCTATAGTTACTGCATTAACATTGCCGGATATATGTGGCAAGGCAGCTTTCCCCAATGAGCAGAGTACAAAGAAACGATATATTTCTTGGTATGATTCTGAAATTGGTAAATACGAAAAGAACCCTTTCCAGACAACTAAGGAAGAGATGCCGTATTTATCAGGAGAAATAATATACAATCTCAGATGTTCTTTATTACATGAGGGCAATCCCAATATTGATAATGCCAAGCTACGTAATTCTCTTCCAATAAATCACTTTACATTAGTAATAAGCAAGAAAAACGAGTTCGAAATATATTCTGACTCTAGTGAGATTAGTGATATATTTGGCCAACACAGAAGATCGTACAATATGAATATTCGAAGGATTTGCAACATATTATGTCTAGTTGCAGAAGCCTATTATAAAGACAACAAAGAAGACTTTGTTTTTGATTATGATATTTGCGAAAGACGTGAATGATATGGGAAAAGATATTGATAAAAGCAAAATCGAAGAACGCGCAATTGGTGTGCTAAATAATGTAATAAACGATCATCCCACCATGGAATCAAAAATCGAACATGGTGATAAATATATGTCTTGGGATGGTAGCATTATCATATATAAACCAGGATGCACTAAACGCACGAAAGAAACATATGATTATGATATTCCTGTGCAAGTTAAAGGCAGAACAGACAATGTTGCAAAATACTTTAATGAGGAAACTATCAAATACCTTGTTGATGTAAGAGATCTAAAGCTTTACTACGAACAAAGAGGGTGTTTGTATTTTATTGTGTTCTTTGATGAAGAGTCAAAGCAAGGAGAGATATTTTACTCGTCATTATATCCTTCGAAGATAAAAGGCTATTTAGAAAGAAAAGGCAATAAGCGCAAAAAGCAGATATCGTTGAAGTTTTCGCATTTGAAAAAAGATGCAAATGAACTTTATTGCGTGTTAGCTCAATTCGGAAAAGAAATGGTTCGTCAAGGATTTGGCAGGGGACAAATTGTTTCTAAAACGATTCGACTGGATGATATTGCAAGTGTTGAAGCATTATCTGCCACTGTTGTTGGAGCAAAAAACGAATGGGAATTCTTAAAGAAGGTGAATTCTGGAGATGCTTGCATTTACGGGAAGATAAACGGAATAGACTTTCCAATAGAGTTTGATGAATCTGTAAAACTATTTATGGGCCATGATAACGTCCCGCTGCCGATTACAGTGGATGGAACTGAATACTATAGCAAGTACAATGTTGTGTTTAATCCAGACGAAGACTTCGTTGTCAAGCCAAGTGATAATATTGCAATTCACATTAATAGAGGAAAAATCGATTTTCGTTCTAAATCTACCATTAAACAGATTAAAAACGATATTGCATTTCTGTTTGCTTTAGAAAAAACCCACCAAATTAATTTTGGAAAAGCTGTAATACCTTTTAGTGATATAGTTTTCCCCCAGGATTTCAGGGATAAAATGCTATATCTAAAAGAGCTTTGCAATGTAGTAGAAGAGGTAGGAATAGAGATACCAAAATATTTTTCTCAGCTATCAGAAGACAATTTCAAGGAATTGGGTTTATTGGTGAGGATTAAACAAGGATATCTTAACGATAAGTTTACCCAAACAAGCAGTACATATAACTGGCGTTTTGATGATAAGTTTTATCCTATCCTTATAGAAAAGCAGCCACAAGGTAATGTGCTATTTTCGTTAACTAGTGATTCTTCGATGCAAATATTCAAATGGGACGGAAAAACAAATCACTATAAGTTTCCAACATTTGCTGTGTTAGACGCAAATGTTGTAGCCAATCTCTATTACTTTGATCAAGGCTGGTTTGAAAAGCAAATTGACATTGCTGATGTAAATCCCGATACAATTGGAGAATTAAACATGGTAGCTTTGATGCTGATATCTGCCTATGATCTTAGTGCCAATAAAGAGTTCCTTAATCTAGCGAAACGGATATATGCAAGGTTGAATACGGATGAAATATACTATTTGATTAATACACTTCAAATCAAAATCAGAGAAACAGGTCTAAGTGATTCTGACAAGAAAAAGCTTAGCGAAGTTGAGACAGAAGATGCACAGGCACTGTTTTGCATATCTGTACTATTACGTAATAAGAACGATGCTGATGCTTATTACAAAAGGATGAGTAAAGAAGAAAAAGACATCATTAAGGATTTGCCAATAATTAAGTTATATTCTGGCATGTAGAAAGGGTCGTTGAGCAGATGAAAAACCACTGAATTGATTTAACTCAATCGAAAATTCAAACGTAAAAAATACGATTGAACGAAAAACAATTGAAATTGACCAAATAATGACAAAATAAATGACCAAATAAATTATGAGAATGGAGAAGAATAGCGGGTTCCGGTTTATAAGTGACTCTTCTTATGTCACTTATGACTACCTGCAATTATGATTGACAGAAAAATCGCTGGTGAATAGAATAACTACAAGATTAGAAAACTGATTGGGGCTGGTCGCAAGACTCGGATCCATTGATAGTGGAGATGTTCCCCGCTCTTATCCCGCGGATAATTTATGGATAAGAAACCAGAGAAAATATGGTTATTCCTTTCAATTCCTGATAAAATAATCCCAACATCTTGTAACACAGCAAAGCGTGTATCACTACATGTTGTTACGTAAACGGTAAACCATCGGCACCTCGAATAAAAGCCGGTCGAGTGTGAAAATCGTAATAAATGGAAAAAGTTGGTCAACTGATTACACTTTTTCAACTTTACACACTTGGAGGCAGCTATGAATACAAGAGATGAAGCTTGCCAGATGAGGATGACATCCAGGATATTCAATGATCTTCTCTAGCTTCAACCGTTTACAAGTTTTTTCTATACTCAGAAAGTAACGCCTCGGATTTGTGTTGAATATCAGAATAAAGGAAACCACCATCTATCCCAAACTGTTTTTATATTTTCTTTCGGTAGCTTACTAACTTCATTTAAGCATTCAAATAGTTAATTGTATTCTGAAAGCATTCTCTGATTCGAAACCATAGCATTTTGTATAGCGTTTTTTTCAATAAGAATATTATTTGATTTAGTATAATTCTCAGCAGCCAAATTATTTGATTCTTGAATTTTGCTGGCAATTAATGCTTTTCTTATTGCATTTATTATAGGGAGAGATACTAATAAAAGGCCGGTTATAAGTAGAAATATAAAAAAACCCACAACTCCATTTATTAGCGGAATAATGCTAAAAATGGTTAATAATACGCCTATGCAGCAGCATACATATAAATAACTGGATGTAGATTGCAAATTCTTGAGTTTTCTATTTAAGATTTCGGCTTGTTCTTGATATTGAGCCGCGGATGAAATAAAAGAACTGTACTGTCCATTTAGTTCTGTGATTTTGCCTTGTTGCCCCCAAATAACTGATTTTAACCGCTCAATTTCGTTTGTGTTTTTCAACGCCTCAGCATTTATATATGAAATGCAAGATGTTGTTAGTGAATCAACCAATTCAGCAGGAGCAAAGGCTTTTACGGCGTTAATGTATTCCATAAGCATATTTAACTCTCTAGCCGATTTAATTCGCTTGGTGTATATGTGTGTATGAGATTCAATTAATCCAATCCAACCTTGATATTTTTGTGGAGTTAGGTTGGTGACTTTTCTATAATCATTTTCCGCCAAGTCATATTTCCCGAGTTTCATCAAAGCATCCGCAGCTCTCATTCGACCATCAGAAGAACTCTCATCGGATATATTTACTGTATCAGCATGTAAGTTCTCAACCTTAATTGTTGTGTTATAGTTGTTAATTGAATCTTGAACTACATATGCTACTCCGCAAAATGGACAATTTGCTGCTTTAAGACTAGGATCAACAGTGAGAATTCCACCGCAATTTTCACATTTTCCTTGTACAAATGGCATAGATCCCTTCCTCCCATAATTGAAGAATACCCTTGATATACGAATTATAAACACATAGTGTGTCGATTGGATTTACATGGTGTAAACAATGATTGACTATAAGATGCTCGTTTTTGGTTATTATATAAAGCCGGATTCATTACCAGTGAAAATATCTGCATAGACGGCGGCATGACCAGGCAGATGATCTATCACGGCGAACACGGATGGTCATTTGAAGGCTAACTTATTTCGTTGCCTGCCCTTTTCCGTACAGGAATGGCTTTGCAAGTTTGTTGGCAAAGAAATCTACAAGCGGTCCCATGAAGAATGCCGTGATTATCGTGCCTGCTCCTATTACTGCACCGATACCGTCAATGGTGGCGCCGGAGAGGAAGTAGAGTCCGACTCCGAGGATGACGCAGATAACGTCGGTGATTATCCTTACATATTTGAATTTGCCCTTTTTCCAGGTGTTGGAGATTATGAGGGCGACTGCATCGTATGTTGATACGCCGATGTCTGCGGTCATGTAAAAAGATGATGCTACGCAGATTATAAGGATGCCGATTATGAGGCAGACGGCTCTGCCGATAAGGCCTAAGTCGGGGAAGAAGTCTTCTAAAGTCTTCTGAGAAAACTCAGCTACATAACCTATCAGGAACAAATTGATGAAGGTTGCAAGTCCTATGTAGTGTCTGTCAAATATGAGACTGAACAGGAGCATTATCACGTTTACTATGACATAAAGGGTGCCGAAGCTTATCGGAATGACAGTATCAAGGCCTGCCATCAGTGACTGGAAGGGGTCGACACCAAACATCGCACGCTTAAAAAAGCCTACTGCTATGCCGCAGATGAGCACACCGAAGATGCTCATGAGTATGCGTTTGACCATGTGGTCTTTCTTGAAGATGCTCTTTAATTTATTCATGGGGCAATCATAGAACAAATGCACTGATACAACAATTCAGGTACATTGTTTTTATATCAATTAAAGGACGTCATTTTGCCTTGGGATTCAATCTTTTGGTAAAATCAGATCCATAGGCGGATTTAATAGTTCAATGAAGAAATACGAATACATTAAGGATGCATCAACGGGAATAGAAGTGGTGAGCATGGAGAATGTCAGCACTTCATTTCCGCCGCATACCCATACGGGACATTATGTTTTCGGAATCGTGACTGAAGGATGCATCGCGATCAGGATAGGTGATGAAGTAAAACAGTGCAGGGACGGCGAATACTTCTCTATATATCCTGATGTCTGTCATTCGATAGAACCGGTGACTGAGACCTATTCACTGGTTTCCACATGCATTCCTGGAAGCAGTGACATATCAGGAGACCTGGACATCATAAAGAAGGATATAATCGGTAATCCGGAGCTGGAGATCAGCGTTGCCGAGATGTCTCAGAAAGTAAATATAAGTTCTTATCATCTGATAAGGAAGTTCTCGAATGAGAACGGCCTTACGCCACACAAGTTTCAGATGCAGTGCCGTATAAGAAAGGCTCAGGAACTTTTAAGAGAAGGCCATAAAGTGACTGAAGTGGCCCAGATGGTGGGCTTTTGTGACCAGAGTCATCTAGACCGTGTATTCCGCAAGCAGGTGGGGATCTCCCCTGAAGAATATATGAAGTCCGCAATTTTATCCAAGGCTGAATAAATCCTGACTGATATGCTCTTTTCATAAATTGCTGCATGCAGCATGAAAGAAAGGATCATATTATGAAAAGCGAAGTATTTGAAGCATTTGACAATGGGAAACTTGAACTGCCGCAAAAGACAATTGAATTTAAGGATATCCCATGGACAGAGCATCCTGTTTTCGCAGGGGTCGAATTAAAACATATTGTAAAGGCTAAAGAGACGGACGGTGCGTATAGTTACCATCTTGTGCGTATTGCTCCCAACTGCAGTATCAAGGATCATATCCATGACCCTCAGCTCGAGACACATGAGGTTATAGCAGGATACGGAAAATGCGTAAACGGCGGAACTGAGATCAGATATGAACCCGGAGTAATATCGATCATGCCGGCAAGAGTTCACCATGAAGTTCATGCAGGAGAAGAGGGGCTTTATCTTTTTGCCAAGTTTATGCCTGCTTTATGCTGAGATTAGGCTTTTTTAATGCTATACTCACGCTGTCCGGGCGCTGATCCGGATTTTTCTGACGGAATAAGAGACAGAATGATTTTTTTGTTACGGATATGGAACGGACGGTTTTTGTTTGCAGCAGATTTCCCGGTTAGATTATCTGTATCCCGCTGGGAAATGAAGTGATCTCCATCATGATGTCTGCCATTTCTTCGGGACTTTTGCGGGGCTGTTCCTGACACCATAATTCGGTTACGTGCCAGAATCCTGCGGTCCTGTATGCGAAGTGATATTTGTATTTGGAGTTTTCCGTTTGCTTTGCATTTGCTTTGGGATCACCTTGCCCTATCTGTGAAGACATCATCAATACGAGTGATTCGAATTCACTTGCAAAACGGTACATTATGCCTGATTTGTTAAGGATCGTCAGCATGTTCATGTTCTCATTCCAGAACGAGAAATATACGATGCAGAATTCACGGAAATCTTTAGGTGCGCGGGCTGCTATGTAATTGGAAAACTGGGTGGCGCACCCCTTGAAGCAGTGATGAAGTATATCATCTTTTGTCTTGAAATGGCGGTATAAAGTCCTTCTGGTGACGCTGCAGGAATCGGCGATCTCCTGGATGGTTATCACATCGTACTGTTCTGTCTCAAGAAGTGAGCAGAGAGCATTTGCAATCTCGTCTTTTGTCTTTTGTATCCTCTTGGAAGTATCACGCATGGGGCCGCTCCTTAAATGGCACATTCTCGCGAATGTGAGACATATACGCAAAAACGATTGAATTCTCTTACTTGCAGAATTATAATCCGTGCATGTGGATGTCGCAAGTGTGACATTTAAGAAATGCACCGATTTTATTGTTTTTAAGGAGATATAAGAACATGGACATAAGGGATGACAGGATCGATGAAGGCAAGGCATTTGACTGGGGAAAGACTTCAGAAGCATATGCCAAGTACAGGGATATTTACCCTGAGGAATTCTACAGAAAAGTTGCTGACAGGGGTTTGTGCGTTAAGGGTCAGAGAGTTCTGGACCTTGGAACAGGTACGGGCGTGCTGCCGCGCAACATGTATAAGTTCGGAGCAGAATGGGTAGGTACTGACATATCACCCGAGCAGATAGAACAGGCAAAGCTTCTTTCTGAAGAAGCCGGCATGAATATAGAATATAAGACCGTATCTGCGGAAAAGCTGGATTTTCCTTCCGGTTCTTTTGATGTGATAACGGCATGCCAGTGCTTCTGGTATTTCGATCACGATAAGGTAGCACCTGAGTTTTCCCGCATACTTAAGAAGGACGGAAGGCTTGTTATCCTTTTCATGGCATGGCTTCCTTTTGAAGATGAGATCGCAGGAAAGAGTGAAGATATCGTTCGCAAGTACAATCCCAGCTGGACGGGCGGAGGCGAGACCAAGCATCCCATCTTTATACCTGATGTTATGTACGATTATTTTGATCTTGAAGATCACGAAGAATACGATCTTATGGTGCCTTTTACCAAAGAATCCTGGCACGGAAGGATGTTTGCCTGCAGAGGTGTAGGAGCATCCTTGTCTCCTGAAGAGCTTGCCGCGTGGGATAAGGAACACAGGGAGATGCTGGAGAGTTATCCTGACAGTTTTGAAATAAAGCATTATGCTGCGATAGCGGTTCTCAAGAAGAAATAATAGCCGTTCATATATCAGGAACGACCGTTCATGTATTTTTTGTTTTAAGCAATCCAACCTCCTGATAATATCGCCTCAAACAAAGGTGAAAGGAGATTGGAATATGGGATATGCAATCAAAACAGAAAACCTGGTAAAGAGGTACAAGGACAAGACTGCAGTAGCTGGTCTTACGCTCGAAGTTAAAGAGGGCGAGCTTATAGCGCTTTTAGGTGTAAACGGCGCAGGCAAGACCACTACCGTAAAGATGCTCACATGCCTTACAAAGCCCACAGAAGGTAGGGCAGAGATCATGGGATGCGATGTAGTAAAAGATTCCGCTGATGTTAAAAGACTTGTAGGCGTCTCACCGCAGGATACGTCTGTAGCTGAGAACCTGACCGTCAAAGAGAACCTTGAGTTCATGGCAGATCTTTATCTTCCCAAGGAGAAGGCTAGATCTTCCGTAGAAAGAACGATAAAGGTGTTCGGACTTGAAGAGTTCTCAGGCAAGAAAGCAAAGCTCTTATCAGGCGGCTGGAAGCGCAAGTTATCCATAGCCATGGCGATAATTGGAGAACCGAAGGTGCTCTTTTTGGATGAGCCGACTTTAGGCCTCGATGTCCTTGCCAGAAGGCAGCTTTGGCGCGAGATCGAAGCACTCAAAGAGAACATGACGATCGTACTAACTACACACTACATGGAAGAAGCGCAGGCTTTGGCAGACAGGATAGTAATAATGACCGAAGGCAATGTAAAGGCCATAGGAACTTTAGAAGAACTTGAGAACATGACAGGCAAGAAAGGCCTTGAAGATGTTTTCGTAAGCATTGTGGAAAGAATGGAATAAGGAGATCAGGACAATGAAAAGAACAATGGTATTCGCAAAAAGAAATCTTATAGAAGTCTACAGAGATCCGTTAAGCTGGATCTTCTGCATCGCATTCCCGATCGTAATGCTGATCATAATGTCCATCGTAAATTCAGCAATTCCTAAAGAAGCCGGCAACACTCTCTTCAGGATAGATAACCTGGCAGGCGGTATCGCCATCTTCGGACAGATGTTCATCATGCTCTTTACGGCGATCGCTGTTGCAAAGGACAGGAACGGCGCATTCCTTACAAGGCTTTATTCTTCACCAATGAAGAGCGGAGACTTCGTATGGGGATATATCCTTCCGATGCTTCTTACGGCAGTGATCCAGGTATGTGTATCGCTTGCAGCTGCTATCGTAGTGTCAATTGTTGTAGGGTATTCTCTGAACATTGCAGGACTGGCATTGACCGTTGCGGCAGTAATCCCTTCGGCACTGATGTTCTCAGCAATAGGATTCCTTTTTGGCGCACTCTTTAACGAGAAGGCAGCTCCCGGAATCTGCTCGATCGTCATCTCTTTAGGTGCCATGGTAGGAGGTATCTGGTTTGACGTGGAGGGCGTAGGCGGATTCATGTATAAGCTTGGAAGATGCCTGCCGTTCTTATATGCGACAAAGCTCGCACGCTCTGCGATCTCAATGGACTTCGGAGTCAAAGAGTTTTTGGTACCGCTCGGAGTGGTTGTTTTCGCTGCCATCGCATTAACTATTCTTGCGAGCATTGTTTTCAACAGCAAGATGCGTGCTGACCAGAGGTAAATGATATACTCATGTCATGAAGATCCTTACAGAAACCGACAACAAATATAAGGAGATAGAACTCCATGTTTGCAACAACGCCCTGACGGACGAGGTCAGGGCTATTGTCGGTGAACTGCACGAGATATACGACTACAACATTCCCGGAACAGACGAGATAGGCAACAAGCGCATGATAAGAAGAGCAGAGATCTTATCTGCATATTCTGAAGGGCAGCGCGTGATGGTACTGACCGGTGACGGGCGTTATGTGGTGCAGAAGAAATTATATGAATTAGAGACAGAACTTGGCGAAGCTAACTTCATCAGGATATCCAAATCCGAGATAGTAAACATACATAAGATCAAATCACTCGACTTAAGCATCACGGGCACGATAAAGCTCGTCATGAAGACAGGCTATGAGACATATGTCTCACGAAGAAACGTCTCTAAGATCAAAGAGAAACTTACAAAAGAAAGACTGGAGGGCAGGGCATGAAAGAAGTTCTGAAAAGAGGCCTTACGAGCTTTGCGCTCTCAGCTTTTGCCGGGCTTTTAGTAAATCTTATAATAGATGTCATCATGAGTTCCGTTCTTAAGACCGGCTTTATCTCAATGTCGCCTGATTATGTGGCGCTTTTTCCCTCAGTAACGATAGCGGCATACGTCAACATCCTGCTCTACGGTGTCATCGGCGCGACCTTTTCCCTGGCAGCATATATCTATGAGGTCGAGAAGATCGGATTCATCATCCAGAGCATCATCTACTTTGTCATCACCTCATCAGTATGCGTCGGCATAACGATCCTCTTGTGGCAGCTCCACAAATACCCGGCAGCATTTATTTCCACTCTCGCAGGATATCTTGCAACACACATAATCATGATGGTCATCGAATACAGAAGGCTCAAAGCTGACATCAAGGTTATCAATGAGTTGTCTTCTGAAGAGTAAAACTTGAATTGAAGAGCTCTTTAGATTGGGGAGATAAGGGGGAGAATGATATGGCAAATGAAGTCCCTTTTCCATCCACTGATCATGTCATTAAGCATCCCGACATGTGGACGGATATTGCAGTTAACGAGATCCCCAAATATCTAAGGGAGCTTGCCAATAAATATAACATGCATTTCAAACTCGTATCCGACATTGAAATGGCAATGTTTAACGAAAAATGCTGTCTTCTCTTCGGTGTTGACCGCGACATAATAATGATCACCATCACTTTCCTTGAACGCGGAAAAAGAGTTGAGTACGGAGTGGACAATTATCTTGTATTGAAGTTTGATTCTTCAGACAGGGAAGGAATAGATCCCAATACCAAGTACTTGTCGCAGAAGGTCAGAAACAGACTGACGGTTATCGCGCGCGGACTGGACAGCAAATGGAGTTCTCTTCTTGAGGGCGATATGAGCTGGTTTGAAGGTTATAAGCGTTCCCGTTGGTTCAGCGAACGACATAATTATGTCGAAGAAAGAAACAAGATACTTGATGAGATAGTTGCCTGGCAGGTTGCGTTACGTTAATCCCACATAAACAATAAGATAGAGAAATACCATAACTAAACTTGGTATAATGTACCTGTAGTTTAGGCAGCATGTTCTATTTGGGGGATAGATAGATGAATAGTGTAAAGAAATGCATTGCCTCTGTTTTGGTGTTGATCTTCGTAATGTCGGCGCTCACGGGATGCGGCAAGCCGTATGGTACACGTATCTATACTAAAGAAGACATAGTGGAGATTTGCGGCTTCGATGAGGCTTATGAAAGAAACACAACATTTGGCGATGTGGAATGCGTAATGCTGACGCACAACAAATCCGGTTCACCTTATAACTACTATGACCACATGACCTTCTATATCTTTGATACCTTGGAAGATGCTGAAGCGGCATACAAGGATACGGAAGACTGGTTTAAGGATAAGGACTTCAAATCAGACCGGGATTACAGGTGCGGATGGTTATGGGGTTCCTACGATGCGGATGTATACGAGTGCATATACATTTCCGGGAACCTGATCATATCAGCATACCTGAAATACTCGAGCAATTATTACGAGGAAGGCGATGAGACCATGGTTACTTCTGCAACACGCCAGGTCAACAAGGATGCGTACATTGAGTCCGTCAGAAATGACTTCCCGTCCAGGTAAATGGCCCTGTTGAGGGACACTAATAAAATGAGCGTGATTAATCGCGGTCCCGGAGCTTATTCCGGGATCGTTTTATTTGGATGATTAAGAAAAGTGCGATCAAATCCATAGTCGACTATTGATTTAATCGCATTTTTATCATTATACCCAAGGGGTATGTGGGCGTTTTTTCTTAAAAACTGTTATCCCAAATGTCTAATTTCTTGCAGGTTCTTTGTCGGTTTTTCAGAGGTAATTCAGAGCTTTTCCTCCTAAATCTGACAAGGTTTAGCCGTTCTCATACAATCCTTACGTGTGCTTGTTTGAAATAATATCTGAAATTCTTGTCGGTTTTTGTCGGGTCTTGTCGATACCGGTCGCAACCTGCCTGAACACCCAAAAACAGATCAGCCGGCTGCAGTCAAGGCCGTTAGCATTCGTCAGAATGTGCCTTAAGGCAGCCTTGACGGCTTAAAGGCTGATCTGTAAAAAAACTCTGGCAGGTTGCGATGGATCAATCTCACAAATAAACTATTACTTCAAGTGATATAATGGCAACGGAATTCAACAGCTTTATAAAGATCTGCAGGGGGTAGTTATGAAGACTTTTTGTGATTATTGCGGAAGCGTTATAGATGACACGATAGAGAAGTGTCCCAACTGCGGCGCGGTCAATGTGCATATTCAGAGGAGCGGCAACCAGGTCCCTAAGACGATAGAAGAGCTTCAGGCTTTCGCCCAGGAGAAGGGCATTCCGCTTGAGAAGATGAGGTTCTTCATCGGTATCGATTACAAAGAACCCCGTGCATTCGGTATTTACAAAGAACCTACAACAGGCAACTGTGTCGTTTACAAGAACAAGGCAGACGGTTCGCGTGCGATAAGATATCAGGGTACCGATGAGGCATATGCAGTCAATGAGATCTACCAGAAGATGAAGGCAGAACTCTTAGAACGCAAGCAGGCAGATCTCGACAGAGGCAAGACCAGCAACAGTTATAAACCGAAGCCGGAAAAGCGCAGCAAACGTAAGGGCCCCTTTGGCATAATGATGACCGTTTTCCTCATCATGTTAGCGATATGGATCTTTTCCTTTATCGTTATGGCCATTAACGATTCCAAGACGCCTAACAGAGGTTACTACAATTACAAGGGAACACCTTACTACTATGCGGCCGGCGCCTGGTATACACCTGATGACTACGGCGATTGGGAACGCACCTACGATGCTCCCGACACCCTGACAGAGAATTATAAAGATTACTTTGAGGCTAAGGATTATTCTGACCTCGATGCCGATTATGCTGACGATATCGAAGAATATCCGACCGAGGAATATTCCAACGATTACGACAACGATGACGACAGCTGGAATGACAGTAACTGGGACGACGATGACTGGGATTACGACTGGGACGATTACGATTCGTATGACTCAGACTGGGATTCGGATTGGTAATCCTTAGGATAATAATCGAATAATTACTTCAAAAAATGTGCCCCGGGAATGAAGATCAACCCGTGTAAGGCTGGCCTTTATCGTCGATCATGTAATCACTGGTGCCAACTAAGAATTCTTCGAGTTTGTCAGTAGCGAGAAACTGGAATCTGTAGACCTGATCGTTATCACCTAAATAGAAGTAATAATCACCTTTGAGCATCACGGATCTCTCATAAGCGGGCGTTCCTGCAATATTAAGGAAATCTTCCTTGTCCATCCAGATACGGATGCCGTTAAAGTCGAAGTCAATGTGATCGAACGATGTAACCTTGATGGCGACAATGGTGTCATCGTCGCTTATAAGGTCCTTATCTTTGTAACCATATCCTTCATCAGGATAAACGTACATGTTAAGGTTATTGCCCCTTAATTCTTCCGAGGTGTGCCAAAACTTTACCGAGCCGTCTTCAACGATGTAATCAGTCTCAAACCCGCTGTTTTTGAGATCCCTGACTGTGCAGGGAAGAGAGACGCTCTCTTCTGCGATCTTAGGGCTGCCATGTATCGGAGTTGAATCTTCGGCGGGAGCAGCAGCTTTGGAAGATCCCAAAGAGGATAAGTTAAAACTGCATCCGGCAAGTGATGCGAGCATTACTCCAATAATAACAAGCGCAAAAGCTTTCTTTATAGTATTTGATTTCAGCATAAAAATTCCCCTATTCCTATTACAATGCTATCTGTAATGTATTCAAGATGATTGATATTATATTACATGTCAGATAATTATTTTTCGCAAAATGATTAGTAGCGAAGAAGCGTATTTTTAAAGGGGAATTAGGATGAAACAGGCACAATTGATCAACGACGACTATTTGGGACATGTAAACCATCTCCGTCATGCGAGCAGGGGAATACTCGTTAAAGACGGAAAAGTTCTTTTAAGTTATGAGGCAGCAAATAACAAGTATATGATCCCCGGAGGCGGTCAGGACGAAGGCGAGACATATGCGGAATGCTGCGAACGTGAGATGCTCGAAGAGACCGGCATGAAGGTTAAGGCAACGGAAGAATATCTTGCGATCGAAGAGCTCTTCCTGGACTGGAGCCACATCAATCACTATTTCGTATGTGAGCTGATCGAAGATACAGGAGTGCAGCACCTGACAGAAGGCGAGAAGGCAGCAGATTATAAGGCTGTCTGGGTACCTGTCAAAGAAGCCCTTGAAATGTTCGGAGACTACGAGAGATTTCATGAGACGGCAATCGAAGATTACGGACTTTATAAACGCGAGCATCTGGCACTTTCTGAATATGAGGGGAGGACAGGCACATGAAAAACATCCGTCTTGGCATGACAGAGATCACAGTTCCGCAGAACGCTTTCGGTGCGCTGCCCATCCAGCGTGTCAGCACTGAGGAAGCAGTAAACCTTCTAAGGAATGCGTACGACGGCGGCATGAGATTTTTCGATACCGCGAGAGCTTATTCCGACAGTGAGGAAAAGATCGGCAAGGCCTTCTGTGGCATGCGCGAGAAGGTCTTTATCTCATCGAAGACCATGGCGACGACCAAAGAGAAATTCGAAGAAGACCTGAACACCACGCTCACAAATCTCAAGACCGATTATCTCGATCTTTACCAGCTTCACTGCGCGGCAAAATGCTATACGGAAGAAGACGAGATCTACAATTGTCTTGTTGAGGCTAAAAGACAGGGCAGGGTAAGACACATCGGGATCACGGCCCACAAGATCGGTGTCGCAGAAGACATCGTAAAAAGCGGACTTTATGAGACACTGCAGTTTCCATTCTCTTATCTTGCAAGCGACCGCGACATCGCGCTCGTAGTTTCATGCAAGGAACACGACATGGGATTTATCGCCATGAAGGGCTTATCCGGCGGACTTCTTACGGATTCTAAAGCCTGCATGGCTTTTATGAGCCAGTTCGATGCGCTTCCTATCTGGGGTATACAGAGGCAGTCCGAACTTGATGAATGGCTCTCGTATTTTGATAACGAAGTATCTATGACTGATGAGATCAGGGCCTTTATCGACAAAGACAGGAACGAGCTCCTTGGGGAATTTTGCAGAGGCTGCGGATACTGCATGCCCTGTACTGTGGACATCACGATCAACCAGTGCGCGAGGATGAGCCAGATGATAAGACGTGCTCCGTCACAGAACTGGCTTACGGATCACTGGCAGCAGGAGATGCTGAAGATCGATTCCTGCGTGGACTGCGGACTCTGCAAGACCAGGTGTCCTTATGAACTCGACATCCCGAATCTTTTGAAGAAGAACCTTAAAGACTACAAGGAGATCCTGGCAGGCAAACCCGTCTGACAAAAAGGCAACATCAATTATATGAGGGAAACTAAAACGTAATCACACTGCACTTATACAGAAGCAGATATGCCAAGCGGCGTAATCGAATGTCTGAAGTCGAAGAATACCTGATTCAAGAGGAGCAAGATGAACAGAATAAGGGTAATGGGGAATAAACGGATAACACTTAAGGGGATAACTGTCCTCGTATTTACCGCACTTATGGCAGCAATGTTTTCGGGTTGCATTCTTAACAGGCCGGATACTCAGAAGATGCTCATAAAGTACATGAACAACCGCTATCCGGACGAGACTTTTACGGTCGAGTGGACCGATTGGATATCCTATGACAATGAGAAGTATATAACGACGGTCCATTTCACGACTGACGAGTTTCCTGGCGGTGTGGTCGAGGCGTACATCGCAAAGGAGAACGGCGTGTGGATCTACCGCGATAACTACATTCTGCTAAGAAATAAAGAAGCAATCGAAGCGGATATGACAGCGGCCGCGGAAGAGTATTTTGGTCCGTGCAAGGTTTTCGTAAATTATGTGACTAGGGATATTCCCGATTCGATCAAGCCTGATGCGGGTCCCGGTTACATTCTCAAGAACTGTGATGTGGAACTGGTTATCTATCTGCCTCCGGATGAGCTCGATTACAAGAAATATAAGGATGCGACGAATGCATTTTACGAGTATCTGACGAATGACGGCCACGACAATCTCTTCGGTACGGTGTGGATCATTGATTCACAGGATGTATATGATGCTACTCATACGATCTTCGACAATTCGGAGATGATCGAACACGAAGACATCTCTCATAAGGTCGGCATGTTTGGCACTCCGGTCTTTTATCCGCAGAATTAACATACCAAGGCCTCTGAGAAATCAGGGCCTTTGTTTCCAGCGGATAAACCATTTTCTGATATATTCCAGATCTTTAGCAGGTGAGGAGTCCAAATAAATGTGAGCAGCAGAGAATGCAGCTCGAACTTGAGCAATGCTTTCTTCTTCGGAAAACTAAGATTTACACATGGTCAATTAGAAGTGCAAATATTGCATCATATTATTAGTCGGAGGTGCAAAATGAGCGTAATTAAGACATTGAGAACAGAAAAGAAGCTGACCCAGCAACAGGCGGCCGAGATTCTCGGGATTTCTTTGAGATCCTTCAAGTCTTATGAGAACGATGCTGATAAGGTTGGTTCATTAAAATATAACTATATTATCGAAAGGCTTAATGCCATAAATCCTATAGACGAAGAACACGGGATTCTGGATTTGAAAACTATAGAAGAAAAATGCAAGGAGGTTCTTTCGGAATATCCGGTTCATTACTGCATTTTGTTTGGTTCTTATTCGAAAGGCAAAGCCGTGGAAACCAGCGATGTTGACCTGCTTATTTCTTCAGAAGTAAAAGGACTAAAGTTTTATGGCATGGTTGAAAAACTAAGGACAGCGCTTCATAAGAAAGTTGATGTTTTAAGCCTGGAGCAGCTCAAGGATAATCTGGAATTGACTGACGAGATTTTAAAGAACGGAATAAGAATATATCCCGGAACTGCTGGAGGATTTAAACAATGACGGGGGTAACGTGCAATGAGTAACTGGTATACGGCTGATTCGCACTTCGGTTCTGACTCTGTAACAGTGTTACAACGCGACAACCGTCTGTTCAAAGACAATGCGGAGTACACGGCCGAGCAGGTCAGAATATGGAATGAGCAGGCTTCCCTCAAGTGTCATAAATGAACTTATCATTTCCCGGCAGCGTGATATAATGTCCCGCGTAGTTTTAATATGGGGATGAACCGGATGCGCCATAACTGAAGACTATCCGGCATCCTTCAACCCCATGTTCGCTTTCGGAGGAAATTCCGAGCAGCTCCTCCTCAATCAGGAGCAGATCGAAGACCTCACAGGAGGACACGTGAACATCATGTGCTTCTGTGCCGATGCCGCAAGTACTCAGGCAGCTGCAGATGCAGAAAGCTATCTCCAGGAACTGACGGGCAGTTCTTCGCACTTCGATTACAGCAGCATCGAGACTGTCAGAAAAGACTTCGACCAGTTCATCGGTGCCGTCAAATACATAGGCGGATTCCTGTGTGCCATCGTAGGCATTATCGCAGTACTGAACTTCATCAATGCGATCCTGACCGGCATCATCTCCAGAAAAAGAGAGTTCGCTCTTCTTCAGGCTGTGGGAATGACCGGCAAGCAGCTCCGGAGAATGCTCGAGATCGAAGGTCTGTTCTACGCGACCATATCCGTCCTGTTCTCGCTCCCGTTCTCTCTTGCGGTCAACACACTGTTCAAGAGGATCAATCTGTTCTGGTCTGCTGAGACATGCCACCTTACCATAGTGCCGATACTGATACTTCTGCCGGTATTAGCGCTGCTCGGGGCATACATCCCCTGCGCGATCTACGGCAATGTAAGAGGCACGAGCATAGTAGACGACCTCAGGACAAACGAATAACTAACCGGGCTGTCTCACAAGGTGAGATGGCCCTGTTTATTTCGGCCCTTCATTAAAAATCACAGTAAAAGTCACAGTACACTATGACAACTACTGTGATTTTTGGGGTGAGTAGAGATATCAATTAATGAAATTTAAACATTATATCTAAGAATGTTTACAGTCAGTCTATCTCCGCTATATTATTAACATATAAAATATTCCTATATCGAGGGGAGGTATATGCTTATGGATCTTCAAAAATATGTTGATGGCTTTGGGGCTATGACATGCATCATATCCGTAGAGAAGCTCACTAACGGTAATCGTGGCAAATTCCGTATTGTCACAGGAAACAAGCCTTATATCGATTCCATAGAACATCCTGCACCGGGAGCGGAATTGCTGATCCAGAAGTTTACACCCAATCAGGAATATACAAACTATCTGACAAGAGACCTGAATTTTGAAGAGTACTGTTATAAAGCAGCGGTCGAAAAGCGATGCCTTAATTCGTATGCCACTGCTGACAGAATTCATGGTGTCTGGTTCAATATGATATTCCTCCCGGTAGCTTATGAAGAAGGCAATCTCTGTTTTTGCACATACACCATGGAGATAAACTTTGAGGCTAATCTGGACAGAATGGCATCTCTTCCTGCTGATGTCACATCTAATGTTATCAAGATATGCTTAGAGCTCAGAAGTGCAAAAGAATTCGGCGATATGATGAATGACGTCATACATGATGTCAGGGACATGTTTGACGCCGAGCACTGCTGCATCCTGCTCATGGATTCATTCGAAAAGAAATGCACAGTCCTTTGCGAAGCGCTTGCTGAAAACACAGTTCTGACTTCAATGAATATCTATAACGATGCAGGATTCTATGATATAGCAGACAGCTGGACAGACCTGATCGCAGGCAGCAACTGTCTTGTCGTAAAAGATGAGCACGATCTGGATGTTGTTAAGGAGAGAAATCCTATATGGTATGAGTCATTTACTTCTGCCCATGGAAAGAACATCGTTTTGTTCCCGCTGAAATACAGGGATAAGCTTCTCGGTTATATTTGGGCGATGAACTATGATGAATCAAAAGCCACCAGCATCAAGGAGACCTTTGAGACCACAGCTTCCATTCTTGCCTCTGCCATAAGCAACAATCTTCTTATGGACCGTCTGAAGGTCTTAAGTTCAAAAGACATCCTGACCGGAGTCATGAACAGAAACGAGATGAACAATTATGTCGATAAGATCTGCATGGAAAGCACTGCGCCCGACACTTCGATCGGCGTTATCTTTGCTGACCTTAACGGATTAAAACGCGTAAACGATGAACACGGCCATAACGAAGGCGATACGCTTTTGAAGAACGCTGCAAAAGCTCTTGAGGAAGTCTTTGACACCAATGAAATCTACCGTGCCGGCGGAGACGAATTTACCATCATCATTGCAGGCATAACAGAAGAAGAACTGGGTAAACGAGTTGAAGACATAAGAAAGGCTGAAGAGAAATACGAGCACGTTTGTTTTGCGATCGGCCAGTGCTATGAAGACAGCAGGTTTAATGTAAGACAGGCTTTGAGGCTCGCAGATGAGCGGATGTATGAGGATAAGCGGAAATTCTACGCAGCACATCCTGAACTGAAAAGATAAGGAGATACCAAATGATCAGTTTTGACCACTTGCCATTACATACAGATATTTTGCAGGCTCTGAGGGAGTTGTCGATCAATTACGTGTTCCAGCCCATATTCCGTCCTGACGGTAAGACGGTTTATGCATGGGAGGCCTTAATGCGCCCGTCTGAAATGACGGTAACGGATCTTATTGCTGATTACACCAAAAAAGATAAGCTGCACGTCCTTGAAGTGGCTACATTTTTCGGCGCGATGCAGGCATATTTTTTAAGAGGATATGAGGAGAGAGTTGCCATCAATTCATTCCCGTCTGACTGCATGAAGCAGGAAGAGGCAGATGTGTTCCTGGATCATTTCGGAGAGAGGATCCGCGGCAGGATGATCATCGAGAATCTTGAGTATCCGTATTTCTCGCCTGAACACTGGAAAGAAAAGAAGAGATCCGTAAAGTTTATGGATAATCTTTTGGCAGCCGATGATTTCGGGACCGGGCTCAACAATATGGAACTGATGGAATTCATGTCTCCGGATATCGTAAAACTCGACAGAGAAGTGATCTCGGGAATCGACCACATAATCGAAAAGCAGGAGAATGTTAAAAAACTGGTGGAACATTTCCATTCGGAAAACATTCTGGTCGTTGCCGAAGGAATCGAAGAAAAAGAAGAGTTTGAATACCTTCAGGGTCTTGGCGTCGATCTTTATCAGGGATACTACCTGGCCCGTCCGGCGTGACCTGCTGATAGCAAAGCCAAGATATATGTAAATTAACACTTGCAGACATGAGTTTAGACAATAAGGTGACGGTTATGAATTTAGAGAAATTTGTTTGGACAAGAGAGCCGGAAAAATACGAGATCGACGGAGATGTTTTAAAAGTTACCACAAAGCCTAATACTGACCTGTGGCAGAGAACATACTATGGTTTCCAAAACGATAATGCTCCGGTATTTCAAATGGAGACGGAAGATAAGTATTTCAGTTTTATCGTGAAGACATCTTTCGAAGACAGCCATCACAGATTCGACCAGTGCGGCATCGTCATTTACTTAGGCAGCGATAACTGGTTAAAGGGCTCTATCGAGTTCGAGAATGAGGAATTCCAGCATTTAGGAAGCGTTGTGACAAATCACGGCTATTCCGACTGGGCCACGACTGAGATACCTTCAGATGTCAAAAGCATGTGGTACCGCTTAAGCCGCAGAGAAGACGATTACTGCATAGAGTGCTCGGACGACGGAGCCAGATGGAAACAGATGCGCGTGTGTCACTTGCATGAGGGTGCAGGGAAGATCAAGTTCGGAGTATATGCCTGCTCTCCGGAAAATTCATCGTTTACCGCCGTGTTCTGCAATATCGAGCTTACGGAATGCGCATGGAAAGCTCATGAATGAATTTCGAATTGACTTATCGGAATTTGAGTAATAACATATCTTTCAAACAAGGAGACGGAATTGATGTTTAATTACATGACAACAATGCATATGCATGAATTAACTTATGACATGAAGTCATATGGCATTGTTGTTGCTCTAAAATAATCCGATAATCCGTTATTTAATTCAGTTTCACCAAGGCCATTTATCACGAGATAAGTGGCCTTTATTGTTTTCGAAGGAGGACCACGAAAATGGAGATCAGAAGATTCAAAGACGAAGATGCACAGGCGGTATCAGAAGTTATCAGAACTACTATCAGGATATCTAATACAAAAGATTATCCTGCGGAACTTATGGACGAACTTATCGCATCTGAGACACCTGAAGCGGTTTTGGGAAGAGCTTCGTGGACCCATTTCTATGTTGCCTTGGATGAAGGAAAGATAATAGGATGCGGCGCCATCGGACCATACTGGGGCAAAGAGGATGAGAGCAGTCTGTTTACTATTTTCGTGCTCCCGGAATATCAGGGAAAAGGTGTCGGACGGTCGATCATCGACACTCTCGAAAAGGATGAGTTTTTCCTGCGTGCAAAGAGAATAGAGATACCGGCATCCATTACCGGAGTGCCGTTCTATCTGAAGATGGGTTACCACTATAAAAACGGCATAACCACACCTGATGAAGAGCATCTGATAAGACTTGAAAAATTCAGAGGAATAGGGTGATGAACATGATAAGAGAGATTAAAGACAATGAGATAAAACAATGTGTAAGCGTAATAAGACAGAGCTTTCAGACGGTGGCTGACGAGTTCGGATTCACGGAAGAGAACGCGCCGCGCTTTACGGCATTTGCGACGGATGAAGCCAAGGTCCTTATGTGGAAGAATGAGCAGCACCGCCCTATGTACGGTTATTTCGAAAACGATGTCCTCATCGGTTACTATAACCTGGCTCTCACTCCGGAGGGTGAATGCGAATTGGGAAGTCTATGCGTTCTTCCTGATAAGAGGCATTCTGGAATAGGTGATGCACTTTTGGAAGATGCCATATCAAGAGCCACGGCTTTGGGTTTTGGCAAGATAAAACTCAGTATAGTCGAAGAGAACAAAGTGCTCCGCAAATGGTACGAAGATCACGGCTTTGTTCATGTCGGAACGAAGAAGTTCGATTTCTTCCCTTTTACTTGCGGATATCTTGAGAGAACTATATAGGTATTGTGTGATGGTAAAAAAGTAACGTGACAGATAATACCAGGGGGACAACATGAAATATTTCAGAGTACACATGAAAGACTGCGCATACATCACCAAGCAGCCCAGAGGCATCTTTACGGCTGTGGGCAAGCTCGTAGACGGCAAGACATTAACGGAAGAAGAGGAGAAGGAATACTGGCGCAACAGAGAGTATTTCGAGGAAGTTTTGCCTGTCCCGCCTTTTTATGAGCAGAATAACCCTGACGGTGCTATTACATGGTTCAAGGACAGCAAGGAAGCTAAGGACATCTGGGATCAGATGACTTTCTACCGTGAGATGTGCAATAAGTATGGAGTAAAGCTCTATGTTTCCGAATGCGATGAGGTCCCGGGCGAGATCATTTATGAGGATCAGTTCCAGATAGCCGTTAAGAATCAGCCGGAAGATGCAGTGATAATCACCAAGGAACTTTAATACCAGAAGGCATGACCGGAAAAATACTCTGGCAGGTTGCGATGGGCCGGTCCAAGTGAAAATCAGATGGGTCCTAAAAATCTGTTTTTTCAATTACAAAAGCGGAGTTTATCTGTCTAATATTCGGCTTTTTGCCATTAACCATATTTTTTTATTCCTCTATAATTACGATAGGATTTAAACCTTTATCAATAGATTTGGAGGATTTTTATGCAAAATAATCAGACTACATGCGTTGAGAAGGGACCTTTGACCGAGGAATATCTGCGTAAGATGGACGCCTATTGGCGTGCAGCAAATTATCTTTCGGCAGGACAGTTATACCTTCTCGACAACCCCCTTTTGAAGGAACCCTTAACACTCGACAGCGTTAAGAAGAAGATCGTCGGACACTGGGGTACGGTTCCCGGACAGAACTTCGTATATGTTCATCTGAACCGTGCAATTAAGAAATACGATCTCGATCTGATCCTTCTTTCCGGTCCCGGACACGGAGGAAACTTCTATGTAGCCAATACATATCTTGAGGGTACTTATTCTGAGGTATACCCCAATATCAGCGAAGATGAGGCCGGCATGGCAAAGCTTTTCAAGCAGTTCTCATTCCCGGGCGGAATCCCCAGCCACTGCGCTCCTGAGACTCCCGGATCTATCAATGAGGGTGGTGAGCTCGGTTACAGCATCGCTCATGCTTTCGGTGCGGTTTTCGACAACCCTGATCTCATCGCAGCAGTTACCGTAGGTGACGGCGAAGCAGAGACAGGCCCTCTTGCTACTTCATGGCAGTGCAATAAGTTCCTTAATCCTATCGGAGACGGTGCGGTACTCCCCATCCTTCATTTGAACGGATATAAGATCGCTAACCCTACGCTCTTCGCAAGAATGAGCCACGAGGAGATCGTCTCTTTCTTTAACGGATGCGGCTGGAAGCCTTACTTTGTCGAAGGTTCCGACCCCATGACGATGCATAAGCTCATGGCAGAGACCATGGACAAGGTCATCGAGGAGATCAAAGCGATCCAGGAGCATGCAAGAACCACAGGCGATGCTACAAGACCCGTATGGCCCATGATCGTCCTCCGCACACCTAAGGGATGGACAGGCCCCAAGGTCGTTGACGGAAAGAAGATCGAGGACAACTTCCTCGCTCACCAGGTTCCGATCAGCATGGAAAAGGGCGAGGAGCACTTAAAGATCCTCGTTGACTGGCTCAAGAGCTACCATGCAGAAGAACTTTTCGACGAGAACGGCAAGCTTATCCCTGAATTAAAGGCACTTGCTCCTACAGGTGACAGAAGGATCGGCGCTAACCCTCACGGCAACGGCGGTAAGCTCTTAAGAGACCTCCGTATGCCTGACTTCCGCAAGTATGCAGTCGAGGTAGAATCTCACGGTGCAAAGGACGGTCAGGACATGACCGAGCTCGGCAAGTTCGTAAGAGATATCTTCAAGCTTAATGCAGAAAGCAAGAACTTCAGGATCTTCGGACCTGACGAGACAAACTCCAACCGTTTGAATTCCGTTTTCGAGGTCGAGAACAGAAGCTGGAACGCAGAGCACTGGGCTGATGACGATCACCTCGCAATCGACGGACGCGTTATGGACTCCATGCTTTCCGAGCATATGTGCGAAGGCTGGCTCGAAGGATACCTCCTCACAGGCCGTCACGGATTCTTCGCAACTTATGAATCTTTTGCAAGGATCATCGACTCCATGGCTGCACAGCACGCTAAGTGGCTCAAGGTATGCAACCAGCTCCCTTGGAGAGAAGAGATCGCATCTCTCAATCTTATCATGGCTTCTACCGTATGGCAGCAGGACCACAACGGATTTACACACCAGGATCCGGGCTTCATGGATCACATCGCAAATAAGAAGGCAGACGTTGTAAGACTCTACCTTCCTCCGGATTCCAACTGCCTGCTCTCCGTTTTCGATCACTGCATCAGAAGCCGCAACTACGTAAACGTTATCGTTGCAAGTAAGCATCCCCGTCCGCAGTGGCTCACGATGGATGAGGCTGTTAAGCACTGCACACAGGGTATCGGCATCTGGGATTGGGCAAGTAACGACCAGGGCCAGGATCCTGATATCGTATTTGCCTGCGCAGGTGAGACTCCTACTCTCGAAGCATTGGCAGCAGTTTCCATCCTTCGAAAAGAGCTTCCTGAAGTTAAGATCCGTTTCATAAACGTTGTCGACCTCTTTAAGCTCCAGCCTGCTTCAGAGCACCCGCACGGACTTACTGATGCCGAGTACGATATCCTCTTCACAAAGGATAAGCCGGTACTCTTTAACTTCCACGGTTATGCATCACTCATTCACGAGCTTACTTACAGACGTCACAACAACCGCTGGATGCACGTAAGGGGTTACCGTGAGGAAGGTACTATCACAACACCTTTCGATGTACGTGTACAGAACGATGTAGACCGTTTCCACCTCGTTATGGAAGCAATCAAGTTCCTGCCCCAGCTCGGCAACCGCGGTGCATATCTCTATCAGAAGATGAGCGACAAGCTTGTTGAGCACAAGCAGTACATCCACGAAGTCGGCCTCGACCTCCCTGAGGTAGCCAACTGGAAGTGGGAAGACTGATAAAGTCTTTGAGTTATAAGTAATTTTTTGGGGGCTGTCGCTGCATTGCGATGGCCCCTGATTATTTGTAGTGCAGTTGTTACCGGATGCGTGTTTTCCCAAGTGTTTTCCTAAAAATGCAAATTCAGGAAAAGGTTTAGGAAAAAACGGGCTGTTTTTCCTAAACCATTTCCTGTTTTAGCCAAAATAGAAAACAATACCGGAAAAGGTCGGGATTATGTGAAGCCGTCCCGCATTCGTTTTCGAGATATGCACGGCACGAGACAGTTATAAGATAAACTCTTTCCATGGTTTACTCGATGTTATAATGGTCATGTCAGAGAAGTTTTGGGAAGGAATAGTTATAGGTGAAGCTATGTTTAGAGAAATGAGACGATTCAAGCAGCAGATCCCAAATGAGGAGTGCATAGAGATATTGAAGAACGAACCAAGGGGAGTTTTATCTGTCTTAGGTGATGACGGATATCCTTATGGCATTCCGATGGATCACTGGTATTCTGAAGCTGACGGCAAGCTGTACTTTCACGGTGCCAAGGAAGGGCATAAGCTTGATGCCATAAAAGCGTGCGATAAGGTCAGTTACTGCGTAATGGATAAGGGATTCCGCAAAGAGAATGACTGGGCTCTTAATATCCGCAGCGTGGTTGTTTTCGGGCGCATGAAGATCGTTACTGATGAAGAAAAGCGCGTTGAGATCGGAACCAATCTTTGCCGTAAGTTTACTGATGATGAAGCATATATTGAGCACGAGGTCAAAAACGCGTTGCCAAGGGCCGTGTGTCTGGAACTTACGCCGGAACACATGACCGGCAAACTTGTAAACGAGTCATAAGGAATCGTTAAGGGATTAGGGATAGGGATTAAATGTCATTATTGAAAAGCTATACGTGTTCTAAATGCGCAGGCGTCCTGATGTTCGATTCAGATCAGGAATTCTTTGACTGTCCTTTTTGCGGGACGAAGTTTGATGCCATCGATTTTCACCAGGACGAGATCGTGTCGCAGGCCGAAGAAAGCCTTAAGGAAGAAGCGTATTCTTCTGCAAAAGAAAAATATTATTCCCTGCTCGAAAAAGATCCGTCCGACTTCGAGGCGCTCAAAGGCCTGATCCTGTGTGAGCTCAAGACTCCGTCTTTGGACTGCCTGGAATCCCCCGCTATATTTGATACGGTGGATGTAGTTTCTCTGAGAAACTATATCATCAGGTTGAAGAAACAGGCCTCGATCAGCGATGCTGCTTTTTTCAACCAGCTTCTGCAGTTGATCGACCTCAGTGACAAACTGAAAACGTACCAGAACAGTATCAATGCCCTGTATTCAGATACCACGAGAGAGACTGTAAATCAGAGTTTTGTCAATAAAGAGATGAGAAAGGTTGAGTCGGAACACTTCAATTCGTTTTTGCCTGTTGCCTTCACCGTACTCGTTGTTTTAGCACTTGGGCTTACCACTATAACCAATAATAAATTCATTATTCCCATTATATTAGGAGCCTGCGTCATAGGCGGCATTATTTTAGTGATTGCTCTTGAAGATGGTTATTTCCAACATAGGACATATGAGAGCAATCCGATACACGATGCCTGGGAAATGAAAGAATACCTGGAAAAGCAATATGCCCATTATGAGAAAACTTACGTCAAGGAATATGAGAAATTAATTGAGATTGACCGTGCTGCCAAGAGAAGAACGCCTGAGCCCGCCGTGCCGGAAGAAACTAAAGAAGAAAAAAGTGACATCCAGACAGATCATCCGGAGACTGTCATCTGTTCCAAGTGCGCCGGACATCTGTTCCTTGATAAGGACAAGCGCGTTTACGAATGCAGCTCGTGTGGTGTGGCATATGGTATTTCCCTGTTTTTCGGAATGCCTATGGAAAAGGCCCTGAACGCCATGAACACGGGACATTACATTGAAGCGCATAAGCGTTTTGAGAATGTCCTTATGGTCGAACCTTCAAACTTCGACGCTCTCCTCGGCCAGATCCTTTGCTTGGGCGGATGGTCCAGGATAAGCGACATCGACCCTTCCGACATAATAGATGAGGAAGACTGGAACAAGATCAAATCGCTCTTCGATGATGCAAAACTCCGCGTCTCTGAATCTGACATGGAGTTCTTCGTAAAGCTCGAAAAACTGATATTCATGCTTGGAAGGATATGCTACAACAACGGCCTTCTCGATGCCATGAAAAGAAAAGTGGAAACTCTCGATTCGATCAGCCACGTGTATTACATGGCTGAGCAGTTAACGACCGAATTCGGCGGCGTATCCAGGAGCAGAAAAGAAATCTTAAGCGATATCGATAGCCTCGAGAAAGATAACCGCCAGCTGTCTTATGATCTGCTCGCATCCAAGAGGGATCTTATCCAGATGAAAAATGACTGTATCCTCGTAAAATAAAGTTAAGGAGAACGTAAAAATGGAAAGTTTTAGTGGTGAGATCAAGTCAGTTAAGTTGGATCTTAAGGCATGTGCCATAAGCGTTATTGCCGAAGAAGGCACCGGCCTTAAGGGCATTGAATACACGGGCGACAAGAAGCTTGAGCCTGATGCGGTATTTGCAGACGGCGTACTTACAGTTACGCAGAAGCCGGTGGGCATTTTCGGAGGCGGCATAATGGCGGTCAATAAGCCCAGGCTCACTGTCACGCTCGGCAAAGATACTGTCCTCAATTACTTCGATATTATTCTCAGGGCCGGTGATGTCAGCGTGGACGGCATTACGGCAGACTGGTTCTCGGAGGTTATCGATGCGGGAAATGTCACCATCAGCGGCTGCACTTTCCTTAAGGCTGAGATCAATACCAAGGCAGGCAATACAAATATCAGCAAAACGAATCTCAATCAGACGGTGATAAATGCAAATGCTGGAAACGTTCAGCTGGACGCCATAGAGGACTTAGGCCGCTACAATATTGAATGCAAGGTGAAGACAGGCACCATCAAGATCGCAGATGAATGTTCTTCGGGACAAAATGTCTCGATCGTAAGAGGCGATGAATATCCGGATTTTATAAAGATCAATGTCAAACAGGGAAACGTATCGGTCAATTAATGTTTTCAGGAGAGCGGTACCAAAAGGACGTCGAAGCGTTTGCTAAGGAACAACAGGAACTTGTCAATGATGCACCGAGATATAAGTCATATCTCGAAAAAGTGCTTGATAAGATCACTGATGCCGAGAGAGAAAAGATCGCTGAACTCGTAAGGCAGGGCAGGAAGATCGAGGCCATAAAGGAAGCACGTGAGTATACCGGCGAGGGCCTACGCATAGCTAAGGATCTTGTGGATAGATATTTCTGAACAGAAGCACGATACCGAAGAATGGTACAACCTCAAGCTATACCGGTAAAAAATCAGGAAAAAGTCACAGTAGACTATGACGTTTACTGTGATTTTTTCGCGCCCTTATAAAAAAATCACACTAAAAGTCACAGTGCACTATGACGTTTACTGTGATTTTCTGTAATATGAGATGAATCAACCGGATCCGGAAATGCAAATAAAGTTTGCCGTCTGTTGTGATAGCAGGTTATATCCAGAATAATATTTACTAGTGAGTCTTGATTCGATTACAGCTATAATATTTCATAGCAAGTAAGATTAACGGAGGAACAGATGGGCCGAGGTGGCGTGTTTTATAAAATTCTAGGCCAGTTTTGGATCGTGGTGCCATGTACGATCTTTGTGATCTCATATGGGATATACAACAGAGTGTTCCCCGGCCTTGACCCGGCAAATGCAACCATTTATTTAGTGGCAGGATTATTGATCATTCCGAGCTATATACAGGCTCCCAGGACGTATGCACTGTCGGAACTCCGCCGTTACGGCGCATCCGAAATGCCTGTATTCAGCAGAAAGTATACCTATAAAAGAGACGGCAGCAATTTTACCTGGGCCGGTACCGACGAGAAGTGTTTCCGCATAGCATTATCTGCTTCGGAACAGGGTGCGAAAAACGGACAGGAAGTCTTAAAGGTCATGAAGAGCAAGCCGCGGATCATATGGCTTCAACCGGGCGTATGGCTTGCAATATATACAGTGATCCTCGTACTGAATATCTTTTTGGATAATGCCGTATCTTCGTTTTTCGCCGGCATGGGTACCGGTGCGGAAATTACCACGTTAAGAGAAATAGTATTCTATACACCGTGTGTTTTGGCTTTATTATGTCCGATCTTAAGTTATATCTTCGTCATTGTCAGGGATAACATTCTCTATGAATGCGCCGTAGAATTGGCAAATGAGATCGAGGCAGATCTGACTGCAAAAGCAGGCTCTCCCATGAAGTGTTATCGAAAAGTCTGCCCTAACTGCGGTGCCGTCTCAACATCATCACTTAAGCACTGCAACAGCTGCGGAACATCTCTTGAAGTCCTGGACAGCACCATGGGCCTGGGTACATTAGAATTTTATAGAGACGACGATCTTTAGATTACTTAAGCATAATTTAACTGTTATATTTGCATGTGGATTTTATATGAATGGGGGATAAGTGGAGTGAATCACAAAAGGATCACGGCTCTTTTAATGAGCCTTGTAATGCTGTTTCCGCTGTCAGGATGCCAGATTGTGGATAATGTTACCAAGAGCATTAAAGACGACCCAAAGAACGGCGAGAAAGAATATGCGGAACAGGTTTTCGAATATCTGAAGAATGAGGACATCGACAGCCTGTGTGAACTGTTTGCTCCGGAAGTAAGTGTTGAACACAGTCTCGAAAGCGAGTGGAAGTATTTTTTCGATCATGTGGACGGAAAGATAGTCTCTTACAAAGGTCTTAAATATCCGGGTGAAGGACTTGGGAAAGATAAGGATGGCGAAGTCTATGACTCGCATATATCGGTCAATTATTCCGAAGTCAAAACAGATAACGGGACTGTATATGAGGAGTTTGGATACTATCACGTGAAGGTCAACAGGGATGATACTGATTCTGTGGGACTTGTCGTATTTACCATGCAAGATCCTGATACCGGCAACTGGATAACGGTCGGCGGTGAACCGGATTGAACAGGACCTCTATAATCTAAACGCATCTATACATTTACATTTATCGATATGTATGTTACTATCCTTTTGTTTATGGGAGGTGACTGCATATGAGTTATAGAGACGATGCGCGTAAGTTCAAAGCATTGGCAGATGAGAACCGTCTGGCGATCTTAATGTCGCTTCAGCAAAGGGAGAAATGTGCCTGCTATCTTTTGGAAGAACTCAATATCTCTCAGTCTACGCTATCTCATCACATGAAGCTCCTTTGTGACAGCGGACTTGTCGATTACCGCAAAGAAGGAAAATGGATGCACTATTCTCTTTCTGAAGAAGGTGTAAAAGCTTTCCGCGAGATGATGGACGGATATATCCGGACCGGCAACTGATCTAAGGAGATATGCATATGAATTTTAAAGATAAAGTGTTTATCGTAACCGGCGCAAGTTCCGGTATGGGAAAGAGCTGTTCAGAGCTGCTGCTCGAAAATGATGCTGTTGTAGTCGGCATTGATAGAAATGACAGCACGATAGAACATGAACGTTACTCACACTGTAAGTCGGATGTTCTTGCAGAAGAGCAGATCCAAAAATGCATATCAGAAGTTGATTCCCAATACGGTCACATAGACGGACTGGTCAATGCTGCCGGCATCTTTGGCAATAACAAGCCTTTCTATGAATTAACAATGGAAGAATGGGACAAAGTAATATCGGTAAATACTACCGGAACTTTCATTGTATCCAAAGCTGCTGCTCCCATAATGATAAGGGAAAAGCATGGCAAGATAGTTAATATAAGCTGCATAAGATCCACCATATTTAAGAACAATATGGCAGACTATGCTGCTTCGAAGGGCGCGGTAGCATCAATGACATCTGCCATGGCCCTAGACCTTGCTCCGTATAACATCCAGGTAAACTGCGTTGCTCCCGGATTTATATATACCGGAATGACAGCGGCATCATTTGATATACCCGATGTGAGAGCGAAGTCAGAAGCACTGATACCAAACGGAAGACTCGGTATGCCCAAAGACATAGCATCAGTTGTACTGTTCCTTTTATCTGACATGTCGGATTATGTGACAGGAACAATGTTGTTTGCTGACGGCGGGTATCACATACAAAAGTGATCAACCGAAATTCATTTCGAGATAAGGTTAATAATCTTATGGCATTTAAAGTTAATGAGTGTTCAGATATTGAAGTTATAAAAGCGTTATTTACTGAGTATTCGCATATCAAGGGAGCGGAAAGCTGTTTTGTATCATTTGATAAGGAGTTGAATGATCTTGAAGGCTTTTATTCAGGTGGTGCTATATTGGTTGGTTTTGAAGATGATGAGCCTGTGGCATGTGTAGCTTTTCGAAAGATAAATGATGAGACTTGTGAAGGAAAGCGTCTGTTCATCAAGCCCGAAAACAGAGGAAAAGGGTATGCCAGGATAATGATCAAAGCAATGACGGATAAAGCATCAGAACTCGGGTTTAAAGAAGTTGTCTTTACAACTAAACCGGAAGTCATGAGAGTGGGATATGGTCTTTATAAGCGCATGGGTTTTGAAGAGTTATCAGAAGATAACGGAATCGTCTCAATGAGGATAGACCTTTGCGGCAATAAGTGAAAAATAGAACGGACAGGAATGCTATAATGATCTGGTTGAAGGAACATTAAGGGATTATATTTTAGTGCTAAGGGATGATATTTATGAGAAAAAACAGAGCCGGAATCAAGATCTGCACCACCATGTTTATGGCCCTGGCTGTTGTTATGGCGGGCGGATGTTCAATATTGGATAAACTTGAAAACAGATGGACGTTTGACATCGAAGAAGTGGCCGGGCTGATAGTGGATAAGGATGCCGATGGCCTCTATGAACTCCTGGCTCCTAATATGCTGGAAGAGACCGACCTGACTGAAGATGATCTGCAGGAGTTTCTTGATAAGTGTGATATCGAGAATACTTCGTCCAAAGACATGGAAAGATATACTTCATATAAATTTCTGGGTGATCCGGGCGATCCTGAAGGGAATCATTACAGGCCGGACGGGAACAAATTTGATTATACGATGTACTACGTAAATGATGACGGTGCACTTATTTTTATGTCAGGCATTCTCTACGATTCCAAGGACAAAGATAATGTCGGAATCTACTACATAGGGTATTCGGAAAAAGATCCTGAAACCGGCAAACATAAGACCGTGGAAGAATTTGGGGAGAGAGCCGACTGACGCTTTATAATGTCAGAGATCCTGTCCGTGATATAATACCTTGAACTAATCGCCCGGGAATATTCCACGGGACTTTGAACGGAGAATCGAAGAATGCTTGATCAGTTTTCCAGAACGCGGTTATTGCTTGGCCATGAAGGCATGGATAAGCTTAAGAATGCACGTGTTGCCGTGTTCGGCATCGGAGGTGTCGGAGGATATGCCGTGGAGGCTTTGGCCAGGAGCGGCGTAGGTGCTCTGGACCTGATAGACGATGACAAAGTTTGTCTTACTAATATTAACCGTCAGATAATAGCAACCAGAAAGAGCATCGGAAAATACAAGGTCGACGTCGCGGAAGAAAGGGTCCACGATATTAATCCTGACTGCACCGTGCGCACATACAAGACGTTCTACATGCCTGATACCGCAGATCAGTTCAACTTTGCTGAATACGATTATGTGATCGATGCCATCGACACCGTTACGGGAAAACTCGAGCTCGTTATGCAGGCCGACAAAACGGGTACACCCATAATCAGCAGCATGGGAGCAGGCAACAAACTCGATCCTACGGCTTTTGAAGTAGCTGATATCTACAAGACATCGATATGTCCTTTGGCAAAGGTTATGCGCCGCGAATGCAGGAAGAGAGGCATCAAATCCCTTAAGGTCGTTTACTCAAAGGAAGAGCCTACGCGCCCCATTGAAGACATGTCGATAAGCTGCAGGACGAACTGCATCTGTCCGCCCGGCGCCCAGCGAAAATGCACTGAGAGAAGGGATATCCCCGGTTCCACTGCATTTGTTCCGTCCGTTGTAGGACTTATAATTGCAGGCGAGGTCATAAAGGACCTGACCGGATTCGGTTCATAAGAGACCGTTTTACACATCCCATATGCTTCGGCGGTCATATTGGAACCGGCAGGACTGATCTTATTTTGATCAGGAAACGTTCGATCCTATTTAATAGATAACATAGTGCATGCAAAGATCGGCCATTTCGATCTCGCTTTCTTTCATCCCATTGTTAAACCAGTCACGCGCTATTGAATGAACTGCAGCCATGGTTCCGACGATACTGTAGTGAAGTTCCGGAGTAACTGTCTCAATCTGGCTTTCGATATATGAAGGTATTTTTTCGAATATGGTTACGAACAGATCAGCTTTTTGAAGCAGGGTAACGGCAGCATTGTTTTCCTTTACAATTGTGAAGAAATCGATAAACCATTTCTTTGGGTTGTTGATGTAATCGGGATCTTTAATCCTCTCGATCATATGCGCACCGATGGTTCGCTCTATTTCCAGAACAATATCTTCTTTTGTGTTGTAATTGCGGTAGAAAGACTGCCTTGATACTCCGGCTTTTCTGACAAGCTCAGATATGGATATCTTCTTGAACTCGTTGGTCTTCAGGAGTTCGAGCAAAGCTGTGCAGATGGATTCGCGTGTGATCCTGTTTGCTTCATTGTTCGATAGGTTACGCAGATGGTTTAAATTTGTCTGAGACACGATGAATTACTCCCCCCCAAAAATACAGTCCGGTGTTACAGATAGCGAGCAGACTGTAACAATTAACGGTCAGCGAATTGACTTGAAAAATAGGCGATGTTACAGTCAAATAACCAACCTGATGTTACAAGTGTGACACCGCTATGTCAATAAGCTGTTCGCTTGTGCTCAGGGTGCGATCCGAACGAATCGAGTCATTGTGGTTCTTATGGAATTAAATGCGAAAAAAGCTTTGGTCATAATTAATGTAACTGCCGGTACAGGTAAGGCCGGTGCTGTTGAGGATGCCGTTGTTGAAGCTCTTTATTCCAACGGTTATGAAGTAAGTTTGTCCAAGATCGGTTCCGGCGAAAAAGCGATGGACGATGCCGGTTCCACGGATGATTCTGGTATTGTTGTATGCTGTGGCGGTGACGGAACATTTAACCGGATCGTAAACAGATATACAGATTTTGAGAGTGCCCCGGCATTTGCATATATTCCCTGCGGTCTCACAAACAGTTTTGCCAAGTCTCTGGGACTGCCGGAGGATGCCGAAGCATCAATTGATAATGTATTAAATGAAAAATCATGCAGATGTGATATCGGGAAAGTCAATGAGCACGTATTTAATTACGTAGCTTCGTTTGCTTCAGCTTCTTCAATGAATTATGTTACGAGTGAACAGATGAAAAATGTCTTCGGGTACTCGGAATACATGCTTAGGGCAATCGGCGAATTGAATATGAATATGGGAGACAGCTTCCACATGGCGATAGAAACCGATGCCGGATCATTTGAAGATGACTATTTTTTCGGAGCCATATCCAACTTAAGTGTTATCGACGGAACTAATCTTAATAATGAGTCATTTAAGAATAATGACGGCGTTATGGAAATGCTGCTGATCAGGAAACCTGCCTCGTGTTCGCAGGCAAAGGAAGCACTGAAAGCTCTTCAAGACGGCTCAGTAGATCACCCTATGATCCAAATATCGCAGATCAAAAAAGCTTCGTTTATTTCCGGTTCTGATATTGCCTGGTCGTTTGACGGAGAATTCGGCGGAATACAAAAGGAAGCCGGATTGGAAGTGCTTAAAGAAGCATTAACCGTATTGGGTGGTCAGCAGTCTGCTTAAATGTCGTGAGTATCCGGTGACAGAAGTATAAATACCGAATGCTATAATATGCCTGTCCGTAAGTTAGATACGGGCAGGTATTTTAGCATATATAATAGACAGTTAAGGCAGCTAATCCAACCGTGACTGGGATGTGCGTGAAATCGTACTTTTTTAAGGGCTAAAAGAGTACGATTCTTGGCTTTGCAAGTTGCAAAGGTGTTTTTCGTACCTTTTTAAGGGTTAAAAGAGTACGGTTTTGTGCTTTGCGAGTTATGATCGTTATAAATATTGCGAGTTACGGTCGTTATAAATTTGATTAACAGGTAAAACAATATGAAGAAAGGCGATCAAGAACTATTTCGATGCGGTGGTATTCCGGCATGCTGAATAAAGAGCAGAAAGATTTATATGAAAAGTCAGGTGCGAAGAACGACTGGGTCGTCGGACTCGTTTTCATTATCATTTTCCTTGCCATCGTAGGGATCAATATATTTTGCCGTTATAACGACAACCGCAAGCTCGAGAAAATGGACCATGCCCCGGGCGTTGTAACTTCAAGACAAACTACTGAGAGCTGGATCGGCAGCAGAAGGCTTATCAGTGATTCGATCACTGTCGAATACACTCCCGAAGGATCTGATACGACATGTTATTTCAGGGATTCGGACGGACCTTATGAGTTTATCCACGAAGGAGACACGTTAGTTGTCTACTATGAGAAAAGTCATCCTGATGAAGCTATAATCTCGAAAACCGATTGGCTTACCGGCAAGAACGTCAAGGCGGAAGTAAATTACGAAGCAGCATTAATAGTATCGGTTTTTCCTTTTGGTGTCGGATTGATTTTCTTTGCCGAAGAATTGACAGTCAGGAAGAATATCAGAAAAGGCAAGTTTAAGCTTAAGAAAAGTGACGGGCTTTATCCTGACGAGAATCTGCATGAACTCGCACGCATGAGCAACTACAAAAGATCTTGGGCCGGAGCCTGGGTCGGCATGTCGCTGCTTTATGTGCTCTTTATGGTTATTGGTATTGCCGCAATATCCGCTTATTTAACTTCAACGGAGAGTGGAAATGAAGCAGCTCTTCCTGTAGGGATATTTTTTATCATCATGGCGCAGGGAGCTCCTTTTACGATCTTCTTTACTGCGAGCTTTGTTCTTGGCAAGAAAAGGAACTTTATAAAAGGTTTTATGGCAGACGATGCCACGCGCATTTATATAGACCGCCAAAAGGCCGCAAATGTCTTATGGAAACATGTAAAACACTTTATGGAGGCTGAGACCATAGGGAGCAGATATAAGTACGATTATTCCAGGCTCTGGCTCGAAAAGTATGAAGACAAACTCGAGAAGTTCAAAGAAGATGCCTAGTGTATTATTGTATTGGAAATTCTTAGTTCAATTGCTTTGGAAAACCAAGGGACAGTCGTTGATAAAAGAGATTGGATAATTCCCCGTAAAAACTTGATCACTGAAATATGAAGTGAGATCAGAGGCTTGTCATCATGTCATAGAATCCGGGAATCGCCGAGGTTGCCAGGATCTGCCCGGCTGTCAGTAAATCGATGAATGCATGGCCGATCATAATGGGCAACGGGTTCCTGTTTTTCCTGTAGATGATGCAAAGCAATATCGTCAGAGGAAGGAATGACAGGAAACGATAGATCATATACCTTGCGCCAGGCAGTGTCGGAATAAAGCTGTGCTGAACTGCAAAGAAGAAAGACGGAAGGATCACTGATAAGTATCTGTTTTTGATCGTGTTAACTCCGCAGCCGAGATAGATGCTGTTCTCTGCAAGCGTCGTGCTAACGGGCAGCAGAATGAGATTGATCACTGCAAGAGGAACGGCTATCGGGGCTATCATCATCGGTGGCGCATAAGGTATTATTCCATAGCACAGAAAGCCTGCCAGATACATTCCTCCCATACCGAGACATATTATGAGTACGCTCATGCCGACAACCTGTTTAGGTGTTGTTTTTCCCTTCTCATAGTTGATCAGCTTTTTAAGTCCGCCGTCACTTTTAGTCAGTAAGATCAAGGCAGCGACCGTGATGATATTTACTGCGCTTGCAACGACTGACCATGTGTTACTGATATCAGACAGGCCCTTTCCCTCGATCATCGATATTACGATAAACACGGCAATAAATATGATGCTTCTAAGAGGCATGAGAGCGGGGAGGAATTTCTTGTTCATACGATCTCACCCATGAGCATATTGACCGTGTCTTCGATAAAAGAACTGCGTCCCTTTTTGGTGTTTAGATCATAGCCCGTTATCTCCTTTGATTCATCTGCCGCGAGAAAAGCAGTCTGCATCGAAGATGCAAGGCTGAAGGCTATCAGGCGCTTTTTCTTTTCCGGGATGTCACCCCTCACAGCCATCTGAAAACCTTTCTGTGTAAGAGCGGAATTGGAGTCAGCTCTGTAGGAACTGAAGTCTGAGAGGATAGACATCTTAACTATCGCGCAGTTTGCGAAAAGGTATTCAAACGTCTGCTTCGCGTAAACGGTCAGGCGCTCACGATCGGATAGTCCGTCGTCTTCTGCCTTCATAAGATCCGGCTTCATGCCGCTTAAAAGGTCATTGATGATCTTATTGGAACATTCTGCCAGCAGATTGTCCTTGCTGCCGAAATGGTAATTGATAAGGCCGAGCGCCACGCCGCTCCTCTGGGCTATGGCTCTGGCAGTAATGCTTTCCGGTTTGCCGTCAGATTCCTTTATAAGGGCAATTGTCTGATCTATAAGACGTTCTTTTATATCGTTCATACAAATCTCCTTGAACATTGTTCAAAATGATTATATTGAACGCTGTTCAAAAAGTCAACTGAGTTCTTGTACGTGTTAACAGAAGATAAAAACAATGCGTAAACGTTTGTTAAATCTAATGTCATAGTTTCCTTATGGATGTTACAATCAAAGAGACGTAGTAGTGGTTTGATTAGATTAGGAGACATGATATGAAAAAGATATTTAATGTAGCAGCCTTTGTTTGCGGTATGGATGAGGAATATCCATATCAGATAATAAAAGGCATCAATGAATTTGCCAGAAATCATGCCATCAATATTTCGTATTTTGCGTCTTTCGGCGGTGTTGTAGAAAACAGTTCATTTGATGACGGAGAATACAGCATTTACAAACTGGCACAGCTCGCAAGTTTTGATGGTGCACTTCTTTTGACAAACACTTTTTCAAACTTGGATATAAGGAATTCGATCATTGATAAGGTTAAAGCTGCAAACATTCCTACAGTTATTTTCGAGTGCAA
>Ga0256404_1001603_pt1 | contig 53714 bp, 68 predicted proteins | sample RumenRJG_01DNA_FD_185990 | JGI IMG/M metagenome (GOLD analysis project Ga0256404, IMG submission 185990) | Bovine rumen microbial communities from Lethbridge, Alberta, Canada - RJG_01 | ecosystem: Host-associated > Mammals > Digestive system > Stomach > Rumen | place: Canada: Alberta | collected...
GACTTTTAATCAGAGGGTCAGGAGTTCGAATCTCCTGCGAGTCACCATCTTATGCGGGTGTAGTTCAATGGTAGAACTCCAGCCTTCCAAGCTGACTACGTGGGTTCGATTCCCATCACCCGCTCCATTATTGGAAAACGAAAAACAAACAAAACAAAAGCACTTACGGAGAATGAATGTTATCCATGCGGCATGTCATCTGCAAGTGCTAGTCTAACTCAGGTACCTATTGCTCTTGCAGTAGTTGAACCTGGTTGCTATAATGCAATGGAACAGCAAACTGCTCAAGAATAGAATATCACTGATGTTGTCTCTAATTAGATGACTGCAAGCCTCTCCTGGACAGGAGAGCTTTTTTTTATGCCGCAATCTTTCTCTTTTGACATCATCATACCATCTTATCACATAAATTGAAAGCACTATTATCTTCCTGACTGATATTTTTTATAGGATGAATAGAGCCTCTTCGAGGCTCTATTCGAGCAACATGAAAACACCCTTGATGATCAGTGCTGCACACTGAAATTCGATTATGAAGACATTACCAAGGAACCCGCCGTGCTCATGCACGGCTTTTTGCTTGCACGCCCGTCAGGCTTACACCGTGTCAACAGACGGCCATAAGTTTATGCTGCCGCTTCGCTGCACAAACTTATGGCGCTCTGCTCCGCAGCTGTATGACACTGCCTTCCGGCCGTGCCTTTCAGAAAGTGAGGCAGGGATTACTGAACTGCAAAAGGAGGATACAATCATGTGCATTATTATTGCAAAGAAGAAGGGCATTGACTTGCCAGGAAAGGATATCATCAAGAGATGCTGGGACGGGAATCCGCAGGGGGCGGGGCTTTGCTATGCAAGAGACGGCGAAGTCCATATAGAAAAGGGATTCATGCAATTTGAGGAGCTTGATTCACGTCTTGAGGCTCTAGGCGAGGAAATAAATATCAGGGAATCATCCCTCATCATTCATTTCAGGATTGCAACTTCAGGACGCACTGACGAAGGGAACTGCCATCCGTTCCCCGTCACTGACGATGCTGAAGCAATCCGTGCCAAGAGCGGCACTGCTGACCTGGCCATGGCGCACAACGGGGTCATCACGGACTTCTCTGAGCCACGAAGCAAGTACAGCGATACACAGCACTTCATCATGAAGGTGGTCATGCCGCTATATAACATGAACTCAAAGCATGACTTCTACAGGGAGGAGAAGATAAGATACCTTCTCTCCAAGTCGGTCAACGGCTCACGTCTTGTGTTCATGAATGGCACTGGGGAAATATATACCATCGGAAAGTGGATTGAGGACGACGGCATTCTCTACTCGAATGACGGGTACCGAGGAATGAGAAAGATGAAGACCGGAAAGCGTGCAAAGCTATCTGATATCAATGGCAACGTGAAGTGGTATGTTGACGGAAGGAAATGCTCAAGGTCATATTTCTTTGAGTTCCTTAACTCACTCAAGCGCCTTGAGGAGGACGCATACGATGCCTGGGGCGATGAGGTATGGTCTCCGCTTGACGGCGAATCCTACTATGTGGATGAGTGGCGACATGAAATCTACATGGTGGACATACATGGCAATGAATGGGATCTCATGATGCTTGGACAGTACATATAAAGGTGGAAATCATTTCCACCTTTTCTTCCGTAAAGTATTATCATAGCAACATGAATCTTCTCCTTAATGATCAGCGCTGCACGCTGAAACTCTTTCATTGAGACATTACCAAATATGAAGCCGTGCGATGCACGTCTTCCCTCTCGCACGGCCGTCAGGCTGTTCTTGTCAACAGACGGCCAAAACTTTCTGCGGACGCTTCGCTGCACAAACTTTTGGCGCTCTGCTTCGCAGCTGCTGACACTGCCTGACTGCCGTGCCTTCCTAGAAAGTGAGGCAGGGATAACTGAACTGCAAGGAGGAAAATCTATATGGCAAACATTTCAGACGCATACGGTACAATCACCATCAGGGTAAGGACTGATGACACGGAGAAGTTCGTAAGAACATGGAACATACTTTCAGACAGGCTTTCAAGCGGCGAATATTCGACACAGTTTGACGGAATAGGAATATACAGCCATGACATCGAGAGAAATGAAGATGATGATGGCACTGTGGAGATTTCAATGAGCGATACATTCTCTGGGACTGGGAGATGGGCGTATCAGGCAAACATAGAATACTTTGGAAGCTGGCTCGACTATGAGGTGAACGAGGAGGAGAAGGCATTCCTTGAACAGCTTGACTTCTCTGTTGAATACTCCTTCACCGACTATGAGCCTGGGTGCTGTGTCTTCTACGAGATGGAGGCACATAACACGCATATTGCAGGCATGTCGCTCAGGGACATCAGCAACGTCATTGACAGCTCATACGACCTGGAAATCAGCGCAAGTGAGCTCATCAGCAGAGGCTTCGATGAAGCTGAGTGCATTGCTGACCTTGGCATAGGACGAGAAGCGCTCATGGAATGGTTCATTGCAGATGAGTCTGACCAGCACACCTGTAAGCTCATCAGGGAAGTTTTTGAAAGCGATGAAGGATATGAGAAATTCTGCAGGGAACACAGAAACGAGATGTTCTATTACTATCATGAATATGACATAGACTGGCTGGACTACCTGTTCTGAAAAAGGTGGAAATGACTTCCACCTTTTCTCGTCTGGCAAGTACAAGTGCAAGCAACATGAACCTTCTCCTGAATGATCAGCGCTGCACGCTGAAACTCCCTCATGAAGACATTACCAAAGATGAAGCCGTGCAGTGCACGGCTCTTCTCTCGCACGCCTGTCAGGCTCACCGTGTCAACAGACGGCCAAAACTTTCTGCGGGCGCTTCGCTGCACAAACTTTTGGCGCTCTGCTTCGCAGCTGCTGACACTGCCTTCCATGCGTGCCTTTTTAGAAAGTGAGGCAGGGATAACTGAACTGCAAAAGGAGGATATAATCATGAACAGCATGCAAGTAAGGAGACTTAGGGATTGGATTCCATCGGGGACAAGAATAATCCTCATACACATGGACGACGTGAGAGCGATTCCCGACAATACGGTATGCACTGTTGACCATGTAGATGACATGGGTGGCATATGGACGAAGGAGCATGGAATATCAATCATTGCCGATGAGGACATGTGGGGACGAATCAACCGCATGGGATTCGTAGAAGTCTATAGGGGATAGGATGTTGGGTCTTCGGGACGTGAAGGAATTCATACGTATTTCATTAGACTCATGAGGAAATATAAGGAGAGACAAGGATATGAAAATGAAGTATGCAAGCATATGCTCTATTGATGATGATGGTAATTTAGTCATTGATGTGCCAAAGGGGTTTTCAAAAGAGAGCATCATTGAACTGACTGATACTGACATAATCAGTCTTCTTGATTATGATATTGGACTAGAGGACCTTGGATTTGTAGGTGAGGGATACAACGGAATCGATGATTATGGTTGCATCACTGGCATCTACCATTATCAGTACAATGGCCTCTTCCCTATCGGAATTAATGATTTGCTAAGACGTTTTAGAAACAGGGAATGCATTAAACTAGAAGGTAGAGAACCGACAAATGAAGAATTCAAGACAATTAACGGATGGAGAATCAAGGAGGAGTGAATGCATGGGGCTGTCAAGGTGGAAATGACTTCCACCTTTTCTCTATGAGGAAAAACGCATGAGCAACATGAAACATCTTTTTGTTAGATCAGCGCTGCCACGCTGAAACTCCCTTAGGAAGACATTACCAAAGAAGCCGTGCATCGCACGGCTTTTCTCTTGCACGCCTGGCAAGCTGATCGTGTCAACAGACGGCCAAAACTTTCTGCGGGCGCTTCGCTGCACAAACTTTTGGCTCTCTGCTTCGCAGCTGCTGACACTGCCTGCCTGCCGTGCCTTATCAGAAAGTGAGGCAGGTGATGACCTGCCCAGGATAAATGATAATGAATATTATGGAGGTTATGAAAAATGGTAGTTCTTACAAGATTCGAATTAGTGTTTGTGATGATATCGATGATAGCTATCGGCTTCTCGGTCGGTGAGCTCTATTTGGATTTCAGGAAGTATATCAGGAAGGAAAAGCTTAGAGAGATGAAATTGAAGGAGGACATTAAAGGATGAAGGAAATCATTGGAAATCACTGGTATGCAGTAATGCCTAACGGAGAGGAATCGTACATGGTCGAGTGGTGCAGCAAGGTCGAGGGCGGATGGTGTCGTGTTCCCGCCTGTGGCACGGACAGCATACGACTGGGGTGCAACGAGACTCGTGAAGATGCGATAGCAAAGGCTATGGCGCTTGCTGGAAACGATTATCCCGTTGCGGTGTATAAAAGAGCATCACTTGATATGTCAAGTGATGACTACTGGAAATTCTCCCTTGATTATGTAGTCTGAAAGGTGGAAGCTATTTCCACCTTTTCATCTGGCCGCAGAATTCAATATATGATATGTCTCGCTAAGGATAAGATTACATTGCAGGAAAAAGAGAATATAGAAACACCAGAAGACAGCATTATTATTCTGTCCTTTGCGCTCTCTCGGCAGGGTCTCGTAGCAACATGAACTCCTTCTTGGTGGATCAGTGCTGTCGCACTGAAACTCACTTGCAAGACATTACCAAAACAAAGCCGTGCGATGCACGGCTTATCTCTCGCACGGCCGTCAGGCTCGCCGTGTCAACAGACGGACGAAAACTTTCTGCTGGCGCTCCGCTGCACAAACTTTTCGTCGCTCTGCTCCGCAGCTGCTGACACTGCCTTTCGGCCGTGCCTTATCAGAAAGTGAGGCGGGGTAAAGAAACCTGCAAGGAGGAATATAAAATGGAAATGAAAATTGCGACACTTAACCGCGAGGCTGTTGAATCAATGATTGGATATAAGCCTTTCACGTCTTTCTTTGAGGATTTCTCGGTTGCCGATAACTTCGGCACGGATGCAATAATCGATACCTATGACAGGGCTATGAATGAGTGGAAGGATAGCTACAAATATCTTACCGAGCTTGTCATGGTACTGAACTGGAAGATATGGCAGCATGCTGACAGCAACAGCGAATACGCAAAGCTGTACGACGGACTTTGGAAGCTTGCCGATGAATACGCACTTGAGCATCTGGAAGGCGACGAGCTGAACTACTTCTTTGATGTAACCGACTAGGTGGAAATCACTTCCACCTTTTCATCTGGAGAAAACCAACAGAGCAACATGAACCTTCTCTTGAATGATCAGCGCTGCACGCTGAAAATCCCTTATGCAGACATTACCAAACATGAAGCCGTGCGGTGCACGGCTCTTCTCTCGCACACCTGTCAGGCTGATCGTGTCAACAGACGGCCAAAACTTTCTGCGGCCGCTTCGCTGCACAAACTTTCGGCGCTCTGCTTCGCAGCTGCTGACACTGCCTTCCATGCGTGCCTTCTTAGAAAGTGAGGCAGGGATAAAGAACTGCAAGGAGGAAAATAGTATGAGAAGTTATCATAGTTTTAACAGCTGGAGAGTGCTTGGCATGGATGGGGAAGATGTCTCCAACGAAATTACATTCGGCATCGAGCTTGAAATCACTCAGGACAGGGATGAATCCAATCCTATGTATCCTGATGACCTGGCTGACATCATCGAGGAAAGATATTCCGGCATTTTCATCTGCGAGCGTGACGGCTCAATTGGTGAAGGGGTGGAAGTCATTTCCATGCCAATGACCATCGCATGGTACAGGAACAACAAGGAAAGAATAAGAGAGCTCATGGAGCTTTGCTCTGAAAATGGATATGCAGGCGAAAAGGGGAATCTTTGTGGACTCCATGTACACTTCGGAAGAAAAGGGCTTGGTTTCAGTGATGAAGAGCTTGCCATATATCCGCCTGAAAAGAGGGAAATGATAAAGAACAGAAGACAGCGTGAGGTAGAGGAGAATATCATAAACCTCCTGGAGACATTTCAGGAGCAAATGAAGCGCATCTCGGGACGAAAATCATATAACTGGTGTAACTTCGTGAGCAGTGACGAAAGCAGTGTAACTGAAATAAGAAAGGAATGCGAGGGCTACTACAGCCGTTCAAACCGTGGGTCACATGGTCAGAGATACCATGCAGTAAACTTCACGAATGACAAGACGGTTGAAATAAGAATTATGCGCTCGACCCTCAATTTCAATACCTTTGATTCTAGAATAATGATTCTCTACAGCCTTGCAAGCCTTTCAAAAAGCTATGTCGGAATCGTAGGATTCCAAGGCCTGCTGTCATACGGATTAAAGCAAGATGAGAAGGAGAAAGTGAGAAGCTATGTCGAAATCAACAGGGGCATAGACATCGACGAAGTAAAAAAGAAAGTGTCGCTCAACATGAAGAACGAATACCGTAAGGAAAATCTTGAGGTGCGATGGAGATAAGGTGGAAATAACTTCCACTTTTCTTTATCTGGAGAAAACACCAGAGCAACATGAACCTTCTCCTGAATGATCAGCGCTGCACGCTGAAACTCCCTCATGAAGACATTACCAAAGATGAAGCCGTGCAGTGCACGGCTCTTCTCTCGCACGCCTGTCAGGCTGTTCGTGTCAACAGACGGCCAAAACTTTCTGCGGGCGCTTCGCTGCACAAACTTTTGGCTCTCTGCTTCGCAGCTGCTGACACTGCCTGACATGCGTGCCTTCTTAGAAAGTGAGGCAGGGATAAAGAACTGCAAGGAGGAAAACACATGAATAACAACTTAAACTGCACTGCATCCGTAACTGCACTTATGGAGGCAGTCTGCAAATGGACGGATAAGCTTGATGAGATGTACTTCATTCCATTCTATTGCGTGCTGCTTGAGGAGTGGTGCGTCAAGCGTGAGATGGATGTCAATGAAATGATTGAAAAAGTAGAAATGTACATCCGTGATGTCAATGAAGAGAAGGGAACGTTTGAGGGTATGTAAGAAACCAGGGTGGAAGTCATTTCCACCTATGGCATACCAGTATATATTGACACCTTATTTGGTACCATATAAAATGAAAGGAGAAATCAGATGTCAAGATGGGAGAAACTGCTGAAAAGAATCTACAGGCTTGATGATGACCTCAGATTTGATGAACTGAAGAAGGTGCTGGAGCACTATGGCTATGAGATGCATATGTCAGGCTCTGGCGGAAGTCACTGCACCTTCCGAAAGGACGGAAAGGAAATCATAACGATTCCAAGACATAGGAAAATCAAGAAGGTCTACATCGAGATGGTTCGTGACATCATTGAAAGCGAGGACAAGATATGAAGATGGAAGACTACATGAAAATGCCTTATCGGCTTGAGCTTGTGGAAGACAAGGAAGAGGGTGGATATGTTGCAAGCTATCCCGAACTGCCTGGATGCATCACTCTAGGTGATACTCTTGAAGATGCCGTGAACAATGCCAATGATGCGAAGAGGGAATGGCTTCTCGCAGCAATCGAAGAGGGGATTGACATTCCATTGCCAGATGCAGCCAATAGCTTCTCTGGCCAGTTCAGACTGCGAATTCCAAGGACTCTTCACAAGTCGCTTGCAGAACGCTCACGCTCTGAAGGGATAAGCCTAAACCAGTACTGCATCTATCTGCTCTCAATGAACAATGCCCTTTACAGACACTAGGCTCATTGGTGAATATGACATGGATAAAAAGGTGGAAACGATTTCCACCTTTTTATCTGGGAAGACACCAGAGCAACATGAAGAATCTCTTGCTGAATCAGTGCTGTCGCACTGAAATTCCATTACAAGACATTACCAAAAATGAAGCCGTGCATCGCACGGCTTTTCTCTTGCACGCATGGAAGGCTGATCGTGTCAACAGACGGCCAAAACTTTCTGCGGGCGCTTCGCTGCACAAACTTTTGGCGCTCTGCTTCGCAGCTGCTGACACTGCCTGCCATCCGTGCCATCTTAGAAAGTGTAGGACAGGGATGAAACCCCACAAGGAGGAAATGAAAAATGAGTAGAGTTATCAATGTTACCGATGTTAGAATCAATGAGCTGAATTTTTATCCCTCAAGCGACGAGATGGTGAGCTCCCTTGCCTCTCATATTGCGAGAGATGGTCAGCTTGAAAATGCAACAGTCTATGAAGATGAATCTCCTGATGACGGACGCACTTATACTCTCATTGGAGGGGAGACAAGATTCAGGGCAATTTGCAAGCTTGTAGAGGATGGGCTGTCAAACGGTGACTTCAGGGTGGAAGTCATTCCTAAGCCTGAAAGCAAGGAAGAGGAAATGAGACTCATCACAGCCGATAACTGCCAGCGCTCAAAGTCCTCATCAATGAGATATCATGAAATTCTCAAGCTTGAGGAAATCTACCGTACGCTCGACCCAAGACCTGAAGGAAAGAAAAGAGACTGGGTCGGAAAAATGCTAGGCATTTCAGGAAGAATGGTTGACAACATAAAGTCTAAATATGCAGTAGCTGATGATGAAGCACAGCAAGCCACATCGACAACAGGCGGGAACATGAGAAGAACGCAAACGAGGGCTTCAACAGCATCTGATGCCAAAAAGGAACTCAGGAAAGCAAAGAAAGCCCTTGAACGTTTCGCCGAGATTTGCGAAGAGCTTGGAACATATGAAGATATCGAGGAAAGATATAGACGTGCACTAAACAACATCAGTAGCCTCACTGAATCAGCATAGAAAGATGGAACTTGCTTCCACCTTTCCATGCTGAAAAATACAAAGAAATTGAGGAAACTTTTGGGAAGGAAAAAGTGATAATATGCAAGAGTGATAGCTGAACGCATAATAAAGAGTCGTTTCCACGCAGGCTGTCACGCACATGATACTGTCCTGAGCTTTCCCAGTTAAATAGCAGGACAGGTCCTATCCTGAGCAGATTTTCCCAGTCTGCCAAATTCTTTTTCAGGATTTTCCCACGGCAAAGAAGGAAGCTACAGAAGTTTCCTTCTTTGTTTTATAAGCAACATGAAGAATCTCTTGCTGAATCAGTGCTGCGCACTGAAACTCTCATACAAGACATTACCAAAACAAAGCCGTGCGATGCACGGCTTTTCTCTCGCACGACCGTCAGGCTCGCCGTGTCAACAGACGGCCAAAACTTTCTGCGGGCGCTTCGCTGCACAAACTTTTGGCTCTCTGCTTCGCAGCTGCTGACACGGCCTGACGGGCGTGCCTTATCAGAAAGTGAGGCAGGGATAAATGCTGCGAGAAAATAAAAGCATAAGCAAAGGAGCTGAATGAAATCATGAATCCAAATCAGAAGGTTATGGAAAAGCTAAGAAGGATGGAGATGATACTTGATGGTCTCACTGTGCATACCATGTCTGATGTCGGTGCCGTACTGGTGTCTCCTGACATGAAGAACTCGGTGTTCATTTCCAATCACTATGGCGATGGAGAAACAGGAGTTGCCGTAATAAGCGACATCAGGGCTTTCCCCGAAATTGACACGGGGGTGATGGAGTGGACTGGCACTTTCCTTAGAGGTCACTATTACATCTACGGATATGACTGTGATGATGTCACGGATGAATCCCGCATTGTCGCAGAGATTCCTGATGATGGGAACATCTACAATGTCTATGTGCTAGAAAAGACAGTTCTCTTCATTGCACTCATTTACTAAATGGAAAAGAAGATATTAGCAGCAACAGGAGGAAAAGAAAAATGCTAAACAACATCAATCTTATCGGAAGAATGACAAGGGATCCTGAACTGAGAAGAACAGGAACTGGAAAGGCTGTGGTGAACTTCACGCTTGCAGTAGACAGAGGAAAGGAAGACCAGAACGGAAAAAGCGCAGACTTCATTCCCGTGGTCGTGTGGAACAGAATTGCAGAAGTCACTGAGCAGTACTGTGGCAAGGGATCGCTTGTTGCGGTGAGCGGCTCGCTGAGAGAGCGCATCTATGCGAACAGGGAAGGGAAGAATGTGCATGTGCTTGAGGTCGTCGCCGAGTCAGTCGAATTCCTTTCTGTACGCAAGGCAAGCCCTTCGCAAGGCGCAGAGAATGCAAATGCAGGAAACGTTGTCCCTGACATGAATTACAATTTCGAGGATGCACATGAAGGAGGATTCTAGTAAAAAGGTGGAAGTCATTTCCACCTTGTGGATGATAAAGACAGAGAGGTGAGGAATACATGAGTGAGATAAGACTGGCAACGAACAATGAGAAAAGAAGAAAGTGGATTGAGGACGACAGCAACTGGCATCATGTCGTCGTGCATCCGTTCATGCGAACTGCTGAAGCCACGATAGGATTCAGGAGAATAGTCAGGATTGAAATTCTCAGGAACCTTACAGTCTTCTATGGAATGAGGAGATCCCAGTGCGCTGGCTGGAAGGTACTGGGATACTATCCAATGGAGGAGGATGAGCATTTCAATGCGTGCCTTGGCTTCCAGCTGTCGGAGAAGGAACTCATTGAGCTCATCAAGGACGAGCAGGCACGCATGAAGGAAATGAAAAACAAAATTCAATAAATCACCGTCAGGACTTCAGTCAACTGATTGAAGTCCTTGATTTTTCTTCCCAGATTCCGAAACATGCTTTCATGAATGACATATGAATCAAAACTGAAAAACAAGAACGTTGAGCAACATGAAATTCCCTTGTGAAGAGACATTACCAAGAGGAATTTTTTTCAATTTCCATTCATGAGAATCAGCAAGTCATGGAATTTTTTTAAAGGCTTTAAACTCAAAACTGAAAGTGAAATTGAAATTTCCAAAACCAGCGCTGCAAATTCTTTTTAAGAGGAGAGCAGCACAGTACTTAATATTTTCTCCGAAAATATTGCGGAACTACCAAAAACCTGGTATTTCCGCTTAAAAAATAGCCAGTTAGGTCTTTGTATGTACAAAAATCCTGGCGGATTTTGTATGTACATACAAAGAGAGGATATGCAAATCTGCATATCCTCAGTCTTTGGGGCCAGCCCCAATCCCCGAACTATTCCCATAGGAAAGGATATCAGAAATGAAAAACAAGACAATGAATCTTCAGCTTCGTCTCTCAAATCTTCAGTATGAATTTCTAAGGAAGCGAGCTGCGAAGCTAAATCTAAACATTTCAAAAATGATTTCTATTTTTATTGCTGACCAGAGAATAGCTTATGCAGACCAGGAGGAATTCTATGAACTCTCTCATTCCTTTGTTCCGCTATACAACAATATCCATCAGCTGATTCGTGCCTCACGTTTTGTTTCCTTCAGAGTAGAGGACAGAAGCATTCATGAAAGATTCATTCAGATTGCCGAGACGCTTGAAGATGATCTTGAGAGAAACGCCTCCATAAAACTGAAGATTGTAAATTTGCTAAATGACGTTATCAGCAATGATGTCATAAAGTCTTCCAATGATTTTATGAAGGCGCATGATAAGAATATTTCCCTTAACGTGAAGCTTCTCGGGCTTGATGAATCTGATTCTTTTTCGAGACGTCTCATGATCCGAATGACAGATGAAGAGAGAAGAAATGTTGAAATCAGCTCTAAAGTCCTTGGCACTTCAATGAAGAATACTGTACTTGCACTTGCGATGTCTGCAAATGTGTTTTCAGTCAGTTCGTTTGTCTGCAATGATAAGTCTGAGCTTCGGGAGCATGGTCAGCTTCTGAATGGAATTGCCAGATTCATGAATGAGTCATTAAAGTCCGATAAGAAAATTGAAGACACTGACATGCTTTCGATGATATCTGATCTTAACGTGATTGATGATTTTGTAAGGAACGACACCGAGTTCTATGAAGATGTCATGGATCATCTTCATTTAAAAATCAAAGTGAAAATTATCAATGAAGGTGTTTACTGGACATCATCATTCAGAAAAAAAGTAAAGGAGAATACTTATGGCAGAGAATAAAGTCCATCAGATAAAAAAGACAATTCAACAGGCAGTCAACTACATCATTGATCCCGAAAAAACGGATGATGGACTCAACGTCATTACAAGAAATGTCATTCCTAATGTTGCCGGCCTGACATGGCAGACTGAAATGAATGCAATCTCAGAAAGAAGCTCTCATCTCATGGGAGAGAGTGCATCCGTACAAGGTTATCATTTCATTCAGTCCTTCAAGGGCAATGAAGTTGATGAGCAACAGGCACTTGAGCTGACCAAGCAATGGATTGAGTCGATAGTTCCTGATGGATGCGGCTATGTGATGGCAAGTCACAATGACAAGCCGAACATCCATGTCCATGTCATCGTGTCTTCAACAGATGTCCTGCAGAACAAGGTATGGAATCCTTCGTTCATTAGGCAGCTAAATGAGTGGAAAATCAAGGCGAACAGGATAAACAGGGCAGCTGGACTGAGCATAATTGAGAGACCAGGCGGAAAGGAACTCAAGACATACTATGAGTGGCAGCTTGAAAAGAAAGGCATGTCCCAGAAGCAGTACATAAGGAAGTGCATTGATGCTGCGATTCCGAAGGTAAGCAGCTTCAGACAGCTTTGCGACTACCTGAGATGTTTTGGCTTTCAGGTTGAGGATGGACTTGAACAGGATGAAAAGGAAACTGGCGATTATAAGTTCTCGTTGAACATAAAAATGTTTAATCCAGAAATGGAAACAGAGGATATGTACTATGCTCGAATCCCATATACAAGACACTACATGTACATCGACAAGTCCTTATGCCATGTGACAAGCGATGGCAAGACCTTCTTCACACAGATCAGACTTGATGAAACATATACAATATATGGCAGGGATGGAAGTCAGCAGCATTGGAGCGGAAAGGAAATATCAATGCATCTTGAGAACAAGTCATCAAAGAGAAAAGGTCTCCGCATCAAGACTCCTGACGGCAAGAAGTTCTTCCGTGAGAGAAATCTCGGTGCCGGATATACGATTGATGACATCACAAGGAGGATCGAGGAAGAAGGAAGAATACTGTCTGATCCAGAGATTGAAAGATTCATAAGATCACATGCCACCGATGAACAGAAGGCCGAGTTCTTCAGCGAGGCAGGAGTACCGAAATACTCAAAGTCCGAATGGTCAAGAATGTCAAGGAAGGAGAAATACTTCAGATACAGAACCGAGAGGATACAGAAGATCTTTGACGAGCACTACTTTGAAATGAAGGGAATCGACGATCTTGCCGAACTGGAAAGCATGAAGGAGGAGAAGAAGAGCCTCCTAAGTGAAATCGATGATGTCAACAAAGACCTGAGAAAGGTAGAGAAGGAGCTTGAGAAGATCTACCAGAAGATGTTCGAGATGGAAATGGAGATAACCCAGAAGGACATAAACGATTTCGTAGCAAAGAACCTGACTCCTCTCCGCAATGACAAGAACTATCTCAAGCAGCGAATCAAGGAGCTGAGCAAGAGAATTGCCCGTGCAGAGAAGGCGATGAAGGAACGTGATAGGAATAAGAGCAGGGAAGAAAGAAGCCAGCAGCAGAAAAATGAGAACACGCTATAGGAAGGAGAACATCAATGCAGATATTTTTTCTAATTGTCATTTCGCTTGCCGTGGGATACTCCGCAGGCGTTAGCAGGAAAAGCACAAAAGACGATGACACGATTGCCGGCCTTCTCGTAGAGCTGGAGGAGAAGAGCGCCTACTTCAGGGAAGTCAGCAGCTATCTTCAGCAGGAGGACGAAGGCCTTGACTATATCAGAAACTATCTTGAACGCAACAGGGCATCAGATGAGGATGCTGAGATTGCCGCACGCAATCTTGAGAGGATTATGGAATCCATTGATGAGGCTGGACGTATGCAGTTTGTCACGGATGAAGCAAGGGAGAGAATACGCAACACAGTAAGAACGGAAAAGAAGAAGCCTCTTGCCTCAAGGGCATTCAACAGAATTAAAAAATGGCTATAGCCAGAAGAGGCGGTGGAAGAAAATTCCTGACGGCAGGATGCAGGCATCCTGCCGAAAACTCGTGTAACGTAATTTTGAAATTCTTTTATGCTTAATTTTTTTGATGGACCCATAGGCTCCCTCATTATTTTTTTTTCATTTAGCATGGAATGGATGCTTTGCAGTCAAGGACCGGGTCAAAACTTTTTTGAAAACCACAAAAAACTTTTGACCGCTGTGCTCCGCACTCCTTGACTTGCATCCATCCATGCTCATTTAGAAAGTGTCAGCCGGGTCTGAGAAGGACATGAAGGCTGGAAGTAAAATCCATAGAACAGGAGGAAATGAAAATGGAAGAACAGTTTGGAAGAATCTATATCAGCGAGGAGGCATGCAGGCTCAAGGGGAAGTCATTCTTTGATGGCATATTCGACAGATATGACATGCTGCTTGACTATCTTGACAGCGGCGAGCTATATGAAGGGCTGTTTGTCACAGGCGATAAGCTCGGTGACATCTACCTCTCTTGCGATCCTGATGAAGCAAGCTTCATCGACGAACAGGACATCAGTGATGAGGAGTTCTCATGGGTGTTCTCAGAAGACGGGAAGGAGGAATAGTTATGAGCCTAGCAAGACAGCTCAGTCAGGGCATACAGAAGAAGAAGGTCAGCATTGACGAGGTAAGGGAGAATCCCAGTAACTTTTATGAGGTCAAGGATTCAGACGTTGAGAAGGTCATGAGATCCATGCTTACGGAGGGGCAGCTTGAGAATGCAGTTGCATATGAGGATGAATCCCCAGATGACGGAAAGAAGTACACCCTTATATCAGGAGCAACACGATACCGTGCACTATGCAGAATAGTGAATGAAGGACTTGTCAATGAGAACTGCGATGGAATGCTGAGAATTGACATTCATCAGAGACCGGCGAGCTCACTGATAGAGAGCAGGATGCTGAGAGATGCAAACCTTCAGCGTGAGAAAACGAAGGCTGACATGTACCATGAGATTATCTCATGCGAGCAGGAGGTTGAGCATCTGAGAAGACGCAACCCTGATGCATTCAAGGGAATGAAGAGCAGGGATGCAGTCGGCATGATGCTTGGCATTACAGGACGACAGGTTGACAACAGAAAGCATGCATTCATCAAGGAAGCTGACAATGCAGGCAATGAAACAGCAGAGAGACAGGAAGGCTCTCAATCTGCCGCAATAAGCGAGGAAAGGATACTGAAGAGCTTCAGAAAGACGGAGAAGCTGTTTGAGAAGATCGAGAAGCAGCTCTGCAACGATATGCCAGCAGGCATGGACGAATCGCTTGGAAGAAATGTACACAGGCTCATTGAATGCCTGCGTGAGATAATGAATGAATATGAATAGAAACAATAAATGAAGAGTGAAGAAAAGGAGGAAATGAAAAATGAAGGTTTATAACGTACTTGAGGAGAAGGGTGGAACGTCGAAGTCAACGACTGTCCAGAACCTTGCCTATGGCCTGAGCAGGAAAGGATACCGTGTGCTGGTGATCGACCTCGACCCACAGGCAAACACGACAGGGATACTGCTGAGGGTGGCGGAAAGACTTGACCCAAAGAGCATCGCAGAAGTGCTGTCTAGAAATGCTGATGTTGACGACCCAGTGCAGGCGGGGATGATCCTGGAGGAATTTGTACGCAAGAGAGTCTATCAGCTTGATTCAGGAGATGTGCTTCTTCATCCGAAGAACATCGAGTCAGCAATCCTGCATACTGAATATGACAATCTTGACATCATTCCTTCAAGCGCAAGGCTGTCCACTACAGATATTGACCTCAAGATCAGCGGACAGAAGGTAGATACACGCCTAGCCATGGCACTTGACAGAGTAAGGGATTCATATGACTATGCCATAATCGACAATTCACCGTTCATCAACTCTCTAGGCATAAATGCCATTCATGCATGCCAGAATGAAGGCGATCTCGTCATCATTCCAGTGAAGGTTGACCAGGGAGGACTTGAAGGATATGTCTCTACATTCAGGCAGCTGGTAAGCGCTCTTGAATTTGACGAGAATCTTGAATTTGACTTTCGCATACTTACAACGATGGTCAACAGGAATGCAAGTGACAGGAACGTGATAAGACTGCTAAGAGGCCTGTTCGGAAACAGGGTTCTTGAGACCGAGATCAGATACCAGGCCAAGCCTGTATCCCAGTCATCCCTTGACAAGGACGTGCTCATGAACTCAAGGTTCAGGGCCAGCGGAGTTGCAGATGACTACAGAAGACTTGTCGAAGAGATTGAAGGCATGAGATAATAAGATGGTAGATTCAAGAAAATTCCAGAGAGGTGACATATGGATCGGCGATACCGGAGGAAGCTTCGGACGAAGACCATATGTCATCGTCTCCAATAACCGCTTCAATGCCACGTCTGACTATCTCACGGTGTGCCCTCTTACATCCAGAAGAAAGAAGGACATGGAATCACATGTCATCATTGAGGCTGACGATAACGTCAGAACCATCTACAGCGAGTCAACAATCATGACGGAGCAGATACAGACAATCAGGAAGGAATGCATGCATTCCTATGTCATGTCACTGAGCAGGGAAGAGATGAGAAGGCTCAACATGGCAATCACATACACAATCGGCAGCACATAGAATGCCGGCATCATCAGGAGGAAAACACAATGAGAATACCAAGAAACATTATCATATTCATGCTTTGGGCAAGACTGATCATCTGCACAGCACTAGTGGTGGTCACTGCACCTTTCAGGTTCATAGCATGGCTATTTGCACACCACCTGGAATACATTTTCGTATGGTTCCTGGCCATCGTATTCGGCGGTCTCTGGATCATGCAGGGCAGCATCGTCAATACAGCTGACGGAATGCAGATGATGGGCTTCCTTCTGGCGGTGGTGATGTGCGTCCTCATCTTCAGGTTCATCAGGACAGTGGTTCAGGTCATCTTCATGATGTTCAGTCCCTTCTGGGAGCTGAACCTGTGGCTTCTTGACAGACGGGACTGCATCATTGAGAGCCTTCGCTGCGAAAACGATGCGGTGGAAGTAATCACAGCAGACAGCAATGACAATTCAGCACGATAGAAATCAGAGAAAGGAAAGGATAATGGAAATGAGAAAGGTACTAGAGGTAAGAGTAAACGAGGAGAACAGCAAGCAGCTGTCATTATTTGATGACTTCAGAAGCGAGGAGGAGCTTGAAAACACAATGAGGCTGCTCATACTTGAGATGGCTGACAGAGGCACTCCTGTGAATGACATGATGAAGTTCGTATGGGACACATATCATAATGCATCATCCATCAGGGATGATGACAGCATGGCTGCATGCTAGTGAAGGAGACATAAGCATGGAGATAAAGAGAATCATGCCTCTTTCCGATACAGATGCGGCAAGAGCACAGACAATGGAATCAATTGAAACGCTCTGGGGAGCTACATATGAGTCAGCTGACGAGGATGGCAATGCCTACATAGTCCAGGACATTCAGTATCCATTCCCTGACACGCCTTTTGAAATGTGGGGGCTTGCTGTCAGGAGGGATGAGCCTGCATGGATAATGGAAGCGGATGGAAAGGTCTTCAGGAATGCAAAGAACCTCTACCTTGCCATATATCACATGGACAGCGAGTGCGAGTCATTCCTCAAGGCTCATCAGGATTTCCTGGAAGGATATTCGGTACGTTTCAGTGGCGACGGGCAGTATGACTACAGCAGCATTGCTGACAGCGTGCCAGCCAAGTTTGGTGACGGACTTGAGTTTGACCTGAGCTCTCCTGACGAGTACGTGAGAATGGATGGTTCGATGGTCTCCTTCGATATCCTCTATGACGGAGCAACGTACTTTGACAATGGAAATATCCATCACGTCTATAATGCTGAAAACCAGCCTGATGATTCAGTCAATGCAGAAACGGAGGAATAGAAAAAGGTGGAAATGACTTCCACCTGAAAATTACAAGGAAATTGAGGAAAACATTGTGAAGGATTTCATTGTACTATGGTATCGTGAAGAAAGAGGTGGTAAGAGATTGAAAGAAATTGTCTTGTCAGACTATGAGCTTATCATAATTGCAGAACTATGTGGAATGGTCGTGATGATACTTTCGCTTCGGAAGGGAATATCATTCGTCAGGGCTCTTTCATCTTCGACTGAATCAATCGATTTGCACAGTATCATTCTGTGCAGGTTCGTGATGCAGTTCTTTGTGTTATGTTCGAACATTGTGAATATCGTATTATTCATAGCTGGGATAGCAAATCTCAACATAAATGCTGCTTGGATGTTTGAGACCAGAGAGATGTTCTTTTTCCTATGCTATGGAATACCTCTTATAGTGATTGCAATTGATGAGATAGTGCTTGTGAATGGAAGTTTAAGGCTTCTTTGGAAGTCTGGATTTCTATTGCACGTATTTTCCACGATAATTACTATTTATGTAGCCATGCTCATGGCATGACATGAAGTCTGTTTAAGAGATTTAATGTCATGCTTGATAGTGTCATTATAGAAATGACAAGAGACAATATATTTGCTGAAAGGTCAATAAAGCCCTTGGTGTTATTTAGGCTACTTTTAATAAAGTCCAGTATGTTTACATCCATAATAGATATAAGCCCACGATAGAAAACAGAAAAAATGTAGTTCGAAAGGATAATAAGGACTGAAACGATTAGAGTGATAATAATTCTATTGCCATGTATGTTGTTAAATTCAATCAAATACACTATTGTTATAGAAAAACTAAAAATCATGAGCATAAAACCAAGCGCTAAGTAGCTTAGTTTCCTTATTATATCCTTCCGCTGATTTATCTCATAGATTACAAGAAATAAGGCTGATAGAAGTGTAAAGAGGCTGAATCTATTATCCAGTTTAACAGTATTATCAGTAATTAGAGAAGCTGCAAAGAGTGAAGCGGAAAGTATCAATAGAATATGAGAATGAAAGAAATTTGAATTCTGTTCTTTGATCACAGATAAAATGCTTAGTATAAACTTCTTAATATTATCCAAAGAAGCTAGAGATTGAGATTTGGAATTTGAATTTTTGACAGATTTATTATCCAGCAATAATATTCCTAGCATTATTAAAATGAATATTTCAACCAGAAAAACCAGTACTGCTTTAACTAACTTTGATAATGGCATGATTTCACCTCTAATTTAATAGTAACATTTTATTTGTTGTTATTCCACAATAAAGAAAGGAATGATATCCCATGGATACAATAAGGCTAAGACAATTAATGAAGGAAAAAGGTATCTCTATTTACAGGCTGTCACAGATGACAGGAATAAGGGATGGCGTACTTGGAAGAGTAGTCAATGAGAAGACCAAAGATCCGAGAATCAGTACTGTTTCAAAGATTGCAGATGCTCTTGGTGTTGATATCAATGAGCTTATTGCAAAGAAACATGCAGATGAAAAAGGTGGAAATGACTTCCACCATAAAAATTAGAAAAATACAAAGAAAATAAGGAAAACATTGTGAAGGATTTCATAGTATTATGGTATCGTGAAGAAAGAGGAAATGATAAAACTTATGATTGAATTTGATAAATCTCATTGAATTAAGAACATTTCTTAAAGGCTATCAATGAGCCATGGTTGTTACAGAAATTAAAGGAGCCATAGATAATAAATCAAGTGCATTGTAGAGGTGATGCCGTGTTTAAATTTGATAAATCTAAATTAGTCTTCGGTACAACAACAGCAGGATATGCTATTCATCCATGGGATGGAATGGCATACGGTTCGCCAGAAAGAGAGTTTTTCTTCTGGTGTAGAGATAAATCATTAAAAGCTGGAAATAGCTCGAAAAATCTCAGGACACATGAAGAAAGCTTTGTAGTTGATTCTAATGAGTTAAATGTTTTTTTAGGAGATAATACATTGGAGTCACTGGAAAAAAAGATCCAAGATAAAACGGTCTATTGTATTTCACATAATTATCTGTCAAATGATCAGGTAGAAATTACATATAAAGTAAAATCAAACCTTGATGGATTTAGCTTTTGAATACCTAACACATTTAAATCTATGAAGAACTGAAGGATAGAAAACGAATCTTCCAAATTCATTTATAAATGTAAATAACCAATAACTATAAATATCAACAAAATCCTCTTTTTGAAGATATGAAAAAGGGATGTATTTAGACTTAAAGGACTTATTATTCATAATACAGTCATCTAGCTGATGATTTCCATTAATGACACAATATAAAGAGTCACGTGTCAAATAATCAGTCAGAAGAACGATGGAATAAGATGGATGCCTATAACTTGGGATATCATGGTAGATATAGTTAATAATATCTGAATTATGATTATATGTTATAGTTGGTGCGTTATGAAAATTCTTTCCTTTAATAATATGATCCACGTTGAAATTGATAGTATATTTGCCGTATTCATATAGATCATATTCAAGAGTAAATATTTCTGTTTCATATGGATAGCAGTATTCATTCTGTAGGTGATCAATACGTTTAAATAATTTTTTCCAGCGATTAAGAAATATTCTAAAGAGTATGTTATGTGGCTCATTTTTTATGCAATCTTCTATATATCTTATTATTTTAATTGTTTGTTCACTTTGCATGAAAGTCACCTCTGAAAATATTATATATACTATTTCGTAAGTTCTCAAGGAGCTAAAATTAATGTTAAATATTGAACTGATAAAGATATTACTCAAAAAACAAAATCTATCAGTCTATAAACTGTCAAGAATGACAAACATAGCTGAGGGAAGGCTGAGTTATATATTAAATAAAAAAACGCCTAACCCTAGAATTGCTACGGTTGCCAAGATAGCAAAGGCACTCGGAGTGAAGGTGGATGACCTTCTGCTGGATGAATATAAATAGGATTATTCGTAGTAAAACATACAATTGAATAAAAGGTGGAAATGACTTCCACCAAATAAAATACAAAGAAAATAAGGAAACATCCGGGAATGATTTCATGCTATTATGATATCGTACTAAGAAAAGGAAAGGATGGAAGAACATCATGAAAAAACAAGTTAAGATCATTGGAGGCGTGGCTGCGGTGGCGGTCATTGCGACAGCAGGCTTCTTCGCACTGGGAGCGGGGAAGAAGAAGGCTCCGGAAAAGAAAATCAGCCTTTCTGAGAAGGCAAAGACGCTTACGGAAGGAGAAAGCTTCACACTAAAGGTAAAGAACGGCGACAGCAAGGTTAGTGCAAAATCCAAGGACAAGGATGTTGCAAGCGTGGAGAAGGTTGCCAAGACAAAGGCAGACTACAAGGTGACAGCCGTCAAGGCTGGTGAAACGGAGATAGTCTTCAGGAAGGACAGCAAGACATACAGCTGCAAGGTGACAGTGAATGCCAAGCCTGCTGAGGCGCAGCCGCAGCAGAACGCTCAGGCACAGGCAGGAACTGATGCACAGCAGTCATCTGCATCACAGTCAGGTCAGCCTGCTCAGTCCTCTTCACAGTCAGCTCCATCATCTTCAGCTTCGGCTAAGAATGGCTCGTCTTCTGCGAAGAGCTCATCATCAGGGAATGTTTCATCATCTTCCCAGCGCTCATCCGTTCAGAAGAGTCAATCAACTCCAAACAAGACTGCATCTAGCAGCTCTGGAAGCGCAAGAAAGTCAGCAAATTCAGCTCAATCTGGAAATTCTAACTCTTCTAATAAATCGTCTAACGGATCAGGCTCAATTGATGTTCCTGTGACATGGAAAAGATCTGATGGAACTTATGGGGGCTCTAAGAAAGTGACAGCGGATGATGAAAAGAAATTATATGGTGATGATTATGATACTTTTAAAGATGGAGCTATTGTAGATAATGATTAATACATAAGACAAGGAAAGGAGAACTTCTTCTTTCCTTTTATTATGCCATAAACAGCGAAAGGGGTGATGCCTATGGGGGCTGTGACTATAGATTAATAGATCAATAAGGGAACCACGTGGTTCCTTTTCTTATCAGGAAAAAGGAGAAAGTGTTTATGAAGATACGTAAATTCATGGGCAGGGTGACAGCTGTCGCCCTGTCTGCGCTCATGACTATGAGCGGAATAGCAGCTGGGTCAGTAACACAAATTGCAACCCCTGCTTATGCAGCTACAGGCGCAATTACTTATGGAGGAAAAGTTTCATGGAATGGTTCAACTGTTGGAAGATTTTCGGTTAATGGTCAACCTGCTTTCTGCTTGGAGCATTCAAAAACTTCTCCTTCCACAGGTACTTCAGCAGAAAGGGTTATCTATGATAATGCGGATGCAAGAAAGGTTCTTTACTACGGTGCCTATGGCAAGGATGCTTCCTACTGGGGAGGCAATAATGGTTCGAAACAGGCAATCGTCGTGACTACTCTTGCACTAGATACAGTCTATGGCTCAAAGAAGAGCCACAAGAAGTCAGATGGCTTCCTGGCGTGGGCAAGAAGCAAGGCCGATCCAGGACGTCTCGGTCTTTATTTCGAGAAAACGAACGTAGGAACGCATCATGACGCTGACCGCAACATGCAGGTGTCTGATGCCGTCAAAGTCGCAGGCACTGGAGGAATCACAGGCACTGTGACAAGCAACAACCCCAACGTTACGATCCACAACGATTCAAGAGGACAGGCCGGCCAGAGCGTCAACGTTGCGGCTGGCGAGCAGATTTGGCTTTCAGCGCCTAAGACATATACTGGAAGCCTGAATCTGAGCAATCTTGACCTTGCGAAAGCTGGAAAATATACAGCAGTTGTATGGAGAACAGCAGCATCGGGAACTCAAGACGTAGGACAGTGGTCATTTGACCCACAGCCTGCTGTAACAACATCGCTTAATGCTAGTTTCATCGGCACTGCAAGCGTGCAGATCAGCAAGGTTGATGCAACTGGATCAAAGGAAATTCCAGGCGCAGTTCTTCAGCTGACTGATGCAAACGGTAAGGAACTGGACAAATGGAATTCAGACGGAAGCACACATGTCGTAAGGGATCTTCCTTCAAATGCTTCCTATACGCTTACAGAACTCTCAGCACCTGAAGGATACAAGGTTGCCGCTCCTGTGAAATTCACTCTTACTCAGGACATGCAGAAGGTTGACATGAAGGATGAGAGAGAGCCAATCGAAATCAAGACCAAGGCTACTGACAACCAGAGCCAGAGCCACAGGGGAACATTCGGTGAAAAGGTAACGATCACAGATACCGTAAGCTACACTAACCTCATCCGAGGAAAGAGCTACAGGGTTACAGGTGTTCTTCATGTAAAGAATGCTGACGGATCAGACGCTGGAGCACTTAAGGATGCCTCAGGAAAGGAAATCACAGCTGAAAAGACATTTACAGCTGAGGTAAGAAACGGAAGCGTTGACCTTGTTTATACGCTTGACTCAAGACTTCTCAAGGGCAAGAGCACTGTCGTTTTTGAAGACATGTACGAAGAAGGAATTCATGTTGCCTCACATGCTGACATCAGCGATGAGGAACAGGAAGTATTCTATCCAGAACTTAACACTACTGCTACATCTCAGGGCACTGACTCGCTTGAATATCAGGAAGGCGAGAAGAAAGACGATGATGACGAAGACAGGATGATCGAGATCAGGGATGCGGTTGCCTACAGAAACCTCGTTGCCGGAAAGGAATATACGGTAAAGGGCACTCTCATGGACAAGGCAACAAATGCAGCCATGACTGACAAGGAAGGCAATGCAATCAAGGCAGAGAAGACATTCACTGCTGCTGGCAGAAACGGCACGGTTGATGTCATCTTCAGCGTTCCTGCATCAATCCTCAAGGGAAAGACTACTGTCGTATTTGAGGAAGCATATGAGGGCAATGCTCTTGTTGCATCTCATGCAGACATCAATGACAAGGGACAGACTCTTGAGTTCCCTGGAGCGCAGACTGAAGCGAGCCATGATGACTCAATCGACTACGATGAAGAGGGTACAACTGAAATCACTGATACAGTTAGCTATTCAAATCTCAAGTCTGGAAAAACATACAAGGTAAAGGGCACTCTCATGGACAAGGAGACAGGAAAGGAATTCCTTGACGAGGATGGCAATCCTGTCACAGCTGAGACTGAGTTCGTTCCAGATGAAAAGGATGGAACAGTGGATGTCGTATTCACTGTTGCTAGCAAGCTTCTCAAGGGAAAGACTACTGTCGTATTCGAGAATGTCTACAAGGATGACGTTCTCGTTGTATCTCATGCTGACATCGAGGACGAAGGCCAGACAATTGAGTGGCCAGGAATCGGAACTGAGGCAACTTCTGACGGCAAGAAGGAAGCTGACCTGAGCCACAGCACAGTGCTTACTGACAAGGTTGAATACAAGAATCTCATTCCTGGCAAGGAATACACCCTCAAGGGCACTCTCATGGACAAGGCAACAGGCAAGGAGCTTGCTGACAAGGACGGAAAGCCTATTACTGCAGAGACGGTATTCACTCCTGATGAGTCATCAGGCACGGCTGAAGTGAAGTTTACATTTGACGGCATCCACCTTGGGGAAGGCGTCGATACAGTAGTGTTCGAGAGCCTCTACAGGGACGGCGTGCTTGTAGTGACTCATGCTGACATCAATGACGAAGGCCAGACAGTCAAGTTCAGACCTCTTCTTACTGACATCAAGGTCAACAAGGTCGATGCAATCACAAAGAAGGCAATCGTATCCAAGCAGTTTGAGTTCACTCTCTACGCTGATGAGGCATGCACTCAGGCAATCAAGACGGCTGATGCTGACATCCTTGCGGGCGCAGCAGTGTTCAAGGGACTCAAGTTCGGAACATACTACATCAAGGAGACAAAGGCTCCTGCCGGCTACAAGCTTTCAAGCGAGGTGGTCAAGGTTGTTGTTGACAAGGATCTCAAGAACGTAGGCGAAACCTACGAAATCACATATGCTGACACTCCTCTTCCTGGACAGGGAGTGAAGACAGGCGACAGAACTGCAATCGCAGGATTCGTTGCGCTTGCTGCCGCTTCCATGATCGGCATCTACATCGTGCTAAGACGCAAGAAGAAATCTGAATAGAAGCACGATATCCCACAAATGAACTGACGATGGAACAGGGGCGCTTATGCGCCCCTGTCATCATCAGGAAGCACACTGGAACCCTCCTCCGGATCATCTGTTCCTTTCTTCTGACCGGCGTGCTTCCTGATGGTGAAAAGCCATTGCAAAGGTGGAAATGACTTCCACCGGCTGGAAAGGAGGAATATTCAATGAACAGCCTAAAGAGAAAGGTTGAGGAGGGAATTGAGAGCCTGTACTCTTCCTGCATCTCTGCTGACGGTGAATCAGACAGCTTCCTGTCATGGTGCGTCTCGACCGGACAGCTTGGAGCGGCCATGGCAGTAGTCAGGGGAGACAAGCTGGAAGGACCGAACTTCAGCGAGCTTTATGAGGCCTACTCCCGTGAAACGGAAATGCCATCATGCTCCATATGCGATGCAGCCGCATCACTCAGCGAGCTTGCGATACTTGCAGGCCTGTCCGCTGACAGGATCATCAGCGAGGCTAAGCATGCAGGAAAGGCAAGAGGAAAGACAAGAGAGGCAGAAGGGTGATGCAGGCGTCAAGACTTATAGCAGGCATATCAGCTGCAGCAGTCATGATTGTCATCTCAGGATGCGGAAGCCAGGGACACGACCTTTCATTCAGGAAGAAGATGGTCGTTGACTACAGGTCAAAGTCATCGCCGCTTGAATGCATAGAATACGTCGGGTCGCACAAGGTGACCGGGAAGGACATATCCAGGGATGGAAGAAAGCTGACCGTCGGCAACCTCATCGTAAGATGGAAGGGCAGCTTCACGACCGAAAGGACGGGCATCTATGCCGTCACTTTCACAAGCAACATGTCGGAAGACACCGACATCACGAAATCCATTACCGTTGCTGACATCAGCGCCCCAAAGATCGTAATTCCAAACAGGAAGGTAAGCGTGTCACTGGATGAGCTGAAGGCATTGAATCCTCAGGATCTGTTCTACGTGAAGGACAACTCTGACGATGATATCAGCATAAGCGCTGATTACGAGAAGAGCCCTTCATCTTCCGGGGACTATCCTATGAAGATCACTGCTATAGACGCATCCGGCAATGCGAGAAAGGCGAAGCTGACGCTCCATGTCAGCGTTCCTGAACAGCCCAAGCCAGCCGAGAGCCAGCCAAGGCAGGATGCACAGAACAAGGAACCACAGACCGCGCAGGGCCAGACAGGCACCGGAGGACGGCAGACGGACAGAAAGAGGGATGAAGCCCAATCAGTAAATGATGCTTCCGGAAGCTCGCCTCAGCCATCAGTGCAGAAGAAGGAAAGGAAGGCTACAGCGCAGCCAAGGACTTTTGCCTTCAGGGAAGGCTCTGACATGAATGCGACATATCAGGAGGCAATGGCATATGCCAGGAGCATGCTTTCACAGGGAAGCGCATCAGGATATGACATTGCGCCAGTACAGGGTTCGGATGGCGTCTACACAGGATACCGTGTGACATTCAGCTGATGAAATGAATGGGTGGAAGTCATTTCCACCAACATCAAGAAGGAGAAGAAAGAATGAACATAGATGAACTTGAGAAGAGATACATCATCCTGGAAGCAAGACAGAAGAGAAACTCCCAGGAATACGAATCAATACGTGAGGTGAACGCACGCATGATAGACAGTGAGAACCGTGACATCATGCAGAGAATCCCTTACAGGGATGACCACGGAAAGCTCATAGCCCTGTTCAGCAGGGACACGCACAGACTGCTGTGCATCTTCAATCCTGTATTCACGGACATGGTTCCACAGAGCTTCACTGACTACGTGCTCAAGGCAGCTGCAAGGGCACAGAAGCATGAGCTGGAGGATCCAGAAGGGTTCAGCAGGGATACAGGCAGGCAGGAGAAGAAACTGATGAACGCATTCGGTGACGAGCGTGAGCTGCTCGATGCGATGGCTCGTGCAGGAATCGTCAGACGAAAGGGAAGTGGAACAAGGGAGTACGATACCTATTCCGACATACATTCAGGATTCAACAGGTCTGGAGCAGGTACCGGCTTCTATGACCTTGAGGCATCCCAGCAGACAGGATCACATGTTGACGGATTCGGGCCTGGTGGCAAGACTCAACCAGGCAGGGATGAAAGGGAGGAGTCTCTATGATTCTTTCTGACAAAAACGAGGAAAAGATAAGGTTGCCAAAGGGAAGGCTGATTGCGGCACTGGCCATATCAGGCCTGTTGGTTGCGGCAGGCATCATCAGCTACACGCCGCTCATGCGAGTCTATGCAGTCAACTGGGCGGTAAGCATCATTTTCAGAAACTCAGGAAACCTTGTCGTCCTGACGGCGGTGCTCCTGGTCATCTTCTCGATAGAGAGAATACGCTATATGGACAGGCTGGAAAGAAAGGGAGAAAAGAAAAATGGCAGAAGAGATTGAATCAAGCGCCAAGAGCATTGGCGTAGAGACGATAAGGATAGGCCTTGAGTCAGGCTCAGAGCTTCTCAGGGGAATAAGCGCTGCACTGGCACACATCCGGTCAGGCGTTGAATTCAGCAACGGACAGGTCCACATGAGCAGGAACGGGCTGATTGAGGCTAACCTTCAGAAGAAGAAGGGGGCTGATACAGTAAAGATAAGCATAGAGGACACGAAGAACGAGCTCAGGATGCTCAAGAAGGAGTGCAGGAACGCAGGGGTGGACATCCTCATCATGAAGAGACCTGACAACATGGAAGACATATATGACAGGGCTACGAACAGAGGAAACCTCACTGCAGAGGAGAACGAGGCATTCAAGGCATTCACCATCGAGGATGAGGAGAATCCTGGACAGCGAGTGCTCATGGAGAACGGGTACTCGATAGAGTTCGCCGCAAGCGACCTTGACAGGATGGAGGAGATTGCAAGAAGAGTGACGGAACGTGCAAGAAGCGTTGCGGAGCGCACAGCCGATTCGAAGGAAAAGGCCAGCATCCTTGCCAAGGCCAGGGAGAAGGCGATGGACATAGCCAAGGGAATCAGGAATCCCGGAAGCAGGGGAGATGCCAAGTGAGCAGACAGAAGTACGGAAAGAGCAACATTCCATCAGGCACTGATGCCGTCTTCCTGGCTGCAGGAATCCTGGCCGTCTTCATTGCATTCTTCCGCATGGGAATGCTGCTTGACTTCCATTCATCAAGGCCATTCATCGAAATGATCACAGCAGCAGCTGGAGACTTCACGAAGCTATCCACGCCGCCCGCACACTACATAATGAGCCCCACTGCATGGCTGGCAGGACTCATGGGTGTCGGACTGGCAGGCGGCGGATACATGTACATGGTGCTGACAAGGAAGAAATACCGTCCGGGCGAGGAGCACGGCTCATCAAGATATGCGGACATCTCAAGGGAGGCAGCTGACCTTCGTGACGACGAGGAATCACGCAACATCATCCTCTCAAGGGAAATGCGCCTTTCGATGAATACGGGAAAGCACTACAGAAACCTCAATGTCACGGTATTCGGAGGATCCGGTGCCGGCAAGACAAGAACATTCGTAAAGCCAAACATCCTTCAGATGGAATGCAACTACGTCGTCACCGACCCGAAGGGATCGCTCATATCGGAGACAGGCAATGCATTCAGGCAGAACGGCTATGCCATAAAGGTGCTCAACCTCGTGGACATGGACAAGTCAATGCGTTACAACCCGTTCGCCTACTTCAGGAGCCCGAATGACGTGCTGAAGTTCGTCAACAGCCTGATAGAGAACACAAACAAGCAGAAGGAGGCATCAGGAGCTGATGAGTTCTGGGAAAAGGCAGAGACTGCGCTTCTTACATCACTGTGCTATTTCCTGCTGGCCGTAGGAAAGAAGAGCGAGCAGAACATCCCGACAATGATGGATCTCATACAGCTGGCTGATGCATCCGAGGAGGAAGGATACAGGTCAGTCCTTGATGACATGTTCGACAGCCTGGACGAGGAGAACAGAATGGAGGAAGAGGCCTTCGGAAAGGACTTCTCCAGGGACTCGTATGGCGTGCTGGCCGTGCGTGAGTACAGGCTCTACAAGAAGGCTGCCGGAAAGACGGCAAAGAGCATCCTTATCTCAATAGGCGTGAGAATGTCCATATTTGACGTTCCAGCATTCAGGGATCTCCTCGTGACGGATGAGCTTGACCTTGAGTCAATCGGAAAGCCTCACACGGGGAAGGATGGCAAGCCAGTCAAGACGATACTCTTCTGCATTGTCTCGGATAACGACTCCACCTTCACCTTCATGGCATCCATCCTCTATCAGCAGCTGTTCGAGCTGCTCTATCACATTGCTGACAACCGTCCTGACAACAGGCTTCCTGTTCATACGGCCTTCGTCCTGGACGAAATCGCCAACCAGCCTCAGATACCGGACTTCGACAAGAAGATTGCAACGATGCGTTCACGTGGAATCAGCTCATATATCATCCTTCAGGAAGTGACGAAGTTCAAGGCTGTCTATCCCAAGACATGGGAGACGATACTCGGCAACTGCGACACAGCACTTTTCCTGGGAGCCAACTTCACGGCACAGTCAACGACCAAGTACATATCCGAGATCGTCGGCACGACAACGGTTGACTACAGGTCTGTAAGCATGTCAAGGGGCGCAACAGGAGGCTGGTCAGAAAGCAACCAGCTCATCCAGAGGGCTCTTCTTGATCCTGCCGAGATCGGCAGGCTTCCAATCGACGAGTGCCTCGTACTCGTAAGAGGAAAGCATGTCTTCAGGGACAGGAAGTATGACCTGATGGATCATGTCAACACGAAGCTGACGGCAGATGCGGACAGAAGCAACAGGTTCGAGGAATCCGTCGAGGAGACGTTCATGGCTGACCAGGAGCTGGTGGCCGAAATTGCGGACGAGCGAATCGAGGATGGATTCTTCAGCGACATGAACAGTGACACAAGAAGAAAGGCAGCCCTGAAGGGAGTGCTTCAGGTCAACATCACAGGCTAGGGTGGAAGTCATTTCCACCTGAGCCAGGGACAAAATAAAAATGTCGGAGAACCTGCATTTTTATACTGTCCTCTGCAGGAAGGAGGTGGATCACACGATGAAGATGACTTTGCTGATGTCATATGCACATGTCCTGTCACTCATTTCGGCGGCATGCATACTTGCCATGAGCCTGAAGCTCAGGGCGGCAGATGAGCAGCGCATTGCACTGCTCGTCATCAGGGTACTGGCCATCATCGTCATGGCCGCAATGGCGCTTGCAAGCGCAGCAGACTATATATAGAAAAGGAGAACAAGAACATGAACTTATTTACACAGGTGCTCAATCTCGTGAAGCTGGGGGTGAGCGCATTCGGCATGTTATGGGTAGTATGGGGTGCCGTGACTCTTGGCGTTGGCATCAAGGACAAGACCGGGCCACAGATTGCACAGGGGTTTGGCACGCTCGTAGGAGGCGGCATCATCGTGGCAGCCGCCCAGCTCATTTCACAGATCAAGATGTAACGGCATGTGGCCTGGGGTGGAAATGACTTCCACCCTGGCCAGTGCAAAGCGGAGGTATATACAGATGTACGTAAAGGTGCCAAAGGACATAAACGAGTATGAAGGAAAGGTGCTCAAGGGGCTTTCGCTTAGAAGCGTCCTTTTCGGAGGGATAGCAATCCTGACAGGCGTACTGGTGGCGTGGCTCGGCTCGCTTATCCAGGCTCCTGGAACGGTGGTATCCTTTGCCGTCATGCTGGTGACGATACCGATCTTCCTGATCGGATTCATCAGGATAGGAGGCATACCGGCGGACAGGTGGATGGCCTATGCCATCGACTACATGAGATACAGCAAGACATGTCTCTACGACATGGAGAAAGGAGGCAAAGCAATTGGCAAGAAAACAAAAGCAAGAGGAAAGAGAAAGCAGAAAATCCCTGAAGGCGAAGGCTAGAATGAAGCGGACGGCACAGAACGTCATTGCATATGAGGAAATGTACAGATCAGGGATTTGCCATGTCGCCGACGACATCTATTCGGCTGCCATAAGGTTCTCTGACATCAACTTCAGGACATCCCGTGAGGATGAGCAGATTGCAACCTACACGAAGTACATGGAGCTTCTCAACTCCATAGGCACGCCGGAAGGGATTCAGCTGATCGTGAACGACAGCTATGCGGATGCCGAGAACATCAAGGAGAACATCCTCATGCAGCTAAGAGGAGACAGGTATGACAGGTACAGGAAGGAGTTCAACAGCATCCTGACTGACAGCCTGTCCGTGACCAAGAACCGCATCATGAAGGAGCAGGTACTTGTCTTCTCGGTAAGGGAGGATTCCTACGAGGAGGCCAGGAAGACGATATCCCAGACAAGCCAGGAGATAATTGACCAGCTGGCAACGTTCGGAAGCACGGGGACGGTAATGGACGGCGAGGAGCGACTGCGGCTCATGCATTCCATCATCAGCCCTGAGAGTCCGTTCGTACCTGGAATCTATGAAAGGATGATGGAATCAGGATGTGACGAGACGACAAAGGATGCCATCGCTCCCATGTCATTTGAATGGAAGAGGGACAGCTTCAGGATTGACGGAAGACATGCCAAGGTCCTCTACCTCAAGAACTACTCGACGGAGCTTTCTGATCGCTTCATCCACTCGATAATGGACACGGACTCCAACCTTACCGTCTCATTTCACATGAAGGCCGTACCAAGAGGCAGGGACGAGGAGCTCATCAAGAAGAGAATAGCCGAGATGGAGCTTGAGATACAGGGAAGGCAGCAGGATGCATTCAGCAAGAACTATGACCCGAACATGCTGCCTTACGAGCTAAGGACAAGCTATGACGAGGCAGAGGAGCTTCTCAATGACATCAAGGTGAGAAACCAGAGACTGTTCGAATGCGTCCTCACGGTTCTCATAAACGCTCCTACAGAGGAGAGAATGAGGGAGATAGAGAAATACATCCTCACCAAGGCAAAGCAGCACACGACCGAGATCGTCTCATGCATGTTCATGCAGGAGAAGGGCTTCAACTCGACCCTGCCTATCGGAATCCAGCTGCTTCCCTACAGCAGGACGCTCACGACATCGGCGGCAGGCATTCTCATGCCGTTCGTTGCGAAGGAGCTCATGATGAAGAAGACAGAGGACAGCTTTCCCGTGTTCTACGGCATCAATCCCATAAGCCATAACCTCATCATGGCTGACAGGGCAAAGCTTGACTCTCCGGCAGGGTACATCCTGGCAACGCCTGGCTCCGGGAAGTCATTCATGTCGAAGATGGAGATAACTTGGCAGTTCCTCAACACTGACTATGAGATCATCGTAATCGATCCGGAACGAGAGTACGGCTCGCTGTGCAGGGCTCTAGGCGGAAGCGTGATCAACGTCGATACAGGACACGGCGTATTCCTAAATGCGTTCGACATGACAGGGATAAGCTCTGCTGGAGAGATATCAAGGGAGAAGGTTGACATCGCCATGATGATGGTCACGTCAATCTATGGAAAGAAGCTTGATGCCAAGCAGCAGGGTCTCGTCGAGAGAAATGCAAGAAAGATGTTCGCTGAATACGAAGGCAGGATCTGCGACTGGAAGGACAGGGGAAGCGCTGGCAATCCTCCAGCGTCACCGACGCTCACAGACCTGGCCGCAAACCTTGCATCCGATCCTGACCTTGAGGCACAGAACCTTGCAGTTGCACTGGAGATGTACACAGGCGAGGGCACATACAACATATTCGGCAACTCGACAAGCGTTGACATATCCAACAGGTTCACGGTATTCGACATCCGTGACCTTCCTGAGACGCTCCGCCCTCTGGGCATGGCCGTCATCATCGAGATGCTGTGGAAGCGAATCATCTACAACAAGGACGTGCGAAACGTAAGAACTCTCATCATCATCGATGAGATCTACCTGCTGTTCAAGATGGAGAACTCAGCCCAGTTCCTTCAGATGCTTTACAAGAGAGCAAGAAAGTACGGCTCGATCGTCACAGGCATCACGCAGAACGTTGACGAGCTGCTGAAGAATGACGAAGCCAAGACAACGCTCTCCAACTCGCTGTTCACGGTCATGCTCAACCAGTCATACGAGGACAGGGAGGAAGTGGCCGAGATGTACGGACTTTCAGCAACCGAGGAAAGCTACATCAGCGACTCGAAGGCTGGCGTGGGACTGATCAGATTCGGGAAGGAGACAGTTCCTTTCACGAACATCGTTCCAAGGAACCTGGAGCTTTACAAGCTATGGACTACCAAGTTCGGCGAGAACCTTGACTAGGAGATTGCAAAGAAGCGAACAACCATGGAGGGTGGAAATGACTTCCACCCTCCTGGAAAGGAGGATGACTGATTGGAAGACAGACAAAGACCGGACATACGAACCTCAAACGGCTGGAAGGCTGCTGACCTCATCGTAGACAGGTCAGTCAAGGTGGCAAAGGGGAGCGTCAGGATGGGATCCGCCACGCTGAAGGGACTGAAGGCATCAGTCAGCTCAGCTGCATTCTCGGCGACTGATGCAGTCATCAGGAGAACTCCCGGCATCGCTGACAGGACGGATGACTTCAGCACCAAGGGCGCAAAGATTGCAGCGGGAAGAAGCCTTCAGACTGCAAGAACAGGCGTGCGTGGCATGAAGTCAGCTATCGGCGAATACCATCTCATGAGGGCAAGGCTTATCAGGATGACATCACGAAACGAAGGCCTTGTCAGCCAGAGGACGAAGCGCAGGATAGAGAAGCATCTTGACAAGTCAAACAGGCTCAAGAGAGGCAGAACGACATATCATTATGACGCAGGAACCGGCAGGATAACAAAGACGAGGAACGGCAGGTTCCGTGCCCGCTTTATGAGGAATGAAATGAAGCGCATGGCCATAAGAGGGGCTGATACGCTGTCACGCAGCGATGACTTTGCCACAAGAACAATAGGACAGTCAGTGAAGGCTGCCTGGGAGGCAAAGAGAATAGCAAGCGGGATGCAGAAGACAGCCAGAATGGCATTCAGGGTCACGAAGGCGGCTGCCAACCTAGCCGTAAGCATCGTGACAGGCATATCAGGCATCATCGCCTCAGTCACTGCATCCGTGCCTGTCGTATCGGTGGGCGTTGTCATCGCCCTCGTCATCTCAATCCTTTCATTTGCGGCAGGCGCATCCGAATCAAGAATAAACGGGCTGATAAGCATCATCGACAGGCTTCAGCAGGAGTATTCCATCTACATCAATCCGGTTGACCTCCTCTGCATAAGCTATGGACTTGGATGGACGGATTCGGGCAATGACGGCGAATACTATGACAGCCTATGCAGGATCATCTACAGGGACAGGAAGGATGCAAAGCTCACGCTTTCCGAGCAGTGCAGAATACTGCTCGTGGACAACAACCCGGCAAGAAACGAGAACTACGTAAGATACCAGTACGGATGGGACGAAGCGCAGGACAGGGAGAGGCTGAAGGAGCTTGGAGCATCCAATGAGGGTGGCACGAACGCACTTGAGATCTCAAGGCTCAATGGCCAGATAGAGAAGAAGCGGAATGAATACATGGACAGCATAGGCCATGTATTCCCGTCATTCCATAACCGGAAGCCTGGCGAGGAGAGAAGAAGCTGGGGATCCGATGCAAACGTGGCACGCATCACCGCCTCGATCACCGCCCAGGAGACAGTACGATACAACACGGAAAGCTGGGACAAGGCCTATCGTGAAAAGTACGGCAATGCATCAGGAAGCGCCATTGCACTTGCTGCCAGGACTGAGATGAACAGGTACCTTACTGACTACATCAGGCAGGGTGCTGACGGCATCTACTACAGGAACTGGGCCAAGAGCAAGGCAGGATACGATCCTGTCGCATGGTGCGCAACGTGGGTATGGTACGTCCTCGTAGAGGATGTCCACCTCTTCGGAGGCAATGAGATAAAGAACTTCCAGAGCACCGTCGCAATGTACGGATACTTCGAGAAGAGAGGACAGACGCAGGCTGCCGGTTCTGGATACAGCCCCGTGGCAGGAGACCTCGTCTTCTGGAAGAAGAGTGACGGACAGCATGGCCATATTGGAATAGTGACAGGGGCTGACACGTTCGTATCCGGAAACACGAGCAACACCGTCAGGGAACACAGGATATCAAGTTACAGGATTCCTGACGGCAGGCTTTACGGGTACGTAACGCTAGGCGCTTCCATGCAGGCTGAATCCGAAAGCGGACTGGAAGCCGTGCAGGGATCGGACAATGCAGCCAAGGCATGGAACTTCCTCAAGAAAAAGGGCTTCAGTGACGAGGCTGCGGCAGGCGTCCTCGGCAACCTTCAGGCAGAATCCGGAATCAATCCTGGGTATGCCGAGAAGGGATGGGGATATGGAATAGCCTCATGGATAGACGGACGAATGGTACAGATGACCCAGGGCGCTCCTGGAGGAAACTGGAAGGATCTAACATGGCAGCTTAACTTCCTCCTTGGGGAGATGGCACAGAAGAAATGGTCAGCCTCATACAGGCAGAGCGGCTCCCCTGATGACAGGCTGATAAGAAAGTACTACCCATCCTATGCGGGAGACCCCGTGGCCAGGAAGACATGGGACTTCATGCTCAACTATGAGTACGTAAGCGAGAAGGGCTTCCTGATTGCCCATGGCAAGAACAACTCAAAAGGTCCGAAGGACAGGTTCACGACAAGGGTCAGATATGCAAAGGGATTCTATGACAAATACCGCACGAAATAGCAGGAGGCATTAGGTGGTAATAATGGCAACATTAATTTCCCCAAAATGGGTAATTTAAAATTCCCCAATTTAGGTGGAAATGACTTCCACCTTGGCTCCTGGACAGCCAGGGAAGGAGAATGACATATGGACAAGAAAGGCATTGCCTCATCAGCGGCAGGAAAAGTCATTCTTGCCGTCATCCTTGCAGCCCTCGTTGCAGCTGCAGGCTTCATAGCCTGGCGCAGCGCTGACAGGATGCTCAAGGAGAAAAGGCAGGAGAATGCCGAGGCGGCAGAGATGAAGAAAGCCAGCAGCGGCATCCAGTGGACGAACATGAAGTTGCTTGCTCTCAGCAGGAAGGAGGACATGGAGTTCAGGAAGAGCATCAGGAAATACCTGGATCACAACCTCTACGGAGACGTCAGGATCATATCCATCCATGAGGGCAGCGTCAGCAGGAAGGACGGCATCCTTTCCTTCCAGGCTGATGTCACGACCTACGGAAGCTTCGTATCATCTTACAAATGCGAAATGAACAGCAAAGGCAGTTTCAGCTACAGGTTCTACAGGAACTCATACCAGTACAACGAGGATGCCAGAAAGGAAGGCGAGAAGGACTATGGATATGCCGACTAGAAAGAACTTCAGCAGGAAAGGAGGTGATCAGCCATGTGGGACTGGCTAACGGAATCCCTCGCAAGCGAGATCATCAGCAAGTTCGAGGCGCTTGCCTCTGGCGTGACGTCTCTTACGGAGATTGCCAAGCAGACACCCAAGGAGTTCAACCCGACGCTCTGGAATGCCGTCAACAGCTTCAACAGGACAGCCGTCCTTCCTATCGGATGGAGTCTGCTGTCGATGTTCCTGCTGTTTGAGCTTGCGGCCGTCATGAAGCGAACGGACGCAAGGGGAATGGATGCCATCTACTGGGTGAGCATGGTGCTCCTCAAGATAGTGATAGCCAAGATGATCATGGAGAACATGTCAGACATCATCATGGTCTTCTTCCAGCTGTCAGGAGAGATGGTCAGGAAGGGAGGCAACCTCTTCACCCCGTCCTCCTCGGCGGGCGTGCTAGATGACACGAAGAAGGCGGCACTCGCCGATGCGGTCAGCAAGCTCAACGTCCTTCAGTGTCTCGGTCTCTGGATTGAGGTGGAGCTCATCGGCATGGCAGGAAACGTATGCGCCATGATCTCAAAGGCACTGATAGGCCTCAGATTCATCGAAATCTACGTCTTCACTGCCGTTGCCTCTATCCCGATGTCAACGCTCGTAAGCGAGAAGTACGGGGAAATCGGGCGCAACTATCTCAAGAGAATGGCAGCACTTGCAGTGCATGTCATCTTCATCATTATTGTGCTCTATATGTACTCGCTGCTCGTCAACGGAAGCACGCTATTCACGACGGATGACATACTGTCAATCGGGTGGAGCATGCTGGGATACTCGATACTGGCAGTGATTGCCCTGTTCCAGACAGGAACATGGGCAAAAGGTCTTATGGGAGTCCATTAGCATGACGCATGGCAAGCTGCCATTAAGGAAGTAACAACGCTCCATGCAGACGGACAGCTGCATGGAAATGAAAAGGTGGAAATGGCTTCCACCTCATGCTGTCCAGATACACGAAAGGGGTGCAGATGCACCATGAAAACAGGTACACGAGAATGGATGAAAGAAAAAGAAGCAGAGGCGGCCTGGCACTGAGATTTCCTGCCAGCAGCGTATACGAGATCAAGGGAACAGGGAAGGCAAGAATCGTCCTTCCGGCAATAGACAAGCGTGACAGCGACCAGCTGTTCGGAGTTGACGAGAACTATGTAGAAAGGGACAAGCTTCCTGCAAGCATAGAGATAGACACCTCGCTGATCAGAACGGACAAGCGCAACGGCAGCATGAGATATACCTATCTCAGCCAGGACAAGGAATATACCATCAAGTGGTATGGCCAGGGCTGGGAAACTCCAGCGCCTATAAGCGTGCCTGCCGAGGTGGTATGCCAGGCATTCGGCATGGGCAAGTCACGTGACCGCAGCGAAATGAAGAGAAAGTATCCTGAGCACAAGGTGAGCAGGAACCAGCATGGCAGAATGCTGTATGAGAACGAGAGCGTAAGACGCTACGACGAGAAGCCGGAGCGTCCTCAGCCACAGCAGGATGCACAGGCTCATAATGCGCAGCAGGAAAGACAGGCACAGCCAGGAAATGCCGGCCAGCAGGCAAAAAGGGTGCCAATCATCTTCATGTCATCGCAGATCGTCAACAGATCGTTATACTCCAACAAGAAGCTGACTGAGGAGCTCTCTCGCCTCCAGGCGAAGCCAGCCGACACGCTGAGCCGCTACGAGCAGGGAAGAATAGACCACCTGAAGGGCATGCTCTCCCAGCCTCCAAGAATGATGTACAAGATCATCCTGCCTGATGCAGAGCACAGAAAGGCGCTTCAGTTCAAGGAGGACAGATTCGGGATAGACAGAAACTCCCGGATTGCCTATATCAATGTTCCAGAGAACATCTGCCATGAGGACATCGGCCAGAAGAAAGCTCGTGAAGCCATGCGCAGGGAGAAAGACATCCTGTCAGCAAAGCGTGACAGATCTCCTGCCGAGGAAAAACGTCTTGGACAGATAGAGAATGAGTTCAAGAAGCCCGTAAAGATGTACTTCTACGTCCCAGAGACAATGACCAAGGGCGTGGAGGTTCACTTCGAGGGCGTAAGGACCGGCACTAAAGGCCAGGATGGCAAGGACATATTTGACAGGCCTGAGAGCTATGTCATAAAGGATGCGCATGAACTTAGAGCAGGATTCGGAATGGGGCACTACTACACGAAGGAAGACAGAGCCCGCATGGATGCGCAGAAGCTTGCTGAACAGGCACAGCAGAAGACGGCTGAAACACAGCAGATGGCAGCCGAGACGAAGCAGAAGCAGAGAGGATTCGTATCATTGCTAAAGGATACGTTCTCAGGCATCGGAAGAACGAGACCAGCTGCTGCCAAGACTACAAAGGGAGAGGAAAGATAACTGAGGGTGGAAGTCATTTCCACCCTTTCGTTCATCAGAAAGGATGAGAGAATATGCGCATACTGAATCAGAGAGAGGAAAGAGAAATACAGGAAGCAGCCATCTCCCATATCCGCACAGCCCTTTCAGACAATGGCATAATGGAAAAAGACCTGCGCATGAGGGGCTACTGCCCGTACATGGAATGGTTCAACATAGCCCTGGTAAGAAAGCAGATTCCTGAGGCAACCTATGCCATGTCAGCAGATGCGTGGAGCAGTCTCATGCATGAGGCAGCTTACGTGAGAAAGGGCGAATCATCAGCAAGGGTCATGGTGCCGGTGATGTCAGGCGGAAGGATAAGGTTCTACCTGCGCCCGGTATTCGACGTAGCACAGCTCCAGAAGTGCGGCATGGTCGAACCTCCAGTTTCGCCAATTACATCCATGCTTCAGGCATACGGCGGCCTCGACGGGCTTGCCGGAGCACTTGAAATCCCCAATGACAGTGACGGATGGAACGGTTTCATCAGAAGCACGGTATTTGAGATGGAGAACATCCAGAATGAGGAAAGAATCGCATATGTCGCTGACTGCATGGCATTCCAGCTCGGCCTGACGGAATCAGTTTCTGTCAGCGCAGCATCTTTCCTTGCCAGCGACGAGGCAGCAGCGTTCTGCTACAGGACTGTCATGAGGTCTGCTGACGCAATGATCGATAATGCGATGAGCATCATTCATGAGAATGATTGCAGGAGACGAAAGGAGGAGCAGCGCCAGCTGATCAGGAAAAGAAGAGCAAGAGGGATAGAGGAGCGCATCAGGGATTCCAAGATAAGGCTTGGCATGATGGATGATGCAGCAGGAGCTGCATCATCTGCCGCTGCTGAATCATCATTTGTGAAGGAGCATGTTCCTCAGGGATATGCTGGCCTTATGGCAGACGAATCCTTCGATGAGGATGAAAATCCCCAGACGCAGCAGGAAATAGAGGAAATGGAGGCAATCTTCGGATGATGACACATGAAATGATATGCCTTAAACGGCAGATACTTGAAGAAGGGCTTAAACATGAGAAGATTGAAGCAGGGGACGTGATAAGAAGCGGGCTGATCGCCGAGCTAAAGCAGTCTGCAGATGTCACTCCTGATGCAGAGTTAGGAGATGACTTCGTACCGTACTTCCACATGGAAGCAAAGGGAGGGAACAGACGATGAGCTATGTATCCAAGAACCTCAAGGAGGACATCAAGCACAAGGTATCAATCATCGAGCTTGCTGACGAGTACTTCGGAATCGAGAGAAAAGGGCGCCTCTACAGCATCCGTCCCCAGAGCATGGCAGGGGAGGACTTCTCGTCCATCACCCTTTATCCTGACTCAAACAGCTACTACAGATGGTCTTCCCATCACGGAGGTGACATCATATCCTTCGTGATGGAGACCCACATTGAGAACATATCCACCTACAAGCAGGCGCTGGGATTCCTCGCCAAGCGCATCAATCCCGACCTCAACATAGAATTCACCAAGAGGGAGGACTCTGCCAGGAGCCTAAGCCCTGCTGAAAGGCATAAGGAGCTGGTCTCTAGGCTTCACCTGGATTCCGACTCCCGCAACAGCGTTGCCTATCTCATCAAGGAAAGGGGCATCAATCCCGAAATAGTATCAGAAGGCATCAGAAGAGGCTATATCCGTCAGGTAGTGAACGAGAATGACGTATACCTTGTCGATGGCAGGAAGACGGACAAGGAAACGTTCGATAAGTCGCAAAGTCCTGGAAAGAAGATGTTCCATAACGTCAACCGTAACCTTGCCTTCATCGGCCTTCACAACGGAGCCGTCAGCAATGTCTGCTACAGGGGCATCAACAATGCCTCATCATTCAAGTCCGAGGAGAGGGCAAGCGACAGGAACTGGGCATGGATCTGGGAGATACCTGTCATCAACGGGCGCAGGACGCTTTCTAACGACAGCAAGCTTTACGTGTTCGAGGGCTACGTTGACATGCTGTCCTATCTCTCACTCAGACTTGAGAACGGAGAGGACATCAACAGGGACATGTATGTCTCCCTTGGCAGCGCATCGAAGTACCGTGCCGCCATAAACATCGCTGATACCTACCGCATCAACAGCATGGTCGTTGCCATGGATAATGACAAGGCAGGAGACCTCTATGCAAGAAAGCTCTATGAGGAGTTCAGTGCGAACTATGAAGGAATGAAGAAGGAGCTTGATGAGCTCGCAGGCAAGGAAGTGCTCTCATCTTCTGATCAGGAAAGACTCAGCTTCCTCAGGAGAAGGGTGACTGATGAAAAGGTGACCGCCAAAAGAATACGCTCTGTCGGCAAGGACTGGAACGTAGACCTGCAGAAGAAGAGAGGCATACACTACCGTGCCGAAAAGGATATAAAAAAAGCACCCGCAGGGGATGCGAGGTAGTGAAGGTGGAAATCATTTCCACCTTTTTTCTTCTGGAAAAAAACAAGAAATTTCATGAAACATACAGGAATGGATGTATGATAGAATACTATATAGAGGAACGGGAATGAACCCACTGTGCTTTCCTTTGGGATGGCATGAGTAATCATTTCTGCTGGGATAGAAAGGATGGGATAACATGCTTCTTAAAAAAGCGATAACTGTTATAAGCATAGCTCTTGTAGCTGGACTGATGGCAATGATGCCTGTTTCCGCAAAGGAAGCTCGTGTCATTAAAATGTCTATGCAGCCTTCATGCACTTCATTGGCGACGGCTGATATTGATGAAATACCGGCTGCCGGTATGATGCTGTCATACAAGGAAAAGGGAGAAATGAATAAGGTTATATGGCTCCTGCTCAGGCTGGACGGTATTTATTTCTCTCTCGTGATCATTTCCTGCGTATTGCTGTATCTGACATCGGGAAGAAATCTTGATGACTTTCTTACAATGCTTTTCCATAGGCTTAGATTGCCATTTGCGCTTTGCATGGTTATTGTAGTTTTCCGGCTTATTGTCAACATTCCATAGATAGCAGGTAGATTGATAGAAAGAATAAGACACTGCAGAAGGTGTCAGGTAAAGTAAAAAGGTGGAATTCCACCTTTTTGCTTTACGGAAATATCAATCTCCATACCTTGTCTTGTTTACTACTTTTATTCTTCTTCAGTGCATATTTCTGTCAGATTCTTTAATGCATCATTCAGGATTTCAGAATATGGCAGAAGATAATCATAATCGTCTACGGTAGCCTCCGTCAGGATAATATTCATGCTGTCACGAACGCTTTTTATCATTCTTGCTGTTTCTTTTATCGTATCTCTTTCTATTGTATTCATTTTCTGATCCTCCTAATTATTTTCTAAAGAGATGATTCCTTTTTATTTGTAAGTATAGCAATATTCTATTTCATATATTGTATAAGGCATCATTTTTTCACGAAAAATATAATTGTATTGAATTTCGCCATTATGATTACTTTTATTAAGTCCTGGTTAAGATACTGGTTAGAGTGAGTGGAAGTCATTTCCACCTTGTTATCCATTGGGAATGAGTTGACGATTTGACAAAATATAAGCACCCCAGATTGGTCTAAATATTCGAGAAAAAGTCTGGGGGTGTTTTTATCCTTTGTGGTTTCTATTATACAATCTGGTATACATCATCTTTAATAATTCATCTTTAATATTGTCGTAATACATCTCTATACCAAAAGCTTTCATAACTGTCTTATCAAATTCCTTACGATCTGGCATCTCTAATTCTTCCATAACGCTCAAAATAGGTCGATGTAATAAAGGTTCAAAGCTTGTAAGAATATCATCCTTTTGTTTTGAAGTTAATAGATCTGGATTTAGCATAGGCAAAGCTTGCAATGTTTTACTGTTATTATCTAAAGCACCTGAACCCATCGGATTTGCGCCTGCTTCCATAACAAAAATTGAAAATGTTGAATTCAATAAAGCGTGGCATAAATCAATATTAACGTTTTTCCTTGCTTTAAATGCCGCAAAACGCTGATTTACAAGCGATGGCGTAGACAACTTACTGCAAAACATTCGTTCGAATCCGTTTAGCGGAATAACCACATCCACATACTTGTCGTCCAATTTCCAAGCGAAAGGTGAATACCACGGATGATTATTTCTTACGTTAGTATCGGCATTGCTCATAGCTGATTTGCTATGAAGAGCAATAGATTTTTTTTGTATAAAGTAATCTGCTGTTTTATCACATCCGTTTTGTCTTAAAGTGCTTATGTTGTCATCACAGACAATCACGAATTTATCCGGATGTATCAATAATGAGTTCACTGCTTTACTGTTGGACAGAATTCCTTGCAAATACACAGGATCTACAGTATCTGGGCTTTCAGTATAGAAAACTTTGTCACAGCCACTCTTTAAACCTCTTGACGAGGAAAAAAGGTTACTAATAGGGATAGTCTTTTGCAACACATTTTTAATCCAGCCATTATCATAAAACAAATAATTCAGAGAAAGTCCATGTTTCAGCAGTACATCAATATATTCAAGATTGTGGGAGTGCATCTCAACATTTTCACTATTCTTTTTGAGTAGTATATCATTTATAATACCGCTAATAATAGAAGAATCATGTATGGTTGACAGTTTAGGCAAAATACGCCCGAAAACAACGTTATCCTTACTATTTCTTTTAATTATTTTTTTCTTCTTAGCTATCAGTAAATTAGTTATTACATCAGCATTGTCAAACCATCTTTCAGAATTACTTATATAAATACCTTCAAGAGAATAATAATGAGTTAATGCATCGAAGAAATTCTTGTTTGTACCCTTTAGCCATGAATTTGACATTATGACTCCGATGCGGCCGTCATCAGAGAGAAGATTCCAAATATAAAATAGCATGAACACAAAAACATCTTTCTTTTGGTCTACTACTACTCCAGTATTATTTTTTACATCCGATATGATATCTAATTTATTTTGAATGCTAAAAACAGTTGTATTGACTGTATTAAAATCAACAAAAGGCAGATTGCTAATGATGTAGTCAAATTGCGGTACTTTATAATTAAGTTTACTACCGTCTTTTGGATTTGTAATTTTAATAATATTTCCAACATGTAAATCAAACAAGTTTTGCCTAAATACTATGGTCGGGATATTGATGCTTTCACTACTGGTCATAGCCATCACAGCTACTTGTAGAGGGAATGAATTATAATCACAAGCCCATGTGCTATTATATGCACTGCTTACGGATTCTCCTCTTTGAAGTTTATTATCAATAATTTTTCTGCTTATTGTACCGGTTCCACAACAAGGATCTATGGCGGTTTTTGTCGCATCTATCATTGTAATACCAACCAATATTTCAGCCAAGGATGGCTTCTCAGAATATAATCCTGTTACATTACGTTTCATAGATGTCACGGTTGTATCTAAAATAGCCTGCAAAGATTCAGTTGTTATAACAGGAGTTCCTTCTTCGACTATATAAGTATTGAATTCTACAATCTGACTCCATGTGTTAGAAGGTAACAATAAGCTGAATTCAGTTGGCGCAAACATTGTGAAGAAATCAATATGCGCTGTAATGTCCTTGAATATATCATCTGCATCTTGTATCGAAATGACACCAGTTATCTTCTCAACATCAGTTGCTTTCGGATAAACTGATTTGATGATATTGGCAAATAAGAGCTTTTGAAGCCAGTTTAAGATTGTTTGTTTCCCACAAGCCACATACATATCTGATTCGTCTGAGGAATAATCCATTTCCGCTACAGACCACCAATTATTTATTTGTGCACCTGTTATTGCGTTTTTTCGCACTTCGTATCTTAGTTTTTCGGCAACATCAGCTTTATTATCATTAATAATGGATTGAATGGCAAATTCAGCACCTTCGAAAGTAAAGCAACGCTTTGGTATCCTGCCTAATGATAAATACGAATTGACAGTAACAAACATGTCATCTATTACAGCATCAATATCTGACTTATAGTTATCTACAAATTCTAAGGCTTCCAATCTATTGGATATTTTTATCTCAGGGTGTACTTCCCATTTCTTCATTACAGTGAATTCATTGGTGTTTACGTCTTTCACATAGAGTTCACCAAACTGAAAATTCCAAATAAGAGTACTTTGCAGTCCTAAATAGTTTGCTTTCCGTACTGCTTGCGATAGCAATGTCTTGTCGGAAAGCGAAACATCAGGACATTTTAATTCCCACATTTGCAAGATAGACATAGGTGTCTTGGATGTGCTTCCATAGAGGACCAAATCAGGAAAATTCATCCCGTTACGACCTTTTTCATGATTTTCCTTTATTGCATTTATGGATATTTCAGCGCCAAGTGCTTTTATTTTCCATGAAGACTTGGCTTTGCATTTGGCATCCCAAGTAATGGCGATATCCTCCGCTAATGAACGTTCATTATTGTAAACAGAAACACTCATATTTTACCCTCCAATGCTTCTGATATACGCTTTTTACAAAGCGCTATGCAGTCTAAATTTGTTTTTTTAAAGGATTCAACATCCTGATTCTTTTCAATGCCGATGTAACGTCTTTTTTCGATGGCAGCTGCCACTAAGAAAGAGCCGCTACCACATGTGTTATCGAGCACTATATCATTCTCATCAGTATATGTTCTGATAAGGTATCTTCCTAATTCAACCGGTTTTTGAGTTGCGTGGTAAACCTGGCCTTCTGATTCAGCAGTTTTGAAATAAACTACATCTGTCGGATATCGCATACCATCACTTTGTACATGAACTGGACGAAAGTCTCCATAGCTTCCAGTCAGCTGATCCTTGCGAATCCCCTTATCATAAGCCTCGCCTTGAGTCATTTGAGGGTGATAAGTAGGTTGCTTAGAGTAAAAAACACATACATCTTCAAATTTTCTCAAAGGTTGTTTTTTAGCATTTAAGAAATTTGTAGCTTTAGACTTTGCCCAAACCCACCTATACTTGAACATATCAGGGTTTGTACTAATAAGCTGGCTTGTGAATAATTCATTTGAAGTAAGGACTATTGCACCATTTGTTTTGATTACTCTTTTGTACTCTGTCCATAACCCTTTTTTATAATTGTTCTTCCAATATTTTTGTGCTTCTTTATAAGATAATCCGTTCTTGTAAGCATACAATAAGTATTCTTCTTTATTCATTATTGTAGAATCATCTATGAATACGTAATCTGAAAGAGGGATGATTGAATCCCATTTATTCTGTGTTGTGCCATATGGCAAATCACATAATATCATATCAATGGAAGAGTCAGGAAGATCTTTCATTACGTCAAGGCAATCTCCCTGTATGACATTGTTAATCATTTCATTAAAATTCATGTATTTATCCCTTCTATGGTTTAGTTAATCTTTCCAGTCTTTTTATAATGTTCGAAATACATTTCTATCGCCTTTTCCACGATAGCTGTCTTCGATAGTCCTGTCTCCTTATTGATTTGATTGAGCTTTTCAGCAGCTTCCTTATATATTCTTCCGCTAAAAACTTCGTATTCCTTAATTGGTCGTGCCATTATAGTTTAGCCTCCTCTTCTTTGTAATATGTAAAACAATTTAACTTCTATCATTATGATTATGCATGAAAGTGCTATACAATTCAATACATAAACAACAAACAAAACATTAAATCATCCTGTGAATACGCCAAGTGTTTCTTATTGTATCAAATTAAACCAACGGCAAGATTGGTATTGTATGGCACCTTCATGGAATGGTAGAATGAAGGTGCTTTTAATACACTTTCAGTAAAGGGTTAAATTAATACAGGTAATCATCATGAAGACATATGGATACTGCCGTGTATCGACGGGAAGGCAGAAAATCGAAAGACAGGCAAGAAACATTAAGAATGTCTATCCTGAAGCCGTCATAATAGCCGAGGAGTTTACAGGGAGCTCCATGGACAGGCCAAAGTGGAATGCACTGTTCAGGAATCTCCATGAAGGAGACACCGTTGTTTTTGATTCAGTCTCTAGAATGTCAAGAAATGCTGATGAGGGATTTGAAATATATGAAACTCTCTTCAGCAATGGCGTGGAACTGGTATTCCTGAAGCAGCCTTACATAAACACGATCGTCTACAGGACTGCTCTCAGCAAGGAGATACCGCTGACAAATACGAGTATCGATTACGTCCTGAATGGCATAAATCTCTACTTCATGGCTCTTGCAAAGGAGCAGATAAAGATGGCCTTCAAGGAGGCGGAGAACGAGCTGCAGCATATAAGGCAGAGGACACGTGAGGGGATGGAGAGTGCAAGAATTGAAGGCAAGACGATAGGGAGGGAGAAAGGAAGCCATGTCACATCAAGGAAGGAAGAACCGGTGTGCAGGCTGATAAGAAAGTACAGCAGGGACTTCGATGGGTCACTCAATGACAGCGAGACAATGAGCCTCCTATCAGGAACTACTGTAGAGATAAAAGATTCTAATGGCAAGGTAAGGGAAGTACCGGCTGGGGTGTCAAGAAATACATACTACAAGTACAAAAGGAAGCTAAGCAGCATTAGCTGACAGGATTATCAGCAAGGTGGAAGTCATTTCCACCTTTTTGTCATGTGCAAGAGAATTGAGGAAAGTTTTTAGAATGCTGATATGATATAATCTATATGTATATATTATCAAGAAAGAGGTTTTTACTATGAAGGCAGTACTATGTGCACGCAAGGATGGCGTTCGTCTAATGACTAAAAAAGAGAAGTATTTCTACTGGTTCCTGTGCCCTGACAAGAATGTCAATGTCGGGGATTTCGTTCTGGTCGAATACAAGATTCAGAAGAAGAACAGGGAAACAAAGAAGAAGATCAGCAACAGATTCTTTGCTGTTGAGAAGGTCGTAAGGGTTGTCGAGAATATTCAGTATGACAAGCTCTTCCTTGAGAAGAGAAACATAATGAATTTTGTGGTCTGCAAGCTTTCAGGCGACTGGGATGAGATCGGCAAGGAAATTACAAAGAAGAGACATGAGCTCATTGAATTCTACAAGGGTAACAATCCATTCAATGAGGACTGGAGAATTGCCAGGGTAAAGCATAAGCTCAATATAAGATGGGATGTAGACAAGCCAAACAAGACATATAATTTCGTAAGCCTCATACCTGACCTCAAGCCAGGAGATTATGTCATAGTTGAATACAGAAGGTGCTATCCTAAGATCAGCACGGAAAGGAAGCAGTTCAAGGAAGGGGAAATTGCTGAGGTAAATCATTTCTCTGTCGCACGTGTGGAGGAGATGGTTGTTCCTGATGAAATGATCATGAGAGATACATGCCCTATAGCATTTGTGGTACAGAAGCTTCCTGTAGCTAGCTTTGACAAGCGCATCAACCAGATAAAGGATTTCAAGAAGCTTTACTACAGCAGATACAGACATGAGGAACCTTACGCAAAGAGAAAGAAAACCAAGAAGGCATCTCATTACTGGCAGAAGAGAAAAAAGAGAAGAGATACCATTACATCATGGTCTCTTGACGAAAAGAAACAGTCATAGGGGGTGGAAATCATTTCCACCTTTTTTTTATAATAGAGCATATGTTTTCAGAGAGGAGAGAATTATATGAGAATTGCCGGATATCTGAGGGTATCGACACAGAAGCAGGCGGATTTTGGAGTCTCTATAGAAATGCAGAGAGAAATCATAATAAAGCATGCACAGACGTTTGACATTATAGAGGACAGGAGTGACATTGTTTTCTATGAGGATGAAGGCTATTCAGCCAAGTCTCTTGAAAGACCGGCTATGAAAAGGCTTATCGAGGACATAAAGAATAACGATATCGAGGTGCTTTTTGTATACGACCAGGCCAGAATCTCACGTGATATATGGGACATCAAGAAAGTTCTTGAACTCCTGAACAAGTATAACGTAGTCCTTAAATGCCTGTATGATGATGCCAGCATAGAGACTGCAAATGACAGGTTCAGGACATACATGGGCTCACTGCACAATCAGTATGAAAGAGAAAGGGTATGCGAGAGAACGAACGATGCGCTTGCCAGCATTCCGGAGAGAGGCGGAAATCCGATTGGAGGGAAACCAGCCTTTGGATATGTCAGGGATGATAGCAAGAACTTCATTATTGATGAGGAACAGGCAAAAATAGTAAGGAATGTATTTGCACTGGCGTGTCAGCACAAGTCAATGGATGAGATAGCTATCTATCTTAGGGTAGCCGTTCCAGACAGAAAGTGGAAAAGCGCAACCATAAAGCATATGGTCGAAAACAAGAAATATGCGGGGATTCTTGAATACAAGGGAAAGGAATACCGTGATATCATACCTGCAATTGTAAGCGAGGAGGTCTTCAAAAGAGCAAGCATTTATTACCGTCACAAGAGTGCAAAAGCCTCGGTCAAGTACTACTACGATGAGCTCGTATACTGCACGAAATGCAAGATGAAAATGACTGGCAGATCATCCTATGGCAAAACGAAGCAGATTTATTATTACTACTACTGCAGGAACTGCAAGGGAACGTTTTCGCAGCTGCTGCTCAACAGAGTCGTCGCTGGAGAAATATATGCAGATGGATATATTGAGCATGTAGATGGCGTATATGAGGAGCTGTTCTCAGCTAAAAGAAAGTACCAGAAGCGAATTTCTCGACTGGATGAAAGATATATTGCTGAGACAATCAGCGAGGAGGAGTATCTTGCTCTCAAGCTCCCTCTTATGAAGAAGCTAGAGGAAGTAAAGATGTGGATTGAAGAAGAGAATATTGATGACGTGGCATTTAGCAGTCTCAATACGGACAAGGAAAGACATGATTACGCCCAGTCCAGAATAAAATGCATAGAAGTGGACAATGAAGCAAGAAAGGTCAGCAAGATAGTCTATCTTAGCCGCTACAAATGATTCTATGTAAAAAATATTCATATAAAAAGGTGGAAATGACTTCCACCTATGCGTATGACAGAAGGAATGAAAGCATGATTCCTACCATGAATGATGCCTCAGTTGCCAATTGCGCTGCTGTATGACGAGATTTGATATTCTTATACTTTCTATTCCTCTGTATTTCCATTTGCTTTATGTGTCTCCGATTGAAAAAAGATGCAATGGTAGCGAAAAGCACGATACAGAAAGCACTGGCATATTTCTGAAGAACAAGCCAGATGAGACCGCCAGCTATGCAGATTGCAAGGCTGGCAATGACAAATTCATCATATGAAATAAACTTTTTCATCATTAGAATCCGTTATGATTGAATGTAGTCTCTGGATTGACATAATTCCTGATGGCTGATGCATTTGTCTTAAGGAATGTCTTCAGTTTTGCAATGTCATCATCCTCAAGCGTCTTGCCAATAATCTCCTCGATGAACTTAATCAGATCTTCGATTTTGGCCTGCTTTTCCTGTATCTCTGCCTCCTTTATCTTTGCCTTTATGGCCTTTTCACGTTCTTCTGCTTTCTTTCGGGCTTTTTGAACCTCTTCGAGTTTTTTTCTTAATTCTGCTGATGTCATAACTTATCTCCTTTGTGTTTATATTTGTCTAAAAGCACTTCGTCTACTGAAACATTAAGTGCCATTGCGACCTTAATTACAGATAATATTCTCCAATTATCATGCTTTCCATCAAGCAGATCATATATCCTGCTTGTAGATATTCCGGAAACTTTAGATAATCGATAAGGTGTCATGTCTCTTTCCTTCATTAAATGAGTAATTTTCTTTGTATCCATGAGATCTCCTTGCTTATATATCCTATTTTGGATATATAATTAAATAGTGAGGTGATTTTATTAATGTTTAGATTTCTAACTAAAGGCAAAAGCCTTCCACCCTATAAATGTTTTGAGGGCGATCGTCTTATCAATCGTGATGATCTGATATGGCTGTTAAATGAATATAGAAGAGAGTCAATTAATGTGAATGTATTGATGTTTTTGGATGTATGGCAGAAGTTTATTGATTCTAGTACCGATATAGACTTCTATGTTGATCCAATCAATGTTGAGTATTACTCATATCCATCTTTAATTAACAGGCATCAGGTTTATACGATTTTTGATGTAGATAGTATTAGATCTGACATAAACAGTGGCAACTTAGATTATTGTCTTATTGAATTTGATGATATCGAGAAGTCTAATCGTATTAGTGTTACAAATGAAAAAGATCTTAACGATATGAACTTATATAAGAATGAGCCGCCTATAATCATTCCGCTTTGCGATGAACAATTTGACTATAAGTGCATTGATGGGAATCATAGAATTTATAAATATGTTAAAGAACATATTCATTTTTCATGCAGGTGTGTTAACCCGTTTGATATGAAACCAAAATATTTTCCGTCGTTGTACACCTGCGTGTTTTTCATGCTCATCTCTCTAACTCCATTTGTTTTTAACAGCCTTGATGATGCTGCAAATGAATTGATAAGCTGTAGTAAAAACTACATATCCAAAATAGACAAAGGGTGAAAGAATAAAAAAGCATTTGTATTCTTTCTCCAGGATAGATACATCGGGCTTTTTAGTCTGGTATCCATTTACTGTTTCGTATTTATATGTCCATCTTTGCAATGAAAACAGTGTCGTCTTTAGAGTGGACTCCAGATAATATTCATTTCCTTCTCCAATATGCAAAAAACTATTAATGCTTGAGTGGGGTGGATGGGAAATTAAATCATCCATCCACTTTAGATTGTCGTTGTTCATTAATGTCCTCCCTGGCCTCTATAATGTCAAACTGAGATTCTAGCAATCCTGATAGCGGAGCTTTCGACCATCGACCTTATTTGCCTTAAGCGTATAGTAGTCCCCGATATATTTCTTATAGAGCCATCGGCTATCCTCGGACTCGCAATCTTCAAAATAAAGGTCATTAAAGGCAAGCTTTCCAACGATTTCGATTATTCGCTGCTCGCCCAAATAGCTTGCAAGAAACATGAACTCGTTGAAAGTCAAGCTTGTCAGTTTCTCTACGGTTGTTATATCCTTTTTTTCAAGCCATTTTCTTGTATCATATGTCAACTTTAATGTTCTGAAATCCATACGCATAAAATCCTCCTGTGCTCTTCTTATACCTAATAGACAAGTAAGGTTCCCTTACTTATATTTGTTATTTTTTTGTGAATGAACATGCCTACCACATGTCATATACGTACTCATCCATTTTTTCAGTGAGGCCGTCAATAGTCTCGCATACTGCCTGTCGCAATGATGCAACATTGCTCTTGTATGACCTGTAGCTTATATTCATATCAAGGGATAGCGTTGTTCCCTGATAGATGAACTTAGCGGCATAGATCTTGCTTTTTATCTTGCTGACTGTTCTCTTCAGTTCCTTGAAGAGTCCGGCGTCTTCGGCTAATCCACCATAGCTGAATGCGTCCAGTATGAAGGAGAATCGGCTGTTTATGTCTCTGATGAGCTCATTGATGAAGAGCTTCTTGACATGCTTGAATCGGCTTTCGCCCTTCTTGTAGGCAAGCATCCTGAAGTATCTGCTGTTTCTGCTGGCGCTGTAGACATCCATATTCTGTAGGATGTCCATCAGCACCAGTCTTGCATCATAGAAAAGCTTTTCGAAGCCTTCCTGGCCTGAATACTTGAATATCTGGCATTCAGTATCGGAAATGTCAGCTACAGGACGTTCGACGAAATCGCCTGAAGAATCCTTCTTGAATTCGCCTTTCTTGTGAAGAAGGACACACCCTTCCGCATGAGGCGTTCCTCTTTTCTTTCTTGCAGGATTCCACCAGTAGTCTGAATTGTATCTCTCGTATCTTACAGGATTCTTCAGGAAAGGGCGTGTGAAGACGATGATGTCGGCATAGTTTACCTTGCTGCCTTTGTTGATTCTGAAAGCCCATAGGAGATTCTTCTCCTTTATCTTTATGTCAAAGCAATGAAGAAACTTCTCGACAAGAGAAAGATATGTAATCTTTGATGGCAATGATGAAGGCAGCATTACGCTCAAGGAATGAGCGTAGATGTTCATGTAGGTTCTTCCTGATGATGTCTTCTTGGTGAAGTTGCTCAGATGCTCATCCTTGTATCTTATCTGCTTATGGATCTTTTCCATGAGATCGGCATGAGTTGTCTCAAGAGTCGATTCGTCCATGATGAAGCTTTCAAGATCTTCCTTTGTCATAGGAGCATATTCCACGAATGTGCCGACATTTCTTGTCTCTTCAATCCATCTGCTTGTGTCTGATAAGGCGCTCATATGTGTCTTCTCCTTTCTATTCTATGTAGCTGAATATTGTTGTCTGCTGACGCTTTGCTATGAAGTATGCCCGCTGCCATCCATGACCTGTCTTCTTCAAATGACTTATAAGTGTCTCTTCGCTGATCCTGATGAAAGGGTGCCAGTAGCAGAGAATGAGAAGCCCTCTTCTCAGCAGGCATTTCTCATATCCTGAAAGATATCGTTCCTCTATTGAGCTGTTTATAACGCTCATGTAGAGATCGGGAAGACTTCCAATCACGTGTTCTTCATCCCATATATCATTGGAATACGACAGGCTGACTATTTCCTTCATCATGATTAATTCGTTTTTTTTTTGCCCTTATAATCGATGTAATCAATCGCATCATAATCAGTCTTTAGACTGTAAATTGCCAGAAGATTGATTGATATCTTCAGGGCGTTATAATACTGATTCTTATTGAGAAGGTATCCTCCCCAGAAGAATTTTTCCCATCTGTTTTTTTCGTTCGGGTAGCATACCCACTGAACAATGATCTTTCTATTGAGGGGAGGTAACATGTTGATAAGGCCAGTATATTCTTCAATGAACCCTACAATCGTGTCATTCTTAATAATCCTGTTTATTATCTTAGTGTCCTGAGAAATGCTGCTTCCAGTTCCGGTTAAGCCATCACGATTTCCAGAAGGGCTATTACCATAAGCTGGATCCATCAAATATATTCCCTGCAACTGATAAATTTGCAGGTATTCACGCAGTCGTTCCAAGTCTGATTTGATAAGCTTTATTGCTTCGTCATGCCTTTTAGTAAGTTCAAGTCTCTTACCTTCCATCAATAATCATCTCCTTCATGCAATTTAAAAAGGAGAGATAACTCATCATCTCTCCTTTTTATAGTTTTTTGTTTTGTGACATTGTTATCGCTCCACTTATAATATTCAAGTTCTCCTGATTGGAGAATTTTTTTGTTTATATAGATTTTTATGATAGAAGATGCATAGAAGAAAGATAATTATTTTTATTTTTTAGACTGATATTGAGATAGGAA
>Ga0256404_1001605_pt1 | contig 53656 bp, 41 predicted proteins | sample RumenRJG_01DNA_FD_185990 | JGI IMG/M metagenome (GOLD analysis project Ga0256404, IMG submission 185990) | Bovine rumen microbial communities from Lethbridge, Alberta, Canada - RJG_01 | ecosystem: Host-associated > Mammals > Digestive system > Stomach > Rumen | place: Canada: Alberta | collected...
ACCATAGTGTAAAAAATATAGCACAATAGCACATATTGCTGCGAAACAAAAAACGGCTGTAAGCCTTGATTTTACTGGCTTCACAACCGTTTTTTTACTTTACAACTGTCAAAGATGGGATTATAACACATTATATGACAATTATATATGAGAAGTTTTTGCAAGTCTTGCAAAAGTTTTGATATTTATATATGCAAATTCACTTAATACAGATGATATAATTCTATTATGTCTGTGCGAAGTTTGAATAATTTATTTTATGCTTATTTTAAGGGTTATTTAAGGAAGAAACGTATAAGCTTTTCATTAAATGATGTATATGGCTGGTATCTCATAGGCAGGTCAATCCAGGTCTTTTTATCCACGATACTTTTATAGTGTGAAAATGTATCAAAGCCTGTTTTACCATGATATGAGCCCATTCCACTTTCACCAAAACCGCCAAAGCCCATTTCAGTTGTAGCAAGGTGGATTATTGTATCATTTACACAGCCACCACCGAAACCTGTATGTGATAATACTTTATCAGCAGTTTTATGGCTGGAAGTAAATATATAAAGTGCAAGTGGATGAGGCATTGAATTAATTTTAGTTATGGCTTCATCAATATTTGTAAATGTAAGAACCGGCATAACAGGACCAAATATTTCTTCAAGCATTACATCATCAGTAAAAGTTACATTATCCATAACAGTCGGTTCGATTTTTAATGAGCCGCTGTCAGAATTACCACCGTAGATAACTTTATCTTTATCAATAAGAGAATTTATTCGGTTAAAATGCTTGAGATTAATAATTTTACCATAGTCAGGATTAGATAATGCATTTTCACTGTACTGTCTTATGATTTCTTTCTTAATTTCTGTAAGCAGTTTATCTTTGATTTTCGCATCACAATATACATAGTCAGGTGCAACGCAGGTCTGACCGCAGTTAAGATATTTACCAAATACAATTCGTCTGGCTGCAAGTTTAAGGTTGGCATCATCGGCTACGATACAAGGACTCTTTCCTCCAAGCTCAAGTGTTACGGGAGTAAGATATGCAGCAGCATTTTCTAAGACAGTTTTACCGACTGCCTGACTTCCGGTAAAGAATATATAGTCAAAGTGCGACTTAAGAAGTGCGGTATTTTCGGCACGACCACCGGTTACTACAGCTACATATTTTTCATCAAAACATTTGTTAATTAAAGAAGTAATGATGGCACTTGTATTAGGTGAATACGCACTTGGCTTAAGAATTACGGTATTGCCGGCAGCAATTGCATCGATTAAAGGGTCAATGGTAAGCAGAAAAGGATAATTCCATGGACTCATAATCAATACCACACCATATGGTGAGGGCTTCTTATAACTTTTTGAATGAAACTGTGCAAGTGGAGTGTGAACGGTCTTACTCTTTGCAAATCTCTTAGTGTGTTTTAACATATATGTAAGTTCGCTTAATGCAAGTCCGACTTCACACATATAGCTTTCGTGGACTGATTTACCAAGGTCAGCTTTAATGGCAGACATTATATCCTGCTCATATTTAAGAATTTCATTTTTAAGTCTTTTTAATGCGGCAATTCTATAATCTACTGACAGGGTTTTGCCTGATTTAAAGAATTCACGTTGTTTTGCGACAAGTGTTGTTATTTCATTTTCTGTCATTATGCAGTCTCCTTTTCCATTAACATATAGTAGAACTTCTCTAATTCTTTCGCATTCATAAGAACGGGAACGGGATAAAGAGGATTAGCTTCTTTATCAGCATATTTTGATAATTCAGGAATGTCCTCTTTTCTTATCTCACTAAAAGTATCACCAATATTAAAATATTTTTTCATATCTTTAATAGCATCGATGAATTTATGTGCTGCTGTTTCACAATCATCTGTTTCATTTGCAACACCTGAGTAAACTGCGAGTTCATAAAGCTTTTTATAAATGGCAGAACCATAATCTTCTAATACAAATGGAAGCAATGTTGCATTTGCAAGGCCATGCGGAATATTATATTTGCCACCGAGAGAATGAGCAACTGCGTGAACATAACCTACATATGATTTAGTAAATGCACAACCAGCGTAGAAAGAGGCTTTAAGCATATTTTTTCGTGCTTCTATGTCTGTACCATCATCATATGCCTTGTAAATATTTTCAAATATTAATTTAGTAGCGCGAAGTGCATTTTTTCTGGTTGATTTAGTTGTAGAACCGCCGATATATGCTTCAACTGCGTGGGTAAGTGCATCCATACCTGTTGTGGAGGTAAGAGATGGTGGAAGACTTACTGTAACATTAGGGTCTAATATAGCATAAGCAGGTATTAATGGAAAATCATTTATGGCGTATTTATGCCTTGTTTCGGCATCGGTTATTACTGCGGCAAGTGTTGTTTCGCTGCCTGTTCCTGCCGTTGTAGGAATTGCGATTAATGAAGGAAGCTTTTTATGAACTTTTAATATACCTTTCATTTTCGCAAGAGATTGTTTAGGTTTGGCAATTCTTGCACCGACAGCTTTAGCACAGTCGATACTTGAGCCACCGCCAAAACCTATGATTGCACTGCAATTATTATCTATATAAAGCTGTCTTGCCTCTTCAACATTAGTAGTGGTTGGATTGGCAACGGTCTTATCATAGATAAAATAATTAATGTTATGATGTTCAAAATGCATAATCATTCTGTCTAAAAGTCCGAATTTACGGATTCCCTCATCTGTAATGATTAATACATTATTGATATTTTTCTTTTCAAATAAGCCTGTTAATTTAGAAGTGCTGTAAAAGATTTCAGGACATCTGTAAGGCATAAATGGAATGGCTATTTTAAAACATTTCTGGAAAATTCTGCAATATGCAGCTTTAAATTTATTCATTGTCAGAGTTCCTTTCTAATTCATAATAATATTTTTCTAAGTTTTCTGAAATTGTCGTAAGTACAGAGTAGAAAATGGTCCGGTTTTCATCAGAAATGTCTGAACCACCAAATGTCACTGCATTTACAATAGAAGTGTTGACTTTCTTAGCATAGGACAGACCTTTGTCCGTTAATGTGACTTTGGCACGATATTTACGTTTATCTGTAGCTTCTGTATCAGAAATATATTGTACAAAGCCTTTGTCAAAAAGTTCGGAAAGAGCCCTCGAAATTCCTGCTTTATCCTCTTTAGCAAGCAGGCAGATTTCAGAAGCTGTAAGCCCCTCGGGAGCATTGTTAAGTAAATTCATACATGTAACGTGAGTTCCCTTAAGACCTATTTTGTTCATTTCGTACTTCTTGATTTTCTGTATGCTTTTGTATATAGATGCTATGTCTGTGGTAAACGTTTCAAATCTGTCAGTCATATATACCTCCATTCTGCGGGTGTGGTGCTAAAAACTAAGCTAAAAACAAGCAGCAGGCACACAAGATAATTTTCTAAAAATAATTATATAAATACAGATGTTGAGCAATCAACAAGTTGAAGTATAACAATAAAATGTTGAGTAGTCAACATCTAAAATAAATAATAGTGGATAAGTATATTTAAGTAATTTATCATATAATAAAAATGTAGCTTGAAAATGAAGTTACGGTATGATAGACTTTGAGTTAATAAAATTCTATAAAAGATAGGTCTGTTATACACCAAGTTGTTGAATTAGATTAGTTGAGGTGTTATAATATGATTAAGAAGAAAAGAGAAAAGGAGGCGGATACTATGTCAATAATGAAACCTATACAGGCAACACCGGAATTAAGTGGTAAAGATGCTGAAAAGTTATTAGCACAGGTAAATATGAAACCGACAGCTCAGGCAGAGAAAAAGAATAATGTATTGTATAGTGTCCTTAATAGTATACGTAAATAATGAGTTATTTAACAGAGGAAGATATTATGGAGATAAGAGATAATGTGAGATTATTATCTATTAAAGATATAGATGATATCTCACATTATTCATTTAATAGTAATATTGAAGAGTATAATAAGTTTTTGGAAATTGCTAATAAATTTTACGATTTGAATATTAGTAAGACATTTTTATTAATACATAGAGAGACAAATGAATTGTTGGCGTATATGACGTTATCAGCAGATTCTATAAAGTTATCTAAGCGGGAAAAAGAGGTACACGATATTGGTAAAGTACCTTATGCTTCAATTCCAGCGTTAAAAGTAGGCAAATTAGCTGTAAATAAAGCTGTTAGTAAAAAAGTTGCAAGAAAAGGATATGGTTCATTTATGTTAGAAATAGCGAGGGCATATGCATTTGGGATGAATGAATTTGGAGTTGCGTGTCGTTTTATAACAGTTGATGCAGATATAGAATATGATGCAAATACCCCACAATTTTATGTTAAAAATGGTTTTGTTGAGAATTTAGAATATAAAAGTAGAAATGCAAAATATACAATTAGTATGAGAAAAGATATTTTTACATCAGATTAAGTTTAAAATAAATGCAGAGAGTATATTTATTTGTAAATATACGACTCTGTATTTTATTTTAAACCTATCTACTATTTAAGAGACATATCAGGTACGTCAGGTATTTGATATGTCTTTTAGATTTTTTAAGAAACTGTTTATGAATGGTTCAGCTTTACCTGAGATAATGAATAATGTCGAATGATGTAATTATATGTTACATCTACATCGACATAGAAAATAGAAATATCATAGAACAAATCTATTCATAAAATTAATTTATGAAATTATTTTATTAGATTAATTTATGAATTATCTTATGAGATTATTTTGTGAGATTGATTTATGAGAGTTATCTATGAAATGGAGAACGAATTTAAGATGAATAATATTTTAGAAATATTAGAAGAAACTGTTAAGAATCATTCAGAGAAAATTGCAGTTGATGATGGAGAAGAAACTCTTAAATGGAAAGAGCTATTAGAATTATCCAGACGATATGGTACAGCATTTGCAAGGAAAACGGATAGAAATAAGCCGGTTGCCATATTAATGGAGAAGAGTGCTAAGACACTATCAGTAATGTTTGGTGTCGTATATGCAGGCTGCTTTTATGTGATGATAGACCCGTCACAGCCGGCAGAAAGGCTGCAACAGATACTAAGTGTATTAAGTCCGAAACTTGTAATTACCAAATCAGAATTTATGGGATTACTTAAAGAAGCAGATTACGAAAATGAAATATATTTAGCAGATGAAGTTATACATACAGAAATTGATGAAGAATTACTTACAAGAATCAGAAAAGAAAGCCAAATTACAGATTTGTTATATGGAATTTTCACTTCGGGTTCGACGGGAATACCAAAGGGAATTGTGGTAAGTCAGAAAGCGGTTGTAGATTTCATATCGCATTTCGTAGAAATATTTAGGATAAATGAAGAGGACAGAATAGGCAATCAGGCACCATTTGATTTCGATGTGTCGGTTAAGGATATCTATTCGGCAGTAATGACAGGAGCGACTTTAGTGCTTGTTCCTAAGAAATTATTCTGCTCGCCTGCAATACTTCTTGATTATCTGTGCGATAAGAAAGTTACGAATCTGACCTGGGCAGTATCAGCACTTACACTTATTTCATCACTAAAAGGGCTTAGTTATAAAGTGCCAAAGGATGTTAAAAGAGTAATGTTCAGCGGAGAAGTAATGCCGGTAAAACAGTTGAGATTATGGCAGAAGGCATTACCTGAAGCTAAATTCGTTAATTTATACGGACCATCAGAGATTACCTGTAACTGTACATATTTTAATATAGAAAGAATGTATGAAGATAATGAGAAGATACCTATTGGCAAAGCATTTCCGGGCAGAGAGGTATTTCTTATGGACGATAATAATTCAGTAATTAATGAAAGAGATAAAGTCGGAGAAATATGTGTAACAGGCGAATCATTGTCCGAGGGCTACTATAATAATCCTAAGGAGACAGAGAAGCACTTCGTTATATATCCTCTGCATAATGGCAAGGCTGTAAGGTGCTATAGAACAGGTGACTTAGGCTACTATGGTGAAGATGGTGAGCTGTATTTCTCAGGAAGATGTGATTTCCAGATAAAGCATATGGGACACAGAATTGAATTAGAAGAAATTGAAAGAGCAATTAACCGTATAGATGAAGTGGATAAAAGCGTATGTCTGATGGATTATAAGCACAATTATCTGGTGGCATTTTATCAGGGAAATGCTATGACAGAGGATATTCACAGGGAATTAAAGAGAAGTATTCCGACATATATGATTCCGAGAAAATTAGTGCAGACGGAAGTATTTCCTCTTAATAAAAATGGCAAAACGGACAGAAAATATTTTATGGATATTATAGATAAGAGAAAGAGAGCTTAAATGAATATAGATGAATTAGAAAATATTGCAGCAAACTATAATGCACCTATGTATATATTTGATTCAGATATAGTTACTGATACGGTAGAAATGTTTAGAAGAAATCTGAATACAGCTTCGAAAAACCATATTAATCTGTGTTATGCGATGAAAGCTAATCCGTTCTTAGTAAATATAATGAATGAATTAACAGACAGGATAGAAGTCTGTTCAATGGGTGAATTCAGAATATGCAGGGAAAAGGAAATTACACCAGAGAAGTTGTTGATTTCAGGTGTTATGAAAGACAGGCAGGACATATATGAGATACTTGATTGTTATGGTGAGAGATGCTTGTATACAGCAGAATCATTAATGCAGTATTCGTATTTCAAAGAGTGGTGCAAGGCTAATAAGAAAGCAGTTAATGTATATCTGAGGCTTACAAGCGGTAATCAGTTTGGAATGGATAAGCAGACAATCAGAAATATAATAAGAGAGCAGATAAATGAGAATTGCAGTCCACATATTAGTGGAATACATTATTTCTCAGGAACACAGAAGAAATCAATGAAGAAGATTAGAGAAGAATTAACTTTATTACAGGAATTTATCTGTGAGTTAGAAGATACGACAGGTTATCACATTAATGAATTAGAATATGGACCGGGTATTTCGGTTGCTTACTTCGAGGGACAGGACAATGCCTTGGAACAGCACATAAAAGAGGCTGCAGATATTATTAATGAGATACAACCGGATTACAAGATAACTCTTGAGATGGGCAGGGCATTTGCAGCAGGCTGTGGATATTATATGACGGAAGTTAAAGATATAAAGCATAGTGATGATAAGAATTATTGCATTGTTAATGGTGGTATGCACCAGCTTAATTATGACGGACAGATAAGAGGTATGTATATGCCACATATCAGACATATAAGAAGTGCAAGCGTAGAATATAATGAAACAGACTTTGAAAAAGCAGACACTAATAAGTTAGCCAGCAATGAATTAGAACGAGGTAAAGCAGACGGTAATAGTCAGGAACGCAATAAATTAGACCACAATGAGTTAATTAACACCGAATTTGTGAAGAACTGGACTATTTGTGGAGAACTATGCACAGGTAATGATGTTCTTGTGCAAAAAATTGCCATAGATGATTTGAAAGCAGGTGATAAGTTTGTATTTGAAAATACAGGTGCATATTCGATGACAGAGGGAATGGCATTGTTCTTAAGTCACGTATTACCTGCGATTGCCATATACAATAAGAAAGATGGAATAAAAATCATAAGAAAAGAAATGGAAACTTATAAATTAAATATGTAGATTAAAGTGAAAAATGGAGGATTAAGAAATGAACGAATTACTTGAGATTTTAAATGATATTGATGACAGCATAGATTGGGAAAATGAGGAGGGATTAATAGACAGACATCTCTTAGATTCATTTGGCGTAATTACACTTGTATCGGAATTAGAAGATGCATTTTCAATCGAGGTGGAAGCATCGGAAATCGTACCTGATAATTTTAATTCAGTACAGGCAATGTGGAAAATGATTACTAGATTACAGGAAGAATAAAGGTGAAAATATGTCTTACAATTCAGCACTATATCTGTTTATGTTTTTACCACTTGTGTTATTAATGTATCAGATAGTACCGAGAAGAATCAGACCACTTGTGTTACTGGCAGCAGGCTACACATTTTTCTATATGATTAGTGGTAAATTACTTGTCTATCTGATTGGAACGACGATATTTGTACATTACATAGGCATATGGTTAGGATATCTCAAGAAACAATGTCAGATAGAGCTTTTAAATGCAGCTAAGGGCGAAAGTTCTAAGATTAAAAAGCTATATAAGAAACGGGAAAAACACGTTTTAACTATTGGAATACTTGCATTGCTTGCAGTATTAGTATATCTGAAATATTATAATTTCTTTGCCGGAAATATTAATATTCTTATTAAGAATATGGGCGGTCATTATGCATTTACCATTAGAAAGGTTTTACTTCCGATTGGAATATCATTCTACACATTACAGGCAATAAGTTATATGGCAGATGTGTATTGGGAGAAGATTAAACCTGAGGGAAATGTATTAAAGCTAGCATTGTTCTTAGGTTTCTTTCCACAGATTATGGAGGGACCTATTAGTATGTATTCCCAGACTTCAGATGACCTGTGGGCAGGGGAATCTCTTAAGATGAATAATCTGGCACAAGGTGGTATAAGGCTTGTGTGGGGATTATTTAAGAAGATGATTATAGCTGACAGACTTTTTATGCTGGTTACAGCATTATTTGATCATTATGAGAAATACAGCGGTGCTTTAATAATAGTTGCTGCGATTGCATATACAACACAGCTATATATGGAATTCTCAGGCTGTATGGATATCATAATCGGCAGTGGCAAAATGTTTGGAGTGACACTTCCGGAGAACTTTAACCAGCCGTTTGCCTCTAAAAATGCAGCAGAATTCTGGCGAAGATGGCATATGACTCTTGGTGTATGGTTTAAGACATATGTGTTCTATCCGGTGTCAGTTTCAGGTGTTGTTAAGAAATGGAATAAATTCAGTAAGAAGCATTTTAGTAAATATATTACGAAGTTAGGTGTATCGGCAATATGCTTATTTCCGGTGTGGTTATTTAACGGTTTATGGCATGGTGCAGAATGGAACTACATATTCTATGGAATATATTATTTTACAATATTGCTTATGGGAATAGCCATAGAGCCTGTCAGAGATTATATAATTAAGAAATTACATCTTAATGTAAATGCATTGTATTATAAAGTGCCTCAGACATTAAAGACCTGGGTTATAATTTTCACAGGTGAACTGTTCTTCAGGGCAAATGGATTGCGTGCGGGATTTCATATGTTTGTAAGCATTTTTAAGAATTTCAACATTCAGAATATATGGAATGGTACATTGTTGAAATTTGGTTTAGATAAAGCTGACTTTGCGGCAATTATATTTGGCTGTATTGTTGTGGCAATAGTCGGATATATAAAGGAAAGGAACCTGTTAGGAGAGGGCGGACTCTGGAAGATGCGCCTGCCTGTGAGATGGGCAGTTTATTATGGACTGATTCTTGCAGTTATATTTTTAGGCGCATATGGAGTCGGTTACCAGCAGGTAGATTTGATTTATGCAGGATTTTAGAAATATAATAAAGAACAAAAGGATAAGAGACTTAGGAAAATGTATTTTGTTTTTTACAATACTTATAGCAATGATTGTCGGATTATCCATCGGACTTAATATAATGTCAAGAAAAAATGATAATCTTACACAGAGCAGAAATAAGAGTCTGGTCCAGATTCAGAATGAGAAAGAAGATACAGTTGACGTATTAGTATTAGGAGACAGCTTAAGTTTCTGCTCATTTGCACCGATGAGATTATGGAGTGAATATGGAATTACATCATTTGTGGGGGCGCAGTCAGCACAGATGATTAATGAATCATATTTTATGTTAAAGATTGCATTGAAAACCCAGAAACCTAAAGTAGTTATAATGGAGACAAATACTTTCTTCAGAGTTCAGGACAAGGTAGACGGAGCAGTAAAATTAATAACTAACGAATTTAACTATTATTTACCAATATTCAGATTCCACAGCGTATGGAAACCACTTCTGTTTGGTATGGATTACGGAGAGGAAAGCTATAAAGGCTTTATGATAAGAGATGCGATTAATCCATATACAGGCGGTCAATATATGAATGAAACTACGGATAAATGGGAAATATCTGACGGTGTTAAGTTATATATGGACAGAATCAAAGATTTATGTAAGGAAAAAGGAATAAAGCTTATCTTAGTAAGTACGCCATCGCCTAAGAATTGTAATTATCAGAAACATAATGCGATAGCGGAATATGCCAAGGATAATTCTCTTACATATATTGATATGAATCTTAAGCTAGACGAGTTAGGAATAGACTGGAGTTTAGACAGTCTTGATAAAGGTGACCATCTTAATCTGTCAGGTGCATATAAAGTTTCAGATTATATTGGAAAATATCTGAAAGACAATTATAATATACCTGACCACCGTACAGATGAGGCCTATAAAAAGTGGGAAAAAACTTCAGAAAAATATGAAAGTGTGGCCTTAAATAAATTAAATGCAATGGAAGAACAGTGGAAACAAAGCAAAAGTTAAGAAGATAGATAAATATAATATACCGGAAAATAAATGTACAGATATACAAGCTAAAGTACAGACAAATTTATAGAACAATATATAAGCTTATATATAAGTAAATATACAGGCAGATACAGGAGGTGATGCAGGATATGGGTAAAGAACATATTCTAATTATTGAAGATGATGCAGATATCAGAGAGGGCGTTCGTATTCTGTTAGAAAGTGAGAATTATATTGTAACAGAAGCAGAGAACGGAAGAAAAGGATTAGAAGCATTAAATGATACAATGGATTTAGTAATCCTAGACATTATGATGCCGGGAATATCGGGCTTACGCACCTGCGAGGAGATTCGCAAAATGTCTAATGTACCGGTTCTTTTTCTTACTGCAAAGGCACAGGAATCAGATAAGCTTATCGGTTTAATGGCAGGCGGAGATGATTATCTTGCAAAACCTTTTTCATATGCAGAATTATTAGGAAGAGTCAAGGCGCTTCTACGCAGATATAAAGTATATATGGGTAAAAATTCCGTTAGTGAAGACAGAGAAGATAATGAAGAATACATTGATATCGGTAATATAAAGATAAATCAGGAATTTAATGAAGTATATGTAAATGGTAAAGAAAAGGAAATGTCTGACATTGAATATAATATTTTATTGTTAATGATGCGACATCCAAGAAAGATTTTCTCGGCGAAAAATCTCTATGAAAGTGTATGGGACGAACCTTATTTCTATTCGTGCAACAGTACCATTATGGTTCACATAAGAAAATTGCGTGTTAAGATAGAAGCTGACCCTAAGAATCCACAGTATATAAAAACTGTATGGGGAAAGGGGTACAGATTCGATGCGTGCAACGAATAAAAGAGACTCAATTTATTTTCAACTGCTGATGTTATTAATAATTTCAGCAGTTTTGTCAGTTATTTTATTTGTATTTCTAGAGACTACAGGAACAAAGCTTATGGACAGGTTCTATGATTCTGAATATGGTAACAGGAAGAACAAGGCATATGTTAAGGAATTACAGAAATATGTGAAAGAAGAATATCTTTCTTATAGAGATACAGATAAGATATCTTCGTGGGTAAAGAAACAGAAGATAATTTATGTCCAGATTTACAAAGATGGTGTTAAGGTATTTGACTCGGTTTATCCTGATCAGGAAGAATGGGGAGAAACTATTGATGATGATGCATATTTATTAGAAAGGTTCTATTTTGTTGAATTTGCTGAAGGTGTAACAAGTGTGTCTATAACGGGGGTATATTCTTATCAGTTATATCAATATGCCATGATGGTAGAAGAATTAATAGCATTTGTATTTTTTATTATGCTTGTATTATTAGGCATACGAAGAAAGATGAAATATATCAGGAGATTAGGTGATGAAGTCGAGATATTAGAGGGCGGAAGCTTAGATTATGAGATAACTGTCAAAGGTAAAGATGAGTTAGCAAGACTTGCAGAGAGCGTTGAAAATATGCGAAAGGCATTTAACAGGCTGATAACCCAGGAAACAGAAATGATTCACGAAAACCAGAGGATAGTTACGGAGATGTCACATGATTTGCGAACACCTGTCACATCTATTATGCTCTATACAGAGATTTTGAAAAAAGGCAAATATAAAGATGAAAAGCAATTATTAGAATATATTGAGAAAATAGACAGAAAAGCCCATGCTATGAAGCAGCTTACAGAGAATTTGTTTGAATATTCCTTAGTAACCGGGGAAAATGATATCGAATTAGAAAAGGCAGAGCAGTATGAAGTGATATTCTATGATTTATTCTCAGAAACTTGCAGTTACCTCGAAGAAAAGGGCTTCAGAGCAGAATTCAAGGTGGAATGGTCACAGAATAAAGTCCGCATCTCATCGGATTACATTATAAGAATTATGGATAACATCACTTCAAATATTGTTAAGTATGCAGATACTTCATTTCCAGTGTGCATTGCATCGATTAGTGACAATGCGATGGATGGTTTCGTAATTGAGAATAAGATAAAGGAAAATGATGAGAAAATAGAAAGTACAGGAATTGGCATCCAGAGTATTAAGAATATGATGATGAAAATGGGCGGCAAATGTCTTATAGAAGAAGAAAATGATATATTCAGGTTAATTTTGTTATTTACAAGTTACCATACAGTTTAAATGTTATAGTTTGGTTTATAAATGACAAGATTTATCAATAAAAAACATAAAAATTGACATATACTAATCATAGCATTATTATAGGAAAAGAATTAAATCAGACGAGGAGGAATAGCCAATGTTAAAGACAACATTAGAAATTGATGGAATGATGTGTGGAATGTGTGAAAGCCATATGAATGATTTGATAAGACAGAAATTCAATGTTAAAAAGGTCTCATCTTCTCATAGTAAAGGAACAACAGAGATTATATCAGAAGAAAGCCTTGATGAAGATAAATTAAGAGAAGAGATAACAGGAATCGGATATACACTTAAGGCCGTTAATACAGAAGAGTATGTTAAAAAAGGTTTTTCGTTATTTGGAAGAAAGAAATAAATGGAATAAAGTTTTGTTGCAAATACAACAGAACTTTATTTTTTTTTGAAGTAATATCACATTGTAAATGAAACAGGGATTTGCAAATGCCGGAATAAAAAATTATGCGGACACAGGGTGTCTGAGGAATGGAGAATATAACTATGTCAGATAATATGTTTTGTTTTCAGTGTGAGCAGACAGCTTCTCAAGCGGGCTGTACAGGTTGCGCAGGGGTATGTGGAAAATCTGCATCTACTTCAAAATTACAGGACGAATTAACAGGAGCTTTGATGGGGCTTGCTAGAAAATACAATGATAACAGAAATGAAGAAATCACAAAATTGCTTATCGAGGGATTATTTACTACGGTTACAAATGTGAATTTCAATGATGATACTTTGAAGAAAATGATAGCTGATATCAGAAGTTATGATATTACAGATGAATACGATATGATGAATCTCTGGAGAGAGAATGAGGATATACGTTCATTAAAATCATTAATCCTGTTTGGACTGAGGGGTATGGCAGCGTATGCATATCACGCAATGGTGTTAGGCTACGAGGATGAAGAGGTAAATGCATTTATATATGAAGCACTTATAAGTGTGAGTGATAATCTCAGTTTTGATAAATTACTTGAAAAAGTGTTAGAGGTAGGCAAGGTTAATTTAAAATGTATGGAATTATTAGACAGAGCCAATACAGAGAGTTATGGAATGCCTGAACCTACAAAAGTTTCATTAAAGATTGAAAAAGGTCCTTTCATTGTAATCACAGGACACGATTTAAAAGATATCAAGTTATTGTTAGAACAGACTAAAGATAAGGGAATAAATATATACACTCATGGAGAAATGCTGCCTGCACACGCATATCCTGAACTTAAGAAATATCCTCATCTTAAAGGGAATTTTGGAACAGCATGGCAGAATCAGCAGAAAGAATTTGACAATATACCGGGTGCAATTCTGTATACAACGAACTGTCTTATGCCTGTAAAGGAAAGCTATGCAGACAGAGTATTTACAACAGAAGTTGTGTCATATCCTGAAATGGTTCATATCGGTGATGATAAAGATTTTACACCTGTAATCGAGAAAGCACTTGCTCTTGGAGGTTATAGCGAAGATATCCAGATGACAGGTATAAATGGCGGAACAGAAGTAATGACAGGTTTTGCACATAATACTGTGCTTAGTAATGCAGAGAAAATTATAAGCGAGGTCAAGGCGGGAAATATCAGCCATTTCTTCTTAGTAGGCGGTTGTGATGGTGCGAGAACTGGAAGAAACTATTATACAGAATTCGTTAAACAGTCACCTAAAGACAGCATTATTCTCACTTTAGCCTGTGGTAAATATCGTTTTAACGATTTAGAACTCGGAGATATATCAGGTCTGCCACGAATTATGGATATGGGACAGTGTAACGATGCCTATAGTGCAATTAAAGTAGCAATAGCTTTATCAGAAGCCTTTGAATGTGGCGTAAATGAATTACCACTTAGTATGGTATTATCGTGGTATGAGCAGAAGGCAGTATGTATCTTACTGACATTGTTATACCTTGGAATAAAAAACATCTATTTAGGACCAACATTACCTGCATTTATATCTAAAAATGTCTTAGAATTTTTAGTTGAGAATTATGGAATTTCACCAATCAGCACACCTGAAAATGATTTGAAGAAAATTCTAAATAAATAATTTAGAATTTAAAACTGGGAATATTCCCTGAGCAGACACCAGAGTCTGAAGAGACGTCTATGACATACACTCGATTTATGACGTATCGTGAGTGTGAGTTAATGCCGTCATATGCTTTATATGAGAGGATAAGGAAACCTTTTGTTATAGAGGCTTCCTTATTTTTGTTGTTATAATGATTGAACACTGTTGAACACGTTGTTTATCTTACTACCGATAGCTGTTTCATAGGCACTGGAGCGATTATCTATAGTGTCAGTAACAAGCTTGTTATAATTGTATTTTACATCATTAAATATACCAAAATCCATTCGCAAAAAGGCGAATCGTTTAGTTGAAAATTAAGTTATTGCATTAATTTTGAAAATCGGTGAGATTGTAAAAAAATTGCAAAAAAGGTTTGGAGGTTAAAAATAATGAATTTTGTTGAGCAAATTGCACAAGACAAAAAGTGCAATTATTGAGTTTAAAATTATCTTGTGAGTGTATTGTTAGTAGTGTATACTTATGGTATAATAACAAGATAGATAAACTTGAATTTGTAGAGAATACTGACTTATGAAAATACATATTATTGGTTGCAGTGGTTCTGGAAAAACCTATTTAGCAAATGCACTTTCAAAAAAGTATAATATTTCCCATTTCGACTTAGATGATATTCAATGGGATAATAACGCCAAAGAATATGGCAAAAAGAGAACGCTTGATGAACGAAAAGCGTTATTACAAGAAATATTATATAATAATGATGAGTGGATAATTGAGGGGGTATATTATGCCTGGGTACAGCAAAGTTTTGATGAAGCTGATAAAATATATGTTTTAGATATGCCTGGTTATTTATATAAAAGTAGAATTATTATGCGCTCTATAAAAAGAAAATTGGGAATACAAAAAGGAAAAAGAGAAACTTTGAAATCGGTCTATAACCTTTTGAAATGGACTGAAACTTTTCAGAATAAAAATCTGAAAGAAATAAGAAGTATTTTAGATAGATATGATGATAAAGTTATATGGCTATCAAGAAAAAAAGATGTAGAGAAAATAATAAAGGCGGTATGATAACTTCAAGTTTGTGAGGTTGAACACCTTTTTGAAACTGTTATGATAGAAGTGTACTGAAAGCCTTTCTGTTATTGGTTTATTTTGTGGAACAATGGGTTCAAGTCACACACGATACGTCATAAATCGAGTGTAGGTCATAGACGGATACCTCAGTTTAAATGTCAGTCATATGAATGCCAACAAATTTTAAGTGAAAATCACACAAATTTATTGGATTTTCTTATATTTTACGCCAGTTTATGTTTTACTTTATCACGATAATATGTTAAAATGCCAATGTGTCGAAAAATGCATTGGCATTTTTAGTATGAAAATAAAGTACATAATTTTATTCCAGAGTAGAATTTAGTATTCATCTCACAATTCAATGGTACAATATGACGGAAAATGGAGATTAGTATATTTAGATTCTAAGACACCTGATAGTCAGTAATAAGAAAGGAAAATGTAAAATGAAAAAGAAAATTTTAAAGGGTGCAGCACTTTTAATGGCACTTGTAATGGTTATCGGAACTGTAGGTTGTGGTAGCAAGAGCAGTTCTAACGGAAGTTCAAAGAAGAAATTTATTGTTGGATTTGATGCAGCATTTCCACCATATGGATATATGGACGATAATGGAGAATATGTAGGTTTTGACTTAGACCTTGCAGCAGAAGTATGTAAGAGAAGAGGCTGGGAATTAGTAAAACAGCCAGTTGACTGGGATTCTAAGGATATGGAACTTAATGCAGGTAACATCAGTTGTATATGGAATGGATTTACAATGAGCAGCGACAGAATTGATGATTATGCATGGTCAGAACCATATGTTGATAACAGCCAGGTATTTGTAGTAACAGCTAAATCAGGAATTAAAGAATTCTCTGACCTTAAGGATAAGACAGTAGCAGTTCAGGCAGCTTCTTCAGCACTTGAAGCCTTAGAATCAGATGATTGTAAAGATTTAAAAGCATCATTTAAGGCATTAGAAGAGATACCTGATTATAACCAGGCATTTATGAATCTTGAAGCAGGTTCAGTAGATGCAATTGCAATGGATATCGGTGTTGCAAATTACCAGCTTGAGAGCAGAGGCAGTGATAAATATGTGATTTTAGAGCAGCCAATTATATCAGAACAGTATGGTATTGGTTTCGCAAAGAATAATGAGAAATTAAGAGATGAAGTTCAGGAAACATTAGATGAGATGAGAAAAGACGGAACATTTGCTGAAATCGCAGATAAATGGGGACTTACTGATAATGTTATTCTTGATACAGCAGAATAGAATGAAAGAAATAAAATGAGGTTGACTGACAAATGAGTACCTATGAAATGATTAAACTAATGCAGGATGGAATGATAGAAACTATCAAGATTTTTGCATATACTCTGATATTTACATTACCACTTGGTATGATAGTTGCATTTGGACGAATGTCTAGATTCTTTATTATAAGAAATATCACAAAACTTTATATTGCCATAATGCGTGGAACACCATTAATGTTACAGTTATTAGTGGTATATTTCGGACCATATTACATATTCCACAGAAGTCTTACTTTAGAGTATAGATTTTATGCGGTAATAATCGGTTTCGTATTGAATTATGCAGCATATTTCGCAGAAATCTATCGTTCAGGTATAGAAGCTATGCCGGTAGGACAGTATGAAGCGGCTAAAGTGTTAGGATATAATAAAGTACAGACATTTTTCAAGATTATACTTCCACAGGTTATTAAGAAGATTTTGCCTCCTGTGACAAATGAAGTAATTACATTGGTAAAAGATACATCACTTGCATTTGCAATTTCTTATGTAGAGATGTTTTCGGTTGCCAAGAAGATAGCAGCAGCACAGACGACCATGATGCCTTTTGTAATTGCAGGTGTATTCTATTTCATATTTAACTTCTTAGTTGCATTTGTTATGGGAAGAATAGAAAAACGTCTGGATTATTACAAGAATTAGGAGGTAGTTATGGCTTTATTAGAGATAAATAATATTAGAAAAAGTTTTGATGATTTAGAAGTCCTTAAAAATATTTCGTTATCAGTAGATGAGGGCGAGATAGTATCCATAATAGGACCATCAGGCTCAGGAAAGTCAACCTTGTTAAGATGTGCCACAATGCTTGAGAAGATGGACGGTGGTGACCTGATATATTTAGGAGAGCATGCGGCAACTAATAATGAGAAAAATGTTTCTGTATATGCTAAGAAGAAAGATTTACGAAGAATACAGGGATATTTCGGATTAGTATTTCAGAATTTTAATTTATTTCCACATTACACCGTACTTAAAAATCTTATGGATGCACCGATTCATGTCCAGAAGAGAGATAAAGAAGAAGTGCGAAAAGAATGTATGGACTTATTAAAGAGAATGGGACTTGAGGATAAGGCTAAAGCATATCCATGTCAGTTATCAGGCGGACAGCAGCAGCGAGTGTCAATTGCGAGAGCGCTTGCAATGAACCCTAAGATATTATTCTTTGATGAACCGACATCAGCACTTGACCCGGAGCTTACAGGCGAGATTCTTAAAGTAATCAAAGAACTGGCAAATGAACATATGACTATGGTAATCGTTACACATGAGATGAGTTTCGCAAGAGATGTATCGAACAGAGTTATATTTATGGAGAACGGATACATTGTGGAGGACGGAACTCCAGAAGAAGTAATAGTTAATCCAAAGAACCCAAGAACTAAAGAATTCTTAAGTAATTTCAGCGATTAATTATATGAAAATATATGGAAAGGGTGAAAATTATGATTATTGACACGCACGTTCACATATGTAATATGCTTAATTTTGTGATGACCGAGGAAATGGTTATAGAAATGATGGATAAATATCATATAGATTATTGTGTTGTATCGAATATGGACTCGGCTGAGTATAATCATGATCTGACACCGCTTCCTATGAATATGCAGAAATCGCAGAAGGAATCATTTGAAAGGGCTATTAAGTTCGCAAGAGCATATCCTGACAGAATAGGAATTATGCCATGTATTAAACCGGCTACAGAGTCGGCGGATGCGACATTTGAGAAAATGCTTACGGATAATTTAGATATAGTGAAAGGCATAAAGGTTCATCCATATCATTCTAAGACATATTTCGATTCAAAGAAAGTTGAAGCATATATCAAGCTTGCAGAAAAATATGATTTGCCGGTCGTGTCACATACGGGTGGCTGCGAAGAGGCTATGCCAATCCACGTATACAACATGGCGAAGAAATATCCGAATGTGAAATTTATTATGGCACATATGGGGCTTGGAACTGATAATAAAGAGGCAGTAGAGCTAATGGCTAAGGCAGATAATCTGTATGCCGATACAACGTGGGTTCCTGTAAGTACGACACTTGAGGTTATCAGAAGATACGGCAGTGAAAGAGTGGTATTTGGAACGGATAGTCCTATTGATGGAATAGACACATATTATTACAACCGGGCAGGCGAACCATCAATGTATAGAGAATATTTTAATGGATTAGAAGAGAAGATAGGTAAAGAAGCCTATGCTAATCTTATGTATAGAAATGCAATGAGAATATTTAAAATACAGAATAAATAAAATAGAAAATAAAAAGGAGAAACAATAAATGGAAGAAAATAAGAGAATAATGAATTTCAGACCTGAAATCAAAATTTTAGATGCAACATTAAGAGATGGTGGATTAGTTAATAATTTCTACTTTACAGATGAATTTGTAAGAGATTTATATAAAGCAAATGTAAAAGCCGGTGTTGATTATATGGAATTCGGTTACAAGGCTTCAAAGGAAATTTTCGATGTAGATAAATTTGGAAAATGGAAGTTCTGTAATGAAGATGATATAAGAGATATCGTTGGTGATAATGTAAGTGATTTAAAGATTTCCATAATGGCAGACGTTGGAAGATGCGATTACAAGAATGACATTGTCAACAGAAGTGATAGTGCAGTTGATATGGTAAGAGTAGCAACATATATTAATACTATGCCTGCAGCAATCGAGATGATAGAAGATGCTAACAGAAAAGGCTACGAAACAACATGTAATATTATGGCTATATCTAATGCAAATGAAACAGATATTGATATCGCACTTGAGATGCTTGGTAAAAGCTGTGTTGACGGCATCTACATCGTAGACAGCTACGGTTCAATTTACCCTGAACAGATGAGGGTAATTGCTGATAAATATGTTGAAGTTGGCGAGAAATATGGTAAAGAGATAGGTATTCACGCACATAACAATCAGCAGCTTGCATTTGCTAACACAATTGAGTCAGTTTCAAGAGGTGTTAATTTCTTAGATGCTACAATGAGCAGTATGGGCAGAGGCGCAGGAAACTGTGCAATGGAATTATTATTAGGTTTTCTTAAGAACCCTAAATATAATTTATTCCCTGTATTACAGTTCATCGAGAAACACATTGTGAAATTACAGCAGGAGGGTGTCGTATGGGGATATGATATACCATACCTTCTTACAGGACGTTTAAACCAGCATCCATCAGCAGCAATTGATTTCACAAAAGAAAAGAGAAAAGACTATTCAGAATTCTACCAGTGGTTATTAGAAAGAGAATAGTGTGAAAAATAATGCCGATGCAATTATTTTTCACACAGCTAATTGTTTCGGGGCGAAAACAATTAGCATATATGGCAGATGAGAAATCGCATTAGCGAATTTCTCATCTGCCTCTTTGCGACAAGTCGCTCGGAAATGAGGAATAGTATTTAGAATATTATGAAGAAAATATTTAAACCATTATTATTAGTATTGGTAGCAATGATATGGGGAACCGCATTTGTGGCACAGAGTTCGGGAATGAAATATGTAGGTCCATTTACATATAACTGTGTCCGAATGTTATTAGGTGGAATCGTTCTCATTCCTGTCATTGCATTTATTGATTCTAAAAAGACAAAAGAGACATTAACATTAGAGAAAAATAATAAAAAAATTCAGATATTAGGTGGAATATGTTGTGGAATTGCATTATGTGTAAGTTCAATGTTTCAGCAGTTCGGTGTTAAATATACTACTGTTGGTAAGGCAAGCTTCATTACTGCAATGTATATAGTAATCGTTCCGGTATTGAGCATATTTCTAAAGAAACATGTATCAAAATTAACTGCCATAAGTGTTGTCATAGCAGTAATTGGTTTCTATCTGTTGTGCTTAAGTGGCAATGACAGTCTGGCTAAGGGAGATTTGCTCGTACTCATATGTGCATTTGGGTTCTCAATACATATAATAATTATTGATTATTTTTCACCACTTGTGGATTGTGTTAAGATGTCGTGTATGCAATTCTTAGTTGGAGGAGTGTTGTCGGGAATAGCAATGTTCATATTTGAGAAGCCTGCGTGGTCTGATATATGGGCTTGCAGATTAGAAATAGGATATGCAGGAATTATGTCCTGCGGTGTCGCATATACATTACAGATAGTTGCGCAGAAAGATGTCAATCCTACAATAGCTTCATTACTTATGAGTTTAGAATCAGTATTTGGTGCAATAGCAGGTTATATAATACTTGGTGAAGCATTCACAGGCAGACAGGTAATCGGGTGTATAATAATCTTTACGGCCGTAATACTGGCACAGCTTAATATACCAGATAAAAAACAGGAAGATGAAATATAAAAGGAGAATTTCATTTGTGAAATTCTCCTTTTGTTTATGAGATGATGAAAGCGAACAAATACTATTAAATGTCCGGATAACGGAGTGAGAGCAAAATATATGTCCTGTTATTTTTATTATTATAATTTACTGGAAGAATTTCTTAATCACATGAAGAATTCCATCATCATCATTTGAGTAGGTTATGAAGTCAGCCGCCTGCTTAACTACGTCCTGTGCATTTTCCATAGCAACTCCGAGTCCTGCAATCTCTATCATAGAAATGTCATTGAAACCGTCACCACAGCACACCATTTCTTCACTTGTAATACCGATAGTATTAAGCAGTTTGATAAGAGAATGTGCTTTATCGATGTTTTGAGGCATTATTTCTAAGAAAAATGGTTCAGAAAAGTAGATGCTGAGTAAAGATTTATATTTATTCTGTAACTTCTTCTGGACTTCTAAGAGAACCTCGTGTTCACCGGTCATAAGACATTTATTAACCGGATAATTAATATATTCTGCGAAATTATCGACCTTCTTAGGTGAAATATGATTAATTCGTGCCTCTAATTCTATATATTTATCTATTTCACGACCGACAACAACACAATCAGTATCATAACTTATAATGCCTACATTTGCTTCGACTGCGGCATTATAGAGTTCAGGGATAACCTCACCGGGAAGAGTTTTCTGATATATTACTTCGTTAGTACGACAGTCAATAATCTTTGCACCATTGTATGAGAGAACATAGCCGCCGAATTTGTCTAACTGTACTTCCTTAGCTAATGGAAGTACACCTGGAGTAGGTCTGCCGGAAGCTAATACTACTTTATAGCCTCTTTCCTGAATATCAATGAGGGCATCAAGAGTAGGTTTTGAAATTTCCTTTTTGGAATTAGTCAATGTACCATCTAAATCTAAAACAATAATTTTGTAATTCATAAATTGTCTCCATTCTTGTAAAAATAATTTATATCTTAAATTGCAAAATAATATTTAGGTGGGAATAACCACGCTATATATTTTACAATAGGTATTATCTCTGATACGTCCATGAATATCGGACAGAAAATTATGCTTCCCAATATCAACACAGGGATAATCGCTGCAAATGCGAATGAATTAGGAATTATTTTATATAAAATATAGCAATACAGCGTACAGATTATAGAATATGATAAAATTCTAAAGATTTCAAGCCATATTCCGTCAGATAATCCACTTAAATATACTCCTGCCATGCCAAATATTCCGGCTAATAAAGTTAAGGAAAATATTTCACTCATTTTGCAAAGTGGCCTTATTTTACCGTTAAATGCATTAAATACACCTGTTTTAGAATCTTTATACAGGTTAAAAGTTCCGATAAATGCTGCAAACATAATAAATAAAGTTATAATTCCTCTTACTGACAGAAGTACATATGATGAAAGCAATGAAGAGTTATCGATTGTTTCGTTGTCAGCATTAATATACTCAAATGAAAATGTATCATTTCCTGCCATATAATAATCATACCCCGGCCTTAAAGTATTTCTTAAAGCATCTGTATCATTAATAGTGAAAATCTTCTGCGAGCTTATGAACTCGGTCAGTTCGTTAAAACCATACTCTGCAAAAACCTCTGAAAATACATATTCATCGGTTATGGCAGCTGTAAGTGTACTTGGTGATTTATATACAGTTACAAGATTGTTAGTCTTATTTTCATAGACTTTTTCGCTGAAATCTGAATTAAATACATATCCACATTCATAATCACCGGAAGCAACTCGTGATTTAAGTTCATCAAGACTGCTGCATTTTTCAAAAGTAACACTTTCATAATTAGTTTTCAGATTATTGCAGATTTTATTCGTGAGATCATCTTCATTTTCTATATACAGTCCTGTTTTTATTGAGATTTTAGTATCCTCAATATTAGTTTTAAAAACCATACACAATATTGGAATTAACAGAAGTAATATTATAAATGATGTTCGTTTAAGGCATCTTTTGATAAAAAGATAATTACATAGTATAAGTTTCTTCACTAATCATTACCTCTCTTTCCGAAATGCTTAATTTCTAATAAATGTATCTTAGTAAATATTGTTGCTGCTAATGTAAAAATGCCTGTAAATATTAGCAATTTAATTATGTTTTCCGTAAAGACTTCGCCTGTAAACATTGTCCCGATAATGTTAAGAATATAGGTCGTTGGCAGGTAATCAGCGATTTTCGATAGTGTTTCAGGAAGCAGTATGTCTGGAACAAATGCACCCGAAATGAATGAACATATTATAACTAAAATGAAATGTAGCAGAATTGCACTGTATTTGCCTGACAGAAGATTACCTGTAAAGCACATAAATGATGAACAGCACAGACATATAAATAAGTTGTTAATTAAGATGTTTTTAAGACTTAACTGAAAGCCAATATCTACCCTTGAATTTAAAGCATAGAGACCAATCATAAATACAGATGCAAGCACGTATAAGACAGCAAAAATACTTATAAGATGTGCTAAGACTTGCGAAACTGCACCGATTCCATTCTGCTGAAGTTTTAAAGCGATGACCTCGTCAGTGTCTTTGCTCTTAAGAATAAATACGCAGCCAAGAAGTAGTAATATAAGCATAATTCCCGAAGCAAAATAATAATTAGTTGTACTTAAGTTACCGGTTGCCGTTATTATATGTCTGTCAAAGAATTTACCTCTTTTAAAGGCTTTGCCAAGATAAATCATATTAAGCGACTTATTAGCCTTACTTTCATATTCTAAGACATCATTAGCCTTATAATAGTCGTGAAGTGTATACACGCCTGCCTGTGCAGTCTGAAGTGTATACTGTGCGGCTTTTGTAAGCTCAGTTATAACCATACTATAAATAGATTTTGTGGACGAATAACGTATGGAGATAGGATAGTTTTCACCGTCCATAAGGCTGTTCATAAAGTCTTTAGGTATTATTACTGCAGCTATAGCTTCTTCATTTTGAACCATTTTAATAGCGGTATCATAATCAGATTCAATTATATTACAAACAGAATTAATACTTTTAGAATTTCTGAGAGTAGAGACTATAAGCCCTGTCATTTCTGAATCGTCCTGTGACGTAAAGACAATGGTTCTTTTTTCTTTTATAGAGACATCTGAATACAATAATTTAGAAGCACAAAAAACAATTGCCCCTACCACGAGTGACAGGGCAATTGTTCCTATTAATATCTGGGGAATTAATTTGAATTTTCTTTTTAATTCAAGTTTTAAATAAATTAATTTATTCATGTTTTCACCAGCTTTAAACTTAATCCTCAATAGATTTAGTGAAGAAATTACTAATACTGTCTAAAAGATCATATTTCTCTGTATCAGACAGTGAATTAATATCTACAGTTGAACCGGATGGCTTAGTAATCTTTGGCTTACCGGTATCAAGAGATAAATTACCACTAAGTTTTATCAGGTTGTTATATCCTTGTGTAACCTGAAAGGTTGTCATATCAAAATCAAAAGATTTTCCTTTTTTAATATTGTTAAATTTACCTTGTAGCACAATAATTGTATCAGTATTAATTGTTGATTCAATATTGTAGTCATTAGAATCTGCATTAAAATCTTCGGTTACATTTAACTCTAATAAAGAGTCAGAACCAGACAGGATTGAAATATCATGACTTAAATAAGTAGTATTATCTTCAAATTCTTTAGTTCTGTCATATATTATTGAAAAATCATTACCGGAATCCAGGATTGAAAATGTGAACGTCATACTGTCAGCGGGATTTATTTCGTCATAGGATTCGATTGAAAAATCAATATCAAATTCTTCGCCTGATAATTCAATTGAATTGTAAAAATCAAAATTGGTCAACTGACCTTTCTTATTCTTCCATACTGTAAAAGTAATATCACCCGAATATGCTTTTGCGGCGTTTTTTGAAACGTATTCAACCTGTTTCTTAAGGTCGTTTATTTCGGATTTGTCAAATGATGACTCAATACTTGAGAATAGCTCTTTATTATCAAATGTTACAGTAATTAGTTTAGAAATAAATAATTTCACACTATCTTCGCTGATGGTGTATGTAGTACCTTTATTACCATATGAGTCAGCATCAGCATTTACACTTGATATTCCTGAAAGAATAGTCTTGAAATCATCAGGATATGTTTCTTTAATCGCATATACATAGAGACTTATTATATCAGTATCATTAAATGAATCAAATGCATTTTTAAATAACTTATCGCTATATGTATACACAGATTCATTAAAAGTCGGTATCTTAAACATTATCTTCTTATCATTGACAAATGATAAAAGTGAATATAATTTCATTCCTCTATAAGAAATGTCTGCATCAAGTGAGGCTTCCTTTGAAGCTGTATTATGGTTAAATGTAGTATTTAAAGTTGCACCGCTTATATCTGTATCGGCATATATACTGTCAACAGTAATTGATGAACTGAGGCTTCCGCATTTATTGTAGTTTGCCATAAGCTCTGTACTTCCAATAGCTGAATCAACAGGTGATGTAAAGTCGAACAATCCTTCAAATAAAGATGGCTTATTAGCGAGTGAATCTTTCTTAGAAGATTTACCATTGTTAAGGATATATGCAATACCGCCGACTACTACAGCAAGAATAAGACAGGCTATAACTACAGGGAAGATTGGCTTGCGTGTCTTAACCGGCTTAGGTGCAAGATTTCTTCGCTCATTAATATTATCATTAATGTTGTTGCTAGCATTATCTTCGATAGAAGCATCAGCTTTTGAATCATTTACTTTATCTTCGATAGAAGCATCAGTTTTTGAATCAGTTACTTTATCTTCAACAGGAGCTTCAGGTTTTACATCTGTTGAATTATCTTTGACTTTATCAATTTGTGCATTAGTTTTATTATTACCATTATTTTCAATAGAAGTTTCAACTTTTACATCTGTTACATTTTCTTCAACTTTTTCAGCCGAAGTATTGACTTTATCATTACCTTTATCTTCAACAGAAGTTTCAGATTTTACATCATTTGTGCTATCTTCAGATTTTATAGAAGAGGTTTCATCAGAAACATTTGTAAAGAAAAGATTACTGATTGCTTCGTCAGTTGCGACATTTTGCTTAGAGTCATTATTAATATTTATGGGCTCTTTTTTGTTATTTTTCATTGTGTTCTCCATTCCACAGGTGTATATGTCGGAAAATCTACAAACTGAATATCAACTTCAAATTTGCGATAAAAGTTAAATGTGACACCTGTGACGCATTTAACTGAATATGAATTAAAGTAATTTAACAAGTTCATCATCTGTAAGGTTCGTAGAAATCTCTGATAAACAGCTATCTTTAAGTAAGAATAATCTGTTGCATACAGACAGTTCATTCTGGTCGTGCGATACGACAATTATAGAACCATTTAATTTAGAAGTATAATACTTCATATAATTTCTGATGTCGTGTTTGGCAGCGATGTCAAGTGCAGCACTTGGCTCGTCCAGGATTAAAAGAGACGGATTATTAAGTAATGCGATTCCGATACTTAGACGTTTCTTCATTCCACCAGACATTTTCACAACTTTTTTTTCTGCAAACTCATTTATGCCGAGTTCTTTTAATATACCTGATTCTAATTGCTTTACCAAATCTTTTTTCTTACCGTTGTACCAGAGACTTAGATTGTCTATTGCACTAAGTTCTGAAATCAATGGGTTCTCCTGTGGAACATAGCTGATATTATCTCTGGCTCTCTTAGATGAGCCAAGAATATTATCGCCATCTAGAAGAATTTCACCACTATCGGGTTTACTAAGTCCGCTTATTATAGAAAGTAAAGTTGTCTTACCCGTTCCATTTGCACCTACGATGCCGATACAATCCCCGGGTTTAACAGAAAATGATATATTATTAAGAACTTTGTGTCTGCCGTAGCTTTTACTAATTCCTTTTATTTCTATCATATAGACCTCACTTAGTTCTCACTTATATAAAGTTTATGTGAGCCTTTCTAAAATGTAATTCGTAGAAAATATAACATAATAGGGAAATTTATGCAATAATAATGGTGTCAAATTTATTTTGACATAATTAGAAAACAATGATATTATAATAGTAATAAAGGTGCTACCGATGACGGTTCGCCTGATATTTGTTTAGTTAAGATAACCGCACAAGTTTTGACCAGACTGGGCGGTTATTTTTTTGCCTTGGAATCGTGCTGTCCATGCACGTATCCAAGACCATAAAATGTAGCACACAGCGAAAGAACTGTGATAAGGTCTGAAATTGTAAGCATAGACAAATCTCCTTTCCATCAGATTCCCAAAGGGTTTCTATGTAATCGGAGCTATAACTCTCCGCAAAAAGCGAACCGCCATCGTCACTATGATAGCACCCTGAGGATAAGCCTCATATATATATAATAACAAACATTTGTTCGAGAATCAATCATAATATAAATAATTTGATAATAATATTATAATGCTCCAATCTACATTATTTCTTGCTATACATAAAGATTGCATATAAATTTATAATAAGATATAATTAAAATTATGAAAATGGATGAATAAATGCCAGGTAAAACATATTTATGGATAGAGTATTTTGTATGAAAGAATGTGGCGATAATGCATTGGAAGTATTGTATGAAATAGAAGAAGGATATAAAGAATTTTATTGCAAATGAAACAGGCAAGTTAATAGTAATTGATAATGCAGATATTTTGTTAGATGATGATACAAGAAAATATATTTCATTGGATGATAAGAATCAGTATTTGATTATAGGAAGAAATCCAAAGAATTTATTTACTACAAGTGATAATCTTTTTGAACTTGTAAGTGAGAAAAAGGGAGAGCAGACGGAGTTTAGACTGAAGAGGTATTTGTAGGTTTTAATTTGAGTTATCAATATTAACCGTGTAAATGGTAAATTTATAATTAATTATGCATATAAATCTTACCTGATTCTAACTTAAAAATAAAAATCTTCTAAAAAAGTGCTTGACATATTATTCTGAGGGTGTATAATACACACCATAAACGGCGAAGGCGTCTAAGATTAATTTCTTAGACGTCTTTTTTGTTTCGCGAACTAGCCTGGTGCATCGTAAGATGCAAAATATTTGAAAAGAGAAAAGAAATGTGAATGGAGGTAGTGTTTATGGAATTTAGTGCTGTTAACACGATATGGGTACTTCTTGGTGCCGCTTTAGTATTCTTTATGCAAGCTGGTTTTGCGATGGTTGAGACTGGATTTACCAGAGCAAAGAACGCCGGTAATATTATAATGAAAAACCTGATGGACTTCTGTATCGGTACTCCGGTATTCTGGTTAGTTGGTTTTGGATTGATGTTTGGTAAAGGAAATGGTTTCATTGGTTCTATTAAAGGTATTGCAACCGCATCTAATTACGGAACAGGAATGTTACCTGATGGAGTTCCATTTTATGCATACTTAATCTTCCAGACAGTGTTCTGTGCAACAGCAGCAACAATTGTTTCGGGAGCAATGGCAGAGAGAACAAAATTTATTTCTTATTGTATATATAGTTTTATTATTAGTTTAGTTATATATCCTATTGAAGCACACTGGATATGGGGCGGTGGCTGGTTAGCAACAAGAGGCTTCCACGATTTCGCTGGTTCAACAGCAGTACATATGTGTGGTGGTGCAGCAGCTCTTATCGGTGCTTGGATATTAGGACCTCGTATTGGTAAATATGGTAAAGACGGAAAGCCAAAAGCTATTCCGGGACACAGTTTAACACTTGGTGCACTTGGTGTATTTATCCTTTGGTTCTGTTGGTTCGGTTTCAATGGTTGTTCAACAGTTTCAATGGAGGGTGATTCAATTGCCTTAGCAGGAAAGATTTTCGTAACAACTAACCTTGCAGCAGCAGTTGCAACTTGTACAGTAATGATTATTACATGGATAAGATATAAGAAACCTGATGTTTCGATGACACTTAATGGTTCACTTGCAGGACTTGTAGCTATTACAGCAGGTTGTGATACAGTTTCACCAATAAGCGCAGCAATCATTGGTTTAATTTCAGGTTTCGTAGTAGTATTTGGTATTGAATTTGTAGATAAAGTATTAAAAGTTGATGATCCTGTTGGTGCAGTAGGTGTACATTTCTTAAATGGTTTAGCTGGTACAATCTGTGTAGGACTTTTCTCAGATGGTGCTACAACAGCAATTGATGGTGAATCTGTAAAAGGTTTATTCACAGGTGGCGGCGCAAAATTACTTGGTGTTCAGGCACTTGGTGTTGTGTCAGTATGTGCATGGGTATTCGTAACAATGGGACTTGTATTCTTAGCAATTAAACATACAATTGGTTTACGTGCTTCAAGAGAAGAAGAAATTCTTGGCCTTGATATTACAGAACATAATCTTGAATCATCATATGCAGACTTTATGCCGGCATCAGTTCCTACTATATTAGGTTCATCTTCTAAGAAAGATAAAGAAGAAACAAAAGTTCCAGTATCAGAAGCAGTTCCGGTACAGTTAGTATCAGATGATAAACCAGTTGCAAGTGATGTTAAACTTTCTAAGGTTGATATTATTTGCAAACAGAGTAAATTTGAAGAATTAAAAGATGCACTAAATGCAATTGGCGTAATGGGAATTACCGTAACACAGGTACTTGGCTGTGGCGCACAGAAAGGTAATGTTAAATACTATCGTGGTGTTGAATTAGATATGGTATTACTTCCAAAAGTTAAAGTAGAAGTAGTAGTAAGTAAAGTTCCTGTATTAGATGTAGTAAATGCAGCTAAGAAAGCACTTTATACAGGCAACATCGGAGATGGTAAGATATTTGTATACGATGTAGAAAATGTAATTAAAGTAAGAACAGGTGAGCAGGGCTTCGATGCACTTCAGGGTGATGACGATTTATTAGCTTAATCGCTTGCGAAAACACATTACATTTTTAACATAAATAAAACACACAAAACACGAAAAACACGAAAAACACAAAGAAAAACCGGATAGCTGAAAAGTTATCCGGTTTTTCTTTTGCCTAATGTCATTTTTGATATCTTTAAAAGTATCTACTTTCATCTGCCTTCTTCCACAAGATACCCTTTATTCTTAAGCTCCTCCACAATAATATTCAGAATCTCTTCATTTTCAGCAGATATTGTATGATAGTGGTAGTTAGAAGTTATATTTTTTAGCGGTGTAGATTTACCGCTTTTTATATTTTCAATAAATTCTTTTACATTACGTCTTGAACGGATGTCTAAATCAGCACTTATTTTACCGTAGACTTTGTGATGTACGAATACATCGATAACAGTGCCGCCAAGGTCTACAATAGTATTTAATTCATCTTCGGTCTGTTCATCGGTATGATTAACTTTAACGACGATTGTAGCACCGGACGGAGAATTAAGAAAATAACCTCTGTTTGTAGAAATGATGTCATAGCCTTCAGCACGCAGAAGTGCAATGTCAGATACGATAATCTGGCGGCTTACATCGAGCGATTTAGACAATGAACCACCGGAAACAGGTGATTTACCGCTTATCATTTTAATTATGGAATCTCTTCGTTCTTTTCCGGTCATAATTTATAGTGTCCTTTCTTAAATGCTATGAAGATTTTTAAGAGATACATCAAGTATAGGTGCTGAATGAGTGAGAGCACCTGAAGAAATGTAGTCAACACCTATATCGGATAAAGCATTGATTTTCTCAAGGGTAACATTTCCTGAACATTCAGTTTTAGCACGTCCGTCAATTATTTTAACAGCTTCTTTCATATCATCATGAGACATATTATCAAGCATAATAATATCCGCACCGGCCTCAACAGCTTCTCTTACCATATCAAGATTTTCAACCTCAACCTCGATTTTACGGACAAATGAAGCATATGATTTAGCCATTTCGATAGCTTTTGTAATACTTCCGGCAGCACCGATATGATTATCTTTAAGGAGTATTCCGTCAGATAAATTGAATCTGTGGTTTGAACCACCGCCGACTTTAACGGCATATTTCTCGAAGATACGCATATTAGGAGTTGTCTTACGTGTATCTAGAAGAGTTATACCACTTCCCTTTAATAATTCAACGATTTTATTAGTATATGTAGCGATACCACTCATTCTCTGAAGATAATTAAGAGCAGTACGTTCGCCTGATAATAGAACACGAATATCCCCGGTTACCTTTGCAAGGTGCATACCATTAGTAACTGTATCGCCGTCTTTACAGAACAATTCGACTTTGACAGTATCATCTAATAATTCAAATACACGTTTAAATACATTAAGTCCGGCAATAATACCGTCCTGCTTACATATAAGGTCTACAGTTCCTAACTGAAATTCAGGCATAACTGCATTAGTTGTAATATCTTCACTTGTAATATCTTCTTTGAGCGCCATCATAATAAGCTCATCGGCATTGATTTTCATTGTAATATTGTTCATTTTCTTCTACTTAATTCCTTTCTGCATTTTTCTGCATATGAAGTGCAGCACGCTTTGCGAAAACCATACTCTCTAACAGAGAGTTACTTGCAAGTCTGTTCTTACCATGGACACCATTGCAGGCTGTCTCACCGACTGCATACAGGTTATCCATTGAAGTGTGGCTGTTTGAATCTACCTTGATTCCACCCATAAAGTAGTGCTGTGCGGGAACTACAGGAATAGGTTCTTTAGTTACATCATATCCATTTTCTAAACAATGATGATAGATATGTGGGAAATGCTTTAATATAGTCTCTTTTGGAATAGGAGCCATTGAAAGCATAACATAATCAGTTCCGTCTTTCTCCATCTGCTCACGAATCTTCTGTGTAAGAATATCTCTTGGAAGAAGCTCGTTTACAAAGCGTTCTCCATTTTTATCAAGCAGAATTGCACCCTCGCCACGAACCGATTCTGATATGAGGAATCTTCTTCCTGGTTTATCAGAGTACAAGGTAGTTGGATGAATCTGCACATAATCTAAATGCTCTAATTCAACATTATATTTCTTAGACAGTTCAAGTGCATCTCCTGTCAAATGTGGAAAATTCGTTGAATGTTTATATAATCCTCCGATACCGCCTGAAGCTAATATGGTATCTTTAGCAAGAATTTCTAATATTTCATTATCAGATGTCTTAGCGATGATACCAAGACATTTATTGCCATATGTGACTAAATCAGTCATTGTCACATATTCAAGCATTTTGACATTAGATTTCTTCTTAACTGCGGCTAAAAGTTTAGAGGTTATTTCTTCGCCGGTTATATCTTCATGGAAGAGGATACGTGGCTTAGAATGACCACCTTCTTTAGTATACACCAATTCGCCTGATTTTGTCTGAAAATTTACATCATAATTAATTAAATCATTAATAAGTTCTCTGGATGAACGAATCATAATATCCACGCTTTCGGGATTATTTTCGTAATGTCCTGCTTTCATCGTATCTTCATAATAACTGTCATAATCGTCATCATCAGTAAGTACACATATGCCTCCCTGTGCTAAGAATGAATCACTATGGTCAAAAGCATCTTTAGAAATCATAATGATATCTGAATCATCAGGAAGATTAAGTGCAGTATATAGGCCTGATACGCCACAGCCTACAATTACATAATCTGTTTTAACAGTATTTTTAGAAGAGAGAGATAACATTTTCTCAAGTGGTTTGTTTGCAAGATTACTGAATTCTTCATCAAGAATTACCTGGTTAGATTTATTCTTTAAAACCTCGATAACTTTTTCAGGAGTAATTAATTTCATTCCGGGACATTCCTGTTTATCAGAGACAGGATAGAAAGTTTTATCAGGATTATCAGCCTGTAATTTATGGAATACACCAGTTTCAGTTGCAATTATGAATGATTTAGATGAACTTGCTTTGGCATATTTAATTATCTCAGAGGTACTTCCTATATAATCTGCATTTTCAAGGATTTCTTCAGTACATTCAGGGTGTGCAAGCACTAAGGCTTCAGGGTGGGCCTGTTTTGTAGCACGTAAATCATTAATAGTTAAGTCTTTATGTATCGGACAGAAACCGTCATTGAATATGAAGTGTTTGTCAGGAATCTGTTTCGAAATATATCTTCCGAGATTTTCATCAGGAATAAAATAGATATTCTTATTAGGAAGATTCTCTACGACCTTTTTAGCATTGGCAGAAGTGACACATACGTCTGATAACGATTTTAATTCGGCAGTTGAATTGATATAACAGACAACGGCAACATCATCATAGGTATCCCTGACTGCCTTAATCTTATCGGCATCACACATATGAGCCATTGGACAGTCTGCATTAGTGTCAGGTAATAATACGATTTTATCCTTGTTAAGTAACTTAGCACTTTCACCCATAAATTCCACACCGCACATAACGATTACATCGGCATCTGTCTGTGTGGCAATTTTACTCAGATAGAATGAATCACCTACATAATCAGCGATATCCTGGATATCACCTGATACATAGTAGTGCGCTAGAATTACGGCATTGTTTTCTTTCTTTAATTCATTAATTTGTTCCTTGATTGAATCTTTCACTTTGGTCTCCATTCTGAAGCGTTAAAGGGGGAATAAATATAAGGCTTATTTAACTGTCTGCGACGCTTCGGCGCAGAAACATATTAAAAGTGTAATATTTAAAAGAATAATACTAAAAGCATAATATTTGAAAAAGCCTGTGCATTATATGAATATACATATACGCGTATATAACTTTTGCTAATCTAAACCTTAAAAGTTACAAAGTGAACATATATTAACACATATATTTACAATTGACAAGACAGTTGTTAAGAAAAGTGTAAATGTGAAAAATAAGCCATTTATTAAGAAGTGTCCGGACTTAGTAAAAAATATGTCGTATTTTGTATAATTTACACAAGAATTCATTGACTTATGATGATAAATTTATTAATATAGACATATAAATTGCGTGAAAAGAATAAGAGAATAATTGAGTTAAATAGTGAAGATTAACCGTAAATGAAATGCAGAACTTAATTTACAGAAAGGGACGGTGGAGTCAATGACGAAAGAAGGATTAGAATATTTATCCAATTTTATAGAAAACATTTTAAACGACAATAATACTGTAAGGATTGTGAAACAGAACTATGCTTTGAAACCTACAGAAGAAGATTTTAATAAACTTCCGGTAAGCGACGGTACGAAGAAGGTCTACTGTGATTATCTGAGCAGAAGAATGTTAAAGGCATATGAGCCATTTATGGATATAATAAGAGATTGTATTTTTGAATTGAATCTTGATATAGATAAAGTATTTGAAGATGCGAATATCTATAGTCTTAACAGAAGTATATTCAAGAGTTATATAACTACAGGTAAGGCGAGAAGCCAGGAGAATCTTATACTTGCAGAGAAAGACTATGACCGTAAGAAATTCGTAGAGGGAGTTGTTGACTTATTATTAATGCTTTCAGAGAAGAAGCCTGTATTCATAATGCTTAACGAGGCTAACCAGATGAGCGAATCTGTTCTGTTTGTGTTAGAAGAATTAATATCAAGAACGAGTAATACATTACATATATTAGTAGTTATTAATGAAATGGGTAATGTAAAAGGTTATCTTAGTGATTCATATAATGAATTTATTAAGAAATGCGACTTAAAGGGTATCGTTTCAGACTGGCCATTTCAGGATTATTACGAAACAGAAGAGTCGGAGTACACATATGTATTCGAGAATACTTCTGCTGAAGTAGAAGATATCTGTACAATGTTTTACACATATGCATTTGGACAGGCTAATTATTATTTATCAATGATTTACCAGAAGGTAGAATTAGATAAAGCAGATGTAACGATGCAATTCAGAATAAATATGCTTACTCTTTACATTATGGTAAGTATTTACAGGGAGAATTATTCTTATGCGCTTGTATTGTGCGAAAGATTACATAGAATTAATGCATTTGAATTAGAAGATGAGAAACAGTATCTGTACTATTATTTTCAGGCAGTAGCTAATATGTATATCGGAAATGAAGATGATGCGAAGAAGAATGCCATTATGTGTGAAGAGATGGCAGATAAAATCGGGCGTGAATATGAACATTTCCAGAGTATGCTTATAAGAAATATGTCAGAGCTTGCAGGCTGGAAAGACGTATGGATATGTGATAAGCCTATTGATGTTCCGGACGAGCTCATTTCATTATGTTATAAGTATAATTATCTCAATCATTTAGCACATATTTATGTATATTGCTTTGATAATGATTACAGATTGTATACAGTTGTAGAAGGCATTGAAGAGAGAACACCTAATGTTACAAAGGGTATATTGTTAGCGAAGAAGCTTAATAATGAAAAGTTCCTCGTAGAAGCATATCGTAAGAATATTATGGTAGCATCATGCAACGGATTATTCCAGACAGCAGGATATTTTTACAGTAAATCAATAGAAATCGTTAAGAAAGAGAATAATAAATTTGAAGAGGCCAATATCTATAACGGACTTGGTTTCATCTGTTGTACTACTGACAAATACAGTGAAGCGAACCGTTATTATAACAGGGCATTGAAGATATTCTATGATGTGAAAGACACCGACTATATTATGGAGACACTTTATAATATGGGAACAAATGCGATTCTTGCAGGAGACTACACACACGCAACAGAATATCTTATGACAGTAAGCAATATGCTTAAGTTACTTAAGAAGAACACTTTAAGAGTATGTAATATTTCTAAGATTTTCGGATTACTTGCATTATCGTTATTTAAACAAGGCAATTATTATATGTCACAGATATATATTAATAAATCAGAAAACTTCCTTAAATGTATATTAGATTACAGGGAAGATGAGTTCTATAATTATCTGTGGGATGATGATATGTTCTTATTCTTCTATGTATCAGCACTTATAGATACAAGAAACGGAAGATATGATGATGCATTAAGCAACTATGATAAGGCAGAAGTATATATGAGCAGGGGAATGGGTAATAAATTCTTCTCTTATGTACATTTTGCGGTAGATAAATCAAGACTTCTCCGTTTGTTAGACAGATATGAAGAGAGCAGAAAGCTTCTGACAGAAGCAAGGGCATACTTCAACAGTAAGGGTAATTTCTTACGTGTTAAGATGTTTGATGACCTTATCTGTACTGATAAATGGGAATATCCTAGTGTTATTATGCCGATGACTGAAGTAAATATTGATGATATTATGACACTTGTAAGAACAGAAAGTATCGAGCATGAGGCACAGGTAAGAAGCGCACAGATTAAATTCTTTGGAACTTTCCAGGAGCTTGTTAATCATTCATATACTTCAGTTGAAAATGAGATTAATACGCTTATAACGAACTTTAAGAATAATTTCAATCTGGACAATATGTTATTCGTAAGCTATGAAAATGAGTGTCCGGAGATAAGATACAGCAATTTGGAATATGAATTGTCTGAACTTGAGATGGACGTGTTAGTGGATTATTTCAAACATAATGCAGAGGGCTTTGCGCTTTCTAAGTTCAGTAATAATTATCACAGCTTTGACAGGATTATGAAGATATTTGACAGAAGCAAGGTATTTTCAATTATTGCAGCACCAATTTATAAATACGATAAGCTGCACAGCTTCTTCATTACATTTGTAAAGATACCTGAGAACTGGAATTCAGTAATCAACAGAGAGGTCTTAGACGAAAATGATTTAGATATGTATATGATTGTTTTCAGACAGATACTTGATGCGATAGAGAAATACAGACTTAATGAAAGACTTATCAAACAGGCTGTAACAGATGAACTTACGGGATTATTAAACCGTAAGGGATATTATGAAGTGATAGAGAAGATACTAAAAGAGCATTGCGACAGAAATGAGAAATTAAGTTGTGCATTTATGTATCTCGATTTAGACCATTTCAAATATTACAATGACACATTCGGTCATCATGTAGGTGATGCGATACTTAAACGCTTCGCGGATATATTTACAGATGCCTGTGGGGATAAAGGTTATGTGGTAAGATTTGGCGGTGACGAATTCGTTATGCTTCTTACTACAACAGATATCGATGAGATTAATAAAATTTCAGCAAGAATATATGAACTTATAGAGAAAGAAGACGGATTTATAGAACTCGTTAAGAAATACATTAAGAGTGATGTAAATATTCCTGATAATTTCAGGGCTACATGTTCAATCGGACTTGATTTGGGTCTTGAGATGACTAAATTAAGTGAAGTATCGGAGATGAAGAAGCACGCAGATGCGGCATTATATTATGTGAAGAAGAATGGGCGTGGAAGAATGGCGCAATATAATAAAGATATGTAAAATTGAAATATGATTGGAGAAAAGAAAATGACAGGTTATGAGGCAGTTAAGAAAGTAATAAATGAAGTTAAGAAAGTTATAGTGGGTAAAGATGAGGTTATATTTCAGGTAATGACAGCTATGATAGCCGATGGGCATATATTAATAGATGACATACCGGGTGTAGGAAAGACTTCACTTGCACTGTCATTTTCAAAAGCAATGGCACTTGATTATAACAGAGTCCAGTTTACACCAGATGTATTACCATCTGATGTAACCGGATTTACAATGCTTAATAAGAAGACTAATGAATTCGAATTCAAGAAAGGTGCCATAATGTGTAATCTCTTCTTAGCAGATGAGATTAACAGAACTTCGTCAAAGACACAGTCAGCATTATTAGAGGCAATGGAAGAGGGTAATGTTACGGTAGATTCCGTAACATATAAGTTACCCTCTCCTTTTAATGTAATCGCAACGCAGAACCCGGTAGGTTCGATAGGTACACATATGCTGCCTGAATCGCAGCTAGACAGATTTATGTTCTGTGTATCAATGGGATATCCAAATGTCAGAGATGAGGCTGTTATGCTTAAAGAGAAATTCTGTAAAAACCCATTAGATGAAGTAAGGCCTATAATTGATTCTAAAGGTTTCGGGATAATTAAGAAAGAAGTAAGAAAGGTCTATATTAGTGATGAGATATATGAATATATTGCTAAAATTGCAGACATTTCACGTAATAAATCAGAGATAGAGTTAGGAATAAGCCCAAGAGGAAGTGTGGCTATTATGAAAGCTTCACAGGCGAGTGCATATGCAAGAGGCAGAGATTATGTAATTCCTGAAGATGTCAATGAAGTATTGTATCCATGTGCAAGACACAGAATAATTCTCAATGCCAGAGCGAAAACAAGTGGTTTAAGTATGGATAAAGTAATTAGTAATATATGCAGGGAGGCAGCCGCAAAGTGATGCGTGTAAACAGAAAAGTTCATACGGCTAAAAATATTATTGTGGCTGCAACTCTCTTAATAATATTGATTGTTTTAATGTTATTATTCGGTGAGTATAGTTCGACACTTCCATTAAGAATAATTATCGGTGTTTCTATAATAGAATATATTCTTTTCCGGATATTGTCAGGCAGGGTAGATATAAAACTTAAGTCAGACAGACCATATATAGTAAGGGAAGAGAAAGCAGCAGTATCAGCAGTCATTAATAAGAGAAGCATTTATCCGTATAAGAAAGTTGAATTTAATTTAAGATACCAGAGTAAATATGTTCAGGGCGAGCGTAACAAGAGAATAGCGCTTGAGCTGACTGATAAAAGAATTGAGAGTAAGAAAGTAATTACTGAGAATCTTCCCTGCGGATATACTGCATTTTCAATTGAAAATGCTTATATATACGATATATTAGGCTTTGGTTCGGTGCGTATTAAGAATATATCCGAAAATGTAAATATAATGGTAATGCCGACACCGAAACCGATAGATATAGATTTACCTAAGATGCCATTTGTAAGTGGTGACGAATCAGAGATATTTCATGAGGACAGAGGAAGAGACAGCAGTGAAACCTTTGAGATACGTGAATTTCGTGATGGCGATTCGATGAACAGAATACATTGGAAATTAAGTTCTAAAACCGATGAATTAATGATAAGAGATTCAGTGGCGGCAATAGAGACGAATATATATGTATTCTTCGACTTATCTAAGAGGATAAATATTGACGAGGGATTAGAGAAGTCGATTTCAATTGCCTATGAAATGAGAAATCTCGGATATGCATTTTATATAATGTGGTTTGATAAAGAGGTACAGACATTAAGGCGAAGTCTGGTATCTGAATATGAGCATATAGAAAATGCCGTATCAGAGGTTATGAAATATGATATGTATGAGGTAGATGAAAATGTAGAAAAGATATTGGAGAGATTTATGAATGAGAATCATGAAGTCTACAATATGTTTATACTATCGTAAGGAAATCTTCTAGGCAAGTTGCTCAGAAATGAGGATTGATATGGAAAATAAATTAAAAATTTCAGATTTTATCGGAAAGAGTCTGATTATTTCATTGGGTATAATTGCTACGGTATGTGGCTTTATTGATATGTTTAATATTCCGGCATCAAAGGTGGCAGTCAGTATATTTACAATCTGCATAACGTTTCTGCTTATGACTACATCGAGGGCGAAGCATAAGCACCTTGCGATGATAGGGATATTTATAACGGTAATATTGCTTATACTCATCAATTGGAATGGAATAAAATGCGGAATATATTTTATAGCTAACAGAATAATAGATGCATATAACTATTATGCAGGAATTACTGAATCGGATATGTTCATTATAGACTTTGGCAAACCGATATTCTTCAGTTCGACAAAGCAGAGCGTTACATTTACGCTGTGTATGATAATAATAGAATATGCATATATACTTGTGACAGCTTCGGTATATAAAGTATTTTCGTCAATACACATTTTATTATCGGTAGGTATTACATTTGTGGGTCTGTTCCTTGGTTTATTTCCGGGAACAGTATGGACAATTCTTCTGATACTTTATTATGTATTATGTGTGATGTATGGAAGAAACAGGCACATTTACATAAGAAGAATGATATTTATGACGGGAATTATAGCCGTAGTAACTTTATGTACATTAATCATAGCGAGACCAAAGAATTATGATGAAAATAAATATCTCAAATATCGTGACACATTAGAAAATATTGCAAAAAAGTTTAATCTAGACATTTCTTCTGATACAGAATCGGTATCATCAGACGGAAAAAGCAGTATGGCACATGGTGGGATTAACGGTGGCAGACTTGGCAATGTAGATGAAGTAAAGAATACCGGATTAGAAATGCTTAGAGTAAATATGACACAGACAGATAATAATATTTATCTTAAGGGCTTTGTTGGAAATGAATATGATAGAAATAAATGGACTGACATAAATACAGATAACCTTAAAGAACTGGTGGGTATCACTGGAATTATGGGTGGAAGGTCGAATTCTTTAGTTACAGATTATGATTATATAGGGGAGTTCTATGATGGAAAAGTGGCTGATAAATTTGAAATCAGATATCTTAAGGACCAGAGAAAATTCAGATATATGCCATATTATGTGGACAGGTATTATTATGATAATGAAAAAGAAATGCGCTTAAGTACGGATTACTCAATAGGTAATGAAGTATTTAATGTATATGATATTTCACTGGACGAAGCAATTAATATGATAAAAGATGATGAAAAAAGTCTTGAAGAATTCAGTGAATTTACAAATATAAGCTGTGGTATCAGTGATGAAGTTGCAGAAGTTTTAGCAAAAGAGATGATGGATTCTCCTGTATATGACGGAACAGCAGCAAGCCTTATAGATTGTATAAAGTATGTCCAGAAATATTTATCTGCGAATGCCATATATACATTAAAGCCCGGTTCATTAGATAAAGGTGACGATTTTATAGTTGATTTCCTGACAGTTAAGAAAGCAGGATATTGTACTTCATTTGCATCGGCAGGCGTAATGATGTTCAGATATATGGGAATTCCTGCAAGATATGTTGAGGGATACGTTATAACAAGCAGTGACCAGACTAGATTAGATAATGGCGAGGTGCAGGCAATTGTTAAAGATGAATCGGCTCATGCATGGCCTGAAATATATATTGCAGGTCTTGGATTTGTTCCGGTAGAAGTAACTCCCGGATATTTTCGTTTGTCAGATGGTGTTGATAATGTGGCAGAACCAACCACGACATCACCAGAGAATACATCAGATGAGACATCTTCAGAGGTAGTAGAAAATAGTACAACAGATAAAGAAAATACCAGTAAAGAAACAACTATTAAAAATGGCAAAATAGAAACAGATAAAAAGACAGATAAGAGGAATGATAAAAATATAATCATTATATTTGCATTATTGGCAGCGGTAGCCATATTATTAATTGTTTCTGTTAAAATATATAATATATTACAGCATAAGGGAGATAGTAAAGAATCTGATTATAATACAGACGATTTAAGACATAATATGGATGTACTGACTGTAGTTTTTGAAAAGCTTCTTACTAAAGCAGGAATAGATTATTCCATAAATAGAAGCACAAGTGATATATGTAAGGATATTAATGAATTAATCGGTAGACTTAATAAAGCTGATGTGGATAAAGATAGTAAATATACTAAATCAGGTGGAATTATTCCCGACACATCAGATACAGAAGAGGTTATCCGTATTATATACAGGGCTAAATATTCTGATGAAAATGCCGAATTTACAGAGAAAGATACTGATAAACTTCATCAGTATGTTGAAGAATTTAAAAATAGTTTGCAATACTTTAAAAATAAGGTATAATATAGGAAAAATGTAGATGAACATTTTTCAAATGATAATTTTAATTTACGGAGGTAATAAAATATGTTAGTTTCAGCAAAAGAGATGCTTGAAAAAGCAAAAGCAGGACATTATGCTGTAGGTCAGTTCAACATTAACAACCTTGAATGGACAAAGGCAATCTTATTAACAGCACAGGAATTAAACTCACCAGTTATCTTAGGTGTATCTGAAGGTGCAGGAAAATATATGACAGGTTACAAAACTGTTGTAGGTATGGTTAACGGAATGTTAGAAGAATTAAACATCACAGTTCCTGTAGCATTACACTTAGATCATGGTAGCTACGAAGGATGTTTAAAATGTGTTGAAGCAGGATTTTCTTCAATTATGTTTGATGGTTCACATTATCCAATCGAAGAGAACGTTGCTAAGACAAAAGAATTAGTTAAAATAGCTAAAGAAAAAGGAATGTCTCTTGAAGCAGAAGTTGGTGCTATCGGTGGAGAAGAAGACGGCGTAATCGGTAAAGGTGAATGTGCAGATCCTAACGAGTGTAAAGCAGTTGCAGATCTTGGTGTAACAATGCTTGCAGCAGGTATCGGTAACATCCATGGTAAATATCCAGATAACTGGGAAGGATTAAGCTTCGAAACACTTGATGCTATCCAGAAACTTACAGGTGATATGCCATTAGTTCTTCATGGTGGTACAGGTATCCCAGAAGATATGATTAAGAAAGCAATCTCATTAGGTGTAGCTAAGATTAATGTTAACACAGAATGCCAGTTATCATTTGCAGCAGCAACACGTAAATATATCGAAGAGGGTAAAGACCTTCAGGGTAAAGGATTTGACCCACGTAAATTATTAGCTCCTGGATTTGAAGCAATCAAAGCTACAGTTAAGGAAAAAATGGAATTATTTGGTTCAGTTGGTAAAGCTAACTAATAATTATCGAATTGCAATATAGAGAGATATTGGTTAAAATAGGTGATAGATACTCAGGTATTTATTGCCTATTTTTTCAATTTAATACAATAATCATCGGAGTAGATTACCCGGAATAGGAGAAGCTTATGAAAGAGAGAATAACAAAGTATTTAAAGTATATGGATGACCTTTTAGAACGTATAGAATCAGGAGAAGAGATGGACTTACAGAAGATATTGAAGAATCATATGGTGCAGATAGGCTTCTTTATGCACGAAAGACTTGTTCATCTAATCGTAACTGTTTTATTTGCAATCGGTACATTTATGACAATATTTACATATCTGATAGTGAATAATGTAGGTCTGCTTCTGCTTGCACTCTTACTTATTGTTTTGCTTGTACCTTATATAAAGCATTATTATCTGCTAGAGAATGGTGTCCAGAAAATGTATAAGCAGTATGATAAATTGTTAGAGCATGGGGCAGAATTAGGTGATAATATAGCGGAAAGATTTAATAAATAATGAAGAAGTAAGGAAATATTGACAGTGAATAATAATGGGATAACCAATGAAACTGATAAAAAACTAAATAAAGAAGCAGATATGCCGGGAACAGGTGAAAATAAAAAGTTTACCATAAATATCTCCGTACGAAATCTTGTGGAATTCATTATGCGTTCAGGGGACATTGATAACCGTACTGCTGGTGCAATGAGCAAGCAGGCAATGGCAGAGGGTACGAAGATGCATAAGAAGATTCAGGGGAGAATGGGCATAGAATATAAAGCTGAAGTTACGTTAAAGATAGCGCTTGAATATGATAATTACTGCATTAATCTGGAGGGAAGAGCAGACGGTATCATAGCCGAGGATATTGTAGTGGTTGATGAGATAAAAAGTATGTATGCAGATGTGATGAAATTTACAGAAGCGCAGCAGGTGCATCAGGCACAGGCAATGTGTTATGCGTACATTTATGCCAAACAACATAATCTGGATAAAATCTGTGTGCAGATGACTTATTGCAATCTTGATACCGAGGAAATCAAACGTTTCAGAACTGTATATACATTTGAAGAGATAGAAGTCTGGTTCGAGAGTGTAATGGCTGAATATATCAGATGGGCAGATTATATTGCAGATGAGCAGAAGAGGAAGATGGATTCAATACAGCATTTAGAATTCCCGTTTGAATACAGAAACGGGCAGAGAAATATTGTTGTATCCGTCTATAAATCAATTCTTGCTAAGAGAAATATGTTCATTCAGGCACCAACAGGCGTAGGTAAGACTATTTCGACGATTTATCCGGCTGTGAGAGCTGTAGGAACAGGAGAGGTGGATAAAATCTTCTATCTTACTGCCAAGACGATAACCAGAACTGTGGCAGAAGAAGCTTTCGAAGTATTAAGGAGAAACGGACTGCATTTCAGGACAGTTACATTAACTGCGAAAGAGAAAATCTGTCCATGTGATGAGACTATCTGTAATCCTGATAAATGCAAACGTGCAAAAGGGCATTTTGACAGGGTAAACAGCGCAATATATGAAGTAATTACCCATGAATCATCAATAACAAGGGAAGTTATCGAGAAATATGCAGATGAATATGAGGTATGTCCATTTGAAATGTCATTAGACATAAGTAATTTTATGGACGGTGTAATCTGTGATTATAATTACGTTTTCGACCCTTATGCCAAGCTTAAGAGATATTTTACGGAGGGAATAACAGGCAAATATGCATTTCTCGTAGATGAAGCACATAATCTTGTGGAACGTGCAAGGGAAATGTATAGTGCCATACTTACTAAGGAAGATTTCTTAAGCTGTAAAAAGATTGTCAAGGACAGAAGCAAGAGAGTGTCAAATGCTCTTGATAAATGCAACCGCGAAATGTTAAGCCTTAAGAGAATGTGTATAGGAACTTCGGACCGATATTCATACACAATTCTTGATGAAACTGAGGACTTAGTCCTGTCACTTTTAAGATTACAGACAACGCTAGAGAAATTCTTAGATGATAATAAAGAATTTGATAAAAGAGATGAAGTATTAGAATTATATTTTGCAGTAAGGACATATTTAGATATATATGAACTTGTTGACAGTAAATACGTTATATATTCAGATTTTAATGAGAAAGGCGAATTCTTTGTGAAGCTTTTCTGCGTAAACCCATCGGGTAATCTACAGGATTGTATGCAGACAGGAATTGCAACAATGTTCTTCTCTGCAACGCTTTTGCCGGTTAATTATTATAAGGAATTATTAAGCGGAGATATAGATGACTATGCGATTTATATTGATTCTCCATTCGACACGCATAAAAGGCTGGTGTCAATATGCAAAGATGTAAGCAGTAAATACACAAGAAGAAATGAAAATGAATATATAAGAATGTTAAATATTATAAGAGAAGTGGTAAGCGGGTGTGACGGAAATTATATGGTGTTCTTTCCATCATATAAAATGTTAGAAGATATATACGAATTAGCCGTAAGAGAGGGCTTTACAGAAGAATATGAGGTATTCTGCCAGACAGGAAGTATGAAAGAAAAAGAAAAGGAAGAATTCTTAGCGACATTTGATGTGGACAGGGATAAAAGCCTTATTGGCTTCTGTGTCCTTGGTGGAATATTTTCGGAGGGCATAGACCTTAAGAATGAAAGACTTATCGGCAGTATTATCATTGGTACGGGACTTCCTATGGTCTGCTCTGAAAGAGAGATACTTAAGAATTACTATGATGAGAATAATAGAAATGGCTTCGATTATGCATACAGATATCCGGGAATGAATAAGGTCTTACAGGCGGCAGGGCGTGTTATCAGGACCGATGAAGATTATGGAGTAATTTCTCTGTTAGATGAAAGATTTCTAAGGAGAGATTACAGACAGCTATTTCCGAGGGAATGGAATGATGTCAAAGTTATTGACAGCAAAAATGCAGGAGAGATTGTAAGGCATTTCTGGAAGTATGTGTGAGAAGATTAAAAATATAAGTTAAAGGCAGTAAAGAATTGTATGCTATTATATTTAATATTTTATTATAGTTAGGATATTAAAAACATTTGTGAAGAATTATGCGATATAATTATGCAATATACGTTTGACAATGACCTAATGTTATTGTAAACTTGCATTATTATGGATTAGTCAGAATTTGTACTGGCAACTCAAAATATATGGAGGTACTTATGAGCAAAGTAAGAAGAGTTTATGTTGAGAAAAAAGCACCTTATGCTGTTAAGGCTAAGGAACTTAAACATGAGATATCAAGTTATCTCGGAATTAAAACTGTAACAGGTGTCAGAGTTTTAGTAAGATATGATGTGGAAGACATATCGGAAGAGACTTATAAACAGGCGTTAGTTACAGTGTTTTCAGAACCTCCGGTAGATACATTATATGAAGAAGAATTTCCATATGATGCAGAAAATGACCGCGTTTTTAGTGTAGAATTTCTTCCGGGACAGTTTGACCAGAGAGCAGATTCTGCAGTACAGTGTGTAAAATTCTTAAATGAAGATGAAGAACCTGTTATTAAATCAGCAACTACATATGTAGTAGAGGGAAAGGTTACAGACGAAGAATTCGAAAGTATTAAGGCATTCTCTATTAACCCTGTAGATTCAAGAGAAACAGGATTAGAGAAACCTGAAACACTTGTGACAGTATTCAATGAGCCTGCTGATGTAATTATATTTGATGGCTTTAAAGATATGGAAGAGGGAAAACTTAAAGAATTATATGATTCTTTAGGACTTGCAATGACATTTAAAGATTTCCTCCATATTCAGAATTATTTTAAGAATGATGAAAACAGAGATCCATCAATGACAGAGATAAGAGTTCTCGATACATATTGGTCAGATCACTGCCGTCATACAACATTTAATACAGAATTAACAGATATCGAGTTTGAAGATGGTTATTATAAAGCACCTATCGTTAAGACTTATGAAAGATATATTGAAGACAGAAATGTTATCTTCAAGGGAAGAGATGATAAATTCGTCTGCCTTATGGACTTAGCACTTATGGCAATGCGTAAGTTAAAGAAAGAGGGCAAGTTAGATGACCAGGAGAAATCTGACGAGATTAACGCTTGTAGTATTGTAGTACCTGTAGAAATAGATAAAGAGGATGGCAAAGGTGTTATCACAGAAGAGTGGCTTGTCAACTTTAAGAATGAAACACATAACCACCCAACAGAGATAGAGCCATTTGGTGGTGCTGCCACATGTCTTGGTGGTGCAATAAGAGATCCATTGTCAGGACGTACATATGTATACCAGGCAATGCGTGTTACAGGTGCAGCAGATCCTACTAAATCAATGAAAGATACTCTTAAAGGTAAATTACCACAGAAGAAGTTAGTTCGTGGAGCAGCAAACGGATACAGCTCATATGGTAACCAGATTGGTCTTGCAACAGGACTTGTTAAAGAGATTTATCACCCTGATTATGTAGCTAAGAGAATGGAAATCGGTGCTGTTATAGCAGCAGCTCCAAGATATGCCGTAAAACGTGAGAACTCTGATCCGGGCGATATCATTATCTTATTAGGTGGAAGAACCGGACGTGATGGCTGTGGCGGTGCAACAGGTTCATCTAAGGTTCATACAGAAGCTTCAATCGAAACATGTGGTGCAGAAGTCCAGAAAGGTAATGCTCCTACAGAGAGAAAACTTCAGAGATTATTCAGAAGAGAAGAAGTAAGTAAATTAATTAAGAAATGTAATGACTTTGGTGCAGGCGGTGTATCAGTTGCCATCGGTGAATTAGCAGATGGTCTTGATATCAACCTTGATAAAGTAACTAAGAAATATGCAGGTCTTGACGGAACAGAAATAGCTATTTCAGAATCACAGGAGAGAATGGCAGTAGTTATTGATCCTAAAGATGTTGCAGAATTTATGAAATATGCCAACGAAGAGAACCTTGAGGCTACAGAAGTTGCAGTTGTAACAGAAGAACCAAGACTTGTTCTTAAATGGAGAGGTAAAGAGATAGTTAACCTTAAACGTTCATTCCTTGATACAAACGGTGCTCATCAGGAAAATGCAGTTAAGGTAGATATGCCTGACGAGAATAACAAGTTCTTCAAAGATGTTGAAGTGAAAGATGTTAAGAAAGCATGGACAGATACTCTTGCAGACTTAAATGTATGCTCACAGAAAGGTCTTGTAGAAAGATTCGACGGTTCAATCGGAGCAGGTTCAGTATTTATGCCATTTGGTGGACGTTACCAGTTAACAGAGACACAGTCAATGGTTGCTAAACTTCCTGTTTTAAAAGGTAAATGCGATACAGTAACAATGATGAGTTACGGCTTTGATCCATATCTTTCAAGCTGGAGCCCATATCATTCAGCAATATATGCAGTAACAGAGTCAGTTGCTAAGATAGTAGCAGCAGGCGGTGATTATAAGAAGATAAGATTCACATTCCAGGAATATTTCAGAAGAATGAATTCTGATCCTGAACGTTGGAGCCAGCCATTTGCAGCTTTACTTGGTGCATATGATGCACAGTTAGGCTTCGGATTACCATCTATCGGTGGTAAGGACAGTATGTCAGGAACATTTAATGATATAGATGTACCTCCAACATTAGTTTCATTTGCAGTTGATGTGGCTAAAGAGAAAGATATTATTACACCGGAGTTTAAGACACCGGGTGATGCAATCGTATTATTCGAGATAGAAAGAGATGAATATGATTTACCTGTTTATGATAAAGTAATGAAATTATATGATGAGATTCATGAACTTATCGGTAAAGGCGTAATTAAAGCAGCTTATTCAGTAGATGCCAAGGGCGTTGTAGCAGCAATCAGCAAGATGGCATTTGGTAACAAGCTTGGTATTAAAGTAAATGATGATGTAACTGTTGAAACATTATTTGGCAAGGGAATTGCTAATATCGTTGCAGAAGTAGATGCAGCTAAATTATCAGAAGTAAAAGATGCAAAAGTAATCGGTGAAGTTACTGATACAAAATCATTTGTATATGGTGATGTAACAATTACAATGGACGAAGCTTTAGCAGCATGGGAGGGAACTTTAGAAAAAGTATTCCAGACTAAGTCAACAGACGATAAGAGCGTTGTAGACTCAGGCGTATATTCAGCAGGAAGTATCTATGTATGCAAGAATAAGGTTGCAAAACCTACAGTATTCATTCCTGTATTCCCTGGAACAAACTGTGAATACGACAGTGCAAAAGCATTTGAAAGAGCCGGTGCAAATGTCGTAACTAAGGTATTTAAGAATCTTACAGCAGAAGATATAAGAGATTCTGTTAATATATTTGAAGATGCTATTTCACAGGCACAGATTATTATGTTCCCAGGCGGTTTCAGTGCAGGTGATGAACCAGATGGTTCTGCTAAATTCTTCGCAACAGCATTCAGAAATGAGAAGCTTAAAGAAGCAGTTAATAAGTTATTAAATGAAAGAGATGGTCTTGCACTTGGTATCTGTAATGGTTTCCAGGCACTTATTAAACTTGGACTTGTACCTAACGGACAGATAACAGGACAGGACGAGAATTCTCCAACATTAACATATAACACAATCAACCGCCACGTATCTAAGATGGTATACACAAAGGTTGTTTCAAACAAATCACCTTGGTTACAGTTAGCTGAACTTGGCAAGACTTATGTAAACCCAGCTTCACATGGTGAGGGCAGATTCGTAGCAAATGACGAATGGCTTAAGAAGTTATTCGAAAATGGTCAGGTTGCAACACAGTATGTAAATGAGCAGGGACTTCCTACAATGGACGAGGAATGGAATGTAAATGGTTCATATTGTGCAATCGAGGGTATTACAAGTCCTGATGGAAGATGCTTCGGTAAGATGGCTCATTCAGAGAGACGTGGACAGTCAGTTGCCATGAATATTATTGGTGAACAGGATATGAAGATATTCGAGTCAGGTGTTAAGTACTTCTCATAAGAGAATAATCTTGTTGCTTTATTTATCTGCTTTGGTATAATAATATATAGATTTTACCAAGATGAAAGGTATGGTTTATGTAATGAAACATATTAATGTGAAAGAATGGTTTCAGAATAAGATAAAAGATTTAAAGAAGCATTCCAAGAAATATTATATAATAGAGAGTATCAGAAAACTAATTATGGTTTGTGCATTATGTGTATTCACATATTCGGCGTATGAACTTACTAATATATATTTAGATTATAAAGACAGTGATGATGAATACGAGAATATGGAGAAGATGTTTGAGGTGCCAAACATATCAGGTGATGAACAGACTACTGATATAACCGGTAATAAGATAAGTAATACCAAAGACGAGGTGGCATGGAAGTATGATTATCAGGCACTTGTCAATATGAATTCAGATGCCGTAGGCTGGATTAAACAGGATAACATTATAAGTTATCCTGTGCTTAAGGGAACTGATAACACTTACTATCTTACACATAATGCTGCACATAGGGAGAGTAAATCAGGTTCTATATTCGTTGATTACAGAGTTAAAGATGGAATGGAAGATAGAAACTGTATTATATATGGACACGATATGCTTAATAATTCGATGTTTGGTACATTGATTAAATATGCATCTAAATCATATTTTAAAGAGCATCCTACATTTGATGTATATATAAAGGATAAAGGCTATCGTTATTATATATTTGCAACTTATGAGACAGATGAGATAGGCAATACCTATTCATATAATTTTGCCGATGATGAAGAATTTCAGAGATATATAGATCTGTGTATGAGCAAAAGAGCATATGATACAGGTGTAAATGATATTAAACCAACAGATAAGATAATTACATTATCTACCTGTACAAGAGGTGACCAGAGTAAGAGATTTATTGTACAAATGGTAAGAAGAGAAGAACTTACTTAATAAAATTACTCTTTGACCTCGAAAATACTGATAAATTACCTCATTTAATAAATATAAAAAAGTACTTGCATTTTTTATATAAATGAGTTATTTTATACATATAAGAAATCAGTAAGTGATTTCACACATATGGATTATATGAGGACAAAGGCGTTCCTAGTTAGGGGACGCCCTTTTTATAGGAACAAATACAAGATTAAGTTACAAATGTTTTTATAGTCTTATGTGATTGCGTACCGGAATATATTGAATTAATTGAAAATGTATTGTGGTCAGAATACTATAATTAACCATATGAAAGGAATGTATAATCATGAGTGAAGCTTTAAACGTATCAAAGATTTTTGGCGAAGACGTTTTCAACGATACAGTTATGAAAGAACGTTTACCAAAAAAAGTTTATGAAGAATTAAGAAAAACAATCGATGAAGGTGCAGAATTAAGTTCAGCAGTAGCTGATTCGGTTGCAAATGCCATGAAAGATTGGGCAATTGAAAAAGGTGCTACACATTACACACATTGGTTCCAGCCATTAACAGGTGTAACTGCTGAGAAACATGACTCATTTATTTCAGCACCTAAGTCAGACGGAAAAGTATTAATGGAATTCTCTGGAAAAGAATTAGTAAAAGGCGAGCCGGATGCATCATCATTCCCATCAGGTGGTCTTAGAGCAACATTTGAAGCAAGAGGATATACAGCATGGGATTGTACATCACCTGCATTCGTTAAGAGAGATGCAACAGGTGCTATTCTTTGTATTCCAACAGCATTTTGCTCATATACAGGCGAAGCTCTTGATAAAAAGACTCCATTACTTCGTTCAATGGAAGCAATTAATACACAGGCACTTCGTATTTTAAGATTATTTGGAAATACAACATCTAAGAGAGTTACTCCATCAGTTGGTCCAGAGCAGGAATATTTCTTAGTTGACAGAGAAAAATATTTAAAGAGAAAAGACCTTATCTTCACAGGTCGTACATTATTCGGTGCAATGCCACCAAAAGGACAGGAACTTGATGACCATTACTTCGGAAGTATTCGTGAAAGAATCGGTTCGTTTATGAAAGACCTTAACGAAGAATTATGGAAATTAGGTGTATCTGCTAAGACACAGCATAATGAAGTTGCTCCTGCACAACACGAGTTAGCTCCTATATATGCAGAGGCTAATATAGCAGTTGACCATAACCAGATTACAATGGAGACAATGAAGAAAGTGGCAGGACGTCATGGTATGGTTTGCCTTCTTCATGAGAAACCATTTGCAGGTGTTAATGGTTCAGGTAAACATAATAACTGGTCAATCACAACAGATGATGGAATTAATATGTTAGACCCAGGTAAGACACCACATGAGAATAAACAGTTCTTGCTTGTATTAACAGCTATTATGTCAGCAGTTGATAAACATGCGGATTTACTTCGTGAATCAGCAGCTAACCCAGGCAACGACCACAGATTAGGAGCAAATGAAGCACCACCAGCTATCATTTCAATGTTCTTAGGCGACCAGTTAGGTGACGTATTAAATCAGTTAATCAGCACAGGTGATGCAACAAGCAGTTTAAAAGCAGGCAGATTACAGACAGGTGTAAGCACACTTCCTGATTTAAAGAAGGATGCAACAGACAGAAACAGAACATCACCATTTGCATTTACGGGTAATAAATTTGAATTCAGAGCACTTGGTTCATCAGATTCAGTTGCCAGCCCTAACGTTGTTCTTAATACAATCGTTGCTGAAGCATTCTGTGATATTGCAGATGAACTTGAGAAAGCAGACGATTTTGAATTAGCATTACATGACCTTATCAAGAAATTAGCAACAGAACATCAGAGAATCGTATTCAATGGAGATGGTTATTCAAGTGAATGGATTGTTGAAGCTGAGAGAAGAGGTTTACCAAACATCAAGACTATGGTTGATGCTATTCCGGCTCTAACAACAGATAAGGCTATCAAGTTATTTGAAAAATTCGGTGTATTTACAAAGGCAGAATTAGAGTCTCGTGCGGAAGTACAGTACGAAGCATATTCTAAAGCATTAAATATTGAAGCAAAGGCTATGATTGATATTGCAGGCAAACAGATTATTCCTGCTGTAATCAAAGCTACAACAGAACTTTCTACATCAATTGCAGCAGTTAAGTCAGCATCAGTAGGTGCAGATACAAGCGTACAGGAAGAACTTTTAGTTGAAACTTCAACATTACTTGCAGAGACACAGAAAGCACTTGCTAACTTGAAGAAAGTTACAGCTGAAGCAGCAACTAAGGAAGAGGGCAAAGAACAGGCTACATTCTTCAAAGATGTAATTAGAGGAGCAATGGCTGAATTAAGAACACCTGTTGACAAGCTTGAGATGATTGTTGATAAAGACTTATGGCCAATGCCATCATATGGAGATTTAATATTTGAAGTTTAATCAGAGGATATTAAAGCATTTGCCTAATTGTATAAATTAACAATTAGACAGATAATAGTGATTATAAAAGCCACATTACCGAGATATTTTAGATTCTGGTAATGTGGCTTTTTGGTGTATATAATTTTGTAGCGGTGGTTGATAATACAACTTATATGTTGTATTATTAAACCAGACAAAAGAGGTAGTGTCAAGTGACTTATGAAAAAACAGAGCCAAAGAAAAAGGCTCAATTGAACCTTGAAAATTGCAGATATTTAATCTTTTGATGAGTGACGCCACCCTTGACAGCACAACAAAAACTGCTGTA
>Ga0256404_1001607_pt1 | contig 53619 bp, 49 predicted proteins | sample RumenRJG_01DNA_FD_185990 | JGI IMG/M metagenome (GOLD analysis project Ga0256404, IMG submission 185990) | Bovine rumen microbial communities from Lethbridge, Alberta, Canada - RJG_01 | ecosystem: Host-associated > Mammals > Digestive system > Stomach > Rumen | place: Canada: Alberta | collected...
CATAATATTCCACGCGCTTTCCGAAGGCGTGATTCTTGTCCTCGCCCTGAATTTCAATTTGTGCCAATGTTCCGTCGTCAAACTCGCAGTTGATGTCGTAGCGGATTCCTCGCTCTGTGTCGAATAACTTAGGTTCCTCATTCTCAACGACCGTAACATCGATAACTTTACACCCAATCGCTGCCGTCAAAAAGGACTTAAGCGCGCACCGTGATTCCGGCGTTGGCTGTGTAAAGATTGCTTTGAAATTGGGGTCAAGCCGCGGGTTCAGAATATGAAAATTTTCATTGTCGAACGAGAAAACATTTTTTTTCCCTCTCTGAGATTCCGTAGGAATCTCGAATCTGTGTGGCATATTTGCACCTCTCTGTGGAAAATATGTGTAAGACTATTTCTTTTTTCTTACATATATTTAAAGCATTTAAAAGTGCATTTTTGGCAATGCAGAATGAAAAAAGTCAGAAAAATCCAAAAAAAAAGTAACAGGTTCATTGACTTGATAAGTCAATGACAATTTTTTCTCTATCTGCTATAATAATTTTATGAATACAAAAAGACTTTCCCTGCTTGCCACAATTTGTGCCGGAGTTTCCGCACTTTTTTCTTTGACTTTAATTTCTTTCAATGCTGATATTTCACTTGTTGCGCTGCCGCTTTCCCTTGTTTTTACGGCGGCCCTTGCGTTCTTTTCCATAAAAAAACTTTTTTGCGAAGAAAATCTTTCGTTTATCGCTGTTTTCCGGGAGCTTTTGCAGTATCTTCCTTATGTTTTGCTCGTGGCTTTTGTTTTCAGACGAGCAGGCGATAATGGCACTCCTTTCGTACTGGATTTGATTTCTGTCCTTCTGTGGCTCGTGACTTCCGGCATTGCTCTCGTAATTCTTCATTTTTTGAACCCAAAGAATATTTCAAAGGTTAGCAAATCCTGGGCAAATTTTATCGAGGCTCAAAAGACGGAGCGTAAAAATCCTCAGAACCGTTCTTTTGTAAAATCAACCCTCAGAGAGATTTTGAGCTGGATTGACGCGCTTGTTCAGGCCGTTTTCATGGTTCTCCTGCTTAATATTTTCATCGTTCAGCTTTACGAAATTCCTTCCGAGTCAATGGTACCGGAATTCCTTATCAAAGACCGTGTCGTAGTATTCAAAACTCTGAGCGGCCCCAAGTTCCCGCTTTCTGACGTGGGGCTTCCATACATCAAAAAATACAATCGCGGTGACATCGTTGTTTTCCGTAATCCTCATTACTCAAATGACCGAAAATCCGAAGTCCGGACCTTCCTTTCCCAGCTTGTTTATATGTGTACGCTCACAAAAGTCAATCTTAATGTTGACGAAAACGGAAACCAAAAGGCTGACCCGCTCGTAAAGCGTGTTTGTGGTGAACCTGGCGAGCAGCTTATGATGCAGGACGGAATTTTGTACGCCCGCACAAAAGATTCGCCTGATTTTAAGCCTGTCGAGGCTGATTCAAATTGGGCAACCTGGAATCTCAACGCAGTCAAACCTAGTCTCAAAAAAGGAATAAGGGATTTTCCTCTTTCAGAATCTGATTATGCCAAAATGCTCCAAACGGAGGAAGCACGGCGCAATCTTAATATAGAAGAAACTCGCAACGAGTGTAAAAAAATTGCCGAGAATTTTGCATCAAACTACAAAAAACTGACTACTTCCAAAAAAGGTTCTATTTCTTTTACGGATGAGCAGCTGAATGTTTATTCTCTTTTCATAAATTCCAATTATTTAGCGGCTACTCTGCTCACAACAGAAAACGGTGCGGCCTGGTTCAAATCTTTCATGACTGACTGGTGCGATAAGAATCCTGATTTTGCAGGTGATTTGTATTCCGAGGCAAATTATCGGCTTAACCTCATGATTAAGCTTGTCGCAGGCAAAATTATTCTTCGAAATTCAGAGCTTTATGTTTCTGGTCTTTCTGACGAGGATTTTATGAGCGATTCTCTTCGCAATTCTTACATGACAGAAGCTCAGAAGCTTTTTACCTATTGTATGCTTCTTGACCAGCGAAATATGCCTGTGTTCCCTTCCAATGCCGATGACGGTTCTCCGCGCTACATTCCCAAAAACTGCTACTTCATGATGGGCGACAATCGCTTTAATTCGCTGGATATGCGTCATTCTTACGAAAGATGGAATACAAAGCTTTCTCCTGCCGATAATTATAGCGTGACATACACAACCGACATGCAGCCTCAGTACGTGAACCGAAGCCGTATGTTGGGCGGAACGTCATACCGGTTCTGGCCTGTTTCGCGGGCTGGAGTTCCTGGTCATATCGGAAAATAAATAAATGTCACACAGATTCGAAATTGCTACGCAATTTCAACTTTAAATATTCAAAACTGATTTTCCGTAGGAAAATCGAATCAGTGTGGCAATATTGGAGTCTATGAGTTACAAAAAACTTTCAACGGTAGCGATAATTTTTCTTCTCTCAATTTTTAGCTTTGCTCAAACTACTCGGAGTGGTGAAGGGCTGGTTTCTATCCGAAATGATCAGGCCGAGCTTCCGCCTGTGAGCGAGCATGTCCTTTCTGAAAATGTTCCGAGCCTTCTTCAAGGAATCTGGCAGGGGGCTGACAGGCTTGTTATGTTCTCCAACCAGAATGAATTCGCGCTCGTCCTTCGGGTTTTTTATCAGTGGTACAATGACAGGGCTGCTGAACCGGCTTCTTTTTCCGAAGTAAAATCTCGTGACCGAAACAATACGACAAAATCACCAGCCGAAGATATTCAGATTCAGTATATCACGATTGTTGAGAATCCTTCAAAAACTGCGGGCATTTACGAACTTTCAATCAAATATCCGCATGAAAAACTTCCTGTTCTTGTTCCGATTTGCATTATTGACGGCAAAATGTACATGGATTTTTTGATTAAGGACAGCGCAGAAGTCACGGATTTAAGACTTTCTGACTCGGCCTCAACTATCCAAAAGTCTGATTCAACAGGATTTTATCGTGCAGCTTCAAACGCAAGCGGAATCACGATTTCCCAGCCGATATTCGACAAGGAAGTGCTTTCGTATTTTATAGGCGATAAAGGTGAGGTCTATAGAATCCGTTACTGGCTTTCAGAGATGGATTATTCTTACGCTAAAGCAAGTTTTTCTGATGGTGACAAAGAATTTTTTGTGGATAAATATCTTCGGATCGGAAGCAGTGTATATCAGTGCACGACTGGTCGTAGCTCAAAAATCCGAAACATTCAGAAATCAACAAAACTTGAAAAAAACACAAACTATGATTCAGACGGCGGAATCGTGGCATTCGGTGAGCCGTATCTTGTAAAAGTTCCCGAGGGGGAGGAGCGTACGTCATTACAAACTTCTGCATACTTCTTGGATTCAGTTGGTGAAAATAACAGGCGAAAACATCCTGCTCCAAAGCCTCTTTTCCCGCCGACATTCCCAAAATATCGCTGGAAGGAAATTACGGAGCTTGAACTTTACAATCCCGCAACATGGAATAAGCGAAATCTAGACATTCACAAATAAAAAAAATATAAAAATCGTTTATAAATCATTGTAAATCTATTGACACTTTTTCCTGGTTTGTATAATATATTATTCGTTGGTGGTCATAGTGAGGTGGTCATACCCGTTCCCGTTCCGAACACGGAAGTCAAGCACCTCTGCGTCGATGATACTCCGAAATGGGGGAAAGTAGAGAGCTGCCAACTTTTTTTGTTTTAAATAGAATTTCCTTTTTTCTGCTTTTCAGAATATTGTGGAAAGTAGAGATAGGGAGCGACCCCGCTTGCGGGGGCAAAACCTGTAATACAGGTTTTGAGCGAGTCTCGGTGAAGGCTGTGCCTGAGCCGTGCTAATTTTTTTTGTTTTAAAACGACATTTCTAAAATTAAGGAAGGCTATTATGGCACAGTTGACCGGTTCCCAGATTATCATAAATCTTTTGAGACAGAACGGCATTGATGTCGTCTTTGGCCTTCCCGGCGGAATGATACTCCCTCTTTATAACGAGCTTTTTGTCTCAAATTTCAAGCATGTTCTTGTTCGTCAGGAGCAGGCTGCTGGTTTTATGGCTCAAGGCGTTGCACGAGTTACCGGCAAGGCTGCCGTTTGTATGGCAACTTCTGGACCTGGTGCTATGAACCTTCTCACAGCCATCGCAGATGCCAGGAGCGATTCGATTCCGCTCGTAGCTTTCACAGGTCAGGTAAATACAAATCTTATCGGTACGGACGCTTTTCAGGAAGCAGATACATTCGGGCTTTCTTTTCCGATTACAAAGCATTCTGTCATGGTAAAGAGCGCAAAAGAGCTTCTTACAGCTGTTCCTCTTGCTTTTGCGATTGCAGAGACTGGGCGGCCGGGGCCGGTTCTTATTGATATTCCTCGAAATGTTCAGACAGAACTTTGCGAAGTTCCAGAAGATTTTGATTCATATTTCAAAAAAATTTATAGCGATTATGTATCTCACTCAATCCGTAACAAAACGCCGGATTCGGAGATTCCTTGTGTAATTCAGAATATTGTTGATTCGCTTTCAAAGGCAAAAAAGCCTGTCCTTTATATTGGCGGCGGTTGTAATTCTCCACGAGCCAGTGAATGCATCCGTGAATTCCTCAAGATTTATGATATTCCTGTTATTTCAAGCTTGATGGGCTTAGGGGTTGTCCGCCGTGACTCAGAATCTTTCCTTGGCATGGTAGGAATGCACGGTACTTTTGTTTCTGGAAAAGCGGCTTATGAAAGCGATCTCGTAATTGCCGCCGGCTCTCGTTTTGATGACAGGGCTGCAGGTGTGCCGGACGGTTTCTGTCCTAACGCTAAGATTATTCATATTGATATTGATGCCGCAGAAATAAATAAAATTTTATCCAGCAGTATCAGTTTCGTTTCTGATACAGCGAACGCATTTGAAAAAATCAATCTTGCTCTCAAAAACGCTGATTTATCCGAGAACAAAGATGCCCGTGAAGACTGGCTCAAATCATGCATCGATCTCAAAAACAAAGAAAAAATCGAACTTGAAATGAGTTGTGCGGCAGCAGATTGTTGCGGTGCCAAAACTTGTGGTAAAAAGAACGGCGCAAATTTCCGTAATCCACGCGAGTTTATTCAGAATCTTCCTTCTGGGGATAATGTCATCGTTACCACAGATGTAGGACAGCATCAGATGTGGGCAGCACAGTATTTTGATGTTCAGCGCCCTCGCCAGTTCCTCACTTCTGGCTCACTCGGTACCATGGGCTTTGGTTTGCCTACGGCTTTGGGTGCTGCTTTTGCACAGCCAGAAAAGCGAATTATCTGTATTTCTGGTGACGGCTCAATCCTAATGAATATTCAGGAGCTTGCTACAATGGCCGAGAATAACCTCAACGTCACGGTAATCGTACTTGAAAACGGCGCGTTGGGAATGGTCCGCCAGCAGCAGGAATATCTTTTCAATAAGCATTATTCTGCCAGCACATTTGCTTCAAATCCAGATCTTCTTAAAATTGCAGAAGGTTTTGGAATCAAGGCTGTTGATGCAGACACTGACCCGGACTGGGAAAAGAAAGCTTTCGACTCAAAAGGTCCTGTCTTTGTCCGCACCCGAATCGCACGATGCGAAAATGTTTTACCGTTTGTAAAAGGCGGAAGTTTGAATATTGATTCAATCAGATAGTAAAATCGACTAGGAGCCACACCTGCATTTTTTGTTGGTGTGGCTTTCTCTTTTTAAAGAAGATTTGTTATTTAAAACTTTCAGAGGATAAAAAAAAGACTTGGCGAAAACCAAGTCTTAAAAGTGTGGGCAGTGAGAGACTCGAACTCCCGACAACCTGGGTGTAAACCAGGGGCTCTACCAACTGAGCTAACTGCCCGAACGATGAAAACATAATAACAAAAGAAACGGCTTGTGTCAATGGGCAAAAGCCGTTTCTTTGTAAAAATCATTATTTTTCCGTTTTTTCGCTATTGCTATCCTCGTCAAAAATCTCTCGTTTGAAGAGAACTATATCCCGGACTTTGACAGAACATGCCGTGTTCAGTTCAGTTTTGACTGTTGGATCGCTGATGATTGGTACCTCAAAGTATTGATATGATTTTTCATATCCTTCGACTTCTACTTCAAGCTCAAACTCGAACTTTTTGCTTTCACCTGTTTTTGTTGTAGGTATCGATTTTGCCCAAAATGTGAAAGCACCCTTTGTGCTAAGGAATGTTTGAGTTGGGTTTGCCCATGTCATATCAACCATGTCTACAGGCTTTCCGTCGAGTTTTAGCAAAATTCTTGCACCAGAAATAGGCTCGAAAGTGCTTCCGTCAAGAATTGTGCCTGCAAAAGTAGGAAAGTTGAAATGAGGGTTTTCCTCTTTTTTAACTTCACATTCTTCGCGAGGAAGAGTATGGAACGGACGTTTTGTTGATGAAATAATCCTGATACCGTCCATTGCCACGGCACTGATATCTGCGATTAATTGATGGTCAGCGAAAATTTCATTTGAGTGAGTGACACCTCTCCCTGATACTACATATTTTGGCGGGATTCTGTTAAGCACATAGCTTATCGTGTCCAGCCTGCAATTTTTGCAATCACATGTAAGCCAAGGTGAGTTTGCCTGTTTTACCTGATCATATAGAGCATTGACTTCGGCGGTAACAAGGTCCTCCATCATGTTATGAACGTTCATAATATACTCCTCCTTTTTTTGATAGTTAGTTTCCGCCCTTTCGGGTGTATGCAGCCAAACCGCCAGCCATAATGATTTTTGCGGAACGAGCAGCGATATCGTTCACACATTCAATCTCGGTTGTACCATTGATAAGTACTTTGAACGGCTTGTGGTTTTTGAGGGAATCGTCCAGATCTTTGAGCTCCAGTGTGTCCCCTTGCTTAATTTTATCATAATCTTCAGAATTTGCAAATGTCATTGGAATAATTCCGTAATTTATTAAGTTTGCTTTATGAATTCGTGCAAAACTCTTTGTGATTACGGCTCGAACTCCGAGGTACATAGGTCCAAGGGCTGCGTGTTCACGGCTAGAACCCTGTCCGTAGTTTTCGCCACCGACTACACAGCAGTCAGCGAAGTTTGCTTCTTCTGAGCGTGTGTAGAATGTTTCGTCCAGGCGGGTGAGGGTGAATTTTGAAATCTCAGGGATGTTTGAACGCAATGGAAGAACTTTTGCTCCAGCCGGCATGATGTCGTCTGTCGATACGTTGTCGCTTGCTTTGAGGCGAACAGGGAGCGAGAGATTTGACTTGTATTCACGGCAGGCAGGACAAGGCTTGATGTTTGGTCCGCGCAAGATTTCAACTTTGCAAGCCTCGCTTTCTGGGAGAGGCGGAATAACCATGGCACGGTTTGTGGCGCAGTTTAAGACCATTGGAGAAGAAAGACGCGGGTCGTTTCCGTCAAGCATTGAGATTCTTACCCCTGTCTTATAAGCTGGGTCTTCGTAGCTCAAAGTTTCTGCCTCTGTGAAAACGCCTGTTACGGCTGCTGCTGCGGCTGTCTCTGGGCTTACGAGATATACGTTTGCGTCGGCTGTGCCGCTTCGGCCCTTGAAGTTTCGGTTGAATGTTCGGAGCGTTACGCCCTCTGAGTTCGGTGCAAATCCCTGTCCGATACAAGGACCGCAGGCAGATTCAAGGATTCGGAAACCTGCTTCGATTAAGTCCTCAAGAATTCCGGCTTTGCTTGCCATAAGGAGAGTGGTGCGGCTTCCAGGTGCGATTCCGGCCTCAACTCCCGGTGCGATATGCTTTCCTTTTACGATTGCGGCAACAGATTCGAGGTCGTCCAGAGAAGAGTTTGTGCAGCTTCCGATTACGACCTGTGTGACTTTTTTGCCGGAAAGATTTTTTACTGTGTCGATTACGTCAGGGTTGTGCGGGCATGCTGCCAGTGCGTGAAGCTCGTCAAGGTTGATTTCAATCAGCTTGTCGTAACAAGCCCCTTCGTCTGCCTTCTGCTCGCTCCAGTCACTTCCGCGGCCCATTGATTCGAGGAAGCGTTTTGTAGAAGAGTCTGAAGGGAAGATTGAGCAGGTTGCGCCCAGTTCTGCGCCCATGTTCGTGATTGTTGCCCTCTGTGGAACTGTGAGCTTTTCAACGCCCTCACCGAAATATTCGTAGATTGCGCCTGTTCCGCCCTTTACTGTCTCGCGGCGGAGAACTTCAAGGATGATATCCTTTGCACCGACGCCTTTTTTGAGCTTTCCTGTGAGCTTGACGCCGAAGATTTTTGGCATGGGAGTGTGGAAGGCACCGCCACCCATTGCGACTGCGACATCCAAACCGCCAGCACCGATTGCGATCATGCCGATTCCGCCGCCTGTAGGTGTGTGGCTGTCAGAACCGAGCAAAGTTTTTCCTGGTTTTCCGAATGATTCAAGGTGAACCTGATGGCAGATGCCGTTGCCAGGTCGTGAGAAATAAAGGCCGTATTTTGCTGCCACTGACTGAAGATAGCGGTGGTCGTCCATGTTCTTGAAGTCAGTCTGCAAAGTGTTGTGGTCGATGTATGAAACTGAAAGCTCTGTCTTGACCCGTGGAATTCCGATTGTCTCAAACTGCAAGTAAGCCATCGTACCAGTTGCGTCCTGAGTCAAAGTCTGGTCGATGTGGATTGCGATGTCCTCTCCGCGTGGGATTGGTGTGCCCTTTTTGAAATCGATGTTCGGGCATGCTTCTGGAACAATGTGTTCCTGCAAGATTTTTTCGGCAAGAGTTAGAGCCATGAATGTACCTCTTTTAAATGGATAAAAAATTTGTTCATATTATATACCTTTAAGTTATCTTGTGCTATACTATATAGAAACGTTCATGAATAATAAAAAAGGTTTTGTATTTTTAATTCTTTTTTCTCTTTCATTTTTGACATTCATTTCATGTTCAAATACAGAGCAGGAAAATTCTGCCGAAGAGGAAACTCCAACATTGCGTTACACTGCGAACAGTCTTTATGAATCAACAATTTGGACGGAAGCTGTTGAGCTTGACCGTCTTACTTCAAATATTTCCGCTGTGCCTGGCGTTTCTTCCCGTATAAATCTTTCTCCGCTCACCGTTCTTGCAAGCAAAGAGTCGTTTTCAAAAAAAGTGTTCCCGGTTCTTGGTTCTTTTGGTTCCCTTGACACCACGCTGATTTCAAAATCTCTCAGGGAAATGCTCACTTCTTTTTCTGATGCTGTATCAAAAAACACGCCTGCGGATTCTTTCATGGCCAAAGACTGCCTTTATTCGCTCGCGCTGTTCTATACTGATTTCAATAAAATCTTTGGTGATTGCTTAGAACTTAATAAGGTTGAGGAGCCTGTTGCAGAAGATTCGGCGGAGACAGATTCAAATTCAGAGGCAAAGACTGAAGATGCCGCAGAAAGCAAAAAAGAGCCGGATGTAGCTGAGCAGGGCGAATCTCCAAAAAAGATTGAAGAAAAGCTTTATTTTACCTCGTATTTTTTTGGGCAGCCGTTCCTTGATGGTGTTTGCTACGAAGTTCCTGTAAAATTTTTCTGTGACAAAGCCACGCTTACTCTTTCAGTGTTCTGCATAGAAAATTCTGGGAGCTGGAAAATCGATCAGGTCCAGATTGCTGACTGGGAGATTTTCTAATGGATAAATCAGAACTCACCGGTATTGAGAGACAGCTTGTTCTCGAATATCTGATGGATGGAAATGCCCCTGTCACACTCACTCTTTTTAAAGAAGATAAAACTGATGTCGCAAACTCTGCGCCGGTTTCTGCTGTTTTTCCAGTTGCATTGCGTGCAGAGCAGCTAAAAGTTCTTAATCAGGGGATTATTCTTCTCAAGGATGCTCCGGAATCAGCTTCGGTCTTTTTGGGCAAGGTGGTGAAGGTTCAGTTTTATTTCAATAAACTTGCTCTTTTCTTTGTGACAAAGGTTCAGAAGGTATCGGCAGGTTTTGCGCTTGTGATTCCTGCAGTTATTTCTAAGGTTGAAGATAAAAAAACTCCGGAAAAGTCAGGGTTTGCAGTTGTCTTGTACTATAAGAACGGCATAAAAACAGCCCAAAAAATCGATATTCACTGTGATTTTGACGAACGTTTTCCTTTGTTCGTTAAATCCGATTATAAAAAAATTGTTGACCGGTACCTTTCCGAAAAAACTACAGACCAGATTGAGTCAATTGCGGACAGAATCCATGCGCCAAAGGTGATTTACCTTGATTCTCAGCGGATAGTTTTTGCCGCCAAAAAAAATGATATGTCTTTGACCCATGGTTGTGAATATGCAGTACTTCTTCGTTTTCCAATTTCAGGTCCGATAAAAGACCGGAAAGTTTACCTTAGCTGTATCGTTGACGATATGTTCGAGAATTATGAGTGCAACCGTCTTTGTGCCTGCGCAAAGTTTTCTTCAATCAGGGAAGAAGATGAGCGTTTCTTGAGTGATAAAATTGTAGACGAAACTAAATCAGACTGATAGAATAAATCCATGTTATCGAATGCAGGAGCGCAGTTACAGGTTTTGTTTAGCAGCCCGGTGTTTTTGGCTTGTGTGTCAAGCTGGTTGTGTGCGCAATTCATAAAAACAATAATCAAACTTTTTTCTGGCAATGTTCATAGTCTTGCAGAATTGTTTGAGCTTCTTTTCTGGCGAACCGGCAGTATGCCTTCCAGTCATTCTTCGATAACAGCATGTCTCTGCACGACAATCGGCTATCGTTCTGGCGTCGATTCTGATGTGTTCATTCTTTCCCTTGTTTTCTTCCTTGTCACAATTCGTGATGCTGTTGGAGTAAGACGGGCAAACGGAATGCAGGCACGTCGTCTCAATGAAGTCGGTGAAATTCTAAGGTCTCAGGGCTTTTATAAAGAATTCAACAGGCTCAAGGAAGTGAACGGTCATTCTCCTATGGAAGCTTTTGTCGGAAGTCTTTTAGGTTTTTTCATCGGAATTGCCTTTTGTGTTTTATAAATGCTCTGGTTATTAACTAATGAAATTTGATTTAAAAAAAATTATCCCATTTACGGTCGTTCTCATGGTATTTTTTACGCTGGTTCATTTCAGGACTGTTCCAGTGAGTCAGTTTTGGAAAGGCTGGCGAATGCTTTATGTTTATACCGAAGAATTGTCCGAGACGGATATTCTTACTGTTCTCGAAAAAAACGGCTGTACATCCGTAATTTCTTATGGAAACCAGCGTCTTCCGGTTTTTTCTCAGCTTGCACCTGTTCAAGTTCAGTCACCAGATTCATATCTTTACAGGCGGGCTGATTTTTTCATGGATAAAACACATCGGGCTAAGGTATTTTACATTCCAGAAAATCAATTATCCCAGCTGGAAAGTGGAATCAGGGAGTTGTCTGCTTTTCAGGGCACGTCTGCTGGTACCGACGGAAAATCTTCGTTTCCATGGCTTGCGCCCTTAATTTCGTTGTTTTTGTTCGGTGTGCTGATTTACTTTTCACGGAATAAAATTCTTTTTGTATGCGGAACTATTTTCTTTCTTATATTTGCTTTTTGCAGGCCTCTTTTTACGGTTTGTGCCGCAGTTTCGCTTTATTTCTTTGCATTTTTTATATTTCACAGAATTTGGGGACGTAAGGATTTTATAAAGACAACGCTGAATTCTCCGTATATCCTGCTGATGTCACTTTCACCGATTCTTGTGATGCTGGTTTCTTCTCCTCTCAATTCTTTTTTCTATCTTCTTGCATTTGTGGCATCGGCTTCGCTTGTTCAGGTTTATCACTTGCATGAAGAAGAGCAAAATGCCTCTTTTTCTTTTCATCCGGTTTATATCCGCAGTTCAAGAATGATTCCCGTTGTCGGACGTCTTGGAATTCGCCTTCTTGGTGCGCTTTTGATTTCGTTGGTCTTGACGATTTTTGCATTCAGGCTTTCAGGCAATGTCTCTGACTTTTCTTCTTCCGCTTCAATGCCGTCTCTTCCAGCACCTGTCAGTGGTTCAGAGTCGGAACTTGTACAGATGAAGGATTTCATTGTCTGGAGCTGGAATACGGTTACTTTTCCATATCGAAAAATCGGTGAAAAATTTCCTGCTGTTCCAAATGAAGGTGATTCTGTTGTGCTGACTGATTATCAGAACGTAAATGGCAGGATCCAGAGCGTTCAAAACTCAGTTTTTGTGTTTAACAGCGAATTCCGGGATTCTGTTTATAAGGCTGTCGATAACCTTGATTATCCTGCTTTGGAGAAAATGATGCTGAAACAAGGCAAAAATGCCAGTTTCGGTTATGCAAAGAGCGCGTTATCATCTTCTTCAGAACGATTCGGAATCCTTTTGCTTTTGATTTTTATTGCAATTCCTTTTACGCTAGGAATTTATTATATTTTAGGAAGAAAACGTTATGGTCTCAGCATCTAATTTTATATCTGTAGATAAAAACCTGATTTCCTCAGCTGTCAACGGCTTTTTGCCTAAAGTTGCTGTTATTCCTATTGCGGAAGATGACCCTGATATGACCGAAATGCTTGTCCTTGAAGGAAGCAGGGTTAGGGAAGGAGATGTAATCGCAAAAGCTCGCGGATTGTACATTCATTCTTCAGTTCCAGGAATTGTCACAAAAATAGCCCAGACACAATACAGTAACGGAAAGCAGGGGTTGAGTGCATTTGTTACTCTGGACGGGGCTTTTTCTTATCTTGGCAAAAAACTTATCGCACAGGAATGGAAATCATATGATGCCGCAACTCTCAATTATCTTATCAGAGAGGCTGGAATTATCAATACATTTGCAAAACCGGTTCCTGTGTACACACAGATAAAAAATATTTACACACCCAAAAGCAGTATTGCAGTTTTAAGACTTTTTGATTCAGAGCCAAGCAGCATTACGGAGTCATTTCTTGCAAAAAAATTCCTTCCTCAAATTCTTGAAGGTGCAGCGATTCTTGCACGTTCTTTTCATGTAACAAGCCTTGTTCTTGCTTATTCTTCAACAGACGCTGATAATTTAAAAAGCGATATTGATGCAATTCTTTCTTCGGAACAAAAAGCTGAGATTTTTGACTCTAATCTTGAAGTTTTTGCTGTTGGAATTGACAACCGCAAATATCCGGCCGGAACGATGCACGATATTACAAAAACTGTCAAAAAAACTTACAAAAGTGAGTTTTTCTCAAAACTTGGAAAAAAAGATTTGTTCTTTGACAGCGTAACTGCGCTTAACGTTTACAATGCAATTGTCCTTAGAAAGCCAGTTGTCAGCAATTACGTTCATGTTACTGGTGATTGTTTGAATTCCGCTGCATTGCTTAATGTTCGGATTGGAACAACTTTGCGTAATATTGTAGACCAATGTGGCGGTTTCAAGCGAAAACTTTCTAAAATTATCATTAACGGAATTGTTTCTGGAACAGCCGTTTCGAGCCTTGATATTCCGGTCAGCCGCTGGGTAAAATCAATCGAATTCGCTCCTGTCGGTCAGATTCATGTTCAAACGACCGATAATTGTGTGCGATGCGGAAACTGCCGCAAAATTTGTCCTGTTCACTTGTGGCCGGGCAACCTTTACAGGGTCGCTCACTTACAGAGCCTTGAAAATGCCTGTGCGAGTGATAAAGATGCATATAAATCTGCTGTCCTTTGTACGGAATGTGGTTTGTGCAATGCTGTTTGTACATCGCGACTTCCACTAAGTCAGACAATCTCCATTTTAAAGGATTCATATCATGAAGAATAAAGAAAACTTGTATAAATCGATTTTTCTTGGGCCTTTCACTTATCTTCGTCCGTCGGTGCGGACAGAGGCTTATATCGTTCTTTCTCTCCTGCTTTTACATGTTGCCATGCTTTTTGTAACGAAAAGTTTTGATTCTCTGCTTATTATTCTGGCTTCACTTCTGGCAGCTTTTGCTGTTGAATTCCTAAACAAAAATCAGAGTTACAAGAATCTTTTTGTGATTATTTCAAGTGCAATCCGCGGACTTGTGATCGGGCTTTTATTGCCTTCCAATTTTCCGCCAGTTGCCGTATTTTTTATTGCTTTTTTTGTCTTGTTTATTAACAAACATACTCTTGGCGGATTTGCGAATTCATGGATTAATCCGGCGGCGGTCACTGTAGCAATATGCTGGATTATCGGCGTAAGATTTTTCCCAGCCCTTGAGCTTCCTGGAACTGCTTTTCAGTCAAAGAATATTGCACTTCTTTTAATTCAGAACGGAACATTCCCGTTAAATTCTTTTGATGTTACTGTCACTAATTTCTTGAACCGGCGTTTATTCAGTTTGTTCGGTGTTTCGATTCCAGAAGGATATTTTTCTCTTCTATGGGATTCACATGCAAGCATTCCGGCTTTTAGATTCAATCTTCTTACTATAATTTCTTCAATTATTCTTCTTGGAACTGATGTCCTTAATCCTATCATTCCGGGTGTTTTTATTTTTACCTACGGAATCTTAGTAAAAGTTGCAGCTCCTTTCTTTTATGACGGAACGATTTTTCAGGGCGATGTGATTCTTGCCTTGCTTTCGAGCGGCACTCTTTTCTGTACGTTTTTCCTGCTTCAGTGGCATGGAACCACACCTTTTACGAATCGAGGCAAATGGTTATACGGTTTTTTTGCAGGTGTCCTTGCGTTTTTTATCCTTGGAATCGGACTTTCACCGGCTGGCTTTGCGTTCATAATTCTTATAACTAACATTCTTTCTCTGTTTATTCAGAGCGTTGAAAACCACTTCTTGAAAGATTTTACAAGTTCCGTCCTGTTGCAGCAGGTAAAAGCGGTAAAGGAGGGAAATGATGCGTAAATTTCGGCTTGATAATGAAACAAAGAAAATCCTAAAGATTTTTTCGATTTTCTTTGGCATGATTTTCGGAATGTGTATGCTGCTTGTTATTTTTACAGTGCTGGCAAGAAATTCCTGGAAATCAGGTCTTGCGCTTGAAGTTCAGCATGTTCTTGATTCATATCCAGAGGCTCAGTATACGGTTGGAAAATATCTTGAGCTTGATTCTACGCTTTCTACAAGCACGGCAGTTTATTCCCTTTTAAAAAAGGATGATCGTAAAAATCAGAAATATTATGGAATAATCGTCAGAATTCCGTCTATACTTGGGCCTGTTCCCGCAGTTTTTGTTTATAATGAAAACACTGGCGTAAGATTTGCAGGTTATGCAATAGATAACGGAAAGGCTTCTGACACGGTTGTCAAACAAATTTCAAACAGCGTGATGAATTATTGGGAAAACATGATTCCAAAAATCATCTCCAAAACAAATTCTAACTGAGGTAAAAATGTCTGATCGCAAAAAAATATATTTTTACATGGCTGCAAATCTCGCAATGCTGATTCCTGTTCCTGGAAGATTTGCCTATGCAATAATTCTCATGATTCTTTTTAATCTTCAAATGGCAGCCTCAACGATGATTTTTCATGCAATTCATCGTATGAAACTTTCTAATATGCGAAATGCCTTACTCTCTCTTACAATCATTGCTCTTGGTGTTTTGTACAAACAGATTCTTATAATTGTCTGCCCGATTGCGGCTCTTACTTTAAGTTATTGTATTTTCCTTCCCACATTGGCCTCTGTCATAATCGAATTCTTTTTCTTGAATTATGAGCGTGGGGTAAGAACGCATCTTCTGGCTACAATGAAAAAATCATGTGTTATGTCATTGTTCTCGCTGTTTTTCTTCTTTGTACGTGATATTTTTGGATATTCAACAATAACTTTCCCAGGCTGGAAAAAGCTCGTGGTGATTCAGATCCCATACAATCCTTCCAGCACTGGGGCCGGCGTTTTCCTTGCGACTATTCCGGGAAGCCTTTGTTTTATGGCTCTTCTTTTGGCTTTGTATATTTTTGTCGCTAAAAAATTTAATATTCTGTTGAACTCACCTGTCAACAAGGAGGTAAAGTAATTGTTTTCCATCATAATTTATTATCTTCTTTCGGCTTCCGCAGTGCTTTTTTATGGAATTGGCCTTAACAAATCCATTTCACATTCTGACAACTTTTCTTCTGCCTCGTTGACATGTATTAAGTCTCTTTTTTCTGCAACATCAACTACGGCTGTCGGTTATTTGCTTGTAAACTGGCTTTTGGTACCTGTCCAGCTCACAGAAGTTTATCCTTTTATCGCGACTTTGCTTTTCATCCTTTTTTCTACCTTTATCGAAATTTTCATCGGAATCGGTGTCAGACTGTCGCCTGTTGATTTTTCAATTCCTCTCCTGAGTGTATTTTTGGGATTGAGTGAAGGAAACTCTTTGGGGGCTGCTGTCGTAATTTCTGCTCTTTGTATCATTTCTTTTTACACTATGGTAGTTGTTTTTCATTGCGTAAGGCAACGTGTAAGTTTTTATACCGTCGAAGGCGGGCTCAAGACATATTGTGTCCTTTTGGTTTGTCTCGCTTTTGTTATGATTGCAATCTGCGGTTTCAATGTATCTTGGTTTAATCTCTATCTTGATGGGGGAGCAAAATGATTCTTTCTTTATTCTTTCTTTTCCTGATGCTTCTTATCATCACGGCTGTGATTTTTTATCTTTTCTGTTTCTTCATTCCGGCCTTAAAAGTCAAATATGAAGGAATTACTGATTCGCTTGCTTCTGAGCTGCAATTTTCGGATGAAGATATATATGATTTTGTAAAGCCTGATTTTTCACAGAAAGCTGTTGTAGAAAAAATCGCTCACAATGAAGATCAAAGGCGAATGATTTATAAAGGTGAAAAAAATTGTCGTCTTTTCCATGCTACATACAGTTCCGAATACAAAAATCCAAAAATCTGTATTGGATTTGGTGATTGTGTAAAGGTTTGCCCGCAGGAAGCAATTTCGATTCAGGATGGGTGCGCAAAAATCTCGGATATGTGCAATGGTTGTGGTAAATGTGTCGATTTCTGTCCAGAAAATATCATTTCTTTGATGCCATACGAAAAAAAATCTGAAGAATCATTAACAAAAGGCTTTAAATTTTGGGCGGCTTGTTATAGACTTATAATTAGGGTGCGAGGATAATATTTAAATATTAACCATATGAAAATTTTAAATGTTTGTTTTTATGTAACTGGAGTCGCATCCGTATTGTCTCAAAACGATGAATTTGAGAAAAAATATCAGGAAGTTTACAAAAATATTGTTTCTTTTTTAATTGAAAGACCAAAGAGCCGCTTTTCTGTTTATTTTTCTGGTCCTTTAGTTTCGTGGATCGATCGCGAACATTCTGAATTCACACAGCTTCTCTCTAAGCTTACAAGTCGAAAGCAGGCGGAAATCTTGGGTGGTGGCTATTATAATCCTGTTTTTCCATTGCTTTTCCCGCAGGACAGAACAGGCCAGATTGATTTAATGACTGGCGAGTTAAGAAGCTGCATTGGAAAACGCCCCCGCGGAATGACTGTATTTAATTCAATCTGGGATAACTCTCTTATTCCGTGCATTCAATCTTGTGGAATGGAATATGTCTTTCTTGACAGTTCTCTTATCCCCAAAGAAAAGCAGTTTTATCTACCATTGATTGTCACGGAGCAGGGCAAAAGTCTCAACGTTCTTTCCGTAAACCGCGAATTCATTCCTAACACTTTGATTGCACCTCGTGAATATTTGCGAAATCTTTTTGATACAGTAAATTACCTTACCAAAGATGATGCATACAGTTCTTTCACGGATGAGCGCGTCGTTGCGATAAAAATCGATGAGAATCAATTTAAAAGACTATATGAAACTAAATGGCTGGAAAAATTATTCTCAACCGCCGAGGAATTTTTTTCTGATTCAATAAAAATCACTATTCCGTCTGAATATCTTCATCGTGAGCAAACTCGAATTCCTTCTTATATCCCTGCTGGAATTCAGTCAGATGTCGCAAAGTGGGCCAAAAGGGCTTACGAAGAGGTGAGCGTTTCTCATTCTTCTCAACCTACGATTTTTGATTTTCTTCTCACATACAAGCAGAACAAAGCCCTTTATAACCGTATGCTTTACATTTCTTTGCTTATAAATCAATGCAAAGGTGATAAGGCTCGTAAAAAGATTGCTCGCGAAAAGTTGTGGATTGCTCAGAATGGCGAAGGGTATGTTTGTGACCCTGATGGTGTTTTTGCGAACAATGCAATGAGGCAGCACGCCTACCGGAACCTTACCGAGGCAGAAAAGCTTGTCCGAGAGGCTGTGAAGGACGGATTCAAGGAAGCTGTCTCAAATTATGATTACAACGGCGACGGTTTTAACGAGTATATTTGTGCGATGAAGCAATACAATGCTTGTGTCTCGCTAAAGGGTGCCCAGTTAACAGAGCTTGATATAATTCATAACACCGGAAATTATGCTGATTCACCGCGAAGAATCAAACAGTTCGATAAGTTTGAGGATAAATATCATCGCGGTCTTTTTGTTGACCATTTGTTCTCTGTCGATGAGTTTTCTGATTACAAAAAGGGCACTCCGACAGGCAGCGGAATTTTCTCTCAAACTTTGTTCAAACAGCTGGATTTTGATGCTCACCGCCATGAGATAAAACTTTCTGGTTCCGGCAAATTTTCGCCAATTCAGGCGACAGTAACATTACTAAAGAAATATATTGCAAACTCAAATGGATTTGCAATTCAGTATATTCTTAAAAACGACAGTCCGTTTGATATAAAAGGCGTGTTTGTTACTGAATCCAATTATGCGCAGACGGATTTTTCTTCTGTAAAAGCGAATTCTTACAAAGTTGAAGTAATAGCCAACGAAGAAAAAACTGAGGTGGATGCCAAAGATAACGCTCGCTCAGCCAAAAAAGTCTCATATGTCCAGATTACGGACACTTCAAATGATATTTCTTTTGTGTATGAGCCAAACGAAATGTGTGATATGGTGTGTATGCCGATTATATTCCGCAGGCCGTCTTCTGCAAGCGACACTCCCACAATTTCTGGCAATGCCTTCGTAGCCTCATTATGCTGGAACGTTGAGCTTGAAGCAGGCAAGGAAATCGAAAAGACAATAAATTATTCTATTATTGTTCCTAAAAAAAAGAGCAAGAAGAAGAAGTTGTCTACATAGCCAGAAAATGCAAAAACAAGCGTAGGCAAGGTTGCGCCACGAATCCACTTTGTGCGTGCGAGCGTAGCGAGTCAGATACCTATTACGCACAACCGTGGATTCTAGTGGTGCGTTCTTGCTGAGAGCTTGTTTTTTGTTTATCTGATTATTTGAAAACTTATACTTCTATGCCCTGACTGAGCTGCAAGTACATCTGGTCTGCAAGACCGAATCCTGCGTTTTTAGTCATCATTGTTGCGTATTCGTCGTAGAGCATATCCTCGTACATGTTTTTTGCATAATTAGACTGTGAATCTGCCTTCATGACTGTCTTTCTCATTGAAGAAAGCATCATTTTGACGACATAAGATTCCATTTCGAGGGATTTTTCGTAGAGTTTTGAAGTGCGGTCGATTGTCTTTTGCTGAACATGCGGATTTGCCTGATTTGCAGCCGCTCCCTGGGGCAGTGCAGTTTTGTCACTTTCTGCCATGAAGCTTCCGGAAAATCCTGATGTCCAGTCACCGTTGATACGGCCGTCATAAGAAGTTTGTGAAGAAGAAAGATTTTTTCCGACAATGCCTGATTCAGTTTTTGCAAGGGATTTTGCCTCGTTCACAAGAGCATCAAATTTTCCCTTTTCAGAAGAAATCTTTGCGCTGAGAGAAGCACCTTCGCCATTAGTAATTGCTGAAATACCGCCGATTGTCATAAAAATCTCCTCTTTTATTTTAAACCACAGATGTCACAGATTTTCACAGATTATAATTTTTGTTTTATAAAAGTCTTTCGTATTTCACGAAAAAAAATTGTCATATCAAATATTTATCTGTGTAATCTGTGGTTCTCTAAATTATCGTTTAAGGTTGACTGCCGTCGAGAGCATTGAGTCGGTTGTCTGGATGGCCTTTGAGTTGAACTCGTAAGCACGCTGAGCTACAATCATCTGAACCATTTCGTTTACTACAGAAACGTTAGACATCTCGACGAATTTGTGCTTTGTAACGCCGAATCCTTCAAATCCCGGTCGACCTGCGATTGCCTCACCGGAAGCTTTCGTCACTTTGTAGAGGTTGTCACCGACTGCCTCAAGACCTGCGTTGTTAGGGAAGCGGTAAAGCTCAAGCTGAGCTACATCAACAGGATCGTCCTGACCGAAAATCTTTACTGAAACTCGGCCTGTGTCATCGATTGCGAGAGTGTGGATGTCATATCCTTCCGGCATGATTACCTCAGGCTGTACCCGAAGACCATTTGAATTTACGAGCTGGCCGTTCATGTCGATTTTGAATGAGCCGTCTCGTGTGTAGGCATAGCTTCCGTCATACTGCATAACGCGGAAGAAACCATCGCCTACGACTGCGACATCAGTATCAACGCCTGTATTCTGGAGTGAGCCTTGTGTGAAAATGCGCTGTGTTGCAGCAACTTTTGTACCTGCACCCTGCTGGATTCCCACAGGAGTGACTGTATCTTCTGTTGCTGGAGTGCCAGCCAGTTTCACGTTCTGATAGATAAGATCTTCGAACTCAACACGCTGCTGTTTGAATCCAGTTGTGTTTACATTCGAGAGGTTGTTTGAAATCGTGTCGAGATTCTGCTGCTGACCGTTCATGCCTGTCGCTGCTGTCCAAAGACTTCTTACCATATTTTTTACTCCATTATTCAGCGTTGTACGCTTTTTGTCTGATACTAAATTATCGGAATTCAAAATGAAAATTTAATGATGTTTTTTATAAAATATAAAAAAATCTCAGAAACCTTTTTCCTTGCAATGGATTTAATTATTTGATAAAGTAACAAATAATTTTTTAGATTGGGGTTTTGTTCTCTTATGGAAGAAAATACACAAATTCAGGAAGAAGATGAAATTTCTTTGATTGATTTGTTTGCCGTGCTTCTCCATTACAAATGGATGATTATTATAATCTCTTTGCTGGCGGCTATTGGTTCTGTAGTTTTTGCCGTTTTATCTATAAAAATGGATCCGGAAAAATCTCCGTTGCCAAATGTTTACACACCCAGGGCCGAAATGCTTATAAAAGAAAATTCTTCTGGTGGTGGCGGCCTTTCAGCGGCTTTGTCGTCTTCTGGGCTTGGCGGAATGGCAAGTCTTATGGGAGTGAATGTTGGCGGTGGATCCACAAATTCAAATCTTGCCAATTATCTCATCACTTCTGATGCGCTTCTGGATGCTGTTACCGATGAATTCAAAATTATCGAAAAATATAAAATTGAAGAACATGTCCGGGCAAACAGTCGTAAGGCATTGAAACAGGTCCTCAAAGCAAATTCTGATACTGACAGCGGCATCTTTACTGTTTCATTTACTGATATTGACCCTGTGTTTGCTCAGGCTGTCGTAAATTTTGTCGTTGACTGGATGAGCAAAAAATTCGACGAGCTTGGTTTGGACAATAATAAAATTCAAAAAGAAAATCTTGAGCGCAATATACAGTCAAGCTACAATGAAATTTTGCGGATTGAGCGTGAAGTAAAAAAACTTGGTGCCAGCGTCGGCTATGGAAGCAGCGCATGGGATATTCCTTCAATTACTACCGGTTCGGCAAAACTCCAGCTTGAACTTGATGCACAAAAACAGGTTTACACTCAGTTAAAGACACAATACGAGCTTTTGAAAGTTCAGATGCAGAGCGAGACTCCTGTTTTTCAGATTCTTGCCCGTCCGGAAGTTCCTGATATGAAATCTGGTCCAAGCCGTGGAAAATTGTGTATAATCGTTACTTTTGCTGCTTTTTTTATGTCTGTTTTCCTGGCTTTTGCCTTGAACGCATGGAAAAATATCAAAAATGACCCGGAAGCAGTTGAAAAACTTCAGCTTAAAAGAAAATAGACTAAATAGAGATTTATAATGAAAAAAATAAAGACAATTTTTGTTACTGTATTAATGGCTGCATCTTTGTCTGTATCTTTTGCGCAGAGTCAAAATGTTGCAGAAAGTATCGAAAAACAAAGCGGAGAGCTTGCGAGTGATGTTACAAAACTTCCTGATGCACAGCTTGCCATGTCTGTTTCGTATTATCCTGTAACAGCTGGTGACGTATACACTCTGGGCTTTGTAATTGGTTCTGGTGCTGTCAAATATACTATTCCTGTCGATTCAACTTACAGAATTCGTGTTGCCAATCTTGGTGTCATTAATTGTGCAGGACTTACATATCTTCAGTTGAAGTCTCAGGTCGAATCACTTGTTTTACGAAACTATCCGATGGGCGGTGTTCAGTTCGTACTTTCTTCACCTTCGACATTCCTGGTAAGCATTACTGGTGAAGTTAATTCCACTATCGAGCGCAACGCATGGGCTTTAACCCGCTTGTCAACATTCATCAATAAAAATCTTACGGCGTACGCATCTTTGCGTAATATTGAAATAGAAGGTTCTAATGGCAAAACAAAGTCATACGATTTGTTCCTTGCTTCTCGTGACGGTGATTTGTCTCAGGATCCTTTTTTGCGTCCGGGCGATAAAATTATTATTAAGCGAGCTTCACGAAAAATCCGAATAACTGGTGCTGTTGAGCGTCCTGGGCAATATGAGCTTTTGGAAGGTGAAAATCTTAAGGAAGCTGTTGAGCGTTATGGAAATGGGCTTGATGAATATGCCGATACAGAGCGAATTATTCTCCGTCGGCAGAACAAATCTAAAAATCCTTCTGGCGACACAATTTATCTTGAGCCGAATGCGATTTCTTCCAATTATGTGCTTGAAAATGCTGATGATATTACTATTCCGAGCAGAATAGAACTTAGGAATACGATGTTCTTTGAGGGGGCTGTAGGAAGAATTGGTCTTGAGTCTCAGACTGAAGTATCTGCTTCCAAAGATAAGTCGGAGGACAAATCTTCAAATCCTGTTACAAACCGTATTCCTGTGAGCTTTATGGAAGGTGAGAATCTTGCAACATTAATCCGAAGAAATTCTTCAAGTTTCTTCCCGACTTCAGATCTCCGTAATGCTTATATTGTTCGAAACGATGAAAAACTTCTGATTAATCTTGAGGATTGTCTTTATAAAGGGGATTATATGAGCGAATATCTAGCTCAGAGAGATGATACTCTTTATGTCCCTTATATGCAGAATTCAAATACGGTTCTTGTTACTGGAGAAGTAAAGTCTACTGTTGAAATTGATGCCTGGCCTCAAAAACGTCTTTCAACTCTTATCGCAGGGCACACTACTGACTATTCTTCAATCAGAGATATTGAAGTGACGGCCGTTGATGGAAGTACGACTTCCTATGACTTGTTCCTTGCAGATCGTTATGGTCAAATGGATCAGAACCCTTATATAAAGCCAGGTGAAACTGTAACGGTTAACCGTCTTGCCCGTAAAGTTTCTGTCAGCGGGGCGGTGGAGCGTCCTGGAACTTACGAGCTTTTGGATGGTGAAAATCTAGAAGAGCTTGTCAGAATTTATGGTGGCGGACTTTCTCCTCTCGCCGATGTATCACGTATAGAATTGTATCGTCGTGTTACAGGAAAAGAAGGTTCTGGTGAAAAATCATATCTTAATAAAGAAAATTTGGATAATAATTTTCCGCTTATTTGTTATGACTCAGTAGTGATTTCAAGTTATGAAGATTTGCAGCCGGTAGTATTCATAGAAGGTGCTGTTGCAGATACAAAATCTGTCGATACAACTGCTTCTTCTGAACTTGAAGGAACTACACGTATTGTTGCTTCTTTTAACAATGGTGAGGATTATGCATATTTTGCCCGAAGAAATAAACTTTTGTTCAAACCGGAGTCGGACCTGACAAATGCTTATATCATTCGAGGGACAGAAACAATTCCTATAAATTTAAACCCAATGCTATATGATGCTTCATATTATGCAAACATGGAAATTATGCCGAATGACACGCTTGTGATTCCGTTTAAACAGTATTTCGTTTCTGTGGCAGGAGCCGTTTTGCATCCTGGGCGTTATCCTTTTATTCCTAACAGAACATGGGAGTATTACATAGGTCTTGCAGGTGGTTTTGATAAAAATAAAAACTCTCTTGATTCAATTGAACTTAGGGACATAAACAACAAAAAATACTCAAAAAATCAATTTGTTACTCCTGAATCAACTATTACGGCGAATACTAACAGTATGCTTTACAAATTTAATCAGTATGCGCCTGCTATCACAACAATTCTTTCGATAGTGGCTTCAACGCTTTCAATCATGGCTGTTACTGGAGCTCTGTAGAATAAAAAATCCCCGCTCTTCAAAGTGCACTAATGAAGGGCGGGGATTTTTTATTTAATTTCAAATTATGGAGTTATCAAGCTCTCTTGATAATTTTATATTATTTGAAATCTTTTGGTCGTCTCTCAGTACGCTTGCATTTCTGACATTCAGCGTAGTTCTTGAGTCTGCCGTTTTCGAGCTTTGTTTTCATTTCAACTTCGCCACCACATGTGCAAGTGAATTTCTGTGTTGCAACTGTAGTACGAGAGTTCTTTGATGCACCAGCCATTACTAGCCTCCCTATAAGAATAATCGATTATTTTGTTATTCTATATAAAGTACTGAACTATGTCAATAGAAGAAAAATCTTTTATTTTATCTTAAAAATTTTTGCTTGCAATAAGTTGAAAGTAGTTTATAATAAAAGAATCTTTATAAAATAGAGAGGTTTGCATGGACATCCAGGTACAGGATTTAATCGAAAAGATTAAAAAAGACGGTGTCGCAGCTGCCGAAAAATCTGCTTCCGAAGTAAAGGCTCAGGCTCAGAGCGAGGCTGAGAAAATCATCGCTAATGCGAAAGAAGAGGCGGACAAAATCATCAAAGCAGCAAAAGATGAAACAGCGCGAATGGAGAAGGCTAGTGAGGACGCAATCCGTCAGGCAAGCCGAAACCTTGTGCTTTCATTCCGTGACAGTATCACAAAGGAGCTTTCAGCTCTTATTAATGCGGAGTCAGAAAAAGCATATTCTTCTGATTTGCTCGCCAAACTTATTCCAGAGGCAGTTAAAGCATGGGTCTCAAAATCAGAGGCAAGCGAAGTTTCTGTTCTCCTCAATGAAAAAGATTTGAAGTCTCTCGAATCTAATCTTACCGCAGCTCTCAAAGCAGAAATCGCCAAAGGTCTTACGCTCAAGGTTGACAATTCAATCAATGCGGGCTTCCGTATTGGCGTAAAAGACGGTGCTGCATTCTACGACTACTCTAGCGAGGCTGTTGCTGAACTTTTCAGCGCATATCTCAATCCAAGAGTTGCCGCAATCATGAAAGAGGCTGCAAAAGAGTAACAGGGGGTGAATATGAGTAATCAATACTACCTCGTATCTCAGCTTCCAGGATTTTCTGTGGGCGATGATAAGGCGGTTCCAATTACTTATGAATACTATTACGACCTCTGTTCACGCTTTCTTAGCAAAAAAGAAATGAAGATTCTTGACGGACTTTCACTTGAACCTCCTCTTGAAGATTCAAAAACTGGCTCAACCTTTGTAGATAACTGGAATTACAAAGAAAAAAGCCTTCGTCTGGCTCTGGCTCAGATTCGTGCCCTTCGCATGAAAAAGAAGTTCAGTGCCGGGAATGAGTCAATTGCCCCTGACGCGGTTCAGGCGGCTCGTACTGCAAGCGGTATGGACAGTCCTTTGGCTGCCGAGCAATATCTTAACCAGTACAGGCTCAGTGTTATAGAAAGTATGCGTCCAACAGACGGCTTTTCACTTGATGCCGTGTTCAGTTACGGTCTCAAGCTGCGCCTTGCTTCACGTATGAAAAAGTTCGATGAGGCTAAAGGTTTGGCTTCTTACAAGAAGATTTATAATAGGATTCTTGAAGATCAATAATTTAATGGAGAATTAAATGACGGATACAAAAGGAAAGGTAGTCGGAGTTAATGGAAACATGGTTTCTGTCGAATTTGACGGAAATGTTTCTATGAACGAAGTTGCCTATGTTAAAGTAGAAGACAGTAGCCTGAAAAGCGAAGTTATCCGTATCCGCGGAAATGTAGCACAGCTTCAGGTCTACGAGATGACAAAAGGAATCAAGGCGGGGGATGTCGTTGAGTTCACTGGCGACCTTCTTTCTGCTGAGCTTGGTCCTGGTCTTTTGGGCCAGGTTTACGACGGCTTGCAGAACCCACTTCCTTTGCTTGCAGAAAAGGCAGGCTGGTTCCTTGAGAAGGGTATTTATGTTGACCCTCTCGACAAAGAAAAACAGTGGGAATTCACACCGACAGCAAAAGTTGGTGACCTTCTCAAAGCTGGCGAATATGTGGGAAGCGTTCCAGAGGGACCGTTCACTCACAAAATTTTCGTTCCTTTCTATTTGCTTGGCTCTTACACTGTAAAATCAATTGCAGAAAAGGGCAGCTACACACTCAAAGACACAATCGCAACTTTGACTGATGAAAAGGGCAACGATGTTAAAATCGGTCTTTCATTCAAATGGCCTGTCAAACGAGCCGTCAACTGCTATGCAGAGCGCCTGGCTCCAACAGAGACAATGGTCACAAAAGTCCGACTTATCGATACTTTCTTCCCTGTTGCACGAGGCGGTACATATTGTATCCCAGGTCCATTCGGTGCCGGTAAAACAGTATTGCAGCACACCACTTCAAAATATGCTGACGTTGACATCGTAATCATCGCGGCTTGTGGTGAGCGAGCAGGTGAGGTCGTTGAGACTTTGACTGAGTTCCCTGAGCTCAAAGATCCGAAAACAGGCAAGTCATTGATGGAGCGAACAATCATCATTTGTAACACTTCTTCAATGCCGGTTGCTTCACGAGAAGCTTCTGTTTATACATCGGTTACTTTGGCTGAATACTACCGTCAGATGGGCTTGAATGTCCTTCTTCTTGCTGACTCAACATCCCGCTGGGCACAGGCTTTGCGAGAAATGTCAGGCCGCTTGGAAGAGATTCCTGGCGAGGAAGCATTCCCTGCTTACATGGAGTCTTACATCGCAGCATTCTACGAGCGTGCCGGTCAGGTTCGTTTGAGCGACGGAAGCAAAGGCTCTGTCACAATCGGTGGTACAGTATCTCCTGCAGGCGGTAACTTCGAGGAACCTGTTACACAGGCAACTCTTAAGGTTGTCGGAGCATTCCACGGTCTTTCACGAGCACGTTCAGATGCCCGCAAATACCCTGCAATCGACCCGATTCAGTCATGGTCAAAATATCACGGTATCATCGCTCAGGACAAAGTTGACTTCTGTTTCAATGTCCTCAAAAAAGGTGTTGATGTAGGATCAATGATGAAGGTCGTCGGTGAGGAAGGTACGTCTCTTGATGACTACCTTGTTTACCTTAAGGAAGAGATGCTTGACGCAGTTTATTTCCAGCAGAACTCATTCGACGCAATCGACGCTAACGCAACGGTTGAGCGACAGAAATACGATCTTGACAAGTTGATTAAGATTCTCGGTTCTGATTTCACACTTTCAGACAAGGATGAAGCCCGAACATACTTCAACCAGCTCCGACAGAAGTTCCTCGACTGGAACTACACTGAGTTTGAGAGCGATGATTTCAAGAAACTCGAAAAAGAAATCGATGATTTGTATGCTTCAAAATCAGGCAAACTGAACGCAGAAGCAGAGAATCTTCTTAAAGCATAGGGGGACGGTGAATAGATATGAATAAGGTATACAATAAAATCGAATCTATTACAGGTTCCGTAATTACAGTAAAAGCCGAGGGCGTTAAATATAACGAGCTTGCAGAAATCACCACACGATTCGGTAAATCTCTTGCCGAGGTCAACAAAATCGACGGTGATACAGTTTCATTGCAGGTTTTTGCCGGTGGCCGTGGTGTTTCAACAGGCGACCAGATCCGCTTCCTCGGACACGAAATGCGCGTTTCTTTCGGCGACGATTTGATGGGACGAATCTTCAACGGTTCAGGCGAGCCTCGTGACAACGGGCCTGCTCTCACTGAGAACATGAAGCCAATCGGCGGTCCTTCAGTAAACCCTTCAAAGCGTATTCTTGCTGAGCGAATGATGCGTACGAACATTCCGATGATTGATATGTTCAACACTCTGGTCGTTTCTCAGAAGCTTCCAATTTTCTCTATCTCTGGTGAACCTTACAACCAGCTCCTTGCACGAATCGCTATGCAGGCAGAAGCTGATGTAATCGTTCTCGGTGGTATGGGCCTTAAATACGATGACTTCCTTTACTTCAAAAAGACTTTGGAGGATGGCGGTTCATTGAGCAAGACTGTCATGTTCATTCATACAGCCGCTGACCCAACCGTAGAATGTATCAAGATTCCTGATATGTCACTGGCTGTAGCGGAGCAGTTCGCTTTGCAGAATAAGGACGTTCTCGTTCTTCTTACAGACATGACTTCTTATGCTGACGCTATGAAGGAAATCGCTATCACACAGGAGCAGGTTCCTTCTAACCGAGGTTATCCTGGTGACTTGTATTCTCAGCTTGCTGCTCGTTACGAAAAGGCTGTTGACTTTAAGGGAAGCGGCTCAGTAACAGTTCTTGCTGTAACTACAATGCCTGGTGACGACGTTACTCACCCGGTTCCGGATAACACTGGTTACATCACTGAAGGTCAGTACTATCTTAAGGGCGGACGTATCGAGCCTTTCGGTTCTCTTTCACGACTCAAGCAGAACGTAAACGGCAAGACTCGTAAAGATCACCGTGCCCTCATGGACGCTATGATTCGTCTTTACGCTTCTTACAAAGATACTCTCGAAAAGAAGTCAATGGGCTTCATGATGAGTAAGTGGGACGAAAAGCTCCTTAAATACGGCGTAATGTTCGAGAAAGAAATGATGGACTTGTCTGTCAATATTTCTCTTGAAGGTGCTCTCGACTTGGGTTGGAAGATTCTTGCGGATTGTTTCGACAAAGACGAGACTGGTATTAAGTCTGAATTGATTTCTGAATTCTGGCCTAACAAATAATTTTTGCGGGGTAGATTGAATGGCTAAAATTAAGCTGACTAAAAATGAACAAAAGGCTCAGAAAGATGCGCTCAAAATGTATCAGCGCTATCTTCCGACCCTTACGCTCAAAAAGCAGCAGCTTCAATCTGAAATCAGAACTATCGAGCAGAAGGCAAATGAAGTCCGTGCGCAGCGTGACGCTCTTGAACAGGAATTCAAGGTGTGGATCAGCGTTTTCGGCGAGGAAGAGGCCTTCAAGCCAGGTATGGTTACTGTCCGCAATATAAAGAAAGGTGTCGGCAACATCGCCGGCGTTACGATTCCTGTTTACGAGGGAGCTGAGTTCGGTCGCGGTGACTACGATTTGTATGAGACGCCGCTCTGGATTGACTTGGCTGCCGACCGCATGGAAAAGGCTCTTTCTTTAGATTTGGAAGCCAGCGTTCTTGATGAACAGGTAAGGCTGCTTTCTCAGGAGCTTCGCACAACCAGCCAGCGTGTAAATCTTTTCGAAAAGGTTAAGATTCCTGAGGCAAAGGCAAACATCAAAAAGATTTCGGTTTATCTTGGCGACCAGCAGGTAAGCGCAGTCGTTATTTCAAAGGTCTCTAAAAAGAAGATTGACCAGAGAAATGCCGCAGCCGCTCTTGCAAAAAAGGCAGAGGAAGAGGCATTGGCTGCTTCTTCAAAACCGAAGAAAAAGGGGGCTGAAGCATGATAGTCCCAATGAAAAAAATCTCGCTCGTAGTTCTTGAGAACGAAAGGCGGGAAGCACTTAAAAATTTGAGAAAACTCGGTGTGCTTCATGTCGAGGAAGTTTCTGGTTCAAGTGAAGAACTTTCTTCTTACAAACTCCAGAACGCAACGATTGAAAAGGCACTTGGAATTCTCACTGAAATCAAACTCGGCAAAAAAGAGACTCCAAAGCAGACTCTAATAGGTAAGGAAGCGGCTTTCGACATCGCAAAGAAGGTCATTGCCCTCACCGAAGAAAAAAAGACTTGCTTTGACAGAATCATTGCCGATTCAGTGGAGCTTGAGCGTTTTGCAAAATGGGGCGGGGTAAATCCGCTAGACTTTGCAGCTCTTTCTGAAAAGGGCTTGAATCTGGCTCTCTACGAAATTCCGAGCGATAAGTATGCTCTGATTGGAGAAGAGGCCCGCACAATCGTTCTTGGAAAGGACAAGAGTGAAATCAGGTTCGTTATGGTTAGCGAAAAGCCTTTCGTTGTGAACGAGCGGCCGGCCGGAATCCCTGCAGAAGCATATCAGGTTCCGCTTCCAAGGCTCTCAACCGCTGATTTGCAGAAAGAAATTTCTGATTCAAAGAAGAGAATCGTTGAGATTGACTCTGAGCTTAAGTCTTCTGTCCAGTACAAGGACTCGCTTAAATCTTCTACTGGCGCTATCGCAAAGGACATTGAGCTTGAGAACTTGTATTCGGGCATGGGAATCGAAGAAAAGCTTTCATGGATTACAGGCTTTGTTCCTGTCGATTCAATGGCGGCTTTCGAAGCATTTGCAAAAGAGCAGAAATGGGCTTATGCTGCCAGCGATCCTGCCGAAGACGACAATGTTCCTACAAAACTCAAGAACAACAAGCTCGTAAGTTTGATTTATCCTCTTACGGACTTTTTGGGAACAGTTCCTGGCTATCACGAATACGATATTTCGGGCTGGTTCCTGGCTTTCTTCACTATATTCTTCGGAATGATTTTCGGAGATGGTGGATACGGTGCATTGGTCACTGCCGTTGCGTTAATCTTCATTTTGAAGAGCGTTTTCGGTGGCAAAAAAGTTCCTCCGATGCTTGGTCTTGTCCTTCTTCTGGGCGTGGCTACTATGGTCTGGGGAGCTGTCACATGTACCTGGTTCGGCTTGCAGCCTGAGCAGCTTCCAGAATGGATTGTTGCCCTTTCTGTTCCACCGATTTCAAACGCATACGCTGATGTTCAGTGGCTTCCGTTCTGGACTACTGATACTTCTTGCGGCACTCTGGGAACTGCCCAGAACCTTCAGATTTTCTGCTTTACGCTTGCTCTTATTCAGCTTTGCGTGGCTCATCTTAAGGGAATGGCACGATACATTAAGGACAAGGCTCACAGGCTTAAGTTCCTGGGTGAATTCGGTTCATTCGTGCAGCTTATCGGTATGTACTGGGTTGTTCTTTCAATGGTCGTTGACGGAAATGTCTTCCCTCTCATGGGCGGAGATGTTTACGGTCTTCCATGGGGAACTATTTCAATTGCGATGGTCGGCGGTGGATTTGCATTCAGCTTCGTTTTCGCAAACTACGAAGGAAGCGTTGCCAAGTCAATCCTTGAGAGCGTAAAGAACATCATCTCGGTTTTGCTGGGAGTTGTCAATGTGTTCTCGGACATCGTATCTTACATCCGATTGTGGGCTGTCGGTCTGGCAGGAGCCGCAATTTCTGGCACGGTAAACACTTTCGCAGGTCCATTGGTTGGGCACGCGGCATTGTTCATCGTTCTTATCATATTGCTTGTTTTTGGTCATGGCTTGAACATGATTTTGAACTTGCTCTCAGTTATTGTCCACGGCGTTCGTTTGAATACGCTCGAATTCTCTAATCACTTGGGAATGAGCTGGGCAGGATTTAAGTATGAACCGCTCAAAGAGTAGGGCGATTTATATAGATAAAATTAAAGATGATTTTGCTTCTTGAATGAAGCTGAATCATCATAAATTGAAAATTCTTTCATAGGAGAAAATTATGAATTTTGGAATGATTGGTGCAGGTCTTGTAATGGGTATTGCAGCTATTGGTTCTGCAATCGGTATCGGTATCGCAGGTCAGGGCGCAATTGGTGCATGGAAACGCTGTTTTATGGCAAATAAACCGGCTCCATTCATCTTGACTGTCTTCGCAGGTGCTCCACTTACACAGACAATCTACGGCTTCCTTCTTATGCAGCAGATGGCGGCATCTTCAAAAATCGCTGAGAACCCATTGTTCTTCCTCGGTCTTGGTATTGCAGCAGGTCTTGCAATGTGTTTCTCTGCTATCGCACAGGGAAAAGCTGGTGCAGCAGGCAGCGACGCTCTTGGTGAGACAGGAAAAGGTTTCTCTAACTACATCATGGTTGTAGGTCTTTGTGAAACTGTAGCCTTGTTCGCAATGGTATTCGGAATGATTCAATGTTAAAAAAATTACATCCTGTAATTTTTTTAACTGACGAGAATTTTCTGTTCACCTAAAGGCAAACAGAAAATTCTCTCGGCTTTGCCCCTGCATCCATGCAGGGGATTTTTTATATATAATTATATAAAAAAAAGCGGCTTCCCGTTGGAAACGCGCCATAAAACTCGCGGTGAACAAGTTCAAGCGAGTTTTTGTCGCAACCCCAACTCCAGCCGTCATTTTTTTTTGCATTTTCGGGCTTATGTCACACTGTATCATTTCAAAACCTGGCATAGAATTTGAGGTGAACAAGTTCATAGGGAGCGACGGCGAAGCCGGCAAAAGTCGTGAGGAGACTTTTGAGCGACTCTCCGAGCAGCTATGCTGCGATGGGCGACTTTGACGCACAAATGTGCTAAGCAGAACCCCGATTACGACCACCTCTTTTTTTGCTTTTTAGGGTTTATTATAGTACTGTATAATTCACAGAATATCGGCATAGAAGGGACATGAGAAATTGACAAGAATTGGATTTTTCTATAAAATAGAATAACAATTTTTGAATCGCCCGGGTGGCGGAATTGGCAGACGCGCTAGGTTCAGGTCCTAGTGAGGGCAACTTCATAGGGGTTCAAGTCCCCTTCCGGGCAAAAAAATGGCTTCCTTTTTAGGAAGCTTTTTTTTATTTCTGTGCGATTTTAGAATTTTATGAAATTTCAAGATATTTCATGGCACAACATACAAAAAGCACTAAAATTCCAACAATTGCAAAGAACGACCAGATTGGAAGCGAACCGTCTGCGGTTTTACTGCGTGTGCTGGCTGGATTTCGAGAATTAATTGCGCTTAATAATGCTTTTTTTGATTTGCGGCTTGCTTTTGTTTCTTTTTGGCTTGGTGCGCTAATTTTTTGGCCGTGTCCTACTGCATAACCGCAAGTGGGGCAGCCGTTTGCGAATTTGCTCGGCATTCCTGTTGTGCCACAAACCGGGCATCGTACTGATGAGAAGAATTTTCCACAATGTCTGCATACTCTTGCGTTTTGCGGAACTTCTGCACCACAGTTTTCGCAAAAGAATTTTGCTGATTGTTTTTTCATTTTTAAGTTTAACTGATTTTTTTAATTGCCAAAGCAAGTTTTTTTGCATCATTTGACATTACTTCGGCAAAAACATTTTCTATTTTGTCATCAATTTTCATTGATGCGATGTCGATTTTTGTTCCAGGAGAAAGATTCATTATGAAATTTGGAATATCTGGAGTGAATTCAAGAACAAGACCGTTATAGTTACGGGCAACACCAGAGACCATTGCAAGGGTGATTGGATTTGTGAACACGAAAGCAACCGAAGTTGAGCTTGTATCGAGTTTGAGAGCTTCAGCTTTTTCTTTCTGGTCTGCCTTATTTGCGTTCATTATTTCTGCAAGTTTATCTTCAATGCTCTGTTCATCAGCCATATTAGTTTCTCCTTCTTGATTTTCAGATTCTTCTGGCTCGGCAGATTTTTCGTCCATTTGTTGGAAGGTTTGTTCTGCTTCATTGATTTCAGAAGTTCCGTCGGTTTGTTCTGTTTCTGTTAATTCAGCAGATTCAGAATCTTCTTCGGATGTTATTTCCGTATCATCAATTATATCATTGTTTTCAGATTCTTCAAAGTTATTTTCATCAAGAAGTTCTTTCAATTCTTCAATGCCTGGAAGAGCCGTTGATTCTGATTCATCATAGGGCTCGCTCAATATAGCTTGAACCGTCGGTATCTCTTCGTTATCAGAGAGACGAAGCATCTTATCAGCGATTTTCTCATCTTCGGCAATTTCTTCGAGTCTGTCTGCTGCTAAATCGTCACCTGTGATTTCTTCAAGACGATCTGCGGCTCGCTCATCATTTTCAATTTCTTCGAGCCTGCTTGCTGCTTGTTCATCAGTTATGGCTTCTGCTTCTGCATCCTGAATTTCTTCAAGCGTCTGCTCTTCGCTTTCAAGCTGATTTCCATCGTTCGTTTCTTCGACCATGTTCGCAAGTTCATCGAAACTGTCTTCGTCGTTTACCTCTCCAAGTGGTTGTGTCGCTTCGACTTTGCTTGAAAGTTCATCGAAACTGTCTTCGGAATTTACCTCGCCAACTGGTTCTGTCGCCTCAACTTTATTTGAAAGTTCATCAAAGCTTTCTTCCTCGGTAGATTCTTCAATTTCAGATTCTTCGAGAATTTCTTTAATCGGTTTTTCTGATTCTTCTAGTTCATCAGATTTGTTATCAGCAGAAATTGATTCTTCTGGCTTTTCCTGAATCTCTTCAATTTCTGCTTCGACGAATTTTTTTGCGTTCGGAACTAAATCATCCACGCTTATTTCTGATTGTTCTTCTTCTGTAAGGTAGCCGGAGAAAATATCATCTGCTTTTTTTAGAATTTCGCGGAGTTTATCCAGTCCCTCAACAGTTACGGAGTCAAATGTTCCGCGAACATGAAGTGCTTCTGCTTTTTTATGTTCTTCTTCATTAAAATTTTCATCTGTGTAAAGGATAATCTGTGGCTTATACTCACCAAATCCAGCCGTAGCGTATTGTGCAAGCGTTTTCCAGTGACGTGGATAGTCTCCTGTGCTCACGATTATCAGATGTGGTGCGATTTCTTCAATGTTGTCGAGCGCTTTTAAGAGCCAGGTGTAGACAATTGTATCATAACCTGCGGCTTTGAGAACTTCCGAAATATTATTAATTGCCTTTTCGTCATCGGCTACAAGAAGCGCCTTCATTTCTAAAACTCCGTTTATGAAATTCCTGTCTATGAAGCTCCGTTCCGTTTACTCCGTTCCGAGATTTGTTACAGAGTAATCGTAAATCTGCCAGATACCATCACGCTGCCGGAGTTTGTAAATGTACCTTTTTTTCTCGCTGAAATTCGGATATTTGAACCATTCGAGGACAGAAACAGCACCTTCTGTCTGTGAATAAGATGTATTTTCAATCTGGAAACGCTCCGGCACACCTACGATGTCATAGTCGATTTTATTCTGCATGAGATCAGCTTTATAAGCCTGTAACATTCGGTTTCGCTCGTCAGCTGCTGCATTTTTGTATTTTCGGTTGACTTCACTGTTACGAATCATCATCTGCTCGATGTCCATGTATAGGAAGTACTGATCCCAAAGTGATTTCTGGCGTGCGATGATTGTCTGCTCAATTACTTTATCAGGTGAAATTGCTTCTGGCTTCAAGAGAGAAGTTGTTTTGTTTTCAACTGGGAGTACGCTTGATGATGAAGCCGAAGGTGCCGGACGAATATCAAGTGAGAGTCGGTTTGATGCGATTTCGATGATTTTTGATTTGTACAATTCTGGGTAGAATCTCATTTCGAGATAGTAAATCGATGGTTCATCAATCTGAATGTAGTCCTTGACGTTTTCGATGAAAGAATAAGTCTCGCCTGGCTCAATTGCAAGCTCTCGGAAGTAGACTGTCTGGTTTGTCGAGCGTTTGATTACCAGATCTTTTGTGCTTGGAAGCGTTGTGTTTTTGATTGTATAGGCAAAAAAGTCCAGCGAGAACATTCGGTCGTCTGCGAGTTTGAATCTGAGTGTGTCCGTTCCTTTGTTTGTGATTGAGACGTCAACGTAAATCGGATTGTCTTCCTTGCTTCCGGGATAATACATCGTCCTGTCATAAAAACGAATCGCCACGGATGCTTTTGAGTAGTCCTGATTGTTTATTGAGTTTGATTTCTGCGCAAAAGCGAACTGTGCAAAGAGTGTAAAACTTGCTATAATAGAAAAAAGAATGCGTTTCAACTGCTTCTCCTTATTTTAAAGATATTCAATTATATTATCGGAATGTTTGCATGAAATCATTATTAACAAATTATCTTCTTTCTGTAACAAACGGATGGAATGACTTTCTTTCTGATGTAAAAAATCTCGCTTCCGGGCAATATTTCCCTGCAGAAATTGAGGGAGTTTCTCTTACTTCTTCAAATTTTCTTACGGCACACTATATTGATTTTGTTCGCTCTCGGATTCTTTCTTCATTGCAATATAATGCCACAGGCCGCTATTCTCAGTCTCAGCAACTTGGGGGAGTTTCGTCTCTTTCGGCTTCTTCGCTTGATTTTGTAGTTGTTGTTCCTACCGAAAAGGAAGCCCTTGATTTGACTCAGGATTTTCAGACTTCTTTTGGTGAATCAGTTGAGATTTTTACTCTGCCGTGGTGGGGGCTTGTTCCTTACCGCGCGAGTGCTGTTGGTTCGGCTGTTTTTGGCCAGCGTTCTGGCGTTCTTTCAAGGCTTGCTTACCAGGCACGTTCACTGAACGCGAACACAAAACCCCGTATTTTTATAATCACGCAGCGTTCCTTGCAGACTCCGCTTCCTTCACCAGAATATATCCGCTCGCTTGTGTTCAATTTGCACAAAGGTTTGCAGAACGATCCTGCTGATTTGGCAGAAAAACTTGCTTCTTTGGGCTATATCCGTGTCCCAAAAGTCGGTGTTCCGGGGGAATTTACGCTTCGTGGTGAAGTCCTTGATGTTTTTACTCCTGGTGAAGAGAATCCGACTCGAATTTTATTTGATTTTGATGAAATTTCTTCTATAAAATCATTCGATGTTGAAAGTCAGTCCACAAAAGAAGTCCGGGATAATCTTTTGGTTTACCCGATGAAAGAAGTCGTGTGGAATGAAGAGCTTGTAGGACGGCTGGAAAAGCTTTTTGAAAGATTCGGCTCAAATGTTGATTCCGATGACCAGACTATTTTTCTTGCCCTTACAGAAGAGGCAGAGCTTGCCAAGAAAAAATTGCTTGAAGAACTTAGGGCTGGCAAAGAAAGTGAAGGTGAGGAGCTTTTTTACGGTGCGCTCTGGGGAAAAAAATATACTCTTTTTGATTATATTTCACCGGACACAACGGTATTCTTCTATGATTATGACCGGCTCAACAATATGCAGGAAAATTTCGACCGCGAATATGCCGGTATGTATCGGACTGCCCGACAGAACTTTCCTGTTCTTCCTCCGAGTGAAATGTTTCTTCCCTTTGATGTCGTTTCAAAAATGCATGAGAACCGCATTTCATTCCGTACATTGCACACTGAGACCGATGAAGAGGAAAATGCGAATGAGGATGTTAATTTCTTTAAAATCGAATGTGAGCCGCCAAAAAGTTTCTTTGGAAACATCAATTATTTAAAAGAACAGCTTGAAGACTTGCAGAGCGAGGGCTGGAAAATTTTTGTCTTTGCCGACAACGAAAACCAGTCTCTTCGTATCAAAGAAATTCTCAAAAATTATATCGATAAGCCGAGTGAAGGCGAATATTTAGAGCGTCTCAACAAAAATGCCAAAAAAGGAATCCCATATCATCCTCTGGTCGTTTATCCAAAGGCAATTACGGCGGGTTTCGGTATTTCAGAGACTAAAACCCTTGTAATTCAGGAAAATGAGATTTTCGGGCGGCGAAAGCATGTTCCCAAGTCAATCCGAAGCGCAAAATCTCAGGCGATTGATACATTTGTCGAGCTTAACGAGGGCGATTTTGTCGTTCACGTTAATTACGGCATCGGAATTTTCCGTGGAATCCAGCGCGTCAAGGCAATGGGGAACGAGCGCGATTACATCAAGCTTGAATATGCTGACGAAGAATTTGCTTTCGTTCCGATTGAGCAGGTCAATCTTGTTCAGCGTTACATCGGAAACGAGGGCGATAACCCCCGACTTGACCGAATCGGCTCAAAATCCTGGGAAAACCGCAAAAATAAGGCCAAGAAAGCTGTCGAGGATCTGGCAGAAAAGCTTATTGCCTTGTACAGCCGCAGAAAGGCTAGCCGGGGCTTCCCATTTCCAAAAGACGGAGAGTGGCAGACAGCCTTTGAGGCGGCTTTCCCGTACGAGGACACGCCAGATCAGTTCAACGTCTCAAAGGAAATCAAGGCAGATATGGAAAAGCCAGTTCCTATGGACAGGCTGGTTTGTGGAGACGTTGGCTACGGAAAGACTGAGATTGCAATGCGCGCGGCTTTCAAGGCTGTTATGGGCGGAAAGCAGGTCGCATTCCTTGCTCCGACCACGATTCTGGCAGAGCAGCATTATGAATCCTGTGTGGAGCGATTTGCGAATTTCCCGGTTACGATTGCACAGCTCTCACGTTTCGTAAGCCCGGCTGAGCAGAAAAAGATTATCGCAAAAGTTGCGGCGGGTGAAGTTGACATTCTTGTGGGAACTCACAGGATTATCCAGAAAGATGTTGTTTTTAAAGATTTAGGGCTCATGATTATCGACGAGGAACAGCGGTTCGGCGTTAAGGATAAGGAAAAACTCAAGACCATGAAGGCAAATATTGATTCTCTTGCCATGAGCGCGACTCCGATTCCGCGAACCCTTCACATGAGTCTTTTGAAAATCCGTGATATGTCTCTTTTGACAACACCTCCTCAGACTAGAAAGCCAATTGAGACGATTGTTGACGCTTACACGGATGAGCGCGTGGCAAAGGCAATCAGGCAGGAAGTCGAGCGAGGCGGGCAGGTTTTCTATCTTCACAACCGTGTCGAAACCCTTGAAGATGTACGGCGTAAATTGCAGCAGATTGTTCCTGAGATGATGATTGACGTGGCTCACGGACAGATGAGTGCCGAGGAGCTTGATGATATTTTCCGCAGATTCAAGATGGGCGGTTTCCACATCCTTATTGCAACGACGATTATCGAAAACGGCATCGATATTCCGAACGTAAATACAATTATCATTGACCGTGCGGACATGTACGGCGTAAGCCAGCTTTATCAGCTCAGGGGCCGGGTTGGCCGAAGTGACCGGAAGGCCTACGCATATCTTTTGTACCCGGAGAACAAGGTTCTGAGCGAAGTTGCCATGAAGCGTCTTCAGGTAATTTCTGATTTTACCGAGCTTGGTTCTGGCTTTAAAATCGCCATGAAGGATATGGAAATCCGTGGAGCCGGAAATCTTTTGGGCCGTGACCAGAGCGGTGAAGTTTATTCGGTCGGATTTGATTTGTATGTCAAACTTCTGAACGAAGCCGTAGAGCGTCTCATGAACAGCGAAAATTATGAGGCACAGAACGAAGTTCTTATGGAGCTTGAATACACAGGCTTTATCCCGGATTCTTACATCCCGAACCTTCAGACCAAAATGGAAGTCTACAAGAAAATCGCAGGCGTTCAGTCAAAAGATGAGCTTGAAGGAATGTATCTTGAACTTGAAGACCGTTTTGGCCCGATTCCGGACGAAGTTTACAGCCTTCTGAGCCTTGCGGAAGTGCGTGTAATTGCCAAAAAACTTTTTATTTCTTCGATTAAAGAAAAACAGGGAACATTGCAGATTGAGTTCAGCAAGGTGAGCGACATAAAAATAGACCGGGTTCTCAAGCTGATAAAAGAATCTGCCGGCAAGGTCAAGCTGGACCCAACAAAGCCGAACATGATTCTTATGCAAGCCGGAAAAATCGGTCTTAAAGAAAAGAGTGAATTTATCCGCGAAAAACTGGAAGCTCTTGTATAACTTGAAAAGCCCGGCAAATATTTCTTGTTTTAATATTTGAGTCCGTGTTTTACAAGAAGTTTGTCCAGTTCACCGCTTTTTATAAGATTTTTTATGACTTCGTTGACCTGCTTTGTTACAGCCGAGTTGTCTTTTTTGATTGCGACTGCATACATCATTTCATCGTAATGTTCTGGCAAAATTGTGACCGAATCATCGATATAACCGTGTAAAATTGAATTGTCGATTGCAAAGGCATCGATTTCGCCGTGATTGAGAGCGTCTTTTAAGGTCTGATTTGATGGATAAGTGATGCAATTGAGGAATACACCTCCTTTGATTGCGGCATTTTTGATTGTGGTTATTGTCATTGAGCCTTGTGTTACACCGACTCGTTTGTTTTCAAGATTTCTGAATGCAGTGATACCAGAGTTTTTTTTGACCATAAGGCCTACGGAATCCGTATAATAAATGTCCGAAAAATCGTAATTCTGTTTACGCTCTTCGGTGACTGTGAATGTGGCAATAACCATATCAACCTTGTCCTGATTGAGAAAGGCACTGCGATTTTTTGCAGTTACTGGAACAAAAGCGATTTTTGATTCAGATCCAAGGATTTGCTTTGCGATAGCTTTTGCAATATCGATTTCTAGACCTTCATATTCTTTTGTGTTGGGATTGAGATAACCGAAGCCAGGAACATCTTCTTTCACACCAATGGTGAGAACGCCTGCATGCTTGATTTTATCGATGCCGTTTTGTTTTGCCCAAAGCATACCTAAACTTGTTGTTAAAAATGCAACGGCAAGTAATGTTTTAATTGAGGATTTCATTATTGCTCCAAGTTTTTGAAATATATTTTTCATTTTAATCTATAAGTTTTTTTTAAGCAAATTCTTTTTGAGTTTTTTTGTTAGATGTGCTATATTTTTGCTATGTCTGAAAATAAAGAAGAAAAATACGTCCGCCCCACCTGGGACGAATATTTTATGGAAGTTGCCCGCACAGTAGCAAAAAGAGCGACTTGTGACCGTGGCCGAAGCGGATGCGTGATTGCCCGCGACAATCAGATTTTGGTTACTGGTTATGTCGGAAGTCCTGCTGGTTTGCCTCACTGTGACGAAGTAGGTCACTTGATGAAGAAAATGCTTCATTCAGACGGCACAATCAGCCAGCATTGTGTGCGCACAGTCCATGCCGAGCAGAATGCAATCTGTCAGGCTGCAAAAAGGGGAATTTCAATCGACGGTGCTACGGTCTACTGCAAAATGACTCCTTGCCGCACTTGTGCCATGCTAATAATCAACTGCGGAATCAAGCGGGTAGTCTGCGAAAAGCACTACCACGATGAAGCTGACAGCCTTGAAATGTTCAAAGAAGTAGGAATAAAAATCGAACATTTGGAAGATGAAGTACAAAAATATGCAGAAATGTAAAAAAATAAACCACAGATGTCACAGATTGCACAGATTTTATTTTTAATCTGTGACATCTGTGTAATCTGTGGTTAAAAATTAGAACTATCTGCGTGTATCTTGTCTTATTACAGATTCTCAAGAAGCCAGCTCTTGAACTGCTCGTAGTTGTTTTCCATTGGGATTGCTTTGTCTTCGAGCTTCATTACTTTTTCGAGGCGGTCTGGGATGATTGGAGAAGCACCAGTTGCTTTTTGTACTGTTGCACCGAATTTTGCAGGATGAGCTGTCTCCAAAATGATACCGACTGCTTCTTTGTTGATAACTTTGTCTGCCCAAGAAGGGAGATTTGGTGTAAGGCCAGGCTTTGTGAAGTCGTTCTTTGTGCCGTTCTTGAGAGCTTCCATGCCACCTTTGCGAATGTCGCTCCAAGCCTTCCAGCCGACTGCACCGTGCGGATCAATTGTATAGCCTGTTTTTTCGTAACAATTTTTGATCGAATCGATGATTCCGTCATTATCAAGCCAGTATGATGCGAAGAGTGAGCGAACCTGCTCCAAAGAATACATTGCCTGAATGCGCTCGTAGTTTGAAGGAGCACCGACGTCCATTGCATTTGCATAAGTCTCTACAGACGGGCGTGCGTTGTAGTCGCCAGTTGCAATCCAGTCTGGAATTGTGCGGTTTGAGTTTGTTGCGGCTACAAAACCTGTGATTGGTGCACCCATTTCGCGGGCAATCAAGCCAGATGTGAGGTTGCCGAAGTTTCCGCTCGGAACAACACAGATGATAGCCGGATTTTCGATTTTATTGTCACCCCAGCTGCGTGCGCGAACTGCGAGGCTAGAGTACATATAATAGAAGCTCTGTGGCAAAAGACGAGAGATGTTGATTGAGTTTGCAGAAGAGAGTCGGAGACGGGCGCGCAATTCGTTGTCTGTGAAAGCTGTTTTTACGAGTTTCTGGCAGTCATCGAAAGTGCCTTTTACTTTGAGAGCACGTACGTTTCCATCGAATGTTGAGAGCTGTTTCTCCTGCAAAGGTGAGATTTTTCCTTCCGGATACAGGATTGTTACGTCAAGACCTGGAACATTGTGGAAGGCTGATCCTACAGCACTTCCTGTGTCACCAGATGTCGCAACGAGGATGTGAAGAGGTGTTGATTCGTTTCGGTTGAAATAAGACATTACGCGAGCCATGAAACGTGCACCAAAATCTTTGAAAGCACAGGTCGGACCATGAAAAAGCTCAAGAACATAAGAAACTTTGTCCACCGGGACAACAGGTGCTGTGAACGGATAAGCATCCTGAATGATAGCCTGCAAGTCCTTGTCCGGGATTTCGCCAGCAACGTACGGCTTTGCCATTTCAAAAGCAATGTCTCGGAAAGATGGTTCCGGAGTTTTGTTGATGAAGCTTGAAGGCAATTTTGGGAACTCAACAGGGATGTACAATCCGCCTGTCTTCTCATTCATGCCGCTCATTACGGCTGTTTTCAAGTCAGTTTTTACTGATTTGTCGCGTGTGTCTGTGTAAATCATTTTCTTCCTCTATAATCCGTATTTGATTTCGTTTGCAATTTCATCTGCGAGTTGCTTACGTGCGTTTGCAAGTGCAGTCCAGTCATTTTTATCAGTGACCGAGATTGTTTTTTCGATGGCAAGCGTGATTTCACCGGTTTTTGAGTCCATTGCTTTGACAGAACCTGTGAGATTGTATGTAGTGCCGTCATCGTTTTTTTCACTTGAGTCAATTTTGACCGTGCCGAAAACTATAAAACTTGGAGCAATTGATTTTGCACGGGCGAAAACTTTTTCTGTATTCTCCTGAATTACGGCATCAGAAACATCTTGGGGTGCGTTTCCGATTCTTGTGAAACCGAGTTTCATTAAAGTCATGAGAAGGTTTGAAGAAGATACAGGATTTGAAATGATTGCCTTGCCATTCTGATTAAAATCAACGATAGCGAGTGTTCCGCCTGCTGATTTGAGGTTTGTCTGAACTTTGTAGGGAGCTTTGATTGTGTGTTCCGCGGCGATTTTTGCAATTTCTGCATCATTCATGTCGCCTTTTGGGAAGAAGGAAACTTCGGAATTGAATGAAAAAAGAGGAACATCAGGCAAGAATGAAGCTTTTCCCTCGGAATCAGTCGTGATTACAGTCTCAGCGAATTCAATCTGGCCGTCTTTTCGTGAAGAAGGATAAATTACTGAAATTTCAAAAGATTCTGCGGGTGTGCCGTCTGTTTTTTTGACTTCGATAACATAAGGCTCCGTGAAGATTTTACCTTTTGTAGTCTGCTTGGGTGAAGAAACAAGGCTGAATTGGAATTCCTCGACTTTTTGGGCGTAATGCTCTGCAGGACTAGGAATTACTGCGACTTCTGCGGAACTTGGCAGTTCTTCATTTATAATTTGTGAATCGTTTTCTGCAGGTTTGGGGGTTGATGTGCAAGAGAAAGCAAGCGTTGTCGCAAGAGTAATGAAAATTCCCTTGTGAACAATTGATTTCATAAAACATCTCCTATAAGGACACTAAAATTGATTTTGGTCCAGAACTTTTTTGTTTCTCTATAAAGTATTTTTATTAACAAATAATTATATAGAAAACTCAAATATTTCACAAGATAAAAATCTTAGTTGCACAAAAAATCTTGCTTCTATAGAATATATTTCATGAGACCTACAATTGCTAAAATCTACATGGAAAATTTTCGGCATAATCTTAAAGTTATCCGCTCAAAAATAAATCCTTCATCAAAAATGTGCGTTGCGATTAAGGCCGACGCTTATGGTCATGGAGCAGTGGAGTGTGCAAAAGCTGCGATTGAGTGCGGAACGGACTATTTTGCCGTGGCTGCCATCAGCGAAGGAATCCAGCTTCGTGAGGCCGGTATTACTTGTCCGATTCTTGTCCTGAGCCTTTGTTCTCCAGATGAAATGGACGATTTGGTTCAGAATGATTTGACTCCGCTTGCCTTTGACGAGGAATATATCACGGGAATCGCGGTTTCCTGCCTAAGGCTGGGCAAAAAGAATTTCCCGGTTCATCTTGCTGTGGACACTGGAATGGGGCGGATTGGCTGCCTGCCAGAAGAAGCTCCGTTTTTTGCCAGGATGATTGAGGACACAAAGGTTCTGAAACTTGGCGGAATGTGCACTCATTTTTCTGTCGGAGATTCACTTGATGCTGACGACATCGAATACACAAAAAAACAGTTCGAGCGTTTCTGCTTTGCGTGCGAGCAGGTAAAAAAACTTGGAATTAATCCCGGAATCCGTCATTGCGCAAATTCACCTCTCACGCTCAATAATCCCGAAATGCACCTCGATATGTGCCGTCCCGGAATCATCTGCTACGGTTATTATCCTGGTGATTTGACAAAAGAATATTTTGAAAAAAAAGGTGAGGATATTGAACTCAAACCTGTGATGGCTCTTGTCTCAAAAGTTGTCTCAATCAGAAAATTCGGTGTAGGGCATTCAGTTTCTTATGGACGTACCTGGACAAGTTCGCGTGAGACCGACATCGGAGTTCTTCCGATTGGATATGACGACGGTCTCTTCCGAAGGTTCAATCAGACGAATGAGGGCAGGGAAGGCGGCGGTCTAAAAGTTGCGATTGGCGGAAAGCCGTATCCTGTCCGAGGCCGGATCTGCATGGATCAGTGCATGATTGATTTGGGAAAAGAAAGCGAAGTCAAACGTTGGGATGAGGCCGTGATTTTTGGACCTGCTGAAAGCGGGGCTTTGCAGAGTGCCGAGGAAATCGCCCGGGCGACAAATACGATTTCCTATGAGATAACCTGTGGAATTTCAAAGCGTGTCCCTAGAGTGTACATTGGGTAAAGCTTGCCACACGGATTAGATTTTCCTACGGAAAATCAAGGGAAAGATAGGATTTTTTATAGTGAAATTGCGTAGCAATTTCGAATCTGTGTGGCTGCCTTATTACCTTAGGAATTTCTTTACTTCGGCAATCAGGTAGAATGAACCTGTCACAAGCAAAATCGATTTATGAGCGTTCGCATGTTCGAACGCTTTTTTTATCTGCGTTTCAAAATCTTCGTTGAGGTCGTATGAAATTTCTGCCTTGTCAAAAGCGTCTGCGAGTCTTTCCAAATCTGACTGTTTTACGTTTCCGGGTTTTGTCAGAAATACTGACTCAAACTGATTTTTAAAAAGCGGGGCAATGTCCTTCGCATCTTTGTCTGCGGCACAAGCGAAAAGGAGCGTTCTTGCCACTGTGATATTTTGCGAACGACCGGCAGTTATTTTTGAAAATTGATTTTCATATTCCTTACGACCGTCAGTTTTCCCGAAAACCTGATTCAATGTTTCCATAGTGAAGCTGACGCTGTTGACTGTGTGGGCTCCGTCCAGCACGAGGAAGGGGATGTTTTCAAAGCCTTTCGGGTTCTGAACGATTTCAAAGCGGGCGGGAAGCTTGGCTTTTGCCAGACCTCGCTCGATTGCATCCTCACTAATGTTCGGCAGGGCTGTTTTTACAGCAAGGGCTGCAAGCGCGGCATTCTCGGCCTGGAAGTGACCGAGCAATAGCGTATCCGTTTGTATAGGTTTTTTGAAGATATTTGAAGAAAGACTAACATTCATTAGCGAAATGTTTTTATTTTCTTGTGAAGTTGTATGATTTTTTATACTATCTTCTTTGAAATTTTGGCTACCGATAGTTATATTGGTGTTATTTTTTATACAGTTTGATATATTTTTTATCTCAAAACTTAGATTCTGAATTGCATCTTCCACGAAAATTGCCCTGGCGTGCTTTTCAGACGCTATTTTTTCAAAAACTTTACGAACTTCCGGTCGTTGGCGGGCAATTACGACGGGCGTGTTTTCCTTTATGATTCCGCCTTTTTCAAAGGCAATTTTTTCAAGAGTGTCGCCCAAAAATTCCGTGTGCTCAAGTTCAATAGGTGTGATAACCGAAACCTTTGGGTTTACGACGTTCGTTGAGTCCAGCCGCCCGCCAAGGCCCACTTCAAAAACGGACCAGTCTACTTTTGCCTGGCGGAAAACCAAAAATGAAAAAAGCGTGACAAGCTCGAACCAGGTTATAGGGCGCTGCCCCGGAAGCTCCTCGGTCGGAATGGCCTTGACTCCGCTCATGATTTCTTCGACGGCACGGTTGTAAGCTTCTTCCTCAAAGGCGCCGCTTGGGCTTGATACCCGCTCGATAAAATCCAAAATGTGGGGGGAAGTGTAAAGGCCTGTCTTAAAGCCTGCTTCGTCGAGAATTGAGGCAATGAAAGTTGAGACCGAGCCTTTTCCTTTGCTGCCCGCCACATGGAAGCAGGGCGCGAAATCCTGTGGCTGGCCGAACTTTTCGCAGAAGAAGCGCATTGTGTCCAGCCAGAAAATGTTCTTTTTTGGTGTTTTCTCGAAGTTGAGGTATGAATCTATCCAGTTTTCTAATTTTTCGATTGAAGCAAGTTTTTTCATGATTTGAGATTATAACGATTAGATTTTTTTTAAGCGAGTAAATTTTTGTTTTAAAAGAAAATGCCGCGCGGGATAGTAGCGGCGGCGAAGCCGTTCACGGTGGTTGAGCGGAGTCGAAACCGCCGTGAATGAAGTGGATAGCGGAACCGCGGATAGCCCGTAGCAAGTTGATTCGCGCCTTAAAATTCTTATAGATAAAAGCACCCGATTCTGATATAATTTCGGAAGTTTTTAAAAGAGGAAATTATGTCAGAAGAATTAGAAACAAATGCAGATAAAATCCTGGCTGAAGCCATGAGAATGAGCGAAAAAATCGAGGCAGACATTGCCCAGAATCCCAAAAAATACCGTGTTTTGACCGGTGACCGACCGACTGGCCGTCTTCACATCGGGCATTATTTCGGCTCGCTCAAAAACCGCGTTCGCCTTTCAAAACTTGGCGTTCCAACAATGATTTTGATTGCGGATTATCAGGTTTTGACCGACCATGACGCTTTCGACAAAATCAGCGAGAATACAAAAGAGCTTGTGATTGACTATCTTGCCGCTGGAATTGAGCCGGGTGAAAATGTGTGCATTTATCCGCACAGTCATGTTCCTGAGGCAAACCAGCTTATGGTTCCTTTCCTCACGCTCGTAACGAAGAGTGACCTTGACCGAAACCCGACCGTAAAGGACGAGATGGCCAAATCTTCAATCCCGCTCAACGCAGGCATGTACACTTATCCTGTTCATCAGGCTGTGGATATCCTTTTCTGCAAAGGAAATGTCGTTCCTGTCGGAAAGGATCAGCTTCCGCACCTTGAAATTGCGCGCCAGATTGCACGCCGTTTCAACAACAAATTCTGCAAGGGCATCGATCCGATTTTCCCTGAGCCGCACGCTCTTCTTTCAAAGACTCCGATGATTATGGGCCTTGACGGAAGCGCAAAGATGTCAAAATCGCTCGGAAACACTATCATGCTTTCTGCAACTGATGACGAGACAGCAAAGGCTATCAAAAAGGCAAAGACTGACCAGGACAGACACATCACTTATGATCCTGTAAACCGCCCGGAAGTCGCAAACCTCTTGCGCATTATTTCTCTCTGTACTGACGAGACCCCGGAGGCTATCGCCGAGCGAATCGGTGATGGCGGCGGCGGAATGCTTAAGAACACGCTCACAGAGGCTTTGAACGAGCATTTGAGGCCATTGCGCACAAAGCGGGCCGAGCTTGAAAAGCAGCCTGAACTTATCAAAAAAGTCCTGAACGAAGGCGTTGAGAAAGCCCGTGAGATCGCAAGCAAAACGCTTCTTGAAGTGCGCCATGTGATGAACATGGAGATATAAAATTAGGAATTAGCAGTTAGGAATGGGGAGGGGGAAGTGAGTTTTGCTGATCTCGATGAAAATCGAAAGCAAAACTCATTAGCGAAGCGACTCTTCCCCTCGCTCCCAAGCCAAGTCGCTCCACGAATCGTTCCTGCAAGCAGTGCCGATTCTCTGTGCTTTATTGGCTTATTTTCGACAACACCTTATCCAGGTTCAAAATACAAAGACTCGTGTGGTGCATTTTGCTTTATTTCTGGAATTTGATTGTCGTTTCGTAATCAGTGTCAGTCCAGTCCGGGTTTACGGTCATCTTCAAGTCAGTTCCGAGAGAGAGCGGCTTGTTGAATTTATATGAGCGGTGAGTTTCCGTGCAGTCAAATGTGATTGTAGCTCCGCTTGCTCCGCCGGAAAGCTTGAAATTCTGGGTATTTGCGTCTGTGAAAGTGAAGTATGTTTCGCCTGTCACTGAATCAGAAAGTGTTATTTTTCCATCAGCGGCGAAATTCCAGTTCGCATTGTACTTAGAATCCTGCCATGTTCCGGTGATTTCTCCCAAGTCAAGGGCAAATGCCGTGCTTCCGATTGCGGCGATGGCAGCCAAAGTCAAAAGTTTTTTCATAAAAAACACCTCGATGAATGAAATTTGGAATGAAATTGTTGAATCATTCTTAAAAGAAAGTTTAGCAGAAAAAATTGCTTTTATCTATTTTTTTTTTATGATATATTTTTTTTATGAACAGCATGACAGGTTACGGCTTTAAGGAAGCCGTCATTGATAATACTCAAATCAGTGTTGAAATCAAGAGCGTCAACAACCGCTTTCTCGACTTGAACATAAATCTTCCTTACTTTCTCAATCCACTTGAAGCCAAGGTCAGGAAGCAGGTTTCAGAAAAAATCGTCCGCGGCAAGGTTGATGTAACAATCCGCGTCAAGGATATGGCCTCAACCGCAAAGGTTTCGGCTGACCCCCAGGCAGCGAAAATGTACGCCGAGGCCATCGGTCAGATTGCCCTTGCCCTTGGAAAAACGCCTGAGGATATTCCGCTTTCGCTCATCGTGGGGCAGGAAGGAGTCCTAAACATCACCCACGAATACGACGCCGACTCTTACTGGGTAAAAATCGAGGGCGTTTTCAACGAAGTTTTCGACCAGTTTGTAAGCGACCGTAAGCGGGAAGGTGAGAACCTCAAAAAAGACCTTCTTTCAAAGCTTGACGTTCTTGATTCTTGTGCCGCTTTCTTCAAGGACTGGCAGCCAAAAATGGAAGAAAAGTTCCGCGAGCAGATTACGGCCCGTTTTAAGGAGCTTCTGGGCGACAATGTTGACGAAAACCGCATCATGACCGAAGTTGCCGCGATGATGGTCCGCTACACAATCAACGAGGAAATCATCCGCTTACACAGCCATCTGGCCGCCCTTCGCAAGGAGTTCAACGTGAATCCAGTTCCCGGCAAGCGGATTGACTTTATCTGTCAGGAAGCGAACCGCGAAATCAACACAATCGGAAGCAAGAATCAGTTCACTGAGGTGGGTGCGATGGTAGTAAATGCCAAAGATGCGCTCGAAAACATCCGTGAGCAGAGCAAAAACGTGGAGTAAAAAATCCACAGATTGACACAGATGTGCACAGATAATAGGTTTTGTGCATGAAGGTCTTTTATATTTGGAAGAGAGATTTTCACAAATAAAAATATAAAAATCTGTGGTAAGCTGTGAAAATCTGTGGATGAAATCTGAATTTTCTCTGTGGCGTTGTGCCCTCTGTGAGAAATTCTTAAATATGAAGGAGAAATTATGTCTGAATACAAACTAAAAAAAGAGCTTCGGGTCGCTATTTCCGGGAAGTCGGGCTGCGGTAACACAACTGTTTCTACAATGCTTGCAGAAAAACTCGGAATCAAGCTTATAAATTACACTTTCCGCCAGCTTGCGGCAGAAAAGGGGCTTACTCTTGCTCAGGTAATTGAAAACGCAAAGAATGATGACAGCTACGATGTTGCCGTTGACACGCATCAGGTTGCCCTTGCTCAGGCCGAGCCTTGCGTTTTGGGCAGCCGGCTTGCAATCTGGATGCTCAAAGAAGCTGATGTGAAGGTTTATCTCATCGCGAGCGATGATACCCGCGCAAAACGAATCCTCAACCGTGAGGGCGGGGACTTGCAGCAAATCAAGGACTTCACCGCAATGCGTGACCGTGAGGACAGCGCGCGCTACATGAAGCTTTATCAGATTGACAACAACGAGTACGAATTCGCCGATCTCAAGATTGATACGGCTACCCGCACTCCGGAAATGATTGTCGAGATGATTCTTGATTACCTTGAGAAACGTGATTTTATCGAAAAAAAATAAAAATATTTGTTCAAAGAGGGCTGTCTTTTAAAAGGCGGCTCTTTTTTTTTGTCCTTTTAGTCTTTCCAGAGCTCTGCTCTTAATTCAGCTCCGGTTTTGTTCGGAACGAAGACTACGTTTGTGCAGTCTACGGCTTTTTTGATGTAGTCCATTGTTGGGGTCATTTTGCCTTCGTGCAAAAGCGGGCGCATGAGCCAGCCGCCTGCAAGGTATATTTTTCCGTCTTTCCCGCGTGTTATGTAAAGGTTCGCCTCTAGCTCGTCAATGTTTTTTTGAATAATTTTGTTGACAAGAACTTCTTTGGGGAATGGAAGACTTCCGCCTTTAGTGGCAACTTCCTGATCCACGTTTGCGCTGATTGTGGCTTCAAGGGCTGAGTACATTGCAAATTCAATCTCGTTTTCGATAGATGATTCTGAAAGTTCCATATCGATAAAAAATAAGTCTATAATTAATTATCGTGCATAAAATGCGATTTCGCAAGAAAAACAATTAAAACGTTTTGAAACTTTTGTCTGAAGGAGTCTGAAAGGAATTTGTATGAAATAAAAAAAACGGCCTTGAACTGAATCAAGACCGTTTAGTGGGGAGTGAGGGACTCGGACCCCCGAACCCGAAAGGGAGCGGATTTACAGTCCGCCGCAATTGCCGCTATGCGAACTCCCCATTTTGCCTTTCGGCTAAGCTGCTTGTAGGACTTGGACCCACGACCCCGAGATTACAAATCACGTGCTCTACCAACTGAGCTAAAGCAGCATTTTTTTAGTACCGAACGTTGTCGTTTCGGAATGATTAGATATTATCTGACAGCAAAAAAAATGTCAATAGGTGAAAACATTTTTTTTTGCATTTTTTTTGCATTTTTTTTGCATTTTTTTTGCATTTTTTTTATCGGACTTATTTTCTTGCAAAATCCGGACGGAGTTTTTCACCACCGTTGATATAAACATGAACAGGCTTTGCATTTTCGTCCATATAAGCCGTGACAAGAACGCGGACCATTTTTTCTGGAGAACCCACGACTTTAGCTTCCTGTGAGCAGAATAGCGGAATTTGAGACACGTCGAATTCATTCTGACCCTTTCGGAGGGCCATCGCAGGGTTCATGACATTCAAGTCTTCGGTGATTGTGAACTGAATCGAGACGAAATCCTTCTGGACAAGCTTGTTCTCTGCAAAAAGTTTAAGGCACATTTCGCATACATTTTTAATAATTGACTCCGAATTATTCTCCGCACCCGTAGCACCCCGGATCGCAAAAAGTCTTTGTGACATATTTTCTCCCTTTATAAAGTGGCGACACCTTTTTTATGAATGATTTTTTTGATAGAATATCTGAAATTATATCTTTTTACAAAAGGTAATTCAAGAAAACATGGAAAAAGAGGCAGAACTCGAAGAAATCGCAGAACTTGAACCTCTGCCAGAGCCTGAGGAAGCAAAAAAAACACGAAGGCTTCCGCCTCTCCTAAGGCTTTGCCGCAGGGCTACGGTCTTTCTGTCGCTCACTTTGATTGCAACGATAATCTTTTTTCTCACTGGTAATCAGCAGGCCTTTCTGGACTCAAACCTCAAGCTGATTCTTCAGATTATCAGTGTCAACGCGATCGCCCTCAGTTTTTTTTCGGGTATATCAAGCCTTGAATGTATTTTCTACCTCGTAAAAAGCAAAAAATTCAGGATGCTGCTTCACTTCATCATATACACTCTTGTCTTAGCCGCAGGCATCTCAATCTCACTGTTTTCCCTCACGATAAATCTTCTTTCAGAAGGCATTTCTTTCTGATATAATATTTTCATGAAATCCATAAAAATTCCAGAAACTCTCAAAAAACTAAACGAAATATTTGCAAAGAACGGATTTGAGGCGTATCTTGTCGGCGGAGCTGTTCGCGACGTGCTTCTTGGCAAAAAAGCCAGCGACTGGGATGTAACCACAAACGCAACTCCGGAACAAATGATGAAAATCTTCCATCGCGTAATTCCAACGGGGATTGCCCATGGAACAGTCACAATTCATTTTATGGGCGCTGAAATCGAAGCAACCACATTCAGAAGCGAATCAGGATACTCGGACGGAAGGCACCCTGACAACGTAAGTTTTGACGCCACGCTTGAAGACGATCTCTCACGACGCGACTTCACGATGAACGCAATTGCGGCTTCCCTTGCCGATGGAACAATAATAGACCCGTTTGAAGGGCGAAAAGATATAAAGTCAAAAACCATACGGACGGTAGGAAATGCCCGAGACAGATTTCTTGAAGACGGACTTCGCCCAATTAGAGCGATCAGATTTTCAAGTCAGCTCAATTTTGAAATTGAAAAGGGGACTTACGAGGCAATCAAACTACCGGAAGTTCAGGAAAAAATTAAATACATTTCGATGGAGCGTTTCCGTGATGAATTTGAGAAAATTTTGCGTTCCGAAGAACCATCGTTAGCCTTGCACCGAATGGAAAAAACCGGAATTTTAAAAGCGTTTATCCCGGAGCTTGCAGATTGTCGGGGGTGCGAGCAGGCGGACATGCGCGGCTTCCATGAATTTGATGTGCTCGACCATAATCTCTATGCTTGCGATGGCGCACCACGAGAAAACGAAATTGTAAGGCTCGCCGCACTTTTCCACGATATAGGCAAAAAAGAAGCGAAAGTAATCGAAAAGCTTGAATATCCCAAAGGCTCAGGTTGTTTTGTAGAGCAGATTCATTTTCATGGGCACGAACGATATTCGTCAAAAACAACAAAAGAAATCCTCATCCGGCTGAAATTCCCAAACAGCGTAATAAATCAGGTCACGCACCTTATCGAACAGCACATGTTCTTTTTTGAGGAAAACTGGAGCGACGCCGCCGTAAGAAGGTTTTTGGTGCGGGTAAAGCCTGAATGTGTAGAAGACTTGTTCTCACTCCGCATCGCCGACATTTACGGAATGCACAGATGCAAAGTTGACCCGATGAATGACGGCGTGCAGAAACTTTTCATTCTCCGCGAAAGAATCAGAAAAATTCAATCACGGCAAACGGCTCTCTCTCTGAAGGATCTTGCGGTAAACGGAAATGACCTCATTAACGCCGGTATTCCAGCCGGAAAGAAATTAGGTTTCATTCTTAATGAACTTTTTCAGTGCGTCTTAGATGATCCAGAAATGAACGAAAAAGAAAAACTCCTTACAGTAGCAAGAAATATCGTGGCCAAAAATACCTGATAAAAAAAAATCAAAAAAAATGCAAATTTTTTTTGAAAATCTGTTGACATTTTTTTTGCGTAGGTATATATTAGTCAACGTCACGAGACAACAAGCCGGTGTAGCTCAGTTGGTAGAGCAGCAGACTGAAAATCTGCCTGTCGTTGGTCCGATTCCAATCGCTGGCACTTCTTGCGGCAGTCATATAACGGCTCATTATCTCAGCCTTCCAAGCTGATGACGAGGGTTCGACTCCCTTCTGCCGCTGAAAAGCTTCTAGTAAATGCTAGAAGCTTTTTTTATTACGGCGCATGAGCCGGTGAAAACATGTAGCGAAGCGGAATGTTTTCACAATAAACCACCTGCTATGCGGGTGGTGGGCAAAAGCTTATAGCAAAAAAAACTTTCCCCGAAGGTGTACAA
>Ga0256404_1001608_pt1 | contig 53610 bp, 43 predicted proteins | sample RumenRJG_01DNA_FD_185990 | JGI IMG/M metagenome (GOLD analysis project Ga0256404, IMG submission 185990) | Bovine rumen microbial communities from Lethbridge, Alberta, Canada - RJG_01 | ecosystem: Host-associated > Mammals > Digestive system > Stomach > Rumen | place: Canada: Alberta | collected...
GCAGATGATCCTGCGCTACAGGCTATAGGTGGAGAGCTAGAGTAACCTCTTGGAAATGCAAAGCCCCACTCTGTGGGGCTTTGATCTCGGACTTTCTCATGTGACATAAAAAATGTGAAAATCCGAGCTCAACTTTTCATTTACACATGCTAAAAAGGCTTCACAAATGTGAAGCCTTTTTGACAAAAGTTTTGGCTATTAGCGTTTTGCTACAGCAGTAATAGCAGCTACAACTTTATCAATATTGTTGGTATTGATACCAGCTACACAGATACGGCCAGAGCCTACGATATATAGACCAAACTCTTTACGTAAAGCTTCTACTTGCTCTTTATCAAGACCTGAGAAAGAGAACATACCATTTTGCTCATTGATGAAATCAAAGTCACCAGCACCAGCTGCCTTTAATTTCTCTGACAATAATGAACGCATCTGGTGGATACGATCACGCATTGCCTTTAACTCACCTTCCCATTGAGCACGTAACTTGCTGTCTGAAAGAATGGTGGTAACCACTTTCTCACCGTGAGCAGGTGGGTTTGAAATAGCGGTACGAACTGAAATCTTAACTTGAGATAAAACTTTAGCTGCAACTTCAGTATTCTCTGAAACCACTGTTAATACACCAACACGCTCATTGTATAAACCAAAGTTCTTTGAGAATGAGCTTGCAATTAACATCTCTGGATTGTACTTAGCAATAGTACGAACACCAAAAGCATCTTCCTCAATGCCTGAACCGAAACCTTGGTAAGCAAAGTCGATAAATGGAATTAACTTCTTCTCAGCTAAGAACTTAGCGATGGTTTCCCACTGCTCAGGGGTAGGATCAATACCAGTTGGGTTGTGGCAGCAAGCGTGCATTAACACAACATCACCTTCTTTAGCTTGAGATAAAGTCTCTAACATTCTGTCAAAAGCTAAATTGTGGTTTGCTCTATCGTAGTATGGGTAACGCTCAAACTTTAAGCCAGCTGAGGTTGCGATTTGGTAGTGGTTAGCCCAAGTTGGATCAGAAATCCAAATGGTAGTTGCAACATTTTGTTGATGTAAGAAATCTGCACCAATACGTAAAGCACCAGTACCACCTGGGCAGTGGCAAGATACTGCACGACCGCCATCAACAAGCTCTGAGCCTTTACCAAAAATTAACTCACGAGCTAAACGACCATACTCAGGAAGACCTGTAATTGGTAAGTAGGATTTAGTTTCCTCGGTCTCTAATAGGATCTTCTCTGCTGCCTTTACGCAGTCTAGAATTACGGTTTTACCTTCATTGTTTTGGTAAACACCAACACCTAGGTTAACCTTATCCTTGTTAGGATCTTTCTTGTATGCATCAGTTAAACCTAGAATAGGATCTGCAGGAGCAGCTTCAATACGATCAAAAAACATGATTTCACCTATTGTTAACACAAAATTTTTGCTAAATATATCACAAATAGCTTAGGGTTTAAAATTCTTTAATTTCGCTCCAAAAAGGTGAATTACATTGATAAAGCCTTTGTATACTTGTGCTTTTTCATGTAGTTAAGCTTGTAGTATCTCTTAGCTGCAGGCACCCAAGCTTTAGTACACCATCTTGTAAGCATGATAATTCCGCGAGTACATTCATCACAGCAAAAGCCTATCCATACACCTAATAAACCCATCCCACAGTAGATACCTAAGAAACAACCTACAGGCACAGATACGCCCCACATGGATAAAATTGCCATCATCATTGGGAATTTAGTATCACCTACAGCTCTTAGAGAGTTGATAATGATGATATTTAGAATACGACCAACTTCCATAATGACAGAGACATAAAAGATTGGTCTTGCCATTGCAAAAACTTCTGGCTCATCAGTAAAAATTGAGAATACTGCATAACCTAACCACAATGGAATGTTAACAGATAATATAGCTGTGAATACAATGCCAATTTTTACTGAATGTAGTAATTGTCTGTTAGCAAGTCCTAGTTTGTAAGATCCTACATGGTGAGAGACAATGATTTCTGTTCCCATAGCAACAGAAATTGAAAATAGCATGATTAAACCACACATCTGGAAATAAATACCTTGAGTTGCAAGTGCAACAGAGCCAAAGGTACCTACTACAGAGGTCATAAATAGGAATTGAAGATTCCAAGTTAGATTTTCACCAGCACCAGGAAGTCCAATGGAGAAAATTTGACGCAAGATCTTTTTGTGTACTACAAAGAAGAAACGTGGGATCAAATGACACTTTGTACGCTTTAATAAAAGATAAATTAAAAAGCCTACAGCAAGGTATCTTGAAATTACTACACTGATAGCTACACCGTAAATGCCTAATTTTGGAAAACCAAAATGACCAAATAAGAAGCAGTAATTTAGAATTACCACTAAGATATTGCCAGCAATATTGATCATCATAGGATCACGAGTGCAACCAAAGGCTCTTAATATGGAGCTTGCACACAAGTTTAAAGCTTCTGCCATAAACATAATGGCAATAATCATTAGGTAATTTTTAGAGACATCATAAATATCATCAGGAATATTCATAAGATCACAGATGATAGATGATCCAAAAAAGCAAATTAGTGTAATGCAGATGCCCCAAATGATATTCAATCCAAAGCCTACATGGATGATCCTTCGAACCATCTGTTTATTACCATTACCTAATGCCTGAGCACAGCAAACACAAACGCCGACATTTACAAAGTTAAATAATGTAAAGGCTAATTGGAAAGCTTGGGTACCTACATTAAGTTCAGCCACCGCTTGCAAGGAGATCATACTTACCATCATGGTATTGATGGTCATGGTCAAAAAATGCATTGCCAAATCAATAAAAATTGGCCAGCTTAAGCTAAACAAACCAGGTGTTTGAGATGGTGTTTGAACTTGCATAAAGGTAACCTTGAAAAATATTTTTATCTAAACGTGCTCATTATAGACAATTGATATTTTTTTGATATACCAATTTGAAACAAGCAAAAAAAAATTAGCTAACCTGCTAATTTTTCTAATAATGTTTATCGAAAGTGCTTAATGCACTTTCGATTATAGATGCAATTATAAAATCTTAGCTAAGAACTCTTTGGTTCTCTCATGCTTTGGAGCTTCAAATAATTGACTTGGAGTAGTATCTTCTAAGATCTTACCTTGATCTACGAACAATACTCTATCAGCAACTTGGCGAGCAAAGCCCATTTCGTGAGTAACACACATCATGGTCATGCCTTCTTGAGCTAAATCGCGCATTACATCTAAAACTTCGTTTACCATCTCAGGATCTAATGCAGAAGTTGGCTCATCAAACAACATTACTTGAGGCTCCATAGCTAAAGCACGAGCAATAGCTACACGCTGTTGTTGACCACCTGATAATTGATCAGGATAAGCTTTAGCTTTATCTGCTAAACCAACACGGTCTAACAATTCCATAGCTTTTGCTTCAGCTTCTTTAACTGACTTTTTGCGCACATTGATAGGAGCTACAGTAATATTGTCTAAAACTGTCATGTGAGGGAAAAGATTAAAGTGCTGGAACACCATACCAACCTCAGCACGAATGTGGTTGATATTGGTCTTACGAGTAATTGTCTCGTTGTTGATTGTAATGGTACCTGAGGTTGGTACTTCAAGATAGTTTACACAACGTAATAAAGTACTCTTACCTGAGCCTGAAGGACCGATTACAACAACTACTTCACTCTTTTTGATATGTAAATCAATACCTTTTAGGATTTGATTTGCACCGTATGACTTGTATAAATCCTTAATAATAATCATTCTATTAGTTTCCTTTTGAATTGTATTTCTTCTCTAAGAAAGCTACAAATCTACTAATAGTAAGAGTCATTACTAAGTAGATGATAGCAACGGCTGTCCAAATCTCGAATGATTTATAGGTAGCTGCAATAATAAGCTGACCTTTTCTTGTTAACTCTTCAAAGCCGATTACAGATACTAATGAAGAATCCTTTAACATAGCGATAAATTCATTACCTAACTGAGGGATTGTTCTTCTAAAAGCCTGAGGAATAACAATCTTTCTCATGGTCTGAGACCAAGTAAGACCTAAAGAACGACCAGCTTCAAATTGACCTTTATCAATAGATTGAATACCAGCTCTGAAAATTTCAGCAACATATGCACCAGAGTTAATAGAGCAGGCAACTACTGCTGCGATGTATGGCTCAATTCTGATACCTAAAATTGCAGGGAGAGCAAAATAGATTAAGAAAATTTGAACTAGAAGTGGGGTTCCACGAATAATATCAACATAAACTTTTGCTGGATATTTTAAAAGTTTGTAGTTAGATAATTCAGCAATACCTACAAATAGACCGATTAACACACCGCAGGATACGGCTACTAAAGTGATTTTTAAGGTAACAAAAGCGCCTTCAAGCAATAGCAAGGAAGTACTTGTCACAAAATCTAAATCTATTGTAGAAAAATATTCAATTATTGAATTCATGTAATTTATCTTATCTGTTAAAGTTGTATTTAAGTGCTAAAAGCACATATAAGCTCTAATCACAGAGTCTTTTGCATACTTTAATAGTTTGTTTTAAAACACAAAAAGTTAACTAAACCATAAACCTTTGGATATGGTTGTTAACTTGTTTTACAAAACTAAAGCCTTTGTAAAGAAAATGCAAACACGGTATTTTAGCAAAAATATCGCATTTAGCAAAAAATAATTGCGTACTAAAAGATCTTTTTACCAAGCTTTGTAGTACGCAATACTTTTTTAAGGTTTGAAATTATTCTTCAGTGTTGAACCACTTCTTGTGGATCTTAGCAAAAGTGCCGTTATCACGGATCTTCTTAAGACCTGAATTTAATCTCTTTACAAGTTCAGGATTCTTCTTTGAAACTACAATGCCGTATTCCTCACCATTGTATAGTTCAGGAACTTCAACAAAAGAATCATCCTTTTTGGTAATTAAGAAATATAGGTTTACTGGTCTGTCATTGAATACAGCTTCACAGCCTTTAGTCTTTAACTCCATAAAAGCATCAGGAACAGTGTTGTACTCACCTACATTTTTAGAAAAGTGTTTAGCTACATTAGCACCAGTAGTACCAATCTGGGCACATAGACGCTTGTCTTTTAAAGACTCTAAGGTTAGGTATTTCAAACCATCTTCACGACGAATTACAGCATTGATACCAGCTTTGTAGTAAGGATCAGAGAAAGCTACTTGTTTTGCTCTCTCCTCTGTAATGGTAATAGCAGCGATAGCGCCATCTAATTGCTTAGTTAATACACCAGGAATTAAAGCATCAAAAGGTTGATTTACGATTTGAACTTCAAAACCTTCAACCTCACCAATTGCTCTAATAATATCAGCGTCATAACCAATTACTTCAGATTTATTATCAGTAAATTCAAAAGGTGCAAAGGTTGCCTCAGTACCGAATTTTAAGGTTTCAGCCTGAGCTTGAGAATACATTGAGCAAGCTACTAATAATGCTGTCAACAATGATTTCTTCATAAATAACCCCCAAAGTATTTTTTTCTAATCAGTAATTGTCGCTATTTTAACAAATCTAATCCTTTGTTTTTAGTAATTTTTAAGATGATCTTTAAAAATTAGGTCTAGGTAAGATTTCTTAATCATAAAAACACTAAATTAGTGCTTAAATTCACTATAAAGCTACATAGAATTTTTTATCTTTTAAACTAAAAAGCTTGGTAAAAATTTGTTAGAATTTTTACTATCGTTTTAAATAAACCTCACTTTAAACAAAGGAGTTGAAGTGGATACCATTAAGAATGTTGTTTTTGATTTTGGTGGTGTTTTATTAGATTGGAATCCAAGATACTTTTACAAGAGTATCTTCAATGACGATCAAAAAATGGAGTACTTTTTACAAAACATCGCAACCTCAACCTGGAATGCTCAAATGGATAAAGGTCGCAGCTTTGAAGAATGCATGAAAGAGCTAGCTGAACAATATCCTGAGTACAAAGATCCAATTATGCTTTATCGCAAAGGCTGGGAAACCATGCTAAAAGGACCTATTGAGTCAGGTATGAGAGTTTTAGATGCAGTAATGAATGCTCAAAAATTTAAGGTTTATGGACTTACAAATTGGTCTGCTGAAACCTTCCCTGGCACCTTTAACAAATACAAGTTCCTCCAAAAATTTGAAGGCATTGTAGTTTCAGGTGAAGAGCAAATGATCAAACCTGAAAAAGGCATCTATTTAACTTTAATTGAAAGATACAATTTAGTTCCTGAAGAAACATTCTTTATGGACGACAATATTCAAAACGTTGAAACCGCTTTAAGCAGAGGTATCAATGCAGTTCAATTCACAGGAACTGACAAGAACCTTGAGCAAATTGCTAAAATTTTGAATATCAAAATTTAAGTTAGCCTTTTAAATTGCCGATAAATAGTTGAGTCACTTTGAGGAGAATTTTGATGAGTTCAGTAAATTCTAACTTCGGTATGGAGTCTTTAGGTCTTGTTATGACCAAGAGAGCTAATGAATCTCAAGGTCGCATGGCTTTATCTGTACTTGAAGGTGCTGCTCAAACAGCTCAATCAGTAAAAGCAAATGCACCTGCACCAAAAGCTCCTACAGCTATTGATGCAAACAAAGGTACCATTATCGATACCACTGCATAGTTATCTGCTTTTATAAAGAAAGCCAAGACCTTAGGTCTTGGCTTTTTGTTGATTTTCTTTTCATCCTAATAAAGGGAGCCAAAAGGCTCCCTTAATTGGCAAATAGACAGTTAGACTGCTGTCATCAGCTTCTCTTGTACACTTGTGTACGAGGGAATGCGATACCATTTTCATCAAACAAATAGCATGCTGAAGATGGAATTCCTACAGTAAATTCATCACCAGAATTGATATCTAGCTCTGAATCTGATTTAACAGTGAAGTCACTGCCAACCTCTGATGCACCTGATTCCATGTATACAAAGAATTCAGCACCTAGGTTTTCAGTAACTACAACCTTACCAGTTACACGACCACCGTCTGCTACAGGTGAATCTGCCTTTACGATGTGCTCAGGTCTTACACCTAAGATAACCTTATCACCAACTGAGCCACGGCTTGCATTGATGCATGCCTTAATGCGCTCACCAGTGATTAACTTAACTTCGCAGTAATCGTCTTCAACCTTAGTTAACTCACCCTTTAAGAAGTTCATCTTAGGTGAGCCAATGAAGCCTGCTACGAATAAGTTTACAGGGTGGTTATATAACTCAAGTGGAGAACCAAACTGCTCTAAGTTAGATTCTGCATTGGTCTTTAAAGGACTTAATACGCAGATCTTGTCAGCTAAGGTCATAGCTTCAACTTGATCGTGGGTAACGTAAATAATGGTTGCATTTAATTCTTGATGTAACTTAGCAATCTCAAGACGCATCTTTACACGTAAAGCAGCATCAAGGTTTGATAAAGGCTCATCGAATAAGAATACAGATGGGTGTTGAACAATACAACGACCGATAGCAACACGCTGTCTTTGACCACCAGATAGAGCCTTTGGCTTACGCTCTAAGAAAGCCTCTAGACCTAAGATATCTGCAGCCTTAACTACGCGCTCTAAGATAACCTTCTTATCAACGTGTTGTAGCTTCAAACCAAAAGCCATGTTATCGAACACAGTCATGTGTGGATACAAAGCGTAGGACTGGAACACCATACCAATGTTTCTCTTTGATGGTGGTACATCGTTAACACGAGTACCGTTGATCATTAGATCACCATCGGTGATGTCCTCTAAACCTGCGATCATACGTAGTAGAGTTGACTTACCGCAACCTGATGGACCTACGAAAACGATGAAGTCACCGTCTTTAATGTCCAAGTTAATGTTACGTAAGGTATCCTTAAGAATAGCTGGATTGTAGTTCTTTCTAACTTTTGATAATAAAACGTCTGCCATTTTTTTTACACTCTTAAAAAATTCTTTAACAAAACTATATTTAAACTTATATAGTCAAACTAACCCTTAACACCACCAGCGGTTAAGCCGCCTACTAACCAACGTTGTGCTAATAAGAACACAATGGTAATAGGTAAACCTGATAGTACAGCTGCAGCTGCGAAATCGCCCCATAGATAGTTCTGTGGGTATAGGTACTGTTGTGAACCTACAGCTAGGGTTAACTCATTCATATCTAGTAGTAAAACTGATGCTACAGGAACTTCAGTAATAGTACCAATGAAGGCAAGAATAAATACCACAGCAAGAATAGGTACTGATAGAGGTAATAGAATCAATCTAAATGCTTGCCATGGAGTTGCACCATCAATTGCAGCAGCTTCTTCTAGTGAAGAGTCGATAGTTTCAAAATAACCTTTGATAGTCCAAATGTGTAGTGCAATACCGCCCATGTAAGATAGGATCAAACCACCATGGGTATTTAAACCAAGCCATGGGATGTACTCACCAATCTTATCGAATAAAGCGTAGATAGCAACTAAGGCTAGTACAGCTGGGAACATCTGGAAAATCAACATACCGTTTAGAATTACTGTTTTACCAGCAAACTTCATACGAGCAAATGCGTAAGCAGAAGTTGTTGATAGACAGATAATTAAGAAAGCAGTAATAAAGGCCACCTTAACTGAGTTCCATAACCATAGTAAAACTGGGAATGGAGGTGGAATGATGTTCTCTTTGTAAACACCATAGGATGTGCCTTCAGCATCGTTCTTATCAATAAAGTAACGTAATTGCTCAGCACCTTCACCTACAGTTAATGCAACTTTATTAGCAGTTGCAACACACATGTCGTGTACAGCTTTAGCATCGTTTAATAAAGAGTCTTCATCAACAGAGCTTTGTGGATTACCGGTGATGCTAATAGGAGCATCCTCAGTTGCTTTTTCTAAATCGTTAGTAGAAAAAGGCTCTGTTACAAAGTTTCTAAATGATGCATCCTCATCGGTGTGAACATACAACTTAGTATTACCATCCATGGTAGGAACGATATCTACGGTTGCACCAGACACACGAATTAACTTACGTACATCAAAACCTAGAGCTAAACGCCAGTGATCTAGGGTTGAGGTAGAAGCACGAGGAATAATATCACCTACAGAGAAGTTACCTTGTCTAAATGAAATTGCAACAATCATTAGCAAAGGGAACATAATTAGACATAGGAATGCTAACAAAAATACGTGAGCTAAACCTTTTCTAAAAATTAAATTCTTTGGTTGTACAATAGCCATTTTTATCTCCCCTAACCTTGCATCTGGCTGTTCTTAGTTAAACGTAACTGTACTAAGCTTAATAAACCAACCATTACGAAGATCATAGCTGCAACAGCTGCTGCTAAACCATAGTCATTACCCTTACCGCCTTCGAATGCGATACGATAGGTAAAGCTTACTAATAAATCTGTGTAACCTGCTGGAGCTTGAGTAGCCTCGATAATATCAGGACCACCACCAGTTAATAACTGAATTAGCACGAAGTTATTGAAGTTAAATGCGAAGGAAGCAATTAACAATGGAGCTAAAGGCTTAATTAACAATGGTAAGGTGATATGGCGTAAGTTGATCCATGGAGTTGCACCTTCAATTGCGGTTGCCTCGTATAAGTCATCAGGAATAGACTTTAGAAGACCCATACATAAGATCATCATATATGGATAACCTAACCAAGCGTTAACCATTAAGATCATTGCACGTGCTGGCCATGGGCTGGTGAACCATTCAATAGAAGACCACTCTAAACCAAAGGCGCCATAAATAGGTCCCATAATTGTATTTAGGAACATATTTAATTCACCGAAGTTTTGGTTGAACAAACCTTTGAACACCAAGATAGAAATAAAGGATGGTACAGCGTATGGAAGAATTAAGAATACGCGGTATACACCTCTAAAGCGTAAGAACTCCCATTGAACTAAGCAAGCTAGAACTAAGCCGATTGCTAAAGTACCAAACACGGTAATTGCAGAGAAACATACGGTCCATACGAAGATCTGCAAGAATGGCATACGAATACTTTCGTTAGATAAGAACTTAATGTAGTTCTTAAAGCCAATGTTTACCTTGAAGCCTGGAGCATATTCTTCACCATGTAACACACCTTTGTTATCAGCATACTGATAGAAACCGGTTTCCATGTTAGGTAAGAATAATTGCTTAGTCTCGTTATCCCATAAAGCATATTTTGAGTCAACTTCATAACCGTCAACCACCTCACCTTGCTGTAAGCGCTTATATTTTTCGCTTTGAGCTGAGAATTGACGTAGACCACTCATAGATAATTTAATGCTTGAATCAGGTAAGTGAAGTACATATGACTTAAGAACATTCTTTAAAGACATAAGTTGCTTCATAGGAACAAGCTTGCCTTTTACATCTGAAGGATTAGTTGCAACTAAATTTGCATCAATTAACTTACCTTCTTGAGCTTTTGCTAAAAGCTTAGGATCATTTAAGTTTACAGCTTGTTCTAACTTAAAGGCTTTATCACCTTGAGTTAATAGTAGCTCATGCTCACCATTATCAGTGGTGAATACCTTATAAGCATAATCGCCACCTTCTGACTTATAAGTCTTTTGAAGGTGATAATTCATGGCAGCATCCACGTTCATTACGTGAGCGCCTGAATAGTTAGTAAATGAAATCCACAAGGTATAAACCAGTGGGAAAATGATAAATGCAGTCATACCTGCAACGCTTGGGAAAGCGTAGCGCTGTGCATACATTTTTTTATTCATAAAAACATATACACCTACACCGACTAGTACAAGATCTAATATTGGGTAAGCAATATCACCATTCATGTACATCATTACATCGGCATAAAGATTGACTAGCACAATTAAAGCAACTATAGCCCACTTAAGTAAAACTTTTGGACTAAGTTTTGCATTTTGTACAGAAGACAGTTCCATCTTACATCCCTAATTTGCCAAAATTAAATAAACGAAACTGCCGGAACAAGTCCGGCAGCTTTTTTGATTAAGAAAACTAATCAGCTAAGATACGCTTTGCAGCAGTATTTGCAGCTTCTTCAACGCTTTGACGTTGTGAAGTTACATTCTTTAGTGCAGTCTCAAATGATGACCAGAACTTGCTCATCTCTGGAACTGAAGGCATTGGCTCACCATTTAGAGCATTTTCCTTAGTTGCAGCGATACGAGGATCTTTGTCTAGCTTCTGCTGGAACTCATTTAGAGCAGCTACACCAACAGCCTTATCGTTGTTAACAGCATCTAAGCCTTCAGCTGTTAATAAGTAGTTCTCTAAGAACTCAACTGCTAATTCCTTGTTAGGTGAAGCTGCGTTTAGAGCCATAGCTGTTACACCAACGAAAGCCTTAGCTGGTTGACCACCTAACTTAGGTAACTTGTAAACACTGAAGTCAACCTTAGCTTGGTCGTAGTTTGGCCAGCCCCATGGACCATTGATGATACATGCTGCTTTACCCTTGGTGAATTGAGCTTCCATAACACCGTAGTCAGCACCCTTCTCCATGTAACCCTTAGTGATTAAGTCAGAGATGAATTGCATACCAGCCTTAGCACCTGCGTTGTTAACACCGGTATCCTTAACATCATAACCGCCTTCAATCTTCTTGAATGCGTAACCACCTTGAGCTGCTACTAGAGGGTAGCTGAAGTATGGAGTTGCATAAGCCCAAATAATTGGCTTAACACCTTGTGACTTTAACTCATCGCCAAGCTTAATTAAATCTTCAAAGTTTTCAGGTTGTGACTTAACAAACTTGTTGTTACAAATTAAGCTTACAGCCTCAACTGCTACTGGGTAACCGTAAATCTTACCGTCGATAGTAACAGCATCCCAACCAACTTTAGCAAACTTAGCTTGTTCTTCAGCTGATGGAGTGATAGGAGAGATTAGACCTGCTTTAGCCCACTCACCGAAACGGTCGTGTGCCCACATCATGATATCAGGACCATTCTGTGTTGCAGCAGTTTGTTGGAATTTAACTTCAACTTGATCTGGGTGAGCAACTGTAACCTTAATACCGGTATCAGCCTCAAACTTCTTGCCTACTTTCTCAATGCCATTGTAGCCCTTATCACCGTTAACCCAAATGGTTAATTGGTCTTTTTCAATAGCTGCATTAGCAGTAGCAGTAACGCCTAAAGTAACAGCACAGATCACTGATGCTAAAATAGTTTTTTTCATCATATATTCCTTCATATTCTCTTATGTATGTTTATATAAAGTTGTAAGCTTCATATGTTGTGGTATCCCGACCACATTGTAGTATCCCGACTACAATAACCTTCGTCATTGTAGTATCCCGACTACAACAACCATTTGTTAGGTTAAGTATGATTTTAATAAGTAAATGGATAAAATAGCAATACAATTTTATTCATAAAGTGTACAAAATTATCATTTATCTAGATTATTGTGATTATCTTCAAATAAATCCGACTTCCCTACCCTATTTTTACCACTAAATTCTCACTTCAATGTAAAGAACCTAGCCTTTACCTAAAACGTTTACAAAAAATTTAAGTTTTAATCAAAAATGAATTAAATCATAGATTGGAGATTTCAGTTCTCTATAGTGAAACTATTTTAGTTGCGAAAATATAGGTAAAATTAAGCAAAACTTGATGTGTTTTTGTGAAGCAATTGTCATTTTTAAGCTACACAATTTTGCTTCGATAACTTAAAGGGGTTACCCCATACTTCTTTTTAAATACCCTAAAAAAGTAAGATTCATTTTCAAAGCCATGGGAGCTTGCAATTTCTGAGATACTCTTTTTACCTACTAAAATATCATCACAAGCTTGTTTTAGACGATATTCATTAACATATTGAGTAAAACTCATTTTGGTAGCTTGCTTAAAGAATCTACAAAAATAGGTTTGAGATACCCCCATCTTACTTGCTGCATCTGCAATACTCAAAGGTCCAGAGTGGTGATCATGGATCCAGATGATTAGCTCTTTTAATTTCTGTTGACGCTCATACTCAAATTGAGAGACTTGTAGATTTCTATCGATGGAATTCGCTTTATTTAAAAAGCATAACAGCAACAAGAGATTAGCTTTAATAAATAAGTGGCTCTCATCTTTCTTTTCAAGATAAGCTTCCACAATCAAATTGTAGGTAGTTTTCACCTTTTCAAAGAGTTTTTGATTTTTACAAGTTAAGATAAAAGGCTCATTTTGGGGATTTAATAAAAAGTCATAAAGCTCATTTTGCTCATCATCAAAATAAGCTAAGCGGATCATCTCAGGATCAAAAAGCATCATTGAAATTTCGGTGGTTGGCTGATACTTCTTGATAGAATGGATATGTTTTGAGGGCGTTACAATCAAGGCTGGTGCTGTAACCTCTACTGGAGTTGAGTGAATATTGATGTCTAATTTACCCTTAATTACATAAATAATTTCCACATCATTATGCCAGTGAGGATTATAATGCCCCTGCAAAGTTGGCATTTGCTCTTTTGCATAGTACAAAAATGGAAATTTTGGATTACTATGTACAATAGTTTCAATAGCAACGTGGGGACTATAAGTTCTCATGCTTTAAAATTCCTAAAAGATGATTGCTAACTATATAGATTAAACTAATTAAGGTAACTATGATCACTCCAGCTCAAAAGTTTTTAAAAGATCACCAAGCTAAATTTAAAGAGTACGAATATGAGTGCTCAACAGATCATGACTTTGGTAAGTTTGCAGCTAAAGCTTTAGGTGTTGAAGAAGAGCGTGTTTTTAAAACCATTCTCCTAGTTCACGATAAAACCTTTATTACCGCTGTAACTCCTGTAAATGGCATGATTTCACTTAAGAATGCTGCAAGACTTGCGAACGTAAAATCTTTAGAGGTAGCAAAACCTGCCGATGCTACTCGTATTACAGGTTATGTCATAGGCGGAGTTTCCCCTTTTGGTCAAAAAAGACAAACAAAGATTTTACTCTGCCAAAGCGCTATGCAATTTGAGGAAATTCTAGTATCAGGTGGCAGAAGAGGTTTATCTGTTGGTATCAATCCAAAAGATCTTGTAGAGCTTACTAATGCTACGGTAGGTGATTTTATCGATCCAAGCACACTCAACAAGTAATAGTAAGGCAAACGCACGTTTGCCTTAAATTTACACAAGTTTGTTAAACGTTAAATCTTGATACCACACCTAAGAGTTTACCAATTTCGATATTGGTCTTATTGATATCCTTGTTAACAGATTTTAATTCTCTAATTAGGTGTACAGATTCACTAGTGATACCTTGCATATTAGAGGAGATTTCTGTGGTGGTATTGATCTGCTGTCCTGCAGCCTCTGAGATCTGATTTATTTGGTTACTTACAGTACCTACCTTTTGAATAACACCATCTAAAACTCTAGTTAAGCTACCAGTTCCTTCTGACAATTTATCCATAACCTTAACTGATTGCTGAATTGTGCCATTTGCAAACTCGGCGTCTTCCTGTACTTTAGATACCATTAAGGTGATTTCTTGAGTAGATTTTGAAGTTCTAGAAGCTAAAGCACGAACCTCATCGGCAACCACGGCAAAGCCTCGACCATACTCACCAGCTCTTGCAGCCTCAATAGCAGCATTTAAAGCTAGTAAATTAGTTTGAGAGGCAATGGCGTCAATAGTATTTACAATCGAGCTAATGTCTTGCACTCTATTTGCAAGCTCTTGAACCATGTTAGCATCTTGTCTTGATTTTTCAGCTTGGTGATTTAAGTGATCAATAGTTTCATTTACTTTCTCAATAGTCAATTGAGTATCTTTTACAGACTCTTCAGAGCTCTTACTTGCTTGAATACAACTGTGAGAAATACCTCTTGTGGTATCAACCATAGCTACTGATGCATCCGATACAGTTTGACTGTGACTTTGATTTGCTTCAGCTGTTTGACCAATCTTTTCAGAGGAGTTTTGTAAAGTACTCATCAAATCGCCAACATTGTTACTTACATCTGCAATCAATCTTACATTCTCACACCATGAATCTCTCATCTTTTCCATAGCCATAAGCAGTGGTAAGAACTCATCACGACGCTTCATGTTAATAGATTCACGAAGCTCGCCATGAGCTAATTTATTTGCAATCTTAATGGCATATTTAATAGAGCTTACAATAAGCTTAGGCATCTGTGTCACAATGTAAACAGAAGCTATGATTTCAAAAATAATAATCACTACAGCAGATACTAATGGGGTGACACTGGTAATTACATCAATAGAGCCATCTGTTTCTTTTACTTGCTCACTATTTACAATACCGATGTTCTTTTGAATAACTAATAGAGGATCTACCATGTCGTTAAAGTAGATCTCTTTAACCTTATTCATATCATTATCTTTAAAGGCTTGATGTAAGGCAGTAAAATGCTTTGCATAATCAGTAACAGCTTGTTTTGTGGCACTTACTTCCTGAGGGAATCTAGCAGCCTGAAGTCTGTTTGCGGCATAACTTAAATTTTCAAGTTGAAGAGATGCTTTACTTAAATTTGAAATAGGTAATTCGTTCTTACAAACTTTACCTATAAGCTCATGAACCTCATTAGCATAAAAGCTTACTTTATGAGCTCGAATATAACGCTCATTTAAAGTAGTATGTACACTTGTTGCAACTTGGTTATTAACGATAATGGTATATAAGGAAATATAACCAAGGCCGATTGAGGCTATGATAAGCAAAATATAGGAAGCTATCAATTTTGCTTTAATCGAAAATTGATCAAAAATACTCATTTTACATCCCAAAACATATTATTAACAAAGTAACTTTAGTTACCTTGTTAAAATCTTCATAAAGATTTCTATTATTATTATTTATTAACGACAATATAGCTTGAAAGTGAAAAAAATCTATGTGCCAATTTCACACTTTTTTAAAAAATAGTGTTTTTAAAAGGCTTTTGTATAGTTTATTTATGCTACATGCTAAGAATTTTGTGATCAAACTCACCTTCAATTTTACTAAAGGTAAGTCAATTTAGAAGGTATGATTTAGATGAGGCTGTTTTCTTTTAAGTATTGCTCAATACCTTGCATGGTTTCATCAGAAATAACATGCTCAATTCGGCATGCATCTGCTTGAGCAATATCATTTGATACTTTTGCAATGTGACGGAAGAATACAGTTAGCATTTGATGCTTTTTAAAAATAGAGTCGGCAACTTCCCTTCCCTTTTGAGTAAGCTCGATATCACCTGCGATACCAATTTTGATCAAGTCTTTGTCTTTAAGCAAAGACAAACCACGAGAAACACTTGGCTTACTTACTTTTAGCTCATTAGCTACGTCTACCGCTCTTACAAGACCGTTGTCACGACGAGATTTAATAAGTAGGATGGTCTCTAAATAATTCTCACCTGACTCTGCTATTTCTCCTACCTTTTTTTGAGAAAGTTCAGGTACAGCATCTTGCTTTGAAGGTGGAATTATTTTCTCTGTCATACTCATCCCTTTATATGATAGTAATATTTATCTTGTCGCCAACTAAGGTTAACACCACATTTTTATCCTTAGTGATTACACCTTTATCGATTAAACCTTGCTTAACAAGAGGCTCTAATTTATCGATTTGGTAAGAATTAGGATATTTCTTACCATTTTTATCAGTGATAGTTCCAAGCTTAGGAGTTACATTCTGCATGCCTAAATTTCTAGCTTTAGAAATAACACCAATTTGCTCTAAACGGTTAATTAAACGATAAACAGTGGCAATGCCAAGATCTGGTACGAATTCTTTAGCTTCATACCATAATTCTTTAGGTGAAGTACAACTACTTGAAGTTAAAATCTCAATGATATGCCTTCTTTGAGTTGTCATTCTCAAACCACTAGCTTCAAGCTTTCTTAAAGTATCATCTGTAAGCTTGGTTGCAACCTGGTACTTCTCGTTGTCATCCATGGTTTTATAACCTTTTGTTACTGTGTCTATCTTAATAGGTGGGGACTTAACATTAAAATTTCAACCACCTACTATCCGTTTTCTGTAATTATCCTATCATTTATATAGGAAAAGTTGGGATTAAATAGCGCTTTTGACAATTATTATCGAGTTAAGTCTACCTTTTAAATTCAAAACCGTTAATTTGCAAGGCTTAAAAGAAAACCTATGCAAAAGATTATCAATAACACGCCACCAAATATTTTAAGCACATTAAGATTTCTTTTGGAGCTTTGATCTTCTTTAAAACGCTTTATGATGGCTTCATGATTTAAACAATGCTTTAAATCATACAAGCTTAAAGTGTGTTCATCATTGGTATCACTAGAAACTTTCTTGCCTATCAAACCAAAATGAGCTTTGGATTTAAACATTTGATAGGAAAAGCCAATGGAGTTTTTAGTATAAGGTTCACTTTTAAAACCTAAAACTACATTAGCTCCAAATTGAGAAGCTAACTTACAAAACTTACGTTTAGCCTCAATTTGGGTATGAGTATCTAACTCTATTTCTTGAGGGGAGCAATCGATAAGCTCAAAGCCCTCTGGAGTATCTTGAGACAAACCAATTTCACTTGGGCATTTATAAAAGATGTGATCTTCAAGAATAATTTGGTTTGAGCAGGCCTTAAGCTTGCAAGCTCTGCCCTCGTTATCAAGCTCAAGATCTACTCGCAAATCAATTTGTAATTGATTGAGATCTTGATCAGAAGCTAAAGAGCTTTTATCAAAAGCAACCATTCTACCATCGTCTGCTTGAATGGAGCCTTTTAGATTGTCTTTATCAAAAAAAGTTATGGTACCTTGCATAATTACTCTAGTACGATTTTGCCACTCTTTAAATCAGCACTAAACTTAAGCATTCTATCTAGTGGAACAGTTGCAGCTTTAGCAATAGTCTCATCTACATGTACGCTGTGCTCATCTACATTATTTAAAGCCTCAATTAAAGCTTTTAGAGTGTTAAGCTCCATCCAAGGACAATTTGCACAACTGATGCAGTGTCCTTTAGTACTTGCTACAGGAGCTTCAATAAACTTCTTATCAGGACAAGCTAAAGACAACTTGTAGAAGATGTTACGCTCAGTTGCAATAATAAATTCATTTGCAGGATCTTTTTTAGCAAAAGCTAAGATTTGTGAGGTTGAACCTACGTAATCTGCCATATCCACAACAGCTTTAGGAGCTTCAGGGTGTACTAAAACTTTTGCCTGAGGATGCTCTTTTTTAACAAAAGACAAAGCATTTGCTTCAAATGCATCATGCACAATACAACGACCTGGCCAACAGTAAATATCGCAATTTGAATTATTTGCAATATAAGAGCCTAAGTGTCTGTCTGGTACCCATAAAATTGGTTTACCTTGGGTGGTTAAATATTTACCTAGCTCTACAGCTAAAGATGAGGTCACAATCCAATCTGCTTGAGCTTTAACCTCTGCACTAGTATTAGCATAAGCTACCACTGTAGCATCAGGGTGATCTTGTTTTGCCTTTTTTAAATCGTCAATATTGCAGCATAAATCTAAAGAGCATTCAGCCTTTAGATTAGGCATAATCACAGTTTTATTTGGAGATAAAATCTTTGCAGTCTCTCCCATAAAACGCACACCAGCTACAACTATTAAGTCTTTATCACTGTCACGACCAATTCTTGCCATCTCAAGAGAATCGCCAATTGAGCCACCTGTTTCCTCACAGAGTCTTTGCATGGTTGGACTTGTGTAGTAATGGGCAATCAATAAAGCATTCTTTTTTTTGATAAGCTCTTTTGCTTGTTCAAACAAAGCATCATCTTGAGCTTTTTGTTCTAAAGTTAATCTGTTAGGTAAATTAAAGTCACTTGGAATAGTGACATTTTCAATCATATGTAAAGGCATAAATTATTTTCCTTTAAAGACTATTGGCTCTGCTCCAGCGTTTATCATAGCTTGATTTAAGTCCTTTCTTAAAGAGCCATAAGCTCTTAATCTGTTGGTAACTTCTCTTAAATCAAGACTAATTATCTCATCACTGTCTGCATACTGGTTGATAGTTTGAGCTGTTAGATTTGGCTCTTTTGGAACTACTAAAGATCCCACCAAACAAGATGGCATTAAGCAATATAAATGATCTTCTTTTTTCATGACCAAAACTTTATGTTTTAAAAGCTTATTACTCTCATGCTGAAAATAAAACTCATCATTAAGAGAAAGATTTAAGCTATCAAAAGCATTAAGTTCGCGTGTTTCTAGAGGCTCTCCGCCTTTGCCACAAGTTACAGTTTTGTCTTTAACTATAAAACTTTGCTTTGAAGCTTCATAGTCAAAAGCTAAAGCTATAAGCTCTGCTACATGAGCAAGATCAGCTTGCCCATCTACAGCAATCAAACGCCAACAATTGGTATTTTCAATCGAAATTTTTAATAAATATTGCATATTATTGAGTTACAGATGAAATAAAGACATCTGAATCTACCTTTGTTTGAGGCTCTAAACTAGATTGTTTAGGTTTAAACTCTTCTTCTTTCTCATCAATAATAGAGCTAAAATCAATTGCATTTAGCAAGATTGCTGACAAGAAATTACCGTTAGCAGCTCTTTGTAGGTAGTACTTAAACTCAGAGTACTGTGTAGGTTGTGTGCCACTACGGACTGACAAGGTATACATAAATACATCGTGTGCTAAAGAATTGTCTTCCTTTGGATCTAAACCACAGATTAAATGAGCATTAGCCTCAAATCTTTGTTTAAGAAAATCTGAATCATAGCTTATACCTAACTCAGTGGTGCCATAGCAACCTGTAAGTAGCAATGAATTTAAATCCTGATAGCACTGATAACTTGGCTTTACAGTAAGTTTCTTTGGAAGTTTTAGATTGTGTTCAATAAAATCATCCCAAAGATCTGAGGCCATTATATTATGTAAAATATCGTGTTCTAACTTAGTTCTACCTTTAATTAAATCATTAACGATATCTAATACCATACTACTTACTCTATCATTATCGCCAATGATACTATCCTCATCGTCATTGATGATAAAGCCATAGTCACCAGATAAACTCTCTTTAAAAGTAGTAAATAAAGAGAAGTTTCTAAGATCTTTTTTAAAGGCATTTTTATAATCATAGCTAAATACTGGAGCTGCGGTAGTATAACCTAAACTGATGCCACGCTCTTGATAATCTAAAGCCTTTTTCTCATTACATGGCATAATGATACCTAAGTTATAAATATGGCTTAACGCCATACAAGCATAGGCATCCTCATAGGCTAGATCTTCTAACTGCTCAAAGTGTCTTAAGAATGGTAATGGTTTATAAGTCTCATCATTTTGGCAGGCAGCTAAGTTTAATCTAGCATCAGGAATGAGGTATTCGCTTGCATAACGTAAATAAGTGAAAGCAAGCTCTGGATCTGTATCTAAGTATTCTTTATACAAGACGATGTAGGCAAATACAACGCCGTGCTCTATAGCTCTATTTGCATACTCGATACTTGCTTTACTATCACCTGCTACAGAGCAAGATAAGGCTAGATTAAATAAGGAGAAATAGTCGCCTTGCTCGACAGCCTTCTCCCAATAAGGTAGCGCTTTTTTATCTTCACGTTCAGAAAGCGCAAGATTACCAAGGATAAAGGAGGCTTTAGCTATACCTACTTTTGACATCTTCTCAAGAAGCTTAGGTTTAATCATCTCTATGGAGTTATTAGCAAAAATATAGGCGTATAAGTAGGCCTTATAGCAGTATTCCACGCCCTTTTTAATACCCTTTTGGATAATGGCAAGTATGACTTGTGTGGACGATGGATAATCGTCATAATCAATACCAATGCATAGCGTTAATAATCTTAATAATAGATATTTGCTTGTAATATCATCAATTTGTAAGTAGCAAGCTATGGCTGCAAATAATTTTTCCTTTTGAGATAAGAGTTTAGGATCATAAGAATAGTCTTCGATAATTCCTAATAAAACAATATTAAAATCATCAAAGATCTTTTGCGCAGGATTAAATGCGTACTCTAAACGGTCTGCTTCGTTATGATACTCAATATAGAAATTGATTAGATTAAAGATACTTTCTTCAAGAAGTTTTGGATTCTCACTATCGTTAGGAATAAAACCAAAAAGTAGAGTTTTTGAGTTTCTATAGGTTCTGTGTACACTTGAAACGAAGTTATTGAATAATAAACCATGCATAAAGGCTGCATTGTCATTAGCAACCCCGCAATCCTCAAAATTTACATCCATAAAATGGAGCATGTAGGCAAGGGCGCATTTAATATCACCTACTGCTGCACCATAGGCAAACCAGTCGCGAGCATTGAATTTGTCAAGTGGCAAATCAGTACCGTTATAGAAAGCTTGACCAATTTTAAAAGCTACATCTCCAGGATATCCGTAGATTACACTAGAGGATACCATTTCTTCTCTTTGGGCCACTTTGTTATAAACAGTTAAGTTCTTATGTAAACCACCGACGATTAAATCGGAGAATTCATCTAATAAATCTTCCCCAAATTGATAGGTATTTGCATTAAAAGTTCTATCAATAAAATGCTCTATAGTAGAAACCACATCACCTACTTTACAATTTATTTTGTAGGTATAGTCAGCATCGTATCCACGCTTATGTTTATATTCTTCAGCTGTTACTACAAGATAAGTTCTTGCAAACAAAGCTGAAAAACAGCAAGAGACGTAACAAGGTCTCTTTATACTAGAGAAAAAACCACACAAATCCTCAAAACGCTTTGGTTCAAATGGAACATCCTGACTTATTTCATCAGCATTTGAATCATCGTACTCTTGAGGTAGGACTATATTGTGTACAGCTTTATATAGCTTTAAAAAATCAAATTTTTTAATGTAATAGTTGTAAGCATCACTAAAATTCTTACATTCTTTTGGTAAATAAGGTTTTAAATTTTCAAAGGATATATTTCCTATGACATCTTCAATCTTACATTTAGCTTTATCATCATGGTTTAGATAATTTTGAAGAAAAGCTGTATATAAAAACTCACTAGTTTCTTTTGAAAAATTAGTATATTTTTTTGAAGCTAAAGCTTTATATTCTTTATCTAGTAAGCCTAAATCTAGCTTAGAACTTTTAACTTCAGATACTTTTAAGAGATCTTTTTCAATATCAAATAGTGCCATTCCTTCATATTTAGATTTAGAGTTGAGTTTTGTTTTATTTTGAGTAGTTTTTTTCATGCTCTGAGCTCCTAAGAATAGCAATTATTTTATCAAAATCACTAGCTAAAATGTAGATTTTGCCGATAAATCAAAATATTAGAAAAAAGGCAAAAAATAGACATAAATTTACTATCTCCTGTAGCGATAGAAATCTACACTATAATCATAAAGCAAAATTTTTTGAAGATATTACTTCACAGCTCATAGAATGGAAAATTTGTATCGGTATTAACGATACAAATTAACAAACCATTCAAAAGAAAAATATTATTTTAAGAAAGAATCTTTAAAGCTATTTCTCATCAATAATCGAACTAAAATCGATTGAATTTAGCAAAATGGCTGACAAGAAATTACCATTAGCAGCTCTTTGTAGGTAGTACTTAAACTTTGCATACTGAACTTTTTGAGTTCCACTACGAGCTGACAAGGTATACATAAACACATCGTGGGCTAAAGAGGTGTCTTCTTTAGGATCTAGGTTACTGATTAAATTTGCCTTAGCTTCTAAATTTTTCTTAAAAATGTCTTCATCTTGATTTGAAGCAAATTTTGTAATGCTATAGTAACCTGTAAGCAACAACTCATTTAATTCCTGATAGCAAAGATAACTTGGCTTTAAAGCTAACTTTTTTGGAAGCTTTATATCGCAATAGTGAGCTTTAAGATTATGTAAAATATCATGCTCTAACTTAGTGGTTCCTTTGATTAAGTCATTTACAATATCAGAGAATATACGGTCTACTCTATCTTTATCACCGATGGCTCTAACCTCCACATCGTCTTCAGCATCATTGACGATAAAGTCAAAGCTTCCTGATGATAAAACTTCTCTAAAAGTAGGGAATAAAGAGAAATTTCTAGTGTCTTGGCTAAAATTTTGATAGCCATTATCATACAAATGTAAAACACTAGTTCCACCACCTAAGGAGAAGCTTTGCAATTGATAATCTAAAGATTTTTTCCCATTACAAGGCATAATAATACCTAACGCATAAAAACGACTTAACAGCTGACAAGCATAGGCATCTTCCTTTGAAAGATCTTCTAATTGCTCAAAGTGTCTTAAAAATGGTAATGGCTTATATGTTTCTTCCTTTTTGCAAGCTACTAGTTTAAGTCTAGCCTTAGGAATTAGATATTCACTTGCATAGCGTAAATAGGTGTAAGCAAGCATAGGATCAGTAGCTAAGTATTCTTGATATAAGACAAAGTAACCTAAAACCATACCTCTATCTACAGCTCTAGTTGCATACTCGATACTTTCCTTTCTAGCACCACTTTCAGCACAAGATAATGCTAAATTAAATAAGGAGAAATAGTCGCCTTGCTCTGACGCTTTCTTCCAATAGGAAACCGCTTTTTCATCATTACAGTTCTCTTGTGCTCTGTTTCCAAGAATAAAGGTGGCTCTAGCAAAACCTTGCTTTGACAACTTATTTAGATACTTAGACTCAATTTCCTCCTCTAAGTCAGTGTCAATACCTATATTGTAGTTGTAGTAGGCCTTGTAGCTATATTCGTCTTTCTTTTTAATACCTTTTAAGATTATCTCAAGAAAAACTTCATCAATATAGCTTTCACCGTAATAGCTAATATCACTTCTTTGGGCTAATAATTTAACCAGTGAATTTTTGTTCAAACTATCATCAAATTTTAGATAGCAAGCTACAGCTGAAAACAATCTTTCCTTATGAGGTAAGAGCTTAGGATCATAGGAATAGTCATCTATAATAGCTTTTAAAACTTCACTAAAATCAATAAAAATCTGCTTTGCTAATTTAAAGCTATACTCTAAGCCAGTTACGTTGCATTGCTTTGATTTTAGATGATAGTCAATATAGAAATTTAGTAAGTTTATGATACTTGCTTCAAGAAGCTTGGTATTCTCACTATCAAGTGGGATAAAACCAAAAATAGTTCCTTTTGCACTCCTATAACAACGATCAACGCTTGCCACAAAATTATTGAATAATAGGGCGTGCATAAAAGCTATGTTGTCATAAGCAACGCCATTTTCCTCAAAATTGATGTCCATAAAATATAGGATATAGGCAAGAGCGCACTTAATGTCACCTACAGCTGCACCATAGGCAAACCAATCTTTAGCATGGAATTTATTTAGAGGTAAATCTGTACCATTAAAGAAAGCTTGACCAATTTTAAAAGCGACGTTACCAGGAACTCCTATGATAACCTCTGATGCTACCTTTTCAGATCGCAGATTAGAGCTGTCATAAACGGTTAACTCTTTATGCAAACCACTTACGATTAAATCAGAAAACTTATCTAATAAATTCTCCCATTTAGCATCTTTATTGGCATTAAAAGTTCTATCAATAAATAACTTTAAGGAACTAACTATCAGACAAACTCGTTTATCAAAACTAGATACTTTTTGATCTTTAGCTTTACTATGAACAGCATCATAGGCGCTACTAAATAAAGCTGCAAAACAGCAAGAAACATAGCAAGATCTTTTGAGGCTTGTGTAAAAACTACACAAATGATCTAAACGCATGACGTCAAATAAGTCATCATTACTTATGTCATCTAGTTTAGATTCATCATACTGTTTTGGAGGAATTAGATTGTGAACATCTGTAAATAAAGTTACCAGTTCATAATTATCTTCGTAATAGCTTAAAGCTTCATTAAAATCCTTAAACTCTTTTTGAAAATAAGGTTTTAAATTCTCAAAAGCAATATTATTTACAATATCACGTAATACTTTTCTAGCTTCTTGATCTTGCTTTAGAAAACTTTGTAAATAAGCTTTATACAAAAACTCAGTAGTTTGTTGATTAAAATTTGAATAGTGTCTTAAAGCTAATTCTTTATAGTCTTTCTCTAAAGATCCTAAATCTAGCTTAGGACTTTTAACCTCTGATACATTCAAGAGATCTTTTTCAATCTCAAATAGAGCCATTCCTTCATATTTAGAGTTTAGTTTTGTCTTATTTTGTGAAGTTTTTTTCATGCTCTTTGATCCTAGAATGGCAATTACTTTATCAAATAGATAAGCTTAAAAAATTACCTTTAGCGCAAAACAACTGATTTGAAAAAGGTATAAATTACCAAAAATATTATCGCTTTTGTCGATATAAATTTCACTATCCTCATCATAAAGCAAATTTATTTAAGATATTCCTTCACAGCTCATAGAATGAAATAATACTCTAAGCTACTATAATTAGAACTAACATTCATTTAGGAGGCGACATGCATAAGTTAGTAGAGATAGAGCCTAAAAGAGCTCAGTTTAACGTGGTATCAGATCTTAGTTTTACTCAAGTAGACACTTGGTTTAACCATACAAGAAAAGATTTAAAACTAAATCTAATCTATGCTGAAAGTATGCAAAAACTTCCTTGCCTTATCTGGATTTGTGGTGGTGGTTTTGAAATGGTAGATAAAAACGCGCATCTTGCCTACTTATCAAAACTTGCCTTGCAAGGTAATTTTGCTATAGCCTCAATTGAATATCGATTGGCAAATGAAGCAAAAATGCCTGCTGCCCTTGAGGATGTGAAAGCTGCAATCCGTTTTTTAAGATCTCAAAGTGACAGATTCAACTTAGATCCTAAGCGTTTTGGGATCTTTGGTGAATCAGCAGGTGGCTACTTATCACTTTTAGCAGCTTTAAATCACGACAAAAACTTAGAGGTTGGCAATAACCTTGAATACTCAAGTGACGTGCAAGCAGTGTTTGCCTGGTATCCTGTATGTGATATCTTCGATGAGTATTTTGAAAAAACTGGTGATAACTTTTTACAAGAATGGACAGGTTTTCCTTCAAAATCCCCTGCTCTATATGATCTAAATCCTATCAATTTAGCTGAAAAAGAAAACAACTTTGTTCCTATTCTGTTAATTCACGGCAATAAAGACACCTTAGTTCCTTTTTCTCAAAGTAAAAGGCTGTACGACATTTTAGAAAGCAAAGGAGCTGATGTAGACTTGTGCGAAGTTGAAAAGGCAGGACATGCTGATATTAGGTTCTTTCAAGAGCCACTGTTAGATTTGATGCTAGAGTTTTTTACAAAGAAACTGTAAGTTTTTTATGACAAAGCTAGGCATAAAGCCTAGCTTTTTATTTAGATAAGATTATTGCTTTGAGAAAGCTTTTTTAAAGTGGTGAGAGATTACGCTGATACCTATAATTACCATTAGTACATCCATAACCACTAAAACTAAGCCAATACCAACTAATACACCATTAGAATTCCACTGCTGTTGTACTACCTGGATAACACCCCATAAGCTCATAACGGTCATAAATACCATTGGGATGAAAGCTACTAACCAATTTACATTGCGTGATAACAACCACAAAGAAATTACTAATAAAGTAATAGCTGACATTAACTGATTTGAAGCACCAAAGATTGGCCATAAAGCAGGAGCTTCGCCACTAGTTGCTAAAAATACAGATGCTAGAACAATAATTGCTGAAGCTACGTACTTATTTAAAAGAACTTTTCTTAAAGGATTGATAGCTTTAACATCTACAACTTGATCTTCACCCTTTGCTCTAGGCATGAACAATTCTTGACAAATGAAACGACCTAGACGGGTTGCAGTATCAAGAGAGGTCATCATAAAGGCAGAGATTGCCAAAGAGATGAAAGTCATAGCATACTGAACATTTAAGCCTAAAGCAGCGCAGAAACCTGAGATACCAGTTGCAAAAGCCTTAGGTGGGTTCTTACCTAAATCCACAAACACACTATGATCCATAGACATTACAGCAACTAAAGCCATAATACCTAAAACACCTTCAATTAACATAGCACCATAACCAATAGGTAAGGCATGCTTTTCATTATCAAGTTGCTTTGAAGTGGTACCTGATGCAACTAAGGCATGGAAACCAGAGCAAGCGCCACAAGCAATAAAGATGAATAGTGCAGGCACTAAATTAGTCATCTTGCCATCACCAGTTACAGCTTCAAAACCAGTGAAAGCCTCCATCTTGATATCAGGTTGGAAAGCTAAAATTGAAGCAAAGCCTAAAGCTAACATTGCATATAGCAACCAAGAGTTCATATAGTCACGTGGTTGTAGTAACCATTGAACAGGCATTACAGAAGCTGCAAAAATATATAGAGCTAAAACTGCAATCCAAATAGCTTTTACATCTGCTGTAACTTGAGCAGCATCAGCTGTTGCATCAAACAATACCTTTAGGTCGCATGGGAATAATTGACCTAGGTATACGCCAAAGAATACAAGTGGAATAAATACGCAAGAAGCAATCTTTAAACTTACACCAAACTTTAAAGTTACTAGTGAGAATAATGGTGCAAGAATAATAAAGAAGATTGAGGAGGTTGCAACTTCTGGGAAAGCTGCAAATAAACCTGCGATAAGTAGTGTGAAAATTGCAACTACTAATAGAAGGCATAACAAGCAGAAAGATAAGAATAACTGTCTACCAGTAAAGCCCATCATTTTTTCCATAACAAAAGAAACTGAACGCCCCTTGTTACGTAATGAAATAACTAGTGAAGCAAAATCGTGGAATGCACCCACAAACACGCAACCAACTAAGATCCAAATTAAAGCTGGTAGCCAACCAAAGTAAGCAGCCATGATTGGACCTACGATAGGACCAGGACCTGCAATTGAAGCAAAGTGGTGACCAAACAATACTGGGGCTGGAGTTGGAACGAAATCGATACCGTCTGCCTCAGTTACAGCAGGAGTTGGACGATTAGGATCGATGACAAATAGTTTCTTTAAGAAACCGCCATAAACAAAATATGCTAAAGCAAAATATGCTAAGCATATACAAAACAATAAGGTAGCAGACATGAAAGCTCCAAAATTTGCCAATGCATTTTATTTAACTTAAAGAAAATGCATTGATATCTTTTTAAAGATATGAAATGACAATCAAACTTCGACGGATAACGTCAATTAAAAGCTTTACTCTTTAGGTTTAAGTAAAGGCAAAAAGTTATTCTTTTTGCGTGAATTTATGAAGTATCTTGAGATGATAGTGCAAGATACCTAAGACATTTACTGGTAATAAATGTTTTATTAAAGACTATTATTGATAAATAATTGCATTAGTCAATCGAATTTTAAAATTGTCTATTTGGGTGCTAAAAAAGCTTTTGCGAGGGGAAATTTGGGGACAAAAAAAGCAACCAGGTGGTTGCTAGATGGTGGATGCTATAGGACTCGAACCTATGACCCTCTGCTTGTAAGGCAGATGCTCTAACCAAACTGAGCTAAGCATCCGTTTTTCGGATATTTACTTTCATGGTGGATGCTATAGGACTCGAACCTATGACCCTCTGCTTGTAAGGCAGATGCTCTAACCAAACTGAGCTAAGCATCCGTAAGAAAGTGAGTGCATTATAATGATATTGTGGCATTTGTGCAAGTAAAAAATTTAAGGTTTTTACCTAAATTTTACTCAAAATGACCATAAACGCCTTATATATGCACTCTTACTTAAACCAACTTTTTAAATTTTCTCTCTTAATTGTTTCATATTTCTATCAATAACCTTGAAAGCTAAATCCATAGCTTTAATTAAATCCTCTTTTTGAATGTTTAAAGGTGGATTAAAGTACAGCGTATCTCCAATTGGACGTAATAACAAACCTTCCTTTAAAGCATCTTGATAGATTTTATAGCCTACTCTTAAGCTTGAAGGGTATCTTTGTTTAGTGTTTTTATCCTTTACTAACTCTAAAACATTGATAAGACCTATGTGCCTTACTTGTCCTACATAGTCAAGTGCTTCAAAGCGTTTTCTAAATTCCTCACTTAACCACTCCCCTAGTACATTAGCTTTTTCAATAATATGATCTCGCTTTAAGATTTTAATTACGGTTAAAGCTGCTGCGCAGGCAAGTGGGTTACCGGCATAAGTATGAGAATGTAAGAAGGCTTTACCTTCACTGTAGTCTGCTAAAAAGGCGTTATATACTTCCTTGGTGGTACATACTACAGACATTGGCATATAACCACCTGTGATAGCTTTAGATAAGCACATAATATCAGGTGTAATTTGTGCATGATCACAGGCAAACCATTTACCAGTTCTACCAAAGCCAGTTGCAATTTCATCGGCAATAAACAATACATTGTACTGTTTACACAATTGATAAAGCGCTTTTAGATATTCTTTAGGATAAATTCTCATGCCAGCAGCACCTTGCAATAGAGGCTCTACAATCAAGGCACACAATTTATCGTGATATTTTTCAAAAACAGCTTTAGCTTTTTCAATGCTAGTTTCAATTGATTCATCAGCTCTTAAGAACAGATCTGGTGCTTCAATATGGATATTCTCCATCATCATAGGTTTATACATTAAATTGTATAAATCCATTGAACCTACAGATAAAGCACCAATAGTTTCACCATGATAGCCATCAGATAAACAAGCAAATAAGGTTCTTTGTGTTTGTCCTATTTGATGTTGATACTGAAAGGCAATTTTCAAAGCCATCTCAATAGCAGAAGATCCGTTATCTGCAAAATTAAAATGCTCTATTCCTTTAGGTACAATAGTTAGTAATTCTTTGACTAAATCTATAGCATAAGGATGAGTAAAATTTGCAAAGATTACGTGCTCTAAAGTTTTAGCTTGCTTTGCAATAGCCTCTGAAATCTCCTCATTGCAATGACCTAAAAGGTTACACCACCATGAGCTTATGATATCTAAGATTTCTTTACCATCAACAGTATATAAATAAGGACCTTTTCCCCTTACTACAGGAATTGCAGGAAAATCCTCATAATCTTTCATTTGGCAAGCAGGATGCCAAATATGTTCTCTGTCAAACTCTTGTAATTCTTTTACACTAGCACTCATCAAAATACTCTTCCATTTGGTGGTTATCTAATAACTGTAATTTTGTTTGATTATTCAAAAGGACTGCAATAACTTTTGTTTTTGAAAGATCCTCTACCATGCGTAAGTTGTCTTGATGCATAGGATTATTACTATCAAAGCGGTTTAATATAACGCCTTTAATTTTAAAATTAAGTTGTCTTAAGTAGCTTAGGGTAAGCACTGTATGATTGATTGTCCCGAGCCCAGCATCAGCTACTACCACACAAGGAAGATTTAAAGCCTTTAGAATATCTGTATACATAAGCTTTATATTATCTTCATAGACTACAGGACAAATAATGCCACCAGCCCCTTCACTTAAGACGTAGTCATAACTTTCCTTTAACTTGTTAAAGTCTTCTTTAATTTTATTTAAACAGGCAAAACGACCTTCTCCTCGAGCTGCTAAATGAGGAGATAGTGGCTTTTCATATAAATAAGATAGTAATGATGAGGTTTCTTGTTTGAGATTGGCACTGTGCTTTACAAAGCCAGCATCAGAGCTTTCTATGCTAGAAGCTCCACTTACAGCAGCTTTATAATAAGCTAAGTTTAAGTTTTTTGAGGTAAGTTCTCTTGCAATTGCTGCACTAACATAGGTCTTACCAATATCAGTGCCTGTTCCTGTTACAAATAATCCGCGCATAATTCTTCCAAAATTTAATTTTGGAAAATTGTATCACAAGATAATAAAATTTAGTTTTGTAGTAACTGTAAAATGATATTTTTGCTTTGCGCCGCTTGCTTCATCATCATGGCACAGACTTGTTGTTGGATGTTTAGTTTTGCTAAATTAGCAGCTTCTTCAGCATAATCAGTATCTTCAATTCTTGAACGGGCATCAGATAAATTCTCTGCCATTACATCATTTAATCTAATTGCAGATTCAAATCTGTTTTGAACACCACCTAAAGTACCTTGATAAGCAGTAACTGCGTTAATAAATTGATCGATATTAGCTAACACATCTTGAGCATTTTGAGCTGTAGACAGGCTAAATCTAAATTCACCATCAGCTGTAGTTTCAAAAAAGCTACTAGCTTCTGCATTTAAATATGTAGCAAGTCCTGATACCGTAAAGCCAGAGGAGAAACAAGGGATCTCAATGGTGTCATTAGCTTGTCCAGAGCACTGAATTAACACACCTTTAGAGCCACCACTTAATAAAGGGATGCCAGCATAATTTGTTTTTTTAGCAATTCTTGTGATCTCAAGAGATAGTTGCTCTACCTCTGCGTTGATAGCACTACGTGAGCCATCATCATAGGTACCATTTGCAGCTTGAATTGCTAGCACACGAATGCGCTGTAACATATTTACAGTTTCGTCTAGTGCACCTTCAGCTGCCTGTGCGTAAGATAAACCATCATTAAGATTGCGGTTACCTTGTTTGTAACCATTGATTTGACTAGTTAAGCGGTTAGCAATTTGAAAACCTGCAGGATCATCTTTTGCAGAGTTAATTCTTTTTCCTGAGGCTAATCTTTTGTAAACAGTATTAAGGCTACTAGTTATATTAGACATATACCTAGTACAACTTTGCAATGCCGTATTAGTAAGAAATAAAGCCATACTGTTTCTCTCAAAGATTATAATTTTGTAATTTTTATTATGCTTATATCTTATTTACGACAACATTTTTTAATTTTTTAATCGAAGAACTAAAAAAAACAACTAGCACAACTTCCGTCACATTTAATTTACAATTTATTAACAAATTTAAGTGTATAAAGAAAATTATTCACATTTACAAAAATAAATAGTGATCATGATCACCTTTGTATTTCACAATATGGAATATAATATTTTTGTTTTAAAGCTAGTTGCAATACTGTTTATACAGTTTTGGCTTAGCTTTATAATTTTTTCCAAGATTGTTACTGCCTCACCTTTAGTGGTGAGGTTCTTTTTTACTTAAAAGTCTTTATAAGCTTCCCTTCTCCAATTTTTACCTATAGACTCCGACTTTTAAAGCGAGAAAAAATATTCTTTAAATTCCTTATGTGTCACTCCTTTTCATACTTACAAAGCCTAAATTGCTACTAGATTTTGTGATTACTCTCAAAAACTAATCAATAACTTTGCAACGAAATTTCAAAATTTACACAAATCACATATTTTTCAGAAAGATACCCATTTAAGATAGAAACATAACTAACAAAACTAAGGAGTTAATTATGCCTAACTACATGTGGTTTATTCTAGCTACCATCGCTTTGGTACTAGGATATCTAATCTATGGTAGGATTGTGGAAAAGATCTTCGTTCCAAATCCAGAAAGAAATACCCCTGCTGTTTCAAAAAGCGACGGTGTTGACTTTGTGGCCATGCCTAAATGGAAACTATGGTTAATCCAGCTTTTAAATATTGCAGGTGTAGGTCCTGTATTTGGTCCTATCATGGGAGCTTTATATGGTCCAACAGCTTTGCTATGGATTGTATTTGGTACCATCTTCGCAGGTGCAGTTCATGACTATTTCTCAGGCATGATGTCTGTTCGCTACAATGGTGCTAACGTACCTGATGTTGTAGGCTATACTCTAGGTAACAAAGCAAAATATGTAATGCGCGTATTTGCAACAGTTCTATTACTATTAGTAGGTGTAGTATTCGCAACTGCTCCAGCAGGCTTACTACAAAAGATCACCGCAGCTCCACTTCAAGAGTACTGTGACATCGTATTTGAAGGTAAGACTCTATTCTGGATTTGGATTGCAATCATCTTTGCTTACTATTTCCTAGCAACCATTATTCCTATTGATAAGATCATCGGTCGTGTATACCCAATCTTTGGTGCTTTACTAATCATCATGGCTGTAGGTGTAACTGTAGGCTTGTTCTACCACATGCCAGATCAGTTCTACAACTGGGCATCTTTTGAGTCAAACCCAAATCCTAATAACTTACCTATTTGGCCTTTAGTATTTATTACTATTGCCTGTGGTGCGCTATCAGGCTTCCACTCAACTCAATCTCCTCTAATGGCTCGTTGTATTGAGAATGAGAAAGAAGGTCGCATGGTATTCTATGGCGCAATGGTAGCTGAAGGTTTCATCGGTTTAGTATGGTGCACAGTAGGTATGACCTTCTACCCTGAAGCCCAAGCTTTAGCAGCTTCAATTAAAGCTGGTACTGCAAGTAACGTAGTATTTGAAAGCTGTATTGCTCTAATGGGTACTGTAGGTGGTATTCTTGCAATCTTAGGTGTAGTAATTCTACCTATTACCTCTGGTGATACTGCCTTTAGAGCTGCTCGTTTAACTATCGCCGAGGCACTTCACTTACCTCAAGTAAAGATAGCTAAGAGACTAGCTATCGCAGTTCCTGTATTCGTAATTGGTATTATTCTATCAACAGTTGATTTCAATATCATTTGGAGATACTTCGGTTGGTCTAACCAAACTCTAGCTGCCATCATGTTATGGTCTGCTGCAGTTTACTTATACAGACAGAATAAGTTCCACTGGATTTGTACCATCCCTGCAACCTTCATTACCGCAATTTCTGTAAGCTACATTATTTATGAGCCAAACATGGGCTTTGGTGTAGATATTTCAATTGCTAATATTACTGGTGGTGTTATTGCAGTATTCTGCTTCATCTTAATGATGTTATTTGGTAAAAAACCACTAAAGCAAGCTGAATAATAGTTTAATACCAACAAAAAACCTAGCTTAATCGCTAGGTTTTTTATTGGTTAAATTTAAGTTTAAATTAAATTTTGTTTCTTCTACTTTGCTTTAACAACTTCAGGAGCTTGTTGATTATATTCAGAGAACTCCTCTACTAATTGATCAGCAAAGCCAGGATAGATATCTGAAACTACACGGCTTGGTAGTGGGTTATCATCCTTATCATAGAAGGTTATAGCACAAGCATTTGGCATTAAACCAATACGGATCTTATAAGTGCCATGATCAATTGGTAAACCTCTAGTCTTAAAGAGTTTAACAATTTGATCTTGTGAATCTAATACTTCAACTTCGTACTGAGCCTTTTCCACAGAGTGAGTCTTTACAGACCAACCAATTCTTGGGAAAGTCATAGCTAAAAGTTTTGAAGTAGTATCAAATGGAGCTTCTACTAAGATAGCATCGTGGTTGTTATTGTCACGACCTAAAGTTACAACTAGGTTATCAGGATCATACTGTGCAACTTCATTCTTTAGAGAAATCTCATGGACGATGTTGTTTGAAAAGCCCATAGAGAAACGCTCTTGCTCTACTAGAGATAACAAATCATCCATACTGTGATTATTTGATAATGAAGTGCTTGAGGAGATCACTTTAGTGGCAATACCAATTTCACCAGCTTGGTTTCTACCAACTCTAATTTGATAAGTTTGGGTATAACGTAGTAAACCTTCATCTTCATCTGAGTCAGAATAGGTCTTACCATACTCATCATAATCTCTTGGTAAAGTTGTAAGGATATACTCACCATTACCTACTTTGCCAACACCTACTTTCATGGTACGAAGTACTTTATCAAGTAACATCCAAGCATCATCTTCTGTATGAATACCATGTGGTCCATTTACTTCAAACCACACAATAGCCTCACCTGATGCCCATTGAGAATGCAAACCTAAATCAGAACGGTAAGGGGCGGTAGGAGGTCTTACATCTACTTCCTCACCAAGCTTTCCGTTAATACCGTCTAAATTACGATACTTAATTTGTAAATCAGGGTTTTCACCTGGATTATCTAAATTATCTGGAACGACAATGGTGTTTCTCTTTAATTTAGCTTCGGTATAATCATAGTAACCTGTAGATTCGCGAGAACTCTTGTCCATTCCCAAAAATTCTTGTTTATAGTTTTTAACGGTCACGCAACCAGGTATTACAGTTGCTACCATGGTACCTAAGGCAACTGCCATAGCTAGCTTTTTAGGCTTAAAATTTGACACGTTTTCTCCTATTTATATTTGCTTTTAACTAAAAAATATCTAGAAATAGTCTATTGTAAGACTACTTGTAGATACTTTTTAGTAAACCGCCATTAGGCGGTTTACTAATTTAATCTTAGTCAGCTTGCACTAAAGGTTTTTGCAAGTAGGCAAAAAGATTATTACTTACCATATTAAGTACTTCTTTGATGGATGACAATTCAGGATCATAAGCATTGATGTAGGTTGGTTCGCAACCTGGCTCATAATAACTTACGCTTGAAAATACAGCATCAACATCTGTATCTGACAAAGTAAGAGAACATCTAAAATCGATAAGTCTCTCAACGCCAGCTTGGATCAATAGAGGATCTTTCATTTCCTTACGGAAATTGATTACGCCCATAGAACGGTCATCTAAAAAGATTTGGTTTGGACGTACGCCACTTATAACCCAATGATGAGCCTTATCATAAGAACGCTCTAATTGAGTTTCTGAATGATAAGTGAATGCTACTTCATAATCGCTACCTGGTGGTGGAGCTAGCTTTTCACCATCTTTTTGGATTTCATCATCATTATAATCTGACATAATGTCTTACTCCTTTATCTCACTTATCTTTATTAGAATTCTTTTTTAGTTTCACGTAATGGAACTGTTAGGTTAAATTGAGGTTTACCCTCAACAGAATACTTACTGTCTACACAGAAATAACCTTCACGTTCAAATTGGAAACTTTGACCTACTTTTGCATCCTTTAGGCTTAACTCTAAAGCAGCATTTTCAATTACAGTCTTAGAATTTGGATTTACTGTTGATAAAAAGTCCTCAGCACCAGCAGGATTTGCAACTGTAAATAAATTCTCATATAAATTTACGGTTCCAAAGTAGCAGTTATTTGCATCTACCCAGTGGATTACTCCCTTAGGCTTATGACCTTCAACATTTGTACCTACTGAGTTTGGAATAGCAGTACAATTTACTTGAACTACATTACCATTCTCATCTTTAACACAAGAATCAGCTCTTACAATGTAAGAATTACGAAGTCTTACCTCATGACCTAACTTCAAGCGCTTATATTGCTTATTTGCTTCTTCTCTAAAGTCAGCAGCATCAATATACAACTCTTTACTAATAGAGATAGTACGAGTACCAAGCTCTGCTTTATCTGGGTGATTATTTACTACGTAGGAAGTATCAGTAACACCTTCCTCACCATAGTTGTCAATCACTAATTTAATAGGATGTAACACTGCCATTGCACGTGGTGCATTTACGTTTAAGTCATCACGAATACATGACTCTAAGGCACTCATCTCAACTACGTTGTCTTGCTTAGTTACACCAATGCGTCTGCAAAACTCACGAATAGAAGCAGGGGTATAACCACGACGACGAAGACCTGAAATGGTGGTTAATCTTGGATCATCCCAGCCATCTACAATGCCTTCTTTTACAAGTAAATTTAATTTACGCTTTGAGGTAATTGAGCCTTCAAGATTCAATCTACTCATCTCATATTGATGTGGACGAGCTTCAATTGAAATATGCTCTAATACCCAATCGTATAATCTACGATTGTCTTGGAACTCTAAAGTACAAATTGAATGAGTAATTCCCTCAATAGCATCAGAAATGCAATGAGTGAAATCATACATAGGATAGATACACCATTTATCCTTAGTAATAGCATGCTGAGCAAAACGTACACGGTAAATTACAGGATCACGCATACAGATAAATGGAGAGGCCATATCAATCTTTGCACGAAGACAAACTTCACCTTCTTTGAACTTACCTTCTTTCATTTGTTCAAATAGTTTTAAGTTTTCTTCAACACTTCTGTCACGATATGGACTGTTTTTACCAGGCTCTTTTAAAGTACCGCGGTATTCACGGATTTGCTCTGGAGTTAACTCATCAACGTAAGCTAAACCTTTTTGAATAAGTTCAATAGCGTAGCCATACAATCTGTCAAAATAGTCTGATGAATGGCAAATATTAGTCCACTTAAAGCCTAACCACTTAACATCGTTTTGAATTGAGTTAATGTATTCCATATCCTCTTTTTCAGGATTGGTATCATCAAAACGAAGATTGCAAGTACCGTTATAATCTCTTGCTAGACCAAAGTTTAAGCAAATAGACTTAGCATGACCAATATGCAAATAACCATTTGGCTCTGGTGGGAATCTGGTTGCAACTTTACTTACACGACCTTCCTTTAAATCCTCATCAATAATGTCGGTAATAAAATTACGAGGGATCTTTTCCTCGACACCAACAGTATCACTCATGTTATTCTCCAAATTCCAATAAAACTGTTTTAATACATATTCTCATCAATTCTATCAAAGTGACACTAAACACTCAATTTTATTAGCTTTTTTTTGATCTATACGATTTTTTTATGCTTTATAATCAATAAGTTAATTTTTTCAAATTTGATATTTTTTTAACATTTTGTGAGCTTGCTTAATTTTTTTTAAAACCTTATAAATTTAGGATTCAAAAACTTAGGTACATTGCAAAAATATCAATTTGAAATCTCCTAGTCTTGTGGTAAAATTTGCAATTTAGTTGAGAAACTACACAATCAAGTTATGTTTTTTGAGGATTAACAAATGAGCTTTGAGTCAGAAAAGCCTTTTAATGATTTCCAGCACTTTGCTCGTGGTATTCGCCGTTGCGGTGAGTTCACTATCAATGAGTCAGAGATCTTAGAAAAGTGTGGAACAGCTATGATGGAGTTATACAAAGGTGAGCGTAAGCCTAAGACTCCAGAAGAGAAAGAATTTGTAAAACAAATTACATCTGATGAAGTTATCACAGATAGAAATGCAAAGATCTTCAAAAGATATCTTCAAGTAATTCAACCTCGTCACTTACACCGTCTATGCTCAGCAGGTGGTGATGAAGATCTAAATACTAATGGTTATTCAAGTGGTTCATCAAACGATGAGTCTGCTTTAGACTAAAAGTTTACAGAAATAAAAAAAGCTAACCTATAGGTTAGCTTTTTTTATGTCCATTCTTTATAGATCTAGCTTGCTACAATAGCAACATATACAGCAGCAACAGATACTAAAACAACTACAGATAAACTTGCTCTTGCTAAAGCTGCAATAATAGCAACAGCAGTTCCAATATAGGCTGCATACTGATTGTTTTCCACGCAATAGAAAATACCAGGGAACACTAAAGCTGTAAGTGCTGTATATGGAACTAAATCCAAAAAGCGTTGCCAATAACCACTTAAATTTAATTTAGAAATAAATAAAGAAGGAATTGCTCTAATTGGGTAAGTAGCAACAAAGGACAATAAAACAATATAAATGTAATAATGACTATCCATTCTTAACTACCTCATCTTCTTTTTGAGTTGCTTCAGCATTATTGCTTACACTATCTTGTGCTACAGTTTCTGTCTTTTTACTATCCTCGCTCTTTACTTTAGCATCTACAAAAAACGCACCAATAGCTGAGCAGATAATGATAGTAGATAAAATTGCCCAACAACTATCTAATACCTGTGACAATAAAATATTGAGAATAGCTGCAGATAAGATAACTATTAATAATTTAAAATTGCATTTTCCAGCTGGAACTACAATAGCAATAAACAAAGCGTATAAAGCAATGCCCATAGCTTGAGTTAAATCGTATGGGAAGATGTCATTAGCAACTACACCTAGTACTGCACCAGAAATCCAAGAGCACCAAGATACTAAGAATAACCCTGCAAAATACCAAACACTAATTAAGTCTTCTTTTGCAGTGGTAAAAATTGCAAAAGGCTCATCAGTAATATAATGAGCAAACCAGGCTCTTTTAAAATTACTTAACTTTTTAAAGCGAGCAAACACACAAGTACTCATAATAAAGTATCTAAAATTAAGTAAGATTAAACCTATCACAATAGCAATTAAGCTTGCACCTTCTTTAGCTTGGGTTACTGCAAGAAACTGACCTGATCCGCTATAGCAAATCATGGACATTAAAATAGTCTCGAAATTTGAGTAACCTGTTTGCTTTGCCATCACAGCATAAGCAATACCCACAAAGATGTAACCTAAACAAATTGGAATTGAATGTTTAGCACCTAAAAGAAATAACTGCCTACTATTCACTTTCTTCACTAACTTTATTTAAACAGATAAAATCAATATGATAAAAACGTAATTATGCACCATTTTAGTGTGAAAGTATACAAGCATTGATTATTGAAATACTCGTGCTTAATATGACTAAATTACTTTTTCTTCTATGTCTTAATATAGGGTTTTATTTTTTCTCATGGAAAATTTAGATATTGCAAAGTTTGGTGGCACTTCTGTAGGTAATTTTGAAGCTATGACTTCAAGCTACAAAGTTGTTGTCGGTAACAAGAATTCTCGTGTAGTTGTAATCAGTGCTTGTGCTGGTGTTACAAACCTATTAGTTGAACTAGCATCAGGTAAATGCGACGAAACAAAAATCAACCAAATTATTGATAAACTACGTGACATTCATGAGCAAATCATTATTCACCTTGAGAATCAACATGAGCTTCGCAACTACATCGAAGGTCATTTAAAGGATATTAAAGAGCAAGCTTTTAAAGCTAACGAAGGTACTAACGATCAGTTAACTGATACTATCGTTTCTCACGGTGAGTTAATGAGCTCCTACTTATTCGTAGCTTTATTTAAACACTATGGTACTGATGCTCAATGGTTTGATGTTCGTACAGTAATGCGCACTGACTCAAAATTCAGCTGTGCAAAGCCTGTTTGTGACGAAATTAAAGTATTAGCTCACGACAAGTTATTACCTTTAATCAATGATAAGACCATTATCATCACTCAAGGCTTCATTGGTTCTAACACTTTAGGTGAAACTACTACCCTAGGTCGTGGTGGTTCTGACTACTCTGCTGCTCTATTAGGTGAAGCTTTAGATGCTTCAACTATTTCTATTTGGACCGACGTTGCAGGTGTATTTACAACCGATCCTCGTATTGTAAAGACAGCTCGTCCAATTGCAGAGCTTACCTATATTGAAGCTGCTGAAATGGCAAACTTCGGTGCTAAGGTTTTACACCCATCAACCATGGTTCCTGCAGTGCGTAAGAATATTCCTATTTTCGTGGGATCTTCAAAAGAGCCTGAAAAGGGTGGTACTTGGGTTCGTCCAGAGACTAAGACTCAACCAAACTTCAGAGCTTTAGCTTTAAGAAAGAATCAAACTCTTATCGTTTTATCATCACCTGTTATGGTTGGTGCTACAGGTTTCTTAGCTAACGTATTTGCTGTATTTGCTAAATACAATCACTCTGTTGATTTAGTTTCAACCTCAGAAATCTCTATTGCTGTTACCATCGACGGTGGTACTACCACCTCAGGTGCTCATGGCGTAAGCGAAGCTATGCTTAACGAGTTGGCACAATTCTGCCATGTTAAGGTAGAAACAGATCTTCCTCTAATTGCCATTATCGGCAATAGAATGTCAGAGAACGCAGGTGTAATCACCAAAGCTTTTGATTCTATCAATAGCTTCTCTGTTCGTATGATCTGCTACGGTGCTTCAAAGCACAATCTATGCTTCTTGCTAAAAGACGGCGATACTACAGAAGCTTTAAATGCACTTCACAAGCAATTACTTGAAGACTAATCAGTAATTGGCACATCTTTTGCACTCCTAAAACTAATATTGTTTTAGGAGTGCCGTAAAAAATCTTACAAATCTCCATTTTTATCTAAAGTTATCAAAAAATTTTGCCGATAATCTACATAAGAGGTAGGTTGTTTACGCTATATAATAGCTGTAAAAATATGGGGGTAAAATAAATGGCAAGTACAGTTACTAGTGCTGGTACAGGCTCTGGCAATGATTTTGAAAGCATCATTACTGCGTCTGTAGAAGCTAAAAGATCTAAATACGAGAAAAGAACTAATCAGAATCTTGCTTTAGCCCAAGCTTCTAAGAAAGGTATTACTACCTTAAAATCAAAGCTTACAGATTTCCAAAATGCTTGTGAGAATTTAACTAAAGAGAATTCTTTAAATACTCGTAAAGTTACCACCTCACAAAGCTCTAATTACAATTGTTTTAGCATCACTACCAAGAGTGACTGCTCTAACACTAGTTTTGATATTTATGTAACACAACTTGCTAAAGCAGAATCAATCACACAAACTTTCAAAGAATCAGAAGATTTTACCAACTCCTTTGCTGCAGGTAAAATCACTATTGATTTAGGATCTGAAGAATACAAAGACGATAAAGGTCAAACTCAAACTCGTGAACGTACCTTTACCGTGGATGTTCAAGAAGGTGATTCTTTAGAGTTAATCAGAAAAAGACTTAATAACAATGACTATGATGTTAACGTAAGTCTTATTAAAACAGACGACGGTTACTCTTTTGGTGTAACCTCAGGCTCTACAGGTCAAGACTCTTCAAATATCAAGATCACCACTGAAACTACAGGTACTGTAGATGGTGATCATATGGGTCTAGATGCCTTTAACTTTAATCCTGATACCGATGTAGAAGGTTATGCAGGTAGTAAGAAGTCTGTTTTAGGTTCAAAGTGGAACTATAAAGAAGGTAAAGACGCTACTATCTACATTGATGGTCAAAAAGTTACTAGTAAGACCAATGAATTTGATGAGCAAATCTCTGGTATTTCCTTAGTTGTAAATCAGTTATCTGAGAAAGAAACTGACGAGAATGGTAATACTGGTTACAAGACCTACTCTGTTGATATCACAACTGATACAGCTGCCGCTGAGCAAAAGATGCAACAGATTGTAGATCAATATAACTCACTACTTAGTGCTTTGGATGAATTAAGTGCTAGAGATACTTACACCGATGGTAAAAACAACTACGACGGTGGTGATTTAGCTGGTGACTCACAGGTTATTTCAATTAGGAATGCCTTGCAGTCAATGGTTGTAAGATTCTCTGATACTGATTCTGGTAAGTCAATCTTCGACTGCGGTTTGGAATTTAATAAAGACGGTACACTATCTATCAATTCATCTGATTTTAAGGATGCGATGAACAACTCCTTTAACTCAGTTGTAAGCTTGTTTACAAGTGAAGACGGTCTTTTAAAACAGATGAGTGATTATCTTGAGGATTACACTCAAACTGGTGGTATCTTAGATGATCGTAAAGATCAGTACCAAGACGAAATCGACAGCTGGACTCAAAAGGCTAACGACAATGAAACTAAACTAGAAGCTTATGAAGCAAAGCTTAGAACTAAGTATGGTAATCTTGATTCTTTAATGGCAAGTTACAATACTTCAATGTCATATATTAAATCTATTCTAAGTTCAACTTAGAAACTTAATTACCTCCATTTAAAAAGGCAAACTTTAAAGTTTGCCTTTTTAATTTCTAGACACTTAAAAGCCCCTGCCCTAAGGCAGAGGCTTATTTATAATTTAAACTAGGTTAAATTATAGAGAGTTCTTTGAACCTAAACGCTCGAAAGCCTCTTGTAGACGCTCGATCATAGACTCTTGACCCTTACGTAACCATACACGTGGATCATAGAACTTCTTGTTAGGAACGTCTGGATCGGTACCATCACCTAACTGACCTTGTAGACGGTTCTCGTTAGCTTTGTAGTAATTTAGGATACCTGCCCATGTTGCCCATTGAGTATCGGTATCGATGTTCATCTTGATAACACCGTATGATACTGACTCACGGATCTCTTGCTCAGTTGAACCTGAACCACCGTGGAATACTAAGTTTAGAGGCTTCTCTGAAGCAGTACCAAACTTCTCGTGAACATATTTCTGTGAATCACGTAGAATGGTTGGCTTTAACTTAACGTTACCTGGCTTGTAAACACCGTGAACATTACCGAATGAAGCAGCGATTGTGAAGTTTGGAGAAATCTTTGATAACTGCTCGTATGCATATGCTACGTCTTCTGGTTGAGTGTATAGAGCTGACTCATCCTTATCTGAGTTATCAACACCATCTTCCTCACCACCGGTGCAGCCTAACTCTAATTCTAGAGTCATGCCGATCTTAGACATACGCTCTAAGTACTTGCAGCATAGAGCTACGTTGTCCTTTAGAGACTCTTCTGATAGGTCGATCATGTGAGATGAGAATAATGGCTCACCGTGCTCTGCATAGTACTTCTCACCAGCGTCTAAAAGACCATCAATCCATGGTAATAACTTCTTAGCGCAGTGGTCAGTGTGAACTACAACTGGAACGCCGTAGTACTCAGCAACGTTACGAGCATGTAAAGCACCAGAAATAGCACCTAGGATAGCTGCCTTTTGTGGCTCTTCGCTCTTTAAGCCCTTACCTGCTAAGAATTGAGCACCGCCGTTTGAGAATTGAACCATAACAGCTGAACGTGCCTTTGCACCTGCCTCAATAACAGCATTGATAGAATCAGTACCAACGCAGTTTACTGATGGGAATGCATAACCATTCTCACGTGCAACAGCAAATAATTTTTGTAAATTTTCACCAGTAACAACACCTGGCTTTACAACGTCAAGGATCTTAGTCATAAGATTTATTACCTTTAAATTAAGTAGGATAAAAAATAGGACAAATGCCAGCACATAGGCTGGCATTCTTGAGAACTATTATTCAGCAGCTCTCTTCTCTAGGATTTCAACTGCAGGTAACTTCTTACCTTCAACGAACTCTAGGAAAGCACCACCACCAGTTGAGATATAAGAAATCTTATCTGCAACATTGAACTTCTGAATTGAGTTAATGGTATCACCACCACCTGCTACAGAGAAAGCCTCTGAGTTAGCGATAGCGTCAGCCATTGACTTAGTACCAGTAGCAAATTGATCAAACTCGAATACGCCAACAGGACCGTTCCATAGGATGGTCTTAGCATTCTTGATAACTTCGTTGATGTTTGCCATTGACTTAGGACCTAAGTCGAAAATCATATCGTCATCAGCAACTTCTGATAAGTCTTTAGTTACAGCAGGAGTCTTCTCATCGAACTCTTTACCAACAACTACGTCAACGAATGCTGGGATCTTAGTCTTTGAAGCTAATTCCTTAGCAGTGTCGATTAAGTCTGTCTCGCATAGTGACTTACCAACCTTGTGACCTTCAGCAGCGATGAAGGTATTAGCAATACCACCACCAACGATTAACTGGTCACAAACCTTTAATAAGCTGTTTAGAACTGGTAACTTAGTTGAAACCTTAGAACCACCAACGATAGCAACCATTGGACGAGCTGGGTTATCCATTACCTTACCTAAAGCTTCTAATTCAGCAGCTAATAGAGGACCTGCACAAGCAACTGGAGCAAATTGAGCTGCGCCGTAAGTTGTAGCTTGAGCACGGTGAGCGGTACCGAATGCATCCATTACGAATACATCACATAATGCTGCATATTTCTTTGATAAATCTTCAGCATTCTTCTTCTCGCCCTTGTTGAAACGGCAGTTTTCTAGAACAACTAACTCGCCTTCTTTTACATCAACGCCGTTTAAGTAATCTTTCTCTAAACGAACATTAACACCAGGAAGCTTGGTTGCAATGTAATCTGCAACTGGCTTTAATGAGAACTCCTCAGCATAAACGCCTTCCTCAGGACGGCCTAAGTGAGAAATTACCATAACCTTAGCACCCTTTTCTAATGCTAATTTGATAGTTGGAAGGGTAGCCATAATACGCTTATCTGATGCAACCTTGCCATCCTTTAAAGGTACGTTTAAATCAGCACGGATAAGTACTCTTTTGCCCTTTAAATCAAGGTCAGCCATCTTTAAAATTGCCATAGTTCGTTTTCCTCTTATAAATTCGTCTTTTTTAGACGTTAAACTAAGCTTTTAACATTCGATAATTTTAGCACACGTTAAAAAAATTTCAATTTTTAACGATGTTTTTTCACCTAAATGAAACAATATTTCATTTAGTGATTTTAAAAATTTTATGTAAAAAAGAAAATTCAAATTTGTAAAGTTGTATATAAAGATTAAAGGCTCAAATTTTTTCTATTTTGAGCCTTAGAATTTTTCTTTAGCATTGACTGCATTCACGAAGATCTTCAACACGTTTTGTCTTCTTTTCACTTCGTGGTAATGTCCCTAGTGGTACAATTGCAATCTTGGGTTTTACACCTAATTTTGATTTTACTAGTTTAGTAATGGTATCCGCAGTTTGAATAAAATCTACTCTTCCATCTACTTCAACAGTAATATGCAATACATCACGATGAGAATCATCGTCATGAGCTAATACAATCTTGTATTCACTAGATGTACCATCAACCATGGATAAAATATTCTCAATTTGACTTGGGAACATATTTACGCCATGGATCTTAAACATATCATCACTTCTTCCTTTGATAATGTCTAAGCGAGGGAATTTAGATCCGCAAGGGCAATCGCCAGGTAGAATTCTTGATAGATCATGAGTTCTGAATCTAATTAAAGGAGCACCTTCTTTTACTAAGGTTGTAATAACAATCTCACCTGGTTCTCCATCGGGTACATTTTTACATGTAACAGGATCAATGATTTCTATATATACAAAATCATCCCAATAGTGAATTCCATTTTCCTCATCACAGCTAATACCAATGCCAGGGCCATAAATTTCAGTTAAACCATAAATATCATATAATTTAATATCTAATTTGGTACGAATGGTATCACGCATTTTTTCACACCAACGCTCAGAACCAATAACACCTTTCTTTAGATAAATATGATCTCTTAAACCTCTTTTGCCAATCTCTTCTGATAAAAGTAAAGCATAAGATGATGTAGCACAAATTACAGTAGATTTTAAATCTTGCATCATTTGTAACTGTTTTTCTGTGTTACCAGGTCCCATAGGAATAGCCATTGCTCCTAATTTTTCACAGCCAGCTTGAAAGCCAATACCAGCAGTCCATAAACCATAGCCTGGAGTAATTTGAATTCTATCTGTATTTGTAATACCTGCTGTTTGATAACAACGAGCAAACATAGTAGCCCAATCTGCAACATCTTTTGCTGTGTAAGGAATAATAACAGGTCTACCTGTTGTTCCTGATGAAGAGTGAATTCTTACTACTTCCTTGTCATCTACGGCCTGAATTCCTAGAGGATAAGCATGTCTTAAATCATCTTTACTTGCAAAAGGAATTTTTTCAAAGTCTTCTTGAGAATTACAACCTGTAAGACCTAATTCCTTATACTTTTTTCCATAATAGCTGTCTGTTTTAATAAGTCGCTTTATCTGAGCATCAACTAATGCTAATTGCTTTTCGTTAAGCTGCATTTTCTTCACCTATTTTTATACCTAGTTCAAAAGCCTTTTTGTTTACTTCAACAAATTTTTCTTTTACTTTTGTTTCAATTTGTTTGATTAAAGAATCTTTATCAAGGCCTAACTTATTAGCACCACAAGCTACACCTAATATTGCAATATTGAAAAATTTTGATGAACCTAAATTATCCGAAAAATACTTTCCATCAACAACAATGCATGTTTTGCAATTTTGTTTTAAGTATTCAATCATATTTGAGCCGTCATAGCCTGTATTATCAAGAGTCTCAGTAATAGGTTTTATAGGCTGAGAATTGACAATTACAGCACCATCTTTTTTTAGAAACTTTAGATTTCTTACAGCTTCAGCTGGTTCAAAAGATAAAATTAAATCTGCACAATGATCAGGAATTAAAGGTGAAAAAGCATTTTGACCTATTCTTACATGACTTGTTACAGAACCGCCTCTTTGAGCCATACCAATTGTTTCTGCTGAATGAACAATATTATTTTCACTCATTGCAGCGCTTGCGATTAACTTTGAAGCTAAAACCGTACCTTGTCCACCTACGCCACAAATTAAAATATCTTTATTCACACTTACTCTCCTCAATAGATTTTCGAGGACAAATTTGAGCACACAAATTACAACCTACGCATAAAGAAGTATCGATAGCTACCTTGCCTTCATTCATAATGATTGCAGGGCATCCTAGTTTTTTTATACAAACTCTGCATGAATTACACTTTTGAGTAAATTTTACTGGTTTATGAGGTTTTACTATTGATATGCATGGAGCTTTAAAGATAATAACCTTAACACCTTTTATGCTTGCACAATCTTTTACAGCATCAACTGAAGCTTTAAAATCTAAAGGATTAACAGTTACAATTGTATTAACGCCAATGCCTTCTAGCACTTTACTTATATCAACTTTGTCAACAAAGTTTCCCATTAAGTTAAAGCCTGTGCCAGGGTGAGGTTGATGGCCAGTCATTGCTGTTGTTGAATTATCTAAAATACAAATAATTACATTAGCTTCATTGTATACAGCATTAACAACTCCAGTTAAACCTGAGGCAAAAAATGTTGAATCACCTATAAAAGCAAATGAAGTTGCCTCCTTATCAACAAAATTAAAACCTTGTGACATAGTAACACCACCGCCCATACATAAGCAGGTATCAACCATATCTAGAGGTTTTGCATTTCCTAATGTATAGCAACCAATATCACCACAGAAATAAGATTTCTTATTTTTCATGGCTACCTTTACTGCGTAAAAAGCTGCTCTATGAGGGCAACCTGCACATAAGACAGGTGGTCTTATAGGAAGATTAGGAATATTCTCAAAAGCAATATCATCTGTTTTATCAATTCCTAAAAACTTGTTAATCGACCTTTTTACAGATTGAACTGAATTTTCACCACTTAAAGCAACATGAGAAGTATTCTTTCCATAAACATTAAGTTTTAAATGATGCTTACCACACAATCTTAAAACTTCATTTTCAATATAAGGACTTAATTCTTCAATACACAATACGTCATCTATTCCTTCAAGAGCTTTTAATAAAAAGTTCTCAGGCAATGGATGAGGTGTTCCTACTTGTATTAACGTAATTTCTTGATTTTCTAAAAGAGCTTCTTTTGCATAAGCATAACTATCACCAGTTGCAATAACGGCCTTTTTTGAAGAGGCCTTGGCATTTGTTACACAATTGAATTTATATGATGAAAAATCATTTCCTATAGTTACATTTCTCTTTTCAATCATCGCATGATTAGCAAATGATAATTTTGGAAAAATAACCCATTTAGAACTATCTTTGACAAAACCTTCATATGGTTTAACGCAATAGTTCTCATTAAATTCAATTGAAGCATAGGCATGACATACTCTAGTAGTTGGTCTCAATATTACTGGAGTATGATATTTTTCAGAATACAAAAAAGCATCCTGAACCATTTGAAAAGCTTGTTCAGGAGATGCAGGATCAAAAACAGGTATGCGACAAAAATTAGCAAAAGCTCGTGTATCTTGTTCGGTTTGAGATGAAATAGGACCAGGATCATCAGCAACAACAATAACCATACCACCTTTTACGCCAACATAAGCTAATGACATAAGAGGATCAGATGCGACATTAAGTCCAACTTGTTTCATTGTTACAAGTGATCTTGCCCCACTGAAAGCTGCGCTTGTAGCAACTTCCATTGCTACCTTTTCATTAACAGACCACTCTAAATGGACATTATCATGTGGAACACGAAATATTGTTTCAATGATTTCTGTAGAAGGTGTTCCAGGGTATCCACAAACAACCTTTACTCCTGCCGATAGGGCTCCTAGCGCTATAGCACTATTACCCATTACATAATCTTTTTTCATTTTTATTATTTTATAGTTCTAGAACGCGATATTTGATTTGTTTTAAGTATCATATTACAAGAAAAGAATCTGTACTAATTTGAAAAGAAATAGATAGCTTTTGATCATTTATTGAGCAAAATGAAGAAATTAAAATTGACAATCATAGATTTTTGAAACAAAAAAGCCCAAATTACACCTAAGTGTAACTCGGACCTTTGTAATTTATTAAAAAAAGTTACTTCTTACTTAATAACTTTTAAAGCAGTCTCAACTACGTTTTCAACAGTGAAACCGTACTTCTTGAATAAAAGACCAGCAGGAGCTGATGCTCCATAGTGATCTAAGCATACTGTTGCGCCATCTAAACCAACATACTTGAACCAAGTTGTTGACATAGCAGCTTCAACTGCAACACGAGCACGTACAGCCTTAGGAAGAACTGACTCTTTGTACTCTTCTGATTGACGGTCGAATACGTCTGTGCTTGGCATTGAAACTACACGAGCTTTCTTACCTTGCTCTGCTAACTTCTCAGCTGCGTGGAATGCTAATGCAACTTCAGAGCCTGTAGCCATTAAGATTACATCTGGAGTGCCTTCGCAATCTTTTAGCACATAAGCACCCTTTGAAATGTTGTTAACTTGCTCAGTTGAACGTGGCATTTGCTCTAAGGTTTGACGAGATAGAATAATTGCACTTGGGCCATCTAATCTCTCAATCATGTAAGACCAAGCTGCACCAGTTTCAACCATGTCGCAAGGACGCCATTGATCAAAGTTTGGTAATACACGTAATGAAGCGATTTGCTCGATTGGCTCATGGGTAGGACCATCTTCACCAACACCGATTGAATCGTGTGTAAATACGTATAATGTAGGGATCTTCATTAAAGCAGACATACGTAAAGCATTCTTTGCATAGTCTGAGAAGATTAAGAAGGTACCACCGTATGGACGGAAGCCACCATGTAGCACCATACCGTTCATAGCTGCACACATTGCGAACTCACGAACACCCCAGTGGATGTAGTTACCATTTAGTTGACCAGGTAATACTTCCTTTGACTCCTTATTCATAGTTAGATTTGAAGGAGCTAAGTCAGCTGAACCACCAACTAATTCAGGTAGTAATGAACCGAAGAAGTCTAAAGCGATTTGACCTGCTTTACGAGTTGCAACCTTAGGATCTGGATTGTTTTGTAAAGACTCAACCCATGCTTTTGCCTTAGGAGCAAAGTCTACTGGCAACTTACCAGATAAGCGACGCTCAAACTCGTCTGCTAACTGAGGGAATTTTGCCTTATATTGAGCAAATAGATTATTCCAATCTGACTCTAACTTAGCACCAGCTTCAGTTGCATCCCACTCTTTGTAAATCTCTTGTGGAACTTCAAATGGACCATACTTCCAACCTAAAGCAGCCTTAGTTGCAGCAATTTCCTCATCACCTAAAGGAGCACCGTGTGATGCTGAGGTACCTGCTTTCTTAGGAGAACCAAAACCGATAGTTGTAGGACAAATGATGATAGATGGACGAGTTGTATCAGCCTTTGCTAACTCTAAAGCTGCACGAACTTGAGCACCATCGTTACCGTTAGCAACTTCAATTACTTGCCAACCATAACCTTCAAAACGTTTCTTAGTGTCATCAGCAAACCAGCCCTTTACTGAGCCATCGATAGAGATGCCATTTGAATCGTATAAAGCAATAAGTTTACCTAAACCTAAGGTACCAGCAAGTGAGCATGCTTCATGAGAAATACCTTCCATTAAGCAACCATCACCCATGAATACATAGGTATAGTGATCAACGATGTCAAAGCCATCTTTATTGAACTCTTCAGCTAGCATACGCTCTGCCATTGCCATACCAACAGCGTTAGCAAGACCCATGCCTAGAGGACCTGTAGTGGTCTCTACACCTGGAACCTCACCATGCTCAGGGTGACCTGGAGTCTTAGAGCCGAATTGACGGAAATTCTTTAGGTCGTCAATTGATAAATCATATCCTGTTAGGTGCAATAATGAATAAATTAACATTGATGCATGACCATTTGATAATACGAAACGGTCACGGTTTGCAAAGTTAGGGTTCTTTGGATTATGGTGTAAGAAACCACGCCATAAAGCTTCAGCCATATCAGCCATACCCATAGGTGCACCAGGATGGCCTGAATTTGCCTTCTGAACACCGTCCATGCTTAGAGCACGTATTGCATTTGCAAGCTCTCTGTAATTTGCCATGAAACAAACTCCTTTACAGAATATTTTGATAACTAAAAAAGATTGCTGAATTTTAACATTAAAAACTAAATGTTTGATTAAAAATCATAAAAAAGAAAGATTTTTATTTCTTTTTTATGGTTCTTAAAACATTAGATTCTCAGCAAAATGAATGCAGAAGTACCGACTTAAAGTCGGTACTTTCTTACAGATTAACCGAATACTTTCTTGTAGTCAGCCTGGAATTTTGCGATACCTTGATCTGTTAATGGGTGGTGGATCATGGTCTCAATTACCTTGTAAGGAACTGTAGCAATATCAGCACCTGCTAGAGCACATTGTTGTACGTGAATTGGGTTACGTACTGAAGCACAGATGATTTGTGATTCAATGTTATTGATTGAGAACATGTCTGAAATAGTACGAATTAGCTCTAGACCATCTTCAGAGATATCATCTAAACGACCAATGAATGGTGAGACATAAGTAGCACCTGCACGAGCTGCAAGTAATGCTTGGTTAGCTGAGAAGATTAAGGTTACGTTTGTCTTAATACCCTCTTTGCTGCACTGATGGCATGTCTTTAAGCCTTCAGCTGTCATTGGGATCTTAACAACCATGTTTGGATGAATTGCAGCAATCTGACGAGCTTCAGTCATCATACCTTCAAAGTCTAAAGTTGTAGGTTTAACTTCACCTGAAATAGGGCCATCAACGATAGATGCAATCTCCTTAATTACATCTTCAAACTTTAAACCTTCCTTTGCAATTAAAGAAGGGTTTGTGGTTACACCACAAATTACACCTAAATCATTAGCCTTACGAATATCTTCAACATTTGCTGTATCAAGGAAAAAGCGCATGATAACTCCTCACAAACAAAAAATAATTACAACGTCTTTATCTGATTTGTATTATAGAACAGATAAATACGCAAACGTTTACGTTTTTACAAAATCTGTGAGCAATTTCAATTTATTTATCTATTCTTTGCTAAATTTTACATATTTAATTTGAGCAACTTTTAATACAAAGGAAAGTTATAGAGCAACTCTCTTCGTATTGAAAACTTCATAAAGCTATGTATTAGTTGTAAAAAATTTAAGTATTAATCCCCACAATTTAGTAGGTATTAATCCCAAATTTTCAGATTTTATTTTTGTTGTATTTCAATTAGTTATGTACAATTTGGTAATTTTTAAATAATTTTACTAGCTATCTAAATATTTTTGTATATACTAGGTATCAATATTTGATTATTTGAATTATAAAAGGAATAAATTATGTCAAGACTATTTACCTCTGAATCTGTTTCAGAAGGACATCCAGACAAAGTTTGTGATCAAATTTCAGACGCCATTCTTGACGCCATCCTAGCTCAAGATAAAGACGCTCACGTAGCTTGCGAAACCTTAGTTAAAACAGGTTTAATTTTAGTTGCAGGTGAAATTACTACTTCTGCTAATGTTGATTTTGAAGCTATTGCTCGTAAGACTGTTTGCGATATTGGTTACAACAATTCAGATGTTGGTTTTGACGGTCACTACTGCGCTTTCCTAAATGGTTTAGGTAAGCAATCACCTGATATTAACCAAGGCGTTAACCGCGCTCTACCTGAAGATCAAGGTGCAGGCGATCAAGGTTTAATGTTCGGCTATGCTACCGATGAGACTGAGTACTTAATGCCTGCTGCTATTACCTATGCTCATGAGCTTATGAAAAAGCAAGCTACTCTACGTAGAAATGGTAGCATCTCTTGGTTAAGACCAGATGCAAAGAGCCAAGTTACTATTGCTTACAAAGATGATGGCTCTATTGATTACATCGATACTATCGTGTTATCAACTCAGCATAATGAGGATGTAACTCAAGAAGTTGTTCATGAAGCTGTTTATGAAGAGATCATCAAAAAAGTAATTCCTGAGCAATATTTACGTAAGGAAACTAAGATCTTCATTAACCCAACAGGTCGTTTCGTAATTGGCGGTCCTGTAGGTGATGCAGGTCTAACAGGTCGTAAGATTATCGTTGATACTTACGGTGGTGCAGCTCGTCACGGTGGTGGTGCTTTCTCTGGTAAAGATCCTTCAAAGGTTGATAGATCAGCTGCATATGCTGCTCGTTATGTAGCTAAGAACATCGTAGCTGCTGGTTTAGCAAAGCGTGCTGAGGTACAAGTATCTTACGCTATTGGTGTAGCAAAGCCTGTTTCAATTTCTGTTAATACTTTCGGTACTGGTACTGTAGCTGACGAGAAGATTGCTCGTGCAATCCCTGAAGTATTTGATTTAAGACCATACGGTCTAATCAAACAGTTAGATCTTCTTCGTCCTATTTACCAAAAGACTGCAACCTATGGTCACTTTGGTCGCCCAAGCTTCAGCTGGGAGCAAACTAATAAGGTTGATGAATTAAAGCAAGCTTTATAATTGCTTTGATGGAAAGGAAGCTTACAGCCAAAAGCTGTAAGCTTTTTTTATTTTGAGTAATACTTTTGATTTTTGCTATTTGGCTTATCTTCTAAAGTCATAAATAAAAATCCATGCTTTACTAATATATTCAAATAGTTATCAACAAAATTTCTTCTTACCATTAAATTACAATATTGTTGCTTTTCTGTTCTAGATCTTGGGATTTTGCAATATTCCAATTACTGGCGACAAGTAACATCACCTATTTTTTGTGATAATAATTCATTTAATAGAATCTGTTCGCGAATATCTTGTACCTTATCTTGTACCGTTATTTAAGATCTATAAAAAGTTTATAAGCTACAGTGAAGTAGGCTTATTCACCCTTTTACTAAATTCGCGCTTCATAAGCCATCGCTTTTACTTGATTTATTGCTAAATCTTCGTTCAAACGATGGGGATCCACGCGCATAAATTCGGCGGTAACTCCACCTATTAAAGTCTGTTTCA